>Ga0209464_10000439_pt1 | contig 13289 bp, 9 predicted proteins | sample DOMMetBare1Fresh_2_FD_187473 | JGI IMG/M metagenome (GOLD analysis project Ga0209464, IMG submission 187473) | Wetland sediment microbial communities from St. Louis River estuary, USA, under dissolved organic matter induced mercury methylation -... | ecosystem: Environmental > Aquatic >... | reverse complement strand
GTAGTAATAATCCAATCCGGCATATAAGCTCCATCGGAGCGATAGTATTTAAAGATAATTTGTTCAATGCTCCGAAAATGCAATGGAAAAGGTCTTCACGAATGTTATCATTAGCAGATTGTATCTTTCTTTTACTGCAAAAATGGCATTTATATTTAGTTGGATGTATGTGTTAGCCATTTGTATTTCATGTTTTTGACATGAATAATATCGACTCTACGAGGCTTTGTTTCCGGATTAATTTATCTGCTACCATAATGTTGCTCCTAGGGAGCTTTAAAATGCTTTTGTAAAACGAAAAAACGGTCTGCAAGCTCCTAGAAATTCTAGCAGGTTGAAGACAACCGTCTACAAGGTCCTAGAATTTCCAGGAGGTCCGCGACGATCGTCCGCAAGGTGCTAGATTTTCCAGGAGCTTGCGGACGGCCGTCACGGAGCTTTCAGGTTTTTTAGAGACTTTGCTTCTATTTTTCTTCTGTTTTCAAATCCTTAAAGAACACTTATCGACAATCACATTTCCTCCAATTACAAAATCTATTTTTACAAAACAAGAGGTACAATAGGACATTATTGTATTTATTCTCCTTCAAAGGCATAGAACTATATGGCGTGAACAAACAAAAACAGGCCACCTCTTTCGAAGCAGCCTGCTTAACTTAATCGTTTTTTCAGGACTCAATGAATATTACGCCTGTTTCATTTTCACGTTGCCGGTACGTTTGAGTACACCCCACGACATGACTCCACCACGGATAGCTTTGTTGAGCGACTTAATGGCTACGTAATACATGATCTGGCGATAATAGAAGCGTTGCGGGATCAGCCAGATGAGGCGTTTCTTGCTTTCACCCTCAAAGGAGAAGGCCACGGCTGCCGACAGGGTTTCGACAGACAAAAAGAGCAGGTAGTATCCCAACAGGTTCATTCCGTTACCCATCAGCAGGCCGATGATGGTAATCAGGTCGGCCAACGGCGCAATGATCGGGAGTAGCAGCTGGAAGAACAGCAGATTGGGCAAAGCCGCCCATCCTAACCACTGATATTTCGAATTGAACAACGTGTCTTTATGTTTCCAGAAGCATTGCATGATACCATAATTCCAACGGAAGCGTTGACGCAGGAACATATTGACTGATTCGGGAGCTTCAGTGTAGGCTATCGCTTTGGGATCATTCACCACCTTATAGCCTTCGCGCAGAAGGCGGATGGTTACATCGCAATCTTCGGCCAGAGTATCGGTGGTATAAAGGCCCACTTCCTCCAGGGCCGTTTTACGGAAGGCTCCATTTGCTCCCGGAACCACCGTAATACTGTTGAGCAAGTCAAAGGCACGACGGTCGAAGTTCTGGCTGGTGATATATTCGATCGCTTGCCAGCGGGTGAGCAGGTTCACCTCGTTACCCACCTTTACGTTTCCGGCCACAGCAGCCACATCTTCATCAATAAAGTGAGGGATCAGGAAGCTGACGGCATCGGACTGAAGTTGCGTATCGGCATCGATACAGACCATAATCTCTCCCATTGCATGTTCAATACCAAAATTGAGCGCCGAAGCTTTTCCTCCATTGGGCTTATCAAACAGACGGACTTTAGGATTTCCTTCAAAAGCGGCCTTGGCCACCTCAAAAGTCCGGTCTTTCGATCCGTCATTGACAAACACAATCTCAAATTCGGGATAGTCCGTTTTGAGCAGGTTATTCATACTGCTCACGATATTCACCTCTTCATTATAGGCAGGCACGATGATACTTACTTTGGGGCAAAAATCAGTCGAAGCTGGCAGATTCTCAAGATATTTCTTCTCCTTTCTCTTTTTAATATAAGCCAACACAGCCAATAAGATCAAACGAAAAACGGACAAAATAGTCGCCACAATAAACAGGGCAAAAATCACCTGGATAAAGAGAAAGACTCCATTTGCAATGTACCAATCGGAACGTGACAGGAACAGATCGTCAGAGTCAAGCTTTGGCATTACAAAATCCTTATTCTGGTGAATGAGATCGGCAACCGTTGTAAAGGTATATCCCTGCGCCTTGAAATATTTAATTATACGGGGTAATGCTTCAATCGTCGCTTTGCGGTTACCACCGGCATCGTGCATCAGAATGATGTTCCCATTCTGGATCTGACGTCTAACCCGTTCGAAGATTGAGTCGGCACTGACATTCTTCTCCCAGTCACGGGTATCGATCGATTCGGCAACGGTGATGTAGTTCTGTTTTTTGGCTCTGATTACCGGAATCAGGTCATGATAATCACGCGGCTCGACATCAGCATCGTAAGGTGGACGAAACAGGATCGTAGAGCGCTGGGTAATACATTCGAGCAAACGACGGGTCGCATTCAGCTCCAGATCGGTCTTTTCATTACTGATCTCCGCCACGTTAGGATGCGAGAAGGTGTGATTTCCAATCTCGTAACCGGCCTTGTAAATGCGCTCCACCAGCGGCAGATTCACCTCCATATTTTCACCTTGCATAAAGAAAGTCGCAGGGACATTCTCGCGCTTCAGAATATCGAGAATCTTTGGAGTATATTCGTTACTTGGACCATCATCAAAGGAAAGCACGAGCTTCTTATCGGCAATACCGATTCGGTGTACCACATAAGAAGAGGGAAGTATTACATATTCCTCTTTGTCAAACACGGCATAATCGTCATTCAGGTTCAGCTTGACACGTCCTTCATGCGGCTCGGCCACAACATCCAGGATATCACCGTCACCTACATAGTTTATATTCTGCGTCGGTTTTATTAATGACAATTTACTGAAATCAAAGCGTTTGCTCTCCAGTTCCTGATAAGAGAGATTTTTGTAGTAAAAATTCCATATCCGGGGATCTTCCGAACCCAGGCGCCACAAAGAAGTACCTGCAAGTCCATACTCTACGGCAAGACGCATGGCATTGAAGTTTGAAATAGCATCAGTAAAGAATACTTTATGCTTTTCATTCTGATTGTCTGTGTAATCAAAGTTCAGGTTGTAGTTTATGCTATCAAATTTCACACTGGCACCTGCCGCCTGAGCTTTGTTGATAGCTCCCTGATAGGTAACCGGCTTTCCCTGGCGCCCCTCAGCCCAGTCGTAACCGTACGCAGCCAAACAGAGAATGGTTTTTTCGGAAGGAAGGTCTTTTCCGTATGAATCAAGTACACCTTCGATCCAGTTCTGTTCTGCAATAGGACCGGGTTGGGTCATCATCGAACTCTGGTCATAGGCCATCAGCAAAAGATAGTCGTTGTACTTCTTCAGTTCCCTGAGGTTATAGTCCATGTTCCCCGGTATGATATCCTGGGTGACAATCATGTTATGACGATGAAGTTCGGTAAAGAGTTCCCGTTGGAAGGTGATCAGATATTCGTCAGTCGTTTCAGTCAGGTCCTCGAAGTCAATATTTACCCCCTTGAAGCCATAACGTTTAAGTTTGATTACGATTTCATTGATCAAAGCCTTGCGTTTCGCCGGATGAATGATGATATTGTGTACCCGGGCGCCGTCGAACTGACCATTCACAAAGTTGGATAAAATAGGTACGATATCGGTTTTGTAATAACGCATTACGAGCAATGCCTTATTATCGATCTTTGTAACAATGGTATCTTTGGTCGGGCTTAGGAAAAACCACTCGGGGAAGACCATATTAAACTGAGTGATATGTTCCTTCAGAGAGTAAAACGACTGCTTATCCCAGTTTACGTAGAAGGCGGCGCGGATCTGCTTTTTGTGCACCCGTTGTTTATGGAACTGAGACCGGTTAAGGTAACCCAGAACCGGTTTTTTCTTGATTGCTTTGCGGGTGTCCTTGTCTTTTTTACTCAAGAAGGGAGAATCTTCGGCTTTAACCAAATGCTGAAGGTAATTAAACCGGTCAAAGGCTTTGGGAAACTCCGTCTGAGAGTTCTTTAACACCGAATAAAGAATGATGATAACCGCTAAAACAAGAATAGAAAGCGCAGACCAAAGCATGGCTGCAAAACGTTTGGCACGTTTAGGCGAATCGGCCTGAAAAACCTGACGATGATGACTCATTGATTTACAGTAGGGTTCTAATTAGATTTAGAGAGATTGGAATAGAATAATCAGTCGACTGACACAATCGTTTCAATATATGACGAGCTTGATTCAAAAGCATTATCTCAAGCTCAATTTGACTATCGATCACAATGAATAATATTAGTTCTGAGAATATCTTCTTGGAAATCAGGTGCAATAGTACATATTTCCTCAAATATGACAAAATATCTGAGTTAGAATAATCATTGCACTTATATTAATCAGTTGATTTCATACAACTTAGCGATTTAAATTCACAAAAGAACATTTAGCCATCCATTCGCTTAAAAACCTTTGAAACCCATCACTTCTGAAAGTGATGGGTCTAACTCTTCACAGAGCTTTCAAAGGTCATGAAAATTGAACATTAAAATCAAAAACTATGATACTATAATAAGTTATTCCAACACTTCCTTTGTCGGAAACAAAGGAAGTGTTGGTTCCAAACAATTAATCAATCGCTTCATGTTTTTCCCGATTGAAAATCCAGAAGATAATCGGAAAGATCAACAAAGTAAGAATGGTGGCAGTCACCAATCCTCCGATAATCACTACAGCCAGCGGTTTCTGGGACTCCGAGCCAATGCCGGTAGATATAGCAGCGGGCATCAAACCGATGGAGGCCATCAGTGCGGTCATCACCACAGGCCGGGTACGTACTTTAACCGCTTCGATGATAGAGGTATCAATATGCATTCCACTCTTCATATTCTTGTGGAATTGTGAGGTGAGTAGCACCCCGTTTTGAATACAAATACCAAACAATGCAATGAAACCTACCCCTGCCGAGATGCCAAAGTTAATCCCCGTAAGGTGCAGCGCCAGGATACCGCCAATCAGAGCAAACGGCACGTTGGCAATCACCAGTGCGGCATCTTTGATATTGCCAAACATGATAAACAGCAGGACAAAGATGGCAATCAGACTGATAGGAACCACCTGTGCTAAACGCGCGGAGGCTCGTACCTGATTTTCAAACTCCCCTGCCCAACCGATGCTGTATCCATCAGGCAATTTGATTTTAGCCACACGGCTTTGGGCATCCTTAATCGTACTACCAAGGTCACGGTTACGTACTGAGAATTTCACACCGACAAAGCGTTTGGTATTGTCCCGATAAATAAATGCGGGCCCGGTATGCTTCTCGATAGTACAAATCTCTTTCAACGGAATCTTAGCACCACTCAGGGTAGGCACTTTCAGGTTGGCGATATCATTTTCATCTTTACGATACTCTTTTTCGAAACGTACCCTGATATCAAATTTGCGCTCACCTTCGTATTTCTCTGTAGCCGTTTTTCCTCCGAATGCCATTTCAAGCACAGCTTGCGCATCGGATGCAGTCACCCCGTAAGTTGCCATCTTTTCTTTATCCAGCACTACACTCACCTCGGGTTGTCCCAGATTTCGCATAACACCCAGATCTTTTACTCCCGGCACACTCGACATTCTGGCCACTACCTGATTGGCAATATTGTCAAGCTTATCAAGATCTTCGCCGTATATTTTCACCCCGTTATCGGCGTTGAATCCTGCTACAGCTTCGGCTACATTATCAATAATGGGCTGTGAATAGTTATAATTAATACCCTGGTATTTCTCGAGCCTTTTGTCCATTTCATCCACCAGGCCATCGTAAGTAATGTGACGCTTCCACTCATCGCGGGGTTTCAGGTTCACCTGCATTTGCACATAGTAGAATCCGCTGGGGTCCGTACCGTCATTACTACGACCTACCTGCGAAAGGACACCGTTTACTTCCGGAAATTTCTGCAACTCTTTACGCAATACAGCCACTTTTTTGACTGTCTGCGAAAGGCTCTGGCTCATCGGGAATTTTGCTTCCACCCAAAGTGCGCCTTCATTCAACTGAGGCATAAACTCTGAGCCCAGGTATTTAAAGGAAAGCAACGAAAGCACCAATACAGCCAATGCAACAGAAAGGCTTTTCCGCTTGTGACGGAAGGTAAACATAAAGGCCTTTTCAATTATATTATTCCAGAAGTTGACAAACGGATTGTGCTTTTCCTTTACATCTTTATTTAATAAGACGTGTGACAATACCGGCACCAATGTGAGGGTGAAAATCAACGCTCCCAGCAAGGCAAAACCGAGCGTCCAGGCCAGCGGTGAAAACATTTTACCTTCCACTTTCTCAAATGAAAAGATCGGTAGCAAGGCCATGATGATAATCATCTTGGAAAAGAAGATCGCTTTACCCAGCTCTGCTCCTTCTTTCTTAATCAGGCTTCCCTTGGCCAGCTTATTGAACTTTGCGACACCTAGCTTCTCCCGTTTATGGTCGAGCATGACAAAGAGCCCCTCGACCATCACGACTGCCCCGTCAATGATTATACCAAAGTCGACTGCCCCTAACGAAAGCAGGTTGGCACTCATCCCCTTGAGTTGCAGGCAGAGGAAAGCAAAAAGCAAGGCTAACGGAACAATAATTGACACGATCACTGTTGTTCGCCAGTTTGCCATAAAGAGAAAAACTATCACCGTCACCAGGATAATACCTTCCAGCACATTGTGCATCACAGTATGGGTGGTATAATCCATTAGATTATCACGATCGTAAAAAGTCTCTATTTTTACGTCGGAAGGAAGAACCTTCGTATTTAGTTCTTTGATTTTATCTTTCACACGAGCCAGTACTTCGCGGGCATTTTCGCCCTTACGCATCACGACTATACCTTCAACTACATCACTGTTGTTATTCAATCCGGCTTGCCCGACACGAGGTAATGCTCCTTCGCGAACTGTGGCCAGATGTTTCACTAAAACGGGATTTCCATTAACGTAAGAGACAATTACATTCTCAATATCCTGCTGTGTCTTGAGCAGTCCTACGCCACGCACCACGAAGGCCTGGCCGTTCTTCTCAATTACATCGCCGCCCACATTGAGGTTACTTTTGCTTACAGCATCATATACATCGATTGGGGTTATATCGTAACCCGACAGACGATTAGGATCGACACAGATCTCATACACTTTCTGTTCTCCACCAAAAGCATTCAGGTCGGCAACACCAGGAATGGCACGCAACTGGCGGTCAACGACCCAGGTTTGCAATGTAAGCAGGTCGCGGGTATCCCGCTTATCACTCTTCAGTACATAGCGGAAAATTTCTCCGGTTGGTCCGTAAGGAGGCTGTACATCAGGCTCTGCGCCATCGGGAAGCTCCACATTGCGCAATTGGTTATTAACTTGCTGACGGGCAAAAAAGTCTTCGACTCCATCTTCAAAAATAATTTTCACTACCGATAGCCCAAACATCGTAGTACTGCGCACACTGGTTTTGTGCTGTACGGAATTCATGGCAATCTCAATGGGGGTAGTAACAAAACGTTCCACCTCTTCGGCACTCCGTCCATTCCATTGAGTAATAATGATGATTTGCGTATTGGTTACGTCGGGAAATGCCTCAATCGGCATCTGCCGAAAGGCAAACACTCCGGCAATCATCAGAATAGCCACCCAAAAGAAAGTGAATGCCCTGTTTTTGAGCGAGAAAGCTATGATATTTTTAATAAACTTGTTCATGAGTTGTTTCTTAACTATTTAACACTAAGTTCTTTCTAAAACCACAGAGAAAAATAGGCTTTTAGCCTCGAAATTACCTGCGGTTTAGTCATTCAACGCGTCATAAACCTGTAATTGATTAGCAGTAATCACTTTCTCACCTGCGCTTACACCCGAACTAATGTAGGTAACATCTCCCACCTGACGGAACACCTCCACCTTGCGGGTTTCAATATCTGAACGGCTTTTATAAACCATCACAAAGTTTTTGCTTTTGTCGAAAATCACCGATGATGAAGGAACGGCCAACATTCGGTTACTTTCTTCGTGGCTCAACTTAATAGTTGCTTTCATTTCCGGTTTCAAAAGGAAATCCGGATTTTTAAGTTTAATGCGCACCTTCATCGCTTTGGTTTCGGGGTCGATGATATTAAATATCTTGTCCACCTTACCATGGAAAGCTTTGTCAGGGTAACTGAGTGTGGTGATATCGGCATCCGAACCCAAAACGACATCGCGAATGTCCGGTTCGCTTACGTTGGCGATGGCCCATACTTCATCGATTTCAGCTATGTCAAAGATGTTATTGGTGTGATCATCACGCAACAACATGTCCTGATTGATATCTTTTTGGATAATAAATCCACTGATCGGAGAACGCACTTCGTAGATAGCGCCGGGTTTGAGACTATATATTTTATAAGTCTCCCGAATGCGGTTCAATTGCGATTGAGCCTTGTCCAATTCACTTTTTGCTGTAATCACATCACGTTCGGTGTTTAATTTACCTTCGTAAAGATCTTTAGTTGCTTTGAGGTTGTTTTTGGCAACAACCACATCGTTCAGCGCATCACTCAGGTCTTTCTCATAACCGGCCACCTGTGTGCTTCGGATAGTCGCCAACAATTGCCCTTTCTTCACAAAGTCACCGAGTTCAACGTAGACTTTAATTACGTTTCCGCCTACCACAGGATAGATTTCAATGAGCTTATCGTTATCTGCGGAAATCTTTCCATAAAATTCCTGTTCCGTTTTCAACGGTTTAGACTCCACATTAGCAAAAGTTGTCGTCTTCAGCATAACATCGCTCAGGACAAACTTTGGTTTTTCTTCAGTACCGGCTTCTGCTTTCTTTTTGCAAGAGGTAAATAAAACAGCCGATAAGGTGATACATATCAACAAAATACGTTTCATAATTAAAACTGGATTGAATTGGTAATATAATTGATTTCTTCGCACGAGGTTACGAGATCCTTAGCAAAACGATGATATTGAAGGAGAGTCTGATTGTAATTTTCCATAAAGTCGGTAAATTCAATCAGAGAGAGATTTCCATGTCTGAAGTTCATCAACACCCCTTTCTCAACCTCTCTGAATTTATTGATTTTAACCTGGTTAAGAAGTTTGTGATTATCCACTGCATCTTTCCATTTTTTGTAGGCTAAAATAACTTCATTCTCAATCTTCTGCTGTTGTAAATTCTTATTTGCATCGGCTATTTTTACCTGTGCAGCAGCGGCTCTGATATTTCCCTGATTACGGTTCCAGAGCGGTAGAGGAATACCCAGACTTAATGATGTAGATTTATTAAAGGCGGCAGCCTGTTGGTCCCAGGAAACACCAACTGAAAGGTCGGGGACATTCTGCGCTTTCTGCCATTTGAGATTCCATTTGGCAGCTTCGACCTGTTTTGTTATTGATAGGTAATCCGAACGATTATCAATAGCCATACTGGTCAACGACTGAAGCGTTGGCAGTTCTTGCTTTTCATAAACAGACAGTTCCTGAGCCGTAGGCAGAGGAATAAGCTCTTGCACGCCGGTCAAAATAGCCAGATAGTTTTGATTTTCCAGAATACTTTTGTAGAGTTCCGATCTCTCTTGTTTGAAGTTCAGATAAAGCCCCTGTAAACGAACAAGGTCTTTCTCGGGCAAGTTACCTTTCTCTACTTGTTGATCATAGGAGTTAATCAAAGAATCGACACTACTCATTTGTCGTGTCAGGGCCTGATAAGATAGGTTGTCGTAATATGTGTCAAAGTAGCTTTGACGAAGTTGCAATTTAAGATTGCGGAGAAGATCGGAGAATTCGTACTCGGCAACCTGTTGATTTGAACGGGCCAGTGCGGTTTCATCATGTTTTTTCCCACCCAGATGAATTAACTGTTCGACCGAAAAGGACTTTTCGCCGTTTGGGCCAATGTCAAAATACTTCTTCCGGTCAGGGTTATAAGCATTAACCCCAACCTGAAAATTGGGATTTTCCCACAACTTAGCCTGAACGACTGCTGCATGAGCAGCATCGACATTAAACCGGGCAGCTAAAAGGCTAAGATTGTTTTTCAAAAAAAGCTTCTCAGCTTCAGAAAGTGAAAGGGAAGAGCCGGATTGAGCAAATCCGGAAAGCGAAAATGCAGAAAACAGAATGATGATAATCTTCTTCATATTTGCGGATTTTTGACGGGCGCAAATATCGGTATCAATTGCTTTAATACAACTTAAGAAGAGCTTAAAATCTCATTAAATCCACGTTTCAATGACATTATGTCAACCTAAAACTACAAATTAACTACAATCCAACAATTAACTAAACACTGTTATTTGTAGTATGAGAGTTGTCCGGCCAATCTCAACACATATTCCGGTGCATGAGGTAAGTCAGCATACAAATTGCCTTTTACATGATTAGACACGGCCCACCGAAGCAACCATAATGACCCCCAATCGCCAAACTCGGTGATCTGGGAACGATACGCCTTATCCTTGAGGGCTTGCTCAATGGTGACAAATTTGTACCGGTCGGTTTTAAATAATTCGGCAATCTGTGCAAAGTAATCCTTGTTGATCGCATTCGCATGCAAAAGCAGAATCTGAGAGATATTTCGCTTAAAGACCTTTTGTGATAACTCCTCACTGTATCTCAACTGTTTTTCGGTATATTCAAGATAACTATGACCAATCTGATGCATCAGCATCGTGTCTTTTCTGACAAATGCACTGTCATAAGCATCATTGAAAAGCCAGTCATCATTCTCAACAGTAACGGGAGCTACAATGTATTTATGAGCGGCCAGAAACGCATTTAAGGAATCTGATTTAACCTTCGATTCGCCTATGCTCAGGAAGGGATGACGAAAATAGCGTAGTTTTTTATGATAATGCTTCATCAATGGTCGGGTTATCTTTTCTCCGGCCAGAATATCTGCACTATATTTCTGACAGCTCGTTTTGTTATAATCCGGATGTGAGTAAGTGTGATTCCCCAACTCCAGTTTTGCTTTCAACCACGATTGAAGCAAAGCGACCCGGACCGAATCGAGACGTTTGTCTTTACCATATAATTTATCCTCATTGACAAAGCCTATCGCCGGAACCTTGTACTTCCGGAATGAGGAGATAAGGCTATCGGTCACTTGTTGTTGGAAGGTCGCAGTTTTGTTACTCAAGACTTCAACGGGAAGATCGTCGAACGTGATACAGATTTTGCCGGTGGAACATTTGGCTACAAACGAGAAAAGGATTAGAAAACCGGAAAGCACTAATAGTCTTGCGTTTATCATAAAAGTACGATTAATGGAGAATCTGCCTTTCTCCTGCATTTTAAATAGGGTGCGCAAACATACACATTTAAGAACATATTTCGCCGGAAAAATCTCGATTTTTAAGTGTTGATAATACAACCTGAAAGAAAATCAAATCCTGTCATCAGAAGAGGTCCTACAAATGAATCCGGCAAGAATGGTCCAAATTGAATCATTTATATGTACATTTGTTCTGAAAATCTTATTCCAAAAGGTTATGATAAAAAGCATCGATGTATCCCAAAAGATCCCGGGAATAATACTGTTCCTGCTGTTGAGCCAACCGATAGCGATAATGGCCGGCCACCCAACAACTTCTATCAGTAAGAAATCAAAACAAGCTACCAGGCACAATTCAGAGTGGAAACTGGTCTGGTCCGATGAATTCAACAAACCCGGCAAGCCCGATCCTGCAAACTGGAAATTTGAGCACGGGTTTGCCCGCAACGAAGAGTTTCAATGGTATCAGGATGATAATGCTTTTTGTAAAAACGGATCCCTTATCATTGAGGGTAGAAAGGAAGAGATTAAGAATCCGAACTTTAAAGCGGACTCCAAAGATTGGAGAACCAACCGCGAATATGCTCATTACAGCGCGGCAAGCATGAACAGCGAAGGGCTACGCGAATTTCAGTACGGGCGGTTTGAGATCCGTGCCCGCATCGATACTTCGATGGGACTGTGGCCCGCTATCTGGACTCTGGGTATTAAAGGCGAATGGCCCTCAAACGGGGAGATTGACCTGATGGAGTCGTATCCTATTCAGGGTGAACACTGCATACTGGCCAATGTGGCTTCAGGCACCACCCGACGGTACAACGCCAGATGGGATTCACAGAAAACACTACTGAGCCATTTCCTGGCGAAAGATCCGCAATGGCCCGCCAAATTCCACGTCTGGCGCATGGACTGGGACGAAAACTCCATCAAGCTCTATCTGGACGATGAATTGCTGAACGAAACCCTGCAAAGTGAAACCGTGAATCCGGACGGCTCCTACCCTTTCCGGCAGCCCCATTACATCCTGCTCAACCTCGCCATTGGAGGGCAGAACGGCGGCGATCCATCCCATACCATATTTCCCAACCGCTACGAGGTGGATTACGTAAGGGTGTATCAAAAGAAATAATAACGGCTTATTATATAGGTATAGGTTAGAGGCTCGAAGTCATTCGGGCCTCTTCGGCATTAAAGCGGTGCGCGATACCATCAACAAAGGAAATGACGAAGGGGTAATCGCCTCCATGCAAACGGTATTAAAAAACATCAATCGCAACAACATCGTCCTTCTGACAAAGGGATTGAAACAGGAGTTTATCGACTCTCTATCGTCTGCTGTTGCCGAAATCGATCAGCTCAATACCCAGCAAAACAGCCTGATCAACGAGCGCAACACCACTACCGCTTCCAACATTGGGGAGTACAACGAGCTGTGGGATATGCTCTCCGCTGTCGTCACCACAGCCCGCTCGCTCTTCCGCGGTGTGGACGACCTGAAGCTGAAGGAGTACACCGTCACCGAATTGCTCAAACGGGTAAATGCCGAAGGGGGCCATTCGAAGGATGCTTCAAGTGCTGCGGTGCAATAAGATTTGGGAATGGGGACGGTCGAAGGGGGCTGTTCCCTTTTAATAATAGAATTAGTGCGTAAAAATAGAACCAATGAGATCTATATTTAGAATTGCAGGAATTGTAGCTATAATAGCTTTGACTTTTAGAGCCGGGATGCTTCTGGAAAAGGAATTAAATAGAACTAAGGAAATTGGAAAACCTGCTTATAAGTTAAGAAGTTTGTTTTTTAGCAGTTCTAAATCAAGGCTTTATTTAAAGACCAAAACATGGGGATTAACCGGAGACCATTCAGTTACTGTTCTATCTCTTAATTCAAGTAGGGAATTTTTCCCTGATTCAACCAAAGAATTCATCTTAGAAGGAAAAGATATTTTCTATAGACAGACACCTGATTCATTGATCATTTACTATGATTTTTTAAGATCAAAGCCGAAAGTATTTAATGCTCTCGTCAAACTCAAATTCATCGAATACAACAATTATAATAGCTTGAACAAAGAAGCCTTATTCAGTTTACATAAACTAGATTAGGTCTGACATTAGCTTATTGGC
>Ga0209464_10000438_pt1 | contig 13317 bp, 12 predicted proteins | sample DOMMetBare1Fresh_2_FD_187473 | JGI IMG/M metagenome (GOLD analysis project Ga0209464, IMG submission 187473) | Wetland sediment microbial communities from St. Louis River estuary, USA, under dissolved organic matter induced mercury methylation -... | ecosystem: Environmental > Aquatic >... | reverse complement strand
CGCGGGGGTCGGGGTCGGGGTCGGGGTCGGGGTCGGGGTCGGGGTCGGGAAGAGCTCCGCCACCATCGCCGGCAGCGCATCGAGCACGTCGTCGATGGTGCCGCCGCGCAGGCGCCGATCCGACTGGGCAGCCACCCGCGCCTTGCCGGTCTCGACGAGCCGCAGGTGGAAGAGCCAGCTCTCGCCGAGGCGGGCCAGGTCGCCGGTCACCAGGCGGTCGCAGCCGAGCGCACCGCCGAGCTCGGCCATGCAGGAGTCGGTGGTGCAGCCGAGCATCGCCTTCTGGCGCTCCAGCGAGAGGACGGCCGAGATCTCGCGCTGGGTGATCACCTCGGCCCCGGCGCGGCGGCGCACCTCGCCGGAGAGGGCCTCGGTGACGGCGGCGGCGGTGGAGGCGGCGATCCCCTCGCCGGCGGCGACGGGGAGGACGGCCAGCTTGGGAGCGGCAGCCAGGGCGAGCGCGAGGAGCGGGGCCAGCATGCCGATCTTCTACCAGACCACCTCGGGGGGCGCCTCCGGCCCCTCCCCAGCCCGCCCGACCGGGATATAGTCCTCGGCGCATGAGCGCCAGCGCCCAGGACGTCCTCGACTTCATCCAGGCCCAGCGGCCCCACCAGCAGCGGTTCTTCGGCACGGCCGCGGCCGACCGCGTGGTGGCCCACGTGGCCTCGACGGGCCTGGCCGGCACCGTCCCCTCCGTCTCCGCCCACCGGCTCCTCTCCCTCGGCCACGGCGCGGGGCCGGCGGAGCTGGTGGCGCGCCTCTCGGGCGCCCTGCCCCGTGCCCCCGTCACCGGCGAGATCGCCTCGGTCTGCGTCTTCAACCAGTTCGTCGGCTACCAGGTGAAGACGGGTGCCGCGGCGGCGGCCACCGCGGTGCAGGCCGCCGGCGGCGTCACCACGGTGCGCGGCAGCCAGGTCTACACGCTCCACCACAGCCCCTACATGATGACGGCCTTCGAGAAGGTTCCGCTCGACGAGGTGCTCGGCACGGTGGGGAGCGCCCGGTACGCGCTGGTGGGCGTGGGCGCGCGGGTCAACCTCTCGCCGCGGTTCATCTGGCACAGCGAGCTGCGCGACGGCCGCCTCACGCTCTTCCACGGAGACGGCCTGCCGCTCAAGACCTTCCTCAACCTGAAGTCCAACCCGCGGGTGGCGCGCGTGCTGCTCGACCCCGAGACCTTCGACGGCTTCCTGCTCGAGGGGACGCTCGAGGAGTTCGCGCCCGAGGCCGAGCCGGCGGCCTTCGCGGCCATCCTGGCCGGCTTCCAGTCGGGCGGCTGGAACCGGCCGGCCCGCACCTTCCGGTTCCTGGCCGACGCCATCCGCCCGCTCCCGCGTGCCGACTGAGCGGGCCGTGGAGACACCGTCCGAGTTCCTCGCCCGCTGGCACTACGGCGGCCTCTTCGCCGTGATCCTGGCCGAGGAGGCCGGCGTCCCGCTGCCCATCCCCGGCGACCTCTTCATCGCCGCCATGGGCTTCCTGGCCCACCGCGGCGGCGCCGCCTTCGCCCCCACCGCGGCGGTGGTGACGGCGGCCACGGTGATCGGCGCCACGGTGCTCTACCTCGTGTCGCGCCACGCCGGCCGGCCGCTCCTCGTGAAGGTGGCGCGCCGCTTCGGCTTCACCGAGGCGCGCGAGCAGCGGCTCGAGGGCTGGCTGTTGCGCCACGGCGCCACCGCGGTGGTGGTGGGGCGGCTCGTGCCGGGGCTGCGCATCGTCATGACGGTGGTGGCCGGCGTGCTGCGGCTGCGCCACTCGACCTTCGTCGTCGGGACCTTCTTCGCCGGCCTGCTCTGGTCGACCATCTACTTCTGGCTCGGCTGGGCGCTCGGCGCCGGCTACGAGCGGCTGGCGGGGCGCCTGCCCATCGGGGCCATCTGGCCCTGGGTCCTCGGGGTGGTGGGCCTCCTGGCGGCCGCCCTCGTGGTGTGGCGCTGGCGCGCACGGGCGAAGTTGCAGCCCTGATCCCGCGTCCTTGGCCGTCCCTCACCCGCCCGGGACGCTTCGTCCGGGCGGTCCCCTCCGGGCCTCACCTGCTTACGGGGTAGCGTGACCCGGACGGTGAGTTATACCACCTTTGATGACACCCATCGCGCTCGCGCTCCCGCTGGTCATGGCCGGCATGGCTTCGGGCGAGCCGCTCGAGGCCCTCGCTGCGCCGCTCCACCTGCCGCTCGACACCCGCTCGCCGCTCGCCGCCGAGGCGGTGCAGGCCGAGGTGGCGCGGCTCGGCGCCGACCTCTCGTGGCCCGACCGGCGCGGGGTGCGCGCCGCGGTGGCCCGCTTCTACGAGGCGCGCGGCTTCACCCCGGCCTTCGTCGACGCCGGCCTGCCCACCGCGCCGGCGCGCGCCTTGGTGGAGGTGCTGCTGCGCGCCGGCGAGCGCGGCCTCGCGCCGGAGGACTACCGGGCCGACGAGCTGGCCGACGAGGTCGCCGACCTCTCGGTGCGGGTGGCGCTGGCCGACGACGCGCGCGACGCCGAGCTCGACGTCGGCCTGACCGCCGCAGCCCTCCGCTACGCCGGCGACGTGCGCCACGGCCGCGTCGAGCCGCGGGTCCTCGGCCACGCCATCCCCACCGACCCGCAGCCGCTCGACCTGCCGGCGCTCGCCGAGGCGCTGGCCGAGGCCCGCGATCCCGCCGCGCGCCTCGCCGCGGTGGAGCCACGCTGGCCGCAGTACCTCGCGCTGGTGCGGGCGCTCGAGGCCGCGCACGACCCCACGCACGCCGCGCCGCCGGACCAGGTGGAGCGGATCGGGCTCGCCCTGGAGCGCTGGCGCTGGCTGCCCGCCGAGCCGGAGCGCCCCACCATCGTGGTCAACGTGGCCGCCTACCGGCTGCAGGCCTTCGACCCCGGGCCGGACGGTCTGGCGGTGGCGCTCGACATGCCGGTGGTGGTGGGCAAGGCGGACGACCAGGACCGGCGCACCCCGCTCTTCGAGGCGCGCCTGCAGAACGTGGTCTTCAACCCGATCTGGGACGTGCCGCGCAAGGTGGCCACGCGCGACCTGCTCCCGCGCCTCGCCACCAAGCCCGGGTTCGCGACCAGGCTCGGCTACTACCTGGAGGGACCGGGCGGCCTGGAGGCGGTCACGCCGGAATCGCTGGCGCGCTGGGAGGCCGGCGGGCTGCGGCTGCGGCAGCGCCAGGGTCCGGCCAACGCGCTCGGCGACGTGGCCTTCATGTTCCCCAGCGAGACCAACGTCTACCTGCACGACTCCGCCGACCGCTCCCTCTTCTCCAAGGCCAGGCGGACCTTCTCGTCGGGCTGCGTACGGCTGGGCGACGCGGCCGGGCTGGCGGCCTGGGTGCTGCGCGGCACGCCCGGCTGGGAGCCGGCGCGCATCCACGCCTGGATGATGAAGAGCGAGGAGTCCTGGCACGCCATCGCCCGCGACGGCCGGCCCGAGGTCTGGGTCACCTACGTCACCGCCGAGGTGGGGACGGACGGCGCGCTCCGGCTCCTCGACGATCCCTACGGCGAGGACGAGCGGCTGCGGCGGGTGCTGCGCGCCTCGAGGACCGGCGCGCCGGTCCTGGGCGCTCACCAGGAGCGCGGGCGGCCCGAGTCGAGGTGGACGAAGTCCTGAGTGGCGTAGAAGCCGACGCCGCCGCGGGCCAGGTTGAGCGCCGCGTCGCGCAGCCGGGCGGTGGGCAGGCCGCGCAGGCGCAGGTCGATGGCCTTGCCGGTGAGGTGCAGGCTGTTGGAGGCCACGCCGCGCGGTGACGCCGCGTGGAGGCGCGCGTTGGTCGAGGGGGAGCGGTAGCCGCACACGATCTCGAAGAGGTCGTCGCTCCGCTCGGCGGCGCGGGCCACCGCCCAGGTGACGTCCAGCACCGCCCGGTCCATCTCGGCCACGTCGCCGGTGTAGGGGTCGCGCAGGAAGCGGTTCAGCTCGGCGAGCGCCCCGGGGACGTAGCCCTCGCCGTCGTGGAAGACGAGATCGACCTTCTCGGCGGTGTGGGTGCTCACCATGCGCAGCCGGCGCGGCTCGGCGGCGGCGGCGCGGGCGCGGGCCGGGCCGAAGGCCAGCGTGAGCAGGCCGAGCGCGCCGAGGCCGAGGCCGGCGCGGAGCGCGGCGCGGCGGGTGATGGTGACGGGGGTGTGGCGAGCGTCCATTCCGGTGTGTCCCTGGTCGGCAGGCCCCCTCCGGGCCGCCCGAGAGATCGCGGATCCCGGGTGTAGGAGTCAAGCCACCATGGACCCCCATGTCATCGATGTGTCACGGTATTTCGGCGGTTCACCGCCGGCCCGCCCAGGTCGTCGGCGTGCACCTCCGCGACCAGTCAGGCCGTCACCGTCGACCTCGTCGGCGGCGCGGGTCCAGGGAGCCAGGCTCGCGGCCGGCGCGAGGGTGCTCCCCGCTTGCCATCCGCCCGGCGCGCCTTACCTGGGTGGCATGCCCGCCCCGCTCCTCTTCCGCTGCCGCCGCTGCGGCGCCATGAACCGGCTCGCCCTCCTCGTCGCCGGCCGCGAGCCGGTGTGCGGCCGCTGCAAGAGCGACCTCGAGACCACCGGGGCCCCCGCCGAGGTGGATCTCGCCGGCCTGGAGCGGGCCGTGGCCTCCGCGCCGGTGCCGGTGCTGGTCGACTTCTGGGCCGCCTGGTGCGCCCCCTGCCGCGCCTTCGCCCCCACGCTCGACCGCTTCGCGCGGGAGCAGGCCGGGCGGCTGGTGGTGCTGAAGCTCGACACCCAGGCCCACCCCGACGCGGCGGCCCGCTTCGGCATCCAGGCCATCCCCACGCTGGCCGCCTTCTCGGGCGGTCGCGAGGTCCAGCGCGTCTCGGGCGCCCTGCCGCTCGAGGAGCTGCGCCGCTTCGCCGAGGCGGCGGGCGCCGCCAGCGTCGCCGCCGGCCCGACCGCCGCCCGCTGACGGGCAGGCTCCAGGACGTCGCCAGCGAGCAGCTCGGCGCAGCGGAGGCCGGGCGGAGGACCGGGCTTCGCCGCGGCCAGGGCCGTTCACCTGGGATGAGCTTCACGCCGGGTCCGATCCGACTTGATGCGGATCATCGGAATGACGGACGCCGCGTCCCGGTACGACCGCCCCGACGGGCCCTGCGGCGCGAACGCGCACCTGGGGGCGCATTCATTGGTGTATCAATTACTGCTAGCCGTGTCCGATTTCGTCTCCAGCTCGCGCCGATCGCTGCGCCTGCCGCTTCGTTGCGTCGCCGTGGTCGAGGCTCCGCAGCGGTCCGTCGAGGGCCACAGCGAGGATGTCGGGTCGCGCGGCTGCTGCCTGGTGCTGCCCGGCCCGCTGGCGCCGGGCTCGCAGGTCCGCGTCATACTGTGGCACGACGCCGGCGCCCGCGTCCTCGCCGTGGAGGCCAAGGTGGTGTGGGCGTCGGAGGGCGCGCCGTGGCGGCACGGGGTGGCCTTCACCTCCGCGGCGCGGCCGGAGGCCGAGCCGTGGTTCGACAACCTGCTCGAGGCGCACACCGACCTGCTCCATGCCGACCAGGTGCCCGACCGTCTCCGGCTCGACTGGCGGCTCCGCCCCGCCGGCCAGGTGGACGCGGCGCCGCTCGGCGTGGACGAGGCGGCCGTCTACCGGCTCGCCTCGTCGCGCCCCACCGTCGCCGACCTGCAGAGCCGCCTCGGGCCGGACTGGACTCGCGCCAAGCGAGCCCTCTTCGCGCTCCTCACCCGCGGCGTGCTGACCCTGGACGACGCCAGTCCGGCGGGGCCGGCCCGTGGGCCGGTCGGCTCCTGGCCGGATCGGCGGCTCTGAGCCGGGGCCGAGGGCCGGCCGTGCGGGCCTCCTTCGGCGCGGATCCCTGGCCCCGGGCGGACGCGGAGGACGGCGCGAGCGATCCCGCCCGCGCCGTCCCGGTGGCTCGGCCCGGTGCCGCCGCTACGGGTGGTTCGTCGCCTTGTCGGTGTGGCAGGTGACGCAGGCCATGCCGGAGGCCACCGCCGGCGCGGAGGTCGTGGCCGCGGTGTGGCACTGCACGCAGGCCGTCGAGGCAGTGTCCCGACCGGTGGCGACCAGCGGCCGGTTGGCCAGGTAGTCGTTGATGAGCTCGGCCGCCTTGCCGGCCACGTCGGCGGTGACCCGGGCGCAGCGGGCCGCCTTGTCCTTGCCGTTGGCGGCCACGCCGTTCTTGGCGCAGAAGCTGGACAGCGAGGCGTGGCAGAGGTGCGAGCCGGGGACCTTCTGGATGTTCACCAGGTTGGCGGCCGAGTAGTCGAGGGTGGCGCCGGCCTCGCCCGCGTTGACCGCGACGGGCAGGTAGGCGGGGAAGGCGAAGTTCTCGTACCAGCGGAGCAGCTCGGTGATCATGGGGTTGCGCTTCGGCTGGTCGGGCGCCGGGTCGGCCACCACCATGTTGATGAGCAGCGTGGCGCCCAGCGCGGAGCCGCAGATGGAGCCGTAGCCGGCCACCCCGCCGCCGCCGAACTTGCCGAAGTCCATGGGCAGCAGGGTGAACGGCTGGCCCACCGTGCTGGCCAGGTGGCCGAGCAGGGCGCTGTAGGCGCCGTGGCAGCAGCCGCCGGCGAAGAAGTTCTGGTAGGCCGCCTCCTTCACCGCCGCCACGTCGAGCTGGTAGCTGGCCGCGATGTGCTGGGCGTAGGGGAACTGGCTCGGCTGCGGGCCCGGATCAACGGGCTCGGCCGGCACCTCCACGATCTTCTCCTCCACCACCTTGTCGGTGCAGCCCGCCAGCACGCCCGCGCTGACGGCGCCGCCGATGGCGAGGCCAGCCTTCATGAGCATGTTGCGGCGGCTCAGCTGCTCGGTCTTCTCCATGTCCCTGCTCCTTCGCTGGTGTGTGCGCTGCGCTCGTCCGGTGCCGCGCGCGTTGGCCGCGGCCACATGGGGGTCTCGTGCCGGGCTGGGAGTTCAACGAGCGTGCCTCGTCGGGGCTGCGCGGCCAGGCGCGCGCGGCATCGCGCGGACGAGCGAAAGCCTTGTGGGCCGCCCGTTTCGAGGGGACCGCGGCACGACGCCGCGTGCGCGAGACCGCGCGTCGTTCAGGCGTTGACGTTCACGGGACGCTCAGCCGTTCCGCCGGTGAACGGCGCGGCGATCGGTCGCTGTGCGCGCTCGCCGCGCGACCGCTGCGTGCGCCCGCAGCGCTAGCTCGCCGCAGCGTCCCGGCCGGCGGCCGCCCGCTTCAGCTCGCGCCAGCGCAGGAAGGCCGGCAGCGCGAAGAGGGCGGCCATGAGGCAGGCCACCTCGCCGAGGTCGGCAAGCCAGCCGAAGGAGATGAGCGCCTGGTTGCGGGCGACGAGGAGCGACGAGTAGCCGATGATGGTGGTGAGCGAGCAGAGCGCCACCGCGCCGCCGGTGGTGCGCACGCAGTCGGCGATGGAGGCCGAGTGGTCGAGGCGGCGCCGCTGGAAGACGTTGACGGCGTAGTCCACGCCGATGCCGAAGGTGATGGGCAGGGCGATGAAGTTGAGCATGTTGAGCCGCAGGTGGAAGAGCCCCGCCAGCCCGACGAACCAGAGGACGCCCAGGCCGAGCGAGCCGAGCACCCAGAGGGCGTCCTTGAGGGAGCGCCAGCTGCGCTCCCCGCCCACGAAGGCCACCAGCACCAGCAGCACCACGCCGACGAGCGAGAGCAGGGTGGCGCGCGGCCCGTCCTGGCGGATGGCGGCCAGCACGTCGGCGAAGACCAGCATGGAGGAGGCCCGGGGGACGTCGGGGCGCGGCAGCTCGACCGAGCGCAGCTCCTCGGCGAAGCGGATGACGTCCCGCCCGTTCCAGACGTCCATGGCGGCGGCCGGGTAGACCAGCACCGGCGTCCCCACCGTGCCGTCCACCTCGGTGAGCTGGCGCCGCAGCACGGGCGGCAGGTCGCCCACGCCGAAGGGGGCGAGGTCCCGCGGCGGCAGCACCGCCTTCACCGCCATCTGCTGCTCGGGCGGCAGGAAGGAGAGGTTCTCCGCGGTGGCCAGCGCGCGCAGCTGGCGCACCACCGGCAGCTTCTCGGCCTGCCCCTGCGGCACGAAGCCGGCCACCGAGAGCACCGAGCCGATGGTGGTGCCGGGGGTGGCGCGCCGGTGGGCCTCCAGCCGCTCGCCGATGACCCGCGCCTCGGCCTCGTCGCGCGCCAGGAGCACGGTGGGGGTGAGGTGGTCGCCGAAGAGGGCGTCGACCCGGGCGTCCCACCAGGCCGGCCCGCCCTCCACCAGCGCCGACTGGTCGCGCAGCTTGCGGAAGTCGTACTCGATGGGGTCGCGCGCGAAGTGGACGGCGAACCAGACCGACGCGAGCGAGAGGGCCGCCGCGGCGAGGGCGGTGGTGCGCGGCCGGTGCTCCACCGCCGCCGAGACCAGGCGGGTGAAGATGGGCCGGGTGGGCGCCTGCCCGCCCGAGACCATGGGGCCGTGCCGCTCCCAGGCCAGCGTGAGCGGCGGCACCAGGGCGTAGGCGGTGAGCCAGGAGAGGGTCATGCCCACGCCGCCGATGAGGCCGAACTGGTTGAAGCCGCGGAAGTCGGTGGAGAGGAGCGAGGCGTAGGCCACGCCGGCCGAGAGGGCGGCGGTGAGGGTGGCGAGCCAGGTGGTCTCCACCGCCGTCACCATGGCCTCGGTGGGCCCCTGGCCGCGCCGGCGCTCCTCCAGGTACCGCGCGAAGAAGATCAGGCCGACGTTGATGCCGTTGCCGATGACGATGGAGCCGAGGAAGGCGGTGTTGGAGTTGAGGTGGCCCACCAGCAGCTCGGCGAGGCCGAAGGTCGCGAACGTACCGGCGAAGAGCGGGATGCCGATGGCCGGCACCGCCTTCCAGGTCCGGTTGTAGACGGCGATGGCGAGGGCCACCGCCAGGATGACGAGCAGGGTGGCCCAGACCAGGTCCTCGGCCAGGGCGTCGTGCTCCAGGATGTTGGAGGCCACGTAGCCGCCGTAGGTCACGGTGAGGCCGGGGGCGTACTTGGTGGGGTCGAGCTCGGCCACGGCGCGCTTCACCAGCCGGTCGAGGGCCACCACCCGCGCGTACTCGCCTGGATCGCCGCCCAGGCGCACCAGCATGGCGAGGATGGTCAGCTTCTCGCCGGCCTTGCGCCCCGGCACCTGGCCGGCGATGTACCCCTCGGGGAAGCGGCCCAGCAGGCCCTGGCGGTCGCCGGCCAGCCCCTTCAGCAGCGCCTCGACGTCCGGCGCGGCGCCCACGGCCCTGCCGGCCCTGGAGGCCTTCTCCCACTCGAGCCGCGCCGTGAGCGTGTCGCGCAGCGTCTCCAGCTCGGCCTTCGTCGGGAAGAGGAGGACGCGCGGCTTGTAGAAGTCGGCCGCCTCGTCCACCCGGTACTCGACCCAGCGGACCAGCTCCCTGGGGGCCGCCTCCAGCTTCTCGGCGAGGTCGTCGGCGAAGAGGGCCAGCGTCACCTGGTCGGCGCCGGAGAGGATGACGGTCGACTCGGCGAAGCCGCCCACGCGCTTCGTGATGGTGGCGAGGTCGCGGGCCGAGCGGCTCCGCGCCGGGAGCAGCTCGGACAGGTCGGGGCGCAGGTCGGAGTAGAGCCGCACCGTGCCCCACAGCCCGAGGGCCGAGAGGAGCGCGGCGGCCACCAGGATGACCAGGCGGTGCCGGTCGGCGAACACGACCCAGCGGCGGGAGAGGCTCATGGCGGCGGCTCCGTGGCGGGCGCGAGGCGGCCGCGGCCGGCGCCTCCGATGGCGGCGAGGCGGGGCCCGGCGGGCCCGAGCTCCAGGTACTCGAGCACCTCGCCGTGGAGCGAGCCGGCGTTGGCGTAGCGGTCGCCGGGGGCGAGGTGCGGCCGGTGGACGTGGCCGAAGACGCCCAGGGCGTAGCCGCCGGCGTCGACCAGCCGCTCGCAGCGGGCGCGGAAGATGGCCACCATCCGCTCCTCCATGAGGCCGCGCACCGCCGCCTCGGCCAGCCAGGCTGCGCCGCGCACCAGGCCGAGCCGGCCGAAGCGGCGCGAGATGCCGTCGCCGAAGCGGCCGATGGGGGAGCTGTTGACGGGGTCGGCGTCGTGGCCGTGGGTCACCAGCACGCGGCCGAGGCCGGGCCAGTCGAGCTCGACGCGGCGCTCGCCCGCGTCCGGATCGTGGTTGCCGCGCGTCTGGCGCAGCCGGCCAGCGCCGGCCAGCGCGTCCAGCGCGGCCGCCACCGCCGGGAAGGCGCCGCGCCCCTCGCCGGGGCCGGCGAAGAGGTCCTCCCAGACGTCGCCGTTGAGGACGACGTCGGCGCCCTCGTCGCGCGCGGCCGTGAGGAACGCCAGCGCCAGCCGCCCGTGGGCGGCCGGGCTGCGCGGCCCGAGGTGCCAGTCGCTGGCCACGCGGAGGAGCTGCCGCGTCACGCCCCGCCCTTTCCGCGCCCGCCGGCGCCGCCCCGGCCGTCCTCGGGCCGGCGACCGGCGCCGACCCCGGCCCGCAGCCCGTCGAGCAGCGCCTGCGTCCGCTCCCAGGCCAGCCGGTGGATGGGTCGGATGGCGTCGAGGTCCCTCGCCCGCTCCGGCGCCCGCGCCACCTGGATGGGCTCGCCCACCGCCATGCGCAGCTTCGCCGGCAGCGGCAGGGGCGACCAGAAGGAGAGCTTCCTCCACTTGAAGCCGGGGTAGGCCTCGGCGCCGCCCGTCACGGCGAGCGGCACGATGGGAACGCCGGTCTGGAGCGCCAGCCGGACGAAGCCATGGCGGCCGTCCCAGCGCAGCCGGTAGAAGTCGCGGGCGGGCTGGGCCTCGCGGCTGCCGCCCGGCGTGAGGAGCAGCGACTCGCCGCTGCGCAGCGCCCCGAGGCACGAACCTTCCGAGGGATCGATGAGGCCGGTGATGACCTTCACCCGCGGCAGCCCGGGCAGGAACTTCTCGATCTGGCTCTCGGCCGCCACGATGCGCATGGGGCGGCGCGGCCCCATGCCGCGATGGAAGTCGCGCCAGGCCACCCAGTAGCCGGCCAGCACGAGATCCACCACCAGGTAACCGGCGCCGTGGAGCGCCACGTAGATGCACTGGCCGGCCTGCGGCGTGCCGGTGGTCTCGGTGCGGTGGTAGCGGAACATGGTCTCCGCCCAGGTGAGGTAGGGCCGGTAGTACCAGGCGTCCTCGCGGAGCGGGGCCAGGCGACGCTCGGGGGCGACGGGGGCGATGGCGGTCGGCTCGGTCACGCGCGGCTCCGGGGGCGGTGGCGGGCGGCGCGGGCCGCCGCACCGGCCGCCGCGAAGGCGTAGATGCGGGCCACGTGCTTCGCCACGCGGGTCCAGCAGAGGGTGGCGGCGCGGGCCTCGCCGCGGGCGCGGTACCTCGCGCGGGTGTCCGGGTCGGTGCCGACGCGCCAGAGCGCCTCGGCCAGCGCCCCGGCGTCGTCCGGCGGCACCAGCACCGCCGCGCCCCGCGCCGCCTCGGCGTAGCCGGGGATGTCGCTCGCCACCACCGGACAGCCGGCCGCCATGGCCTCCACCATCACCATGCCGAAGCTCTCGCCGCCCAGCGACGGCGCGCAGAAGACGTCGGACTCGCGGTAGGCGTTGGCGAGCGCCTGGTCGCCGAGCCGCCCGGCGAAGCGCACGCCGGCCTTCCCGGCCCGCGTGGCCCAGCGCGCCTCCGGCCCGCCGCCCACCACCACCACCTCGGCGGCGCGCCCGCTGGCCGCCAGCCGCTCCGCGGCGGCCAGCAGCACCTCGAACCCCTTGCGCTGCTCCCCGAAGCGCCCCACGAAGAGGACGCGCGGGGCGGCGCCGGACCGGGCCGGCACGCGCCTCGCCCCGGGCGCCGCGGCGAGCGCCGCGGTGAAGCGCGACAGGTCGACGCCGTTGGGGATGACGGCGGTGCGGCCGCGGTAGACGGCGCGGCTGAAGGCCTTGGCCTGGCGGGAGACGGCGATGCCGTAGTCGATGCGCGAGAGGCCGGCCGCCGCCACGCGGCGCAGCAGCCTCTGCAGGGGGAGCTCCCGCTCGGCGTTGGCGTGGAAGGTGGCCACCACCGGGCGGTGGTGGCGCACCGCCCAGGCCATGCCGTGGCGCCCCGGCCCGGGCACCAGCGGCTCGTGGACGTGGACGAGATCGACGCCGCGCGACTCCAGCCAGCGGTGGGTGGCGCGGGCGTCGGCGAGCAGGCCGATGCGCGCCACCGAGCCGTTGGCGCGGATGGGGACCACCCCCTTCACGCCGTGGCAGCCCTCCGGCACGGCGCCGCTGGCCGGCCCCAGCACCAGCGCCTGGTGGCCCTCCGCACCCAGCGCGGCGGCGAGGGCCCGCACGTGCCGGCCCACCCCGCCCTCGTGGGAGAGGTCGTAGGGGGTGATGACGGCCACCTTCACGGCGCCGCCGCTCCCGGCCGGCCGGGCGCCTCGGCCCCCGCCCTCCCGCGCAGCAGCCGGTGGATGACGGCGATGCGCCCGGCCGCGGTGGCCGCGGCGCCGATGGCGACGAGCGCCGTGCCGCCCAGCACCGCCGTGGCCGCCGGCCCGGGCGCGAGGAAGGCGGCGGCGAGCAGCACCGCCAGCATGATGACGATGCGGTGGGGCCGCTCCAGGCCGAAGGGCGGACAGGCCACCTGCAGCCCCTCGCCGCGGGCCCGGGCGTAGGAGACCATGAGCGAGGCGGAGAGGGCCGCCACGGCCGCCGCGGCGCCAGGCCGATCCGGGAGGCCCCAGGCCAGCCCGGCGAAGAGGGCGATCTCGGAGATGCGATCGAGGTTGGAGTCGAGGAAGGCGCCGGCCGGCGTCGCGGTGCCGGTGGCGCGGGCCAGCTCCCCGTCGAGCATGTCGCAGGCCGAGCCCCAGGCGAGCGCCAGGCCGCTCCAGCCCCACTCGCCCAGCGCCGCCAGCCAGGCGGCCGCCACGGTGATGGCCACGCCCAGCCAGGTGAGGCCGTCGGCGGAGCAGCCGGCGGCGCGGGCGGCGCCGAGGAGCGGGCGGGTGAGCCAGTAGGCCCACCGGCCGGCCGCGGCGAGCGCGCCGCTCCGGCCGGCCAGGCGCGCCGGCGGCGGCGGCCGGACGGCGGCGAAGACGCCGAGGGAGACCGCGGCGCCCGCGAGGTGGAGCAGGATCGCGAGGCGGGCGGCGCCCGTCATGGTCGGGCGCTAACCGACGGCCGGCTTCTTGGCGGCGGCGGCCTTCTCGGCGAACTCGCGCAGCTTGCGGTGCAGGATGATCTGCTGCTGGAAGAGGTCGTGGATCTGGCTGCGGCCGGGCACCGTCACCGGGCTCTTGAAGAAGAAGGAGAGCCACTCCTGCGGCCCCCGCTCGCCGGCGCGCTGGCCCAGGTCGGCCAGCAGCGCCAGGTCCATGACGATGGGCGCCGCCAGGATGGAGTCGCGGCACTGGAAGTTGACCTTGATCGACATCGGGTAGCCGAGCCACCCCACGATGTCGATGGCGTCCCAGCCTTCCTTGTTG
>Ga0209464_10000436_pt1 | contig 13321 bp, 14 predicted proteins | sample DOMMetBare1Fresh_2_FD_187473 | JGI IMG/M metagenome (GOLD analysis project Ga0209464, IMG submission 187473) | Wetland sediment microbial communities from St. Louis River estuary, USA, under dissolved organic matter induced mercury methylation -... | ecosystem: Environmental > Aquatic >... | reverse complement strand
ACGGTTCGTACTGGTACGAGACGGGCGGGCCGCGCAGGAGCCGCTTCTCGTCCCAGATCTGGGCGGCGCGGGTGTACGACGGCGGCGCGTGCTCGCCCGAGTCCATCCGGATCGCGTCCTTGGGGCAGGCCTCGACGCAGAAGCCGCACACGATGCAGCGCAGCTCGTCGATCACGAACTTGACCGGGTACTTCTCGATCGGATCGTCCGGGTACTCGCCCGCCTCGATGTAGATGCACTGCGCCGGGCACGCCGTCGCGCACATGTAGCAGGCGACGCACCGCGGGCGGCCGTCGTCGCGCGGCACGAGCCGGTGCAGCCCGCGGTAACCCGGCGAGTACGGCGCGCGCTCCTCGGGGTACTGGAGCGTCGCGTTCTCGGAGCGCAGCCCGCCGCGCGGGCGCTCGAGGATGTCGGGGTTCCGGCTGCGCGCGAAGAAGAGGTTCCGGAGGAAGCGGGCGGTGACGAAGCCGATGCCCCGGAAGATCTCCGGGAAGTACATCTTCTCGCGCAGGTCGGCCGGCCGGTTCTGGAGCGGATAGGGCATTGCGCTTCCCTCTAGTGACCGGCTCCGTGGGGCGCCGCGGCGCCGTGGCCGCCGCCGTGCGCGGGGACGGGCGCGGCGGCCGGGGCCCGGTTCACCGCGGCGGTGATGACCGAGAGGACGACGAGCGTGACGACGCCGAGCCAGGCCACGGGCCTGAGGTCGCCCGCGTCCACCCGGCCGTTCCCGTCGTCGGCGAGGAGCAGCACCGCAGCGGTCACGAACACGTTCACGAGCGCGGCGGGCAGGAGCAGCTTCCAGCAGAGCTTCTGGATCTGGTCGTAGCGGAAGCGCGGCAGGAGCCAGCGGATGGTGAGCTGCAGCCACATCATCACGATCATCTTCGCGATGAACGCCGCGGCGCAGATGGCCCCGAACCACAGCGGCGACACGCTCTCGCGCAGCCAGGGGGTCGACACGACGATGGGGTGCCAGCCGCCGAGGAACACCGCGGTGACCACCGCCGAGAGCACCACGATCTCGATGAACTCGGAGAGGAACATCATCCCGAACTTCATGCCCGAGTACTCGACGAAGTAGCCGACGATCTCGCTCTCGCCCTCGGGCAGGTCGAACGGGGCGCGCTTCGTCTCGGCGAAGGCGCTCGCGAAGAAGATGAGGAAGCCGATGGGCTGCAGCAGGATCCCGAGCGCCGGGATCGGGCCGAGCACCGGGATGCCCTGGCCGACCACCATCTCCTCGAGGCGCAGGGTGCGGTAGCACATCATCACGCCGACCAGCGAGAGGCCGAGCGAGACCTCGTAGGAGATCATCTGCGACGAGGCGCGCACGCCGCCGAGCAGGGCGAGCTTGTTGTTCGAGGACCACCCCGCGAGCGTGGTGCCGTAGACCTGGAGCGAGGCGATGGCGAAGAGGTAGAGCACGCCCGCGTCGACGGCCGCCACCTGGAGCGCGATCGGGTCGACGGGGCTAGAGATCCCGGCGGCGCCGGCCACGATCGCCGCGAGGGGGACGCCCGGGCCGACCGGGACGATGGCGAAGAGCGCGAAGACCGGCGCGAAGCCGAGCAGCGGCGCGAGCTCGTAGAGGAACCGGGTGCGCCCGGTCGGCTCGACGCGCTCCTTGGTGAGCATCTTGATGGCGTCGGCAGCGAGGAAGGGGATGCCGCCGAGCGCGCTGCCGGCCACGCGGATGCGGTTCGCGCCGATCCGGTTCTGGATGAGCGCCGACCACTTGCGCTCCGCCACGGTGAGCAGCGAGCCCGAGACCATCATCACCACGAGCATCAGGGTGACGACGTTCGCGAGCGCCGCGCCGTAGTAGACCCAGGCGCGGTGCACGCCCTCCGAGCCGGTGATCACGTTCAGGAGCGAGTTGAGCCCCCACCCCGTCCACCCCGCCGCCAGGTAGAAGGCGGCGCAGAGCAGCACCAGCCCGGCGAGCACCCCGCCGATGACGAGCAACATGCCGATGGTGCGGCTCACGGGCGCCCCTCCTGGCTCGTCCGCGCGAGCGCGCGGCGGTGGTCCTCGCTCGTCTCCTCCGGCACCCGCTCGCGGTAGCCGGGGAGCCGTCCGTCCACCGTTCCGGCCGCGAGCGGGATGAGCCCCATCCCCCGCCCGACCGACGCGAGCTGGTCGAAGCGGTAGTCGCCGAGCGCGCCGCCGAGCTTCGGCGCGAGGGCCTGGAAGACGTCCCGGCCGGTCGCGAACTCGAGCCGCATCCGGAGCGCCTTGCCGATCTCGGCGGCGAGCGCCCAGTGCGCGCGGCTCTCGCCGCGCGGGAACCAGGCGAGCTCGAAGCGCTGCGCCCGCCCCTCGAAGTTCACGAACGTGCCGTCGCTCTCGGCGTGGGTCGCGGCGGGCAGCAGGACGGTCGCGGCCCGGGCGAGCAGGCCGTCGTTCTGGGCCTGCACCACGAGCGTCTCGACCGCGGCGATCCGGTCGGCGAGGCCGGCGTCGGGCAGCTCCGTGCCCACCGCCCAGACCGCCCCCACCGCGCCCCGCTCCACGGCGGCGGCGAGGTCGGCCGCGGGACGCAGCGCGAGCCCGAGCGCCGAGGCGACGAGCTCGAGCCCCTTGCGGTTCGGGTTCTCGTCGGCGCGCTTCAGGAAGTCGTCCTGCCAGCCGTCGGCGCGGCCGCCCACGTACACCTCGCGGGCGGAGAGGCCTTCCTTCGCGACGGTCGCGGCGACGAGCAGGTCCTCGAGGGAGGCGTGGGGCGAGAGGAGCACGCCCAGCGTCCCCGCGTTCGAGTGGGAGAGCAGCTCGTCGGCCGCGGTCTGCGCCGCCTGGGCGCGCGGCACCGTCTTGCCCGCGGCCCCGCGCCCCTCGCGCGCGAGCAGCACGCGCTCGTGGTTCATGGGCTTGTAGGTGAGGCGGCCCTGGTCGCACATCCACTCCTGGTTCACGGCGTCGTTCTCGCGGGGCCGGTAGCGGAAGGCGGTCTCGTTCATGTAGTCGAGGAAGGTGTTGCAGCCGCGGCTGCACCCCGTGCAGATCGAGCGCGCCGCGCTCATGAACCAGACCCGCCCGCGGAAGCGGAAGTCGGTTGAGGTGAGCGCGCCGACCGGGCAGATGTCCACCACGTTTCCGGCGTAGGGGTCGTCGAGGGGCTGGCCGGGGAAGGTGGTGATGAAGCTCTCGTTGCCGCGCTCGGCGACGCCGAGCTGCGGGTTCTTCGCCACCTCGCGCATGAAGCGGACGCAGCGGGTGCAGAGGATGCAGCGCTCCTGGTCGAGCGTGACGAGCGGGCCGAGCGGGGCGCGCTTCTCCTTCTGCACCTTGGGCACGTCGAGGCGCGAGGGCTGCCGGTCGTACGTCACGTAGTAGTCCTGCAGCTTGCACTCCCCGGCCTGGTCGCAGATGGCGCAGTCGACGGGGTGGTTCAGCAGCAGGAACTCGAGGGTGGCGCGCTGCTGGTCCTTCACGCGCGGCGTCCCGGTCTTGACGGCGACGTTCTCGGCGAGCGGCATCTGGCAGGCGGGCATCAGCTTCCCGCCCGGCGCGTTGGACATCTCCACGAGGCACATCCGGCAGTTGGCCGCGATGGAGAGCCGCTTGTGGTAGCAGTAGTAGGGGATCTCGATCCCGAGCGCCTTGGCCGCCTCGATCACCGTGGTGCCGGGCTTCGCCACCACCTCCCGGCCGTCGATCGTCGCCGTCACGAACCCCGGGTTCTTCGGGGGCGGCGGCGCGGACGGGCCGGGCGGCGGCTTCGGCGCGGCGGCGGGGGCCTCGGTCTTCTTCTCGTCGGCCATCGATCGTCTCGCTCGTGGGGGCGGCTACTGCTCGACCTCGCCGCCGATCATGTTGATGCTGTCGAAGGTCGGGACGAGGTCGGAGAGGAGCGCGCCCCGGGTCATGTGCGGGAGCGCCGCGAGCATCGGCCAGCCGGGCGCGCGCAGGCCGAGCTTGTAGGGCCGCCCGCCGCCGTCCGAGACCACGTAGAAGCCCAGCTCCCCGTTGGCCGCCTCGGTGTAGCTGTACGCCTCGCCGGCGGGGACCTGGATCCCCTCCATGATGAGCTTGAAGTGGGCCATCACGCCCTCGATGGTCCCGTACACGAGCGGCTTGGGCGGCAGGGCGTACTTGAAGTCGGCGACGATGATCTCGCCCGGCTCCATCTGCTTCCAGCACTGCTCGAGGATGTGCAGCGACTGGCGGGTCTCCTCGACGCGCATCAGGTACCGGTCGAAGTTGTCGCCGTTGGAGCCGACCGGGACGTCGAAGTCGACCCGGTCGTAGGTGAGGTAGGGCGACGCCTTGCGGATGTCGAACGGCTCGCCCGAGGCGCGCAGGCACGGGCCGGTGAAGCCGAGGTCGATCGCGTCCTCGCGCGTCACCTTGCCGGTGCCGAGGGTCCGGTCCATGAAGATCCGGTTGCGGGTGAGCAGCCCGTCCACCTCGTCGAGCAGCTCGCGGGTGCGCTCGAGCGAGCGCCGCGTCTTCTCGATCCAGCCGTCGGGCGTGTCGCGCGCCACGCCGCCGATGCGGGCGTAGTTGGAGGTGAGCCGCGCGCCGCACAGCTCGGCGAGCCGGTCCCAGAGCAGGTCGCGCGCCTCGATGCAGTAGAGGAAGACCGTCATCGCGCCGAGCTCCATGCCCATCGCGCCGATGAGGGTGAGGTGATCGCAGATGCGGTGGATCTCCGAGGTCGCGACGCGGAGCCACTTCGCCCGCTCGGGCACGTCGAGGCGCGCGAGCTTCTCCACCGCGAGCGCGAACCCCACGTTGTTCATGATCGAGCTGACGTAGTTCAGCCGGTCCGTGTACGGGAAGACCTGCGTCCAGGTCACGTTCTCGCAGCTCTTCTCGAAGCCGCGGTGCAAGAAGCCGATGTCGAGCTTCATCTCGACGATGTTCTCGCCGTCGAGCTCGACCACCGCCCGCGTCACCCCGTGCATCGCCGGGTGCGACGGGCCGAGGTTCACCGTCATCCGCTTCGAGGGGAGCGGAGCGTCGAGCTCGCTCTCGATCGGGCGCTGGAGCGGCGCCCGGGCGAGCTCGTGGGGCGGCTCGCCCGCGCCGGAACTTCCCGGCGTCGCCCGCGTGTCCAGCCCTGCCGTCCTGTCGGTCGCCATGGAGATCCTAGTCGCGCGTGGCGGGCCCCGGCCCGCGGTAGATGTCGCGCACCTCGCGCTCCACGACGAGCGGCTGGCGGCCGCGGAGCGGGTAGTCCTTGCGCAGGGGGTGGCCCACGAACTCGTCGTACATGAGCAGCCGCCGCATGTCGGGGTGGCCCGTGAAGCGGATGCCGTACATGTCGAAGCAGTACCGCTCGAACCAGTCGGCCCCGCGCCAGACGGAGCTCACGCTCGGCACCACCGCGTCGCCCTCGGGCACCTTCACGCGCAGGCGAACGCGGGCGTTGTTCGGGATGGAGAGCAGGTTGTAGACGACCTCGAAGCGCGGGTCCTGCCCGAGGTAGTCGACCGCCGTGATGTACGGGGCGAGATCGAAGCGCATCGCCGGTTCGGTCTTCAGATGCCGGCAGACCTCCTCGATCCGCTCCTTCCGCACGAACGCGCAGTCGTCGCCGCCCACGCCGACGTAGGGCTCGTACACGGCGTCGGGGAAGCGCCCGACGAGCGCATCGATCACCGCCTTGGACATGGCCCTTCCCTCCCTAGCGCTCCTGCCCGAGCACGGGGAGGCGCCGGGTCTCCACGAGGTCGTGCGCCTGGTCCTGGATCTTCTTCTGGAGGAGCATGATCCCGTCGAGCACCTGCTCCGGCCGCGGCGGGCACCCCGGGATGTACACGTCCACCGGCACGATCCGGTCGATGCCCTGCACGGTGGCGTAGTTGTCGTAGAAGCCGCCGGACGACGCGCAGACGCCGAAGGCGATGACCCACTTCGGCTCGGCCATCTGCTCGTAGATGCGCTGGAGGATCGGCGCCTGCTTGCAGTTCACCGTGCCGACGACCATCAGCAGGTCGGCCTGGCGCGGCGAGAACCGCGGGAGCGCGGCGCCGAAGCGGTCGAGGTCGTAGCGCGCGCTCGCGACCGTCATGTACTCCATGCCGCAGCAGGCGGTGACGAACGGGTACTGGAAGAGCGAGTACTTCCTCGCCCAGCCGAGCCCCTTCGACAGGAGCCCCTGGAAGAACCCCTGCGCCTCGTCGCGCCGGGTGGTCAGGGCTGGAACGACATCGATGTCGGACGCCATCGGCCTCCCTCTCGTCGGCTCGAACGATCAGCGGCTCAATCGGCCCAGTCGAGCACGCCCTTCTTCCACACGTAGACGAGCCCGGCGATCAGGGTGAAGACGAAGATGCCCATGGAGATGAAGCCGCCCCAGCCGAGGCCGGGATAGCCGTCGCTCGGCAGGAGCAGCACCGCCCACGGGTAGAGGAAGATCGCCTCGATGTCGAAGATGATGAAGAGCAGCGCGACCACGTAGAACTTGAGGCCGAACTTCTCGTGGGCGGAGCCGACCGGCAGCGAGCCGCACTCGAAGGGCGTCATCTTCACCACGCTCGGGCGCCGCGGGCCGAGGAGGCTCGCGAACCAGAGGATGAAGGCGCCGAGGCCGATGGCCACCAACAGCACGATTCCAATCGGGAAATAGACCTGGAGCGGTGTCAGCATGGGTGGTCGGGGGTCGGCGAGAAGCCCCTTAACTGCCTTCCGCCCCGGGCAATGTCAATCGGTTTCCACCCCTTGACTTCCGGGGTCGCGCCGGTACACTGCGCGCACCTTTTCCCCAGCGAAGCCGAGCGGATAGGTCCACAAAGGACAGTGAATGGGATTTGACTTCGGTGCGGTCCTCGTCTTCGGCATCGTCGCCGTCGGCTTCGCCTTCGGCGGAATCACGCTTTCACGCTTCGTGGGGCCGCGGATCCCGAACGCGGACAAGGCGACCATCTACGAGTGCGGCGAGCGGCCCATCGGGGTGGCGTGGTTCAACTTCAATCCGCGGTTCTACCTCGTGGCGCTCGTGTTCGTGATCTTCGAGGTGGACATCGCGCTCACGTTCCCGGTGGTGGCGGTCTACCGGTCCTGGGTCGAGGCGAGCCCGCTCCTGGGCTGGGTCGCGTTCGGCGAGCTGGTCCTCTTCACCGCGATCCTGGCGGTCGGGCTGGTCTGGGTCTGGGCGCACGGCGACCTCGAGTGGGTGAAGAGCCTCTCCGGCGCGTCGTACCAGGCGCCGCCGGCCGGCTCGCCGGAGCGGCGCCGCGCCGCCTGAGGCCGAGGCGCGCGGAGCGCGCGCCGGCGGCGGCTTTCGAATCGCATCGCAGAGAAGGAGAGAGCGAGAGAAGATGACGGCGCGCGCGAACGACCCCGGGACGGGCGAGGTGACGCTGTTCCACACGAGCCAGCTCGATCACCTCATCAACATGGCTCGCGAGAACTCGCTCTGGTACCTGCTGTTCGGGCTCGCCTGCTGCGGGATCGAGCTCATCCAGACGGGCGGCCCGCGCGCGGACCTGATGCGCTTCGGCGCGATCCCGCGCGCCTCGCCGCGCCAGGCCGACTTCATGATCGTGGCCGGCACGCTCACGTACAAGATGGCCGAGCGCGCGAAGCTCCTCTTCGACCAGATGTCCGAGCCCAAGTACGTGATCTCGATGGGCTCGTGCGCGAACTGCGGCGGCCTCTTCCAGCCCGCGTACTCCGTGTGCAAGGGCGTCGACAAGGTGATCCCGGTCGACGTCTACGTGCCCGGCTGCCCGCCCCGGCCCGAGGCGCTGACCGAGGGGCTGCTCAGGCTCCAGGAGATCGTGCGGCAGGAGCGCTGGGGCCTGAAGCGCCGGGCGCCCAAACCGGAGGCCGCGTAGCGATCGCAGGAACGACACCGCTTCACGCCGGGTTCAGTGGGACGGGGCGAGACGGGACCGGAAGGGTCGGCCCGCTCGCCTCGGTCCGTGTCAGGGGACGAGATGACGACCGATGGAATCCATGAGCGCCTCAGGTCCGCCTTCGGCGACGACGTGGGCCCGCTCGCCGAGGCGAAGGTGGACGCCTCCTGCGTGGTGAAGCGGGAGCGCATCGTCGAGATCGCCCGCTTCCTGAAGTCCGAGCCCGGCCTCGAGCTCGAGTTCCTCGAGGACCTCACCGCGGTCGACTGGCCGAAGCGGAACGTCATCGAGATCGTCTACCACCTGCTCTCGTACCGCCACCGGCACGCGATCGTCCTGAAGGTGGAGCTCGACCGCGCCGCGCCGAAGGTCTCCACCGTCGAGGGCGTCTGGAAGGCGGCCAACTGGTTCGAGCGCGAGGTCTACGACCTCTTCGGCGTCGAGTTCAGCGGCCATCCGGACCTGCGCCGCATCATGCTGCCGGACGACTGGGTCGGGCACCCGCTCCGCAAGGACTACCAGGACCAGGGCGGCTGGCACGGCATCTCCAGCTACCGCGAGAACCCGCTCGTGGAGCTGCGCCGCCTCGACGAGCTGCGCCGCGCCGAGCACGCGAAGGCGAACCCTCCCCCGCCGCCGCCCGCCCCCGCGGCGCCGCCGCCCGCCGCCGCGAAGCCTCCCGCCGCCGAGCCGCCCAAGGCCTGAGGAAGACGAGACCCCATGGAAAAGCTCATCCTGCGCAGGGTCGGCAAGGACCACCCCGACAGCGAGGAGATGATCCTCAACTTCGGGCCGCAGCACCCGTCCACCCACGGCGTCATCAACTTCATCGTGGAGACCGACGGCGAGGTGCTGAAGAAGGCGGTCCCCGAGGTCGGCTACCTGCACCGCTCCATCGAGAAGATCGGCGAGAGCGTCGGTTACCCGCAGTTCATGCCGTACACCGATCGCATCGACTACGTCGCGGCGATGTTCGCGAACGAGGGCTACGCCCTCGCCGTCGAGCGGCTCCTCAAGATCGACGCGCCGCCGCGGGCCCAGTGGCTGCGCGCCATCTCCTGCGAGCTGGTCCGCATCGCGAGCCACCTCGTCTCGGTCGGCACCATGGCGATGGACATCGGGGCGTTCACCCCGATGCTGCACGGCATCCGCGAGCGCGAGACCATCAACGACCTCATCGAGGCGCTCTGCGGCGCGCGGCTCACCTACAACTACCACCGCATCGGCGGCGTCGCGTTCGACCTGCCCGAGGGGTGGCGCGACAAGACGCTCCGCTTCCTCGACCACTTCGACGCGTTCCTCGTCGAGTTCGACCGCCTCATCTCCTTCAACGAGATCTACGTGCGCCGGCTCGCCAACGTGGCGGTCATCCCCGGCCCGATGGCGATCGACTACGGCCTCGTGGGCCCGAACCTGCGCGGCTCGGGCGTGGACTGGGACCTCCGCCGCGACCTGCCCTACGGGCCCTGGGCGCTGCCCGAGTTCACCGCGAAGGTGAAGTGGTCGGTGCCGGTCGGGAAGGGCTTCACCGGCCGGACCGGCGACTGCTTCGACCGCTACTACGTGCGCTGCCTCGAGATGAAGGAGTCCTCGCGCATCGTGCGCCAGGCCCTCGAGTCGATCCCCGAGGGCGAGACGATGGCGAAGGTGCCGCGCAAGGTGAAGCCGGAGGCGAGCGAGGCGCTCGGCCGCGTCGAGTCCGCCCGCGGGGAGATGGCCTACTACCTGGTGTCGGACGGCAGCGACAAGCCGTACCGCCTCCGCGTCCGGACCGGCAGCTTCACCGCGATGGGGATCATCGAGGACGTCTCGCCCGGCCTCATGGTCGCGGACCTCGTCGCGCTCATCGCCAGCCTCGACGTCGTCGCCCCGGAGATCGACCGATGACCGCCGCCCCCGCGAACACCCCCACCCGCACGCCGCGCATCGGCGCGAACCCGCGCGGCGTGGTGCTCGGCACGCTCGCCATCGGCTTCGGCATCCCCGCGGTGCTCTTCGCGGCCGTGCTGGTGCTCTCCCCCCTCTCGAAGCCGCTCATGATCGACGCGTTCATCCGGAACGTGCTCGGCCAGGACCCGGCGACGTTCGGCTACCGGAACCTGCTCTACGGCCTCTCGGTCGCGATCCTCGCCTTCGTGCTCGTCAACTTCGGCGCCATCGTCTCCGGCATGACGGTCTGGTGGGAGATGCGGGTCAGCTCCCGCATGCAGAGCCGCGTCGGCTACAACCGGGTCGGCGCCGGCGGCTTCTTCCAGTGGGTCGCGGACGCGGTGAAGCTCCTGCTCAAGGAGGACCTGATCCCGGCGGACGCCGACCAGCTCCTCTTCCGCGCCGCGCCCTACTTCGTCCTCACCGGCTTCGCGCTCACCTTCGTCGCGCTCCCCTTCGGCGAGAGCCTCATCGCCGCCGACCTGAACGTCGGCATCTTCTACATGATCGCGGTCACCGCCCTGGTGGTGGTCGGGATCCTGCTCGCCGGCTGGTCGTCCAACTCGAAGTGGGCGCTCTTCGGCGGCATGCGCTCGGCCGCCCAGGTCATCTCCTACGAGATCCCCGCCGGCATCGCGATCATGGTGCCGGTGCTCATGGCCGGGTCGCTCTCCATGCAGGAGATCATCCGCCAGCAGGGCGCCTGGCCCTGGCAGTGGAACCTGTTCACCAACCCCTTCGCCCTCGTCGCCTTCGTCATCTTCTTCGTCTCCCAGCTCGCCGAGGGGAACCGGACGCCGTTCGACCTGCCCGAGGCCGAGTCGGAGCTCGTGGCCGGGTACCTGTCGGAGTACTCGAGCTTCCGCTTCGCGATCTACTTCCTGGTCGAGTTCGGGAACCTGTGGGTGATGGCGGCCGTCGCCGTCACGCTCTTCTTCGGCGGCTGGCAGGTGCCGTTCGCGGGGCCCGAGGTCTTCGCCGCGGCGAAGGGCGCCGGCGACCTGCCCGGGCTCGCCTGGTGGGGCCTGCAGATCCTCTCCATGGGCGTCTTCGCGGCCAAGACGCTCTTCGTCCTGAACCTCATCGTCTGGGTGCGCTGGACGCTGCCCCGCATCCGCGTCGACCAGATGATGGTCCTCTGCTGGAAGTACCTCGTGCCGTTCGCCTTCGTGGCGTTCGTCGCCACGCTGCTCTGGCAGATCCTGCTCGCGCACGTGCCGGGGGCGCGGACCGCGACGGGCGCGGTGCTGGTCGCGTCCACCGCGGTGGTCGCGGCCTTCTTCATCCGCCAGACGCGGCGGAACCTCGTCGCGATGGGCGACCGCGTCGATCTCACGAACTGGTGACGGAGCGAGCGAACTCCATGCCGAACACGACCCAGCGCGGCTACGTCGGCCACATCGGGGACACCGTCAAGTCCTTCTGGCACGGCCTGTCGATCACCGCGTCGTACCTGCTCCGCCGGCCGGTGACGGTCCAGTACCCGGACCGCACGCCGATGCCGGTGCGCGACATGCTCCCGGCGCGCTACCGCGGCTTCCTCGAGGTGGACGCCTCGATCTGCACCGGCTGCCAGGCCTGTGAGCGCGCCTGCCCGATCGCCTGCATCGCCATCGTGCTCGAGAAGGACCCCGCGAACCCGAAGCTGCGCGCGGTCTCGCAGTTCGACATCGACGAGGCGAAGTGCATGTTCTGCGGGCTCTGCGTGGAGCCCTGCCCGACCGGCGCCATCCAGCACACCCGCGAGTTCGAGGGGTCGCAGCGCCACGTGCGGAACCTCGTCTTCCGCTGGGCGGACCCGATGAGCCCGTTCCCGGTCTACAAGGTGGACAAGAACGCGGAGTACTACCCGCGCGCCCAGCTCGGCTCGCTCGTCCGCGCGAAGTTCGACGCGAAGCCCTGGGACGCGCGGGGGCCGAAGTTCCTCCCGCCCGCCCCGCCGGCGCCGCCGGCGCCGAAGCCCGCCCCCGTCGCGAAGCCCGCGGTCCCCGCCGCCGAGGCGCCCGCCCAGGCCGCGGCCGCCACGACCCCCGCCGAGAGCAAGTGAGGACGGCCCCATGAAGAGCAACGTCGGAAAGCTGATTTTCTGGGTGGTCGTCTCGGCGCTCGTCATCGGGTTCGTCGTGGCGATCACCGGCCGCGCGATCCTCCCGGCCGCCGAGGCCGCCCCGCTGACCGCGGGCGGCGCCGCCGGTCTCCCGGACGTCGTCTTCTACGCGCTCGCCGCCGTCACCGTGGCGGGGGCCGCCGGGGTCGCCCTCTCCCGCAACATCCTCTGGAGCGCGATCGGCCTGCTCGCCGCCCTCCTCGGCGTCGGCGGGCTCTACGTGATGCTGTCGGCCGACTTCCTCGCCGTCACGCAGCTGCTCATCTACATCGGCGGCGTGCTCGTCCTGGTCCTCTTCGCGGTGATGCTGACCAACCGGATCGTCGACGTGAACGTCTCCAACGTGAGCGCCGGGCTCTACGGCGGCGTCCTCATCTTCGTGGCGACCATCCCGGTGCTCCTCACGGTGGCCCTCGTCACCCCGTGGCGACTCCGGGCGATCGGCGAGGCGGCCTACACGACGGGGCTCATCGGGAACGCGCTCCTCACCCGCTGGCTCCTGCCGTTCGAGGTCGCCTCCCTGATCCTCCTGGCGACCCTCATCGGCGCCGTCGTGACCGCCCGCAAGGAGATCAAGGCCGACTGACGGCGGCTTCTCGGACCCCTGGACCGGACCGCGCCTTCGGCGGCCCCCTGGAGAGAACATGTTGCAGGTTTCGCTCCCACACTACCTCGTCGTCGGCGCCCTGCTCTTCGCGTTCGGGCTCGTGACGGTCTCCACGCGGCGGAACGCCGTCGGAGTCCTCATGGGCGTCGAGCTGCTGCTCAACGCCGCCAACGTCAACTTCGTCGCCTTCAACCACTACGTGATGGAAGGCGTCTCCGGCCAGGTCTTCGGCCTCTTCGTCATCGTCCTCGCGGCGGCGGAAGCGGCAGTCGGCCTCGCCATCGTGCTGGCGATCTTCCAGACCTTCAAGACCATCGACGTCCGCGAAGCGGACCTCATGCGAGAGTGAGATGACACACGAAACTCACGAGCTGGGTCGTGTCGCCGTGACCCACGTCGGGTACCTCTGGCTCATTCCGCTCTTCCCGGTGGTCGGGGCCTTCTGGAACGCCGTCTTCGGCTGGAAGATCCAGAAGCTCTTCGGCAAGCGGGCGGTCCACTACGTCGCCGTCGGCGCGATGATGGCGTCCCTCGCGGTGGCGCTCCGGGCCTTCCTGCAGATGTACAGCCTCCCGGCGGAGGAGCGGTTCCTCCAGGACACCCTCTGGAACCTGCTGACGTCCGGCCGCCTGCGCGTCGACTTCGCGTTCGCGCTCGATCAGCTGTCGATGATGATGGTGCTGATCATCACCTTCATCGGGACGCTGATCCACGTCTTCTCCATCGGCTACATGGCCGACGAGCCGTCCTACTGGCGGTTCTTCTCGTACCTCAACCTCTTCGTCTTCGCGATGCTCCTCCTCGTCATGGGGGACAACTTCGCGGTGATGTTCTTCGGCTGGGAAGGGGTCGGCCTCGCCAGCTACCTGC
>Ga0209464_10000433_pt1 | contig 13357 bp, 16 predicted proteins | sample DOMMetBare1Fresh_2_FD_187473 | JGI IMG/M metagenome (GOLD analysis project Ga0209464, IMG submission 187473) | Wetland sediment microbial communities from St. Louis River estuary, USA, under dissolved organic matter induced mercury methylation -... | ecosystem: Environmental > Aquatic >... | reverse complement strand
GCGCGAGTATAGGTCCCGGATTACGTATCTTTCATTATGGTTGCATTGTGATAAATTCCGGAGTGGCGATCGGAAAGAATTGCACCATTAGACACGGGGTCACTTTAGGGAATCGTCGTGAATATTTTGATCTGCCGGTAGTCGGGGATAACGTGGATATTGGTGCAGGTGCAAAGGTACTAGGGGCAATCAGGGTGGGTAACAATGTTTCGATTGGTGCAAATGCCGTAGTGATTACTGATATCCCGGATAATAGTATTGCTGTAGGTGTGCCTGCAAGAGTAATCCCACGAACAGATAACTAAATGCAGATGACTGGGACAACTGAAAATGACTTAAAAGCCTTCCCTCCATGTCCATCGAGGGAGGAATCTGAAGCGATGAAAGGGATTTTTATTCTTCTCATTGTCATGGCTCATAATACGCTATTGGTGCCTACATCATCCTCATTTCAGAACTACTTCTATCAGTTTCACTACTTTTCTTTTTTTATCCTCCCTTTTTTTTATCCACGTACTCCTTTGACATTCCAGCGAACGGTGAATTATTTTATTCGCTTTTATGTTCCCTATTTTTGGTTCTTTTTGGTCACTTACGTCGCATATACCTTGGTTTGGAAGCATCAGAACTTTGACCCTGCGCAATTCATATCCGTATTCTGGGGTGCTGAAATCAGTCAGATTAAGGCGGTTACCGGCTTTCATTTTTTATGGTTTTTACCGGCGTTTTTTGTGTTTTCCTTACTGAGGGATCTTTATTCAACTTCGGGGAAAATAATAAAAGGAGCTCTTGTTGTGATTGCGCTTTTTGTCCATTTCTCGGGATTTCTGGGTTTTCCTTCCTATGCAGAGCTAAGATCATGGATTCCAATGGGATTCATACAGGCTTTTTTCCTTTTTCCCATGGGCGTAATCTCTGTTTCTATTCTTCGGTACGTTCCCTGGTTTAGACTACAGAATAATCATGGCCGGATGCATAGAGTGTATGCCGGATGTGTTGTCTTTTTTGTTTTTACGTTATTGTCCTTCGATTTTATGGACACTCCGGCTTTGGGAGCGGAGATATGGACCGATGAAGTCCGGAATATGTTGTTATCCGTTTTTTTCTTTCTCCTTATATATCTTTTCAGAAAGGAATTCAGTCAGATAAGTTTATTAAGATTGATGGGGAAATATTCGATGGAGATTTATTTGTTTCACCTGTTTATTTACAATGGGCTGATGTATCTGATTCATCGGAATGAATGGTCCGGGAATATTCTTTCCGGTACTATAGTATTGATCCTGACGCTTCTTTTGTCCCTGACCGTGGTGTTGATTATTCAAAGAATCAGTATTCTGCAAAAAATACTTTTCCCGAAAGAACTTATTCATTTTAAGCGTGTTTTACAATAAGAAAGCCTTTTATAACCCTACAAGGTTTCTACTGATTTTTTGATGTTAATCAACCCGCATTGCGGGTTGCACCCTGAGATAGAAGACCTAAACCAAGTGTAAGAACCTAACCTGTTTTTTTTGATTAAAAACACCGTTTTAATCTTCCGCTTAATTTTATATTGCCGCTTATTATTTCATCGTCTTAAATCTTCACGATTATGAAGGTGCTACTTATTCATAACGAATATGGTAAGTATTGCGGAGAAGAAGCCGTAGTGAATAAAATGGATAGAATGCTTTCAGCGAATGGTCATGAGGTTCGCCGTTTTACCCGTTCCAGTACAGAAATTCCGCAAATGTTTATGGGAAAGGTACGGGCTTTTCTCGCCGCATTAATTAATCCGGTATCCATTATTCAGTTGCGAAAGCTGCTGAACACCTTTCAGCCAGACGTCGTAAATATTCACAACCTTTATCCGTTTATTTCTCCCGCTATCCTTTTTTACCTTCGAAGAAAAGGTATTCCGATTGTAATGACCATCCATAATTTCAGGCTGATGTGTCCTACGGGACTGTTTATGCGCGGGGGAATGCCGTGTGAGGATTGTCTGCACGGGCGTGAGTGGAACTGCGTAAGGCATAATTGTGAACACTCTATGATCAAGAGCATCGGTTATGCTTTGCGAAACTGGGTTGCACGGGTTTCAGGATCCTATCTGAATTGTGTGGATCGGTATGCCTGTATTACGGATTTCCAGCGGCGGAAAATGATACTGGCCGGTTTCCCGGCCGAAAGAATAGAGGTGATTCCCAATTTTATGGAACAAAAGGAAGAGCCGCAATACACAACGGGGGAATATGTGGGTTATTCCGGAAGATTGAGCTATGAAAAAGGCGTTGATCTGATTTTTGAAGTTGCGCGGAGACATCCTGAAATCCCCTTTGTATTTGCCGGAGAATCCAGAAAAGAGCGCACCCCCGATGGAAAATGGCAAACATATGATTCCAAACTACCCAACGTCAGACTAGCCGGTTACTTAAACGGTGAAGAATTGGCGGCCTTTTATCAGAATGCCCGGTTTACAGTCATGGCTAGTCGCTGGTATGAAGGGTTTCCGATGACCATTCTCGACGCTGCCGGTTTTGCCAAACCTACGATTGGACCTGATCAATCGGGTTTTCGCGAGATTATCAGCTACTCACCTCAATCAGAAACGGTGTCGGGGATAGGCAGGCATAACACCGGGATGCTATTTCGTCCATTGGATGCAGATGATCTGGAGCAGAAGATTGTGTGGTTGTGGAAGCATCAGGATGTGGTTACACAAATGGGGCAGAATGCATTTAGACGATTGAATAACAAATACACGGATACGGCGGTCGTTAAACAATGGGAGGCTTTGATCCAGAGACTGGTTTCAGAAAAAAGTTGTGATCATGAACGAATACTTCGGCATACGGTACGAATTTGATAAGGTTGCGGTAGGCCGCCTGATTGATGAGCAATTGGCAACTATCGGAAAAGGATACATCTGTGTAGCCGATGGGGTAGTCCTGTCACAAGCGGCACTTAATAATGAATATCTGACCACTCTTAATCAGGCTATGTTTTCGGTTTGTGATAGTAGCTGGGTGCCGGTATATATTCGACTGATTTATCAAAAACAATTCGACCAATATTCGGGAAGCGAGTTATTTGAAGATATCCTGAATAAGCGGAAGTATAATATGATGTTTCTGGGAGCGACTGACGATGTTCTGTTTGCACTTCGCTCGCATCTGACTTTGATTGATCAACGGATTGCGAGGATGTCATTTGTTCCGCTTCCATTTTGTAATGCTGATGACTTTGACTTTCATGAAATAGCCAATCGAATCAATATCGAAAAACCGGATATTATCTGGATTGGCCTGGGCGCCCCGAAACAAGAGCATTTTATGCAAAAGATAGTGCCTTATGTTGATCGGGGAATCATGATCGGGGTGGGGGCCGTTTTTAAATTTTACTCAGGCATTACAGAATTGCACCGGGCTCCCCGGTGGATGATTAAAAGTAAAATTGAATGGGTGTATCGACTGTTGGCAGAACCCCGGAAACAGTCACACCGGATCATGCAGATACTTCGAATAACACCTTCTCTGTTAGTGAAAGAATTTAAAAACAGAAAGTTATGCTAAACCTAATCCTTACTTTCCTTACTGGCATCATCGTCTCAATATACGCAGTTTCACGGGTGCTGAAACTGGCCATTGCCAGAAATTTGTTAGATGAACCGGATAAAGACCGGAAGATTCATACCCGAAGTGTCCCTGTCTTAGGTGGATTGGGATTATTTATCGCTTTGGCATTTGCTTTTACTGCATTTACCTTTGACGGGATGCCCAAAGGTTTGATCCGTACATTCGGTGGGATCATAGCCCTGTTTATGATCGGATTGAAAGATGATCTGCTGCCATCAAGACCTATCCGGCGCCTGATATACGAAACGATGGTTTCATTGGTGCTGATTATTGGTTCGGATATCCGCTTTAGCAATATGTTTGGGATTTTCGGATATCATCAGATTAACTATTGGCCAAGCGTTATACTGACGTGGTTATTTATTGTGGGAATGGTTAACGCCTACAATATGATTGATGGTATTGATGGATTGCTCGGTTCAATCAGTTTGTTGGGAGCTTTGTGTTATGCCTGGATTTTCTTTGTCTATAAAGATTATCACTGGGCTCAGTTTTCCCTGGCGTTGGCGGGAGCTTTGGTCGGATTCCTTTATTTCAATACTTACCCTGCCCGTATATTTATGGGGGATAGCGGTTCTATGCTGTTGGGCGGTGCATTTTCTGTCATGTCATTGCACTTTCTCAATTTTACCTCTTTTGAAAGTGCTGATTTACGGTTCTTATGCCCTCCGGTTATAGGCATCAGTATCGTCGCAATTCCGGTATTTGATATGATGGTGGTATTTGCCATCCGTATGATAAACCGGGTCTCTCCGTTAAAGGCCGATCGCAGGCATTGCCATCATCGGCTTCTGGATTTGGGGTTAAATCATTTTCAGGCCACCATGATACTCCTTTCAGCAAATCTGTTGGTCATCGTTTTCGGATATTACCTGCAAATGTATTTTAGCATGTACACTTCCGTGATTTCTCTCATTTTATGCGTATTGGGATTAGAAGGTTTGTTGTTGTTACTTCATTTTAGAAGGCAAAAGACAACAGTCAGGGAAGTCATCGGAGAGGAAAAAGTCGTATTGTTGAAAGTGAAGATTTGATAGAATCAGTTTCCGATTCAACCCAAAAAGCGCAAAGAGTGAGTCTTTGTGCTTTTTTTGCGTCATTGCTTATTTGTTTTGGATACCCATGGCGCCTCTTTGGTACGAGTCAGAGCATGCACGTTTCACATCGAATCACTACTTTTGTGCCAGAATTGATTGTTCATGGAAGATACTTATAAAACGATTGCCGATACTGCCCAGGGTTTGTTTAAGGAAAAAATGAGCCGGTTTATCTCATTTGCCATTCCGGTAAGGACGGTTGAAGAGGTGAAGTCGCATTTGGAGCGGTTTCAAAAGGAATATTACGATGCCCGCCATATCTGTTATGCTTATATGTTGGGACATGCACGTACCGATTTCAGAGCGAATGACAATGGTGAACCTTCCGGGACTGCCGGTAAGCCTATTCTGGGTCAGATCAATTCGTTCGGACTTACAGACATTCTGGTGGTGGTAGTTCGTTATTTCGGAGGGGTAAAACTGGGGACAGGCGGGTTGATCGTCGCCTATCGTGAAGCGGCTCAGGCGGTTTTGCAAGATAGCGAAATCATAGAGAAAACGGTTGATGATGAGATTCGGGTCCGTTTTGAATACCCTTTTATGAATGACGTGATGCGGGTGGTAAAAGAAGAGGGGCCTGATATTATCCGTCAGGTGTTTGAAATGGACTGCGAAATGGTGTTACGGATTCGTCGGGGACAGGCTGAGAGACTCAGGGAGCGACTGGCAAAAGTAGAATCTGCAATCGTTGAAGATGTGACCTGAATGATTCTCAGATAAATTTGCTTAGAAATTCGCCCGGCTTTTCGCAGCTGATCACATATTTCCGGTTTTTGGTGATAATCAGTATCAGATTGTGTTCGTCTGTGGCGTATGAAAAATAATTGCCGATCTCACTGTTGTAAAACCATCCCAAATAACCGAATAATCCTCCACTGCCGAATTTCCGGATAGAGTATCCGCTTTTATACGAGCTGATAGCGATTATGTCTTTACGATGAATGATGGTTGAACCAAACAATCGTTTGATCGTCACATCATCTTCGTTGATATCGATACAGACAGGGGAAAAGGATAGGCAGTATAAAGTGGCCAGCAGGATAGTGAAAAAGATAATGGCATGCCCATCAGTAGCTGATTTATAAAGGCCAAACCCGATAATTAGTAGTGCAATAAAGGTAATTACCCTGACCGTTTTACTCCAAAGACACCGGAATCTCATCGTTTTACTCCTTTCGTGATTCGACTTATATCATAATTTTCTTTCAGAAAAGACCTTGTCATACATTGGTTTTCAGCTGTATCACAGGGCAAAGATAGCGATAAAACAGGCGTATTGTTCATTTACAACGACTATCTTTGCCGAATGAAACTTTACTGGGATATATTTTACAGTTTTCTGAAAATAGGACTTTTTACCATCGGAGGCGGATGGGCAATGGTCTCTGTCATAGAGCAGGAGGTTGTTCATAAAAAAGGCTGGATGACTAAAGCGGAATTTATTGATGCTTTGGCTATTGCGCAAACCGTGCCCGGAGTCTTAGCTATCAATATGGCAAACTGCGTCGGCTATCATATCCGGAGAAAAAGAGGCGCCTTGCTGGCTATACTGGGGAGTGCCTTGCCTTCCTTTCTGATCATTCTTGTCATTGCCATGTTTTTTAAAGGCGTCAAAGACAATCCGGTTGTGGAGCGTATTTTTAAGGGAATACGTCCGGCAGTTGTAGCACTCATCTGTGTTCCGGTTTTTACTACTGCTAAATCGGTCGGGATAAATATTAAGAACGTCACTGTACCTGTACTTTCAGCTATGCTGATCTGGAAGTTGAATGTTTCGCCGGCTTATGTATTTCTGCTGGCTGCAATCGGTGGCATTATTTATCTCAGGTATTTTCAGAAATAAACTACGACAATTCATCTCATGATATATATCCAGCTTTTTTTAGCCTATCTTAAAATCGGCCTTTTTGCCTTCGGAGGGGGGTATGCCATTCTGTCCATGATACAGGATGAGGTGGTGTATACCCATCATTGGGTGACAACGAAGGAGTTTACCGATATTGTCGCGATTTCGCAGATGACTCCTGGTCCGATCAGCATCAATAGTGCCACTTATATAGGTTATGTCGTTACCGGAAATGCGTTTGGATCCCTGCTGGCAACTTTTGCCCTATGCCTGCCTTCGCTGATCATCATGGCTGTGGTGATGCGTCTGTTTATGAAGCACCGGAAAAACCGGTATGTGGATGCCGCATTCAATGGCATTCGTCTGGCAGTGGTGGGGCTGATCGCTGCAGCAGCATTGTTATTGATGAATGGTGAAAATTTTATAGATTACAAGAGCATTCTGATCTGTCTGGCGACTTTCTTTTTGGTGCGGTATGCCAGAATAGGGCCGATTCCTGCGATTATACTGGCTGGAATTGTTGGGTATGTTTTGTATTGAGAAAAGTTTTTTGAGCTTAATTATTATGTATAAACATTTTGCTCTTTATGAATAAATCTTTATTTTTGGAGCGCAAACTTATAAATCTTTACTATTATGTCGGTAAATAAAGCAATCTTGATTGGTAATGTTGGGAAAGATCCGGAGGTCAGATATCTGGACAGTGGAGTCGCTGTGGCTACCGTAACTCTGGCAACGTCGGAAAGAGGGTACACCACCGCAAGTGGAGTACAGGTGCCTGAACGTACGGAGTGGCACAATGTGGTGTTGTGGCGTGGCTTGGCCGAAGTGGCTGAGAAGTATGTGAAAAAGGGATCTCAAATCTATGTAGAGGGTAAAATACGCACCCGGACCTATGATGACCAGAATGGGATTAAGAGATATGTGACAGAGATACAGGCAGATGTGATGCAGCTACTGGGTAAGAGAGATACCAACGGTACGCCTTCCGAGGTTTCTGCTCCAATGGCCCAGCCGGTGCAGTCTACTCCACAGCAGCAGGTGCAGGAGCCTTACACTGATTTGGGAGCAAATAACCCATCGGATGATTTGCCGTTCTGATATTTTATTTACCTTTGCATGTGTGGTTACGTTGATAACTGCGCATTTGTGAAGACCTTGGATGCTGTTGTTTTGTCTGTAAACTAAACAACAGCATCTTTTTTATAACTAAATCTGATTTACTTGGAGTCGGTCCATTTATATACATTTCTGGGTGATTGGGTTATCTGTCAGCCCTACTCTCTGAAAACGGGGCTTTTGGTTGCCGTTTCTTTCATTCTGCTCTTTCTTTCAGCTTTTGTGTCTGCTTCCGAAACCGCCTTTTTTTCCCTTGCCCTGCAAGATCGCAAAACACTTGAAGCCAGTCATTCCCGCGCAGATCAGTCGATCGTCTTATTGCTCAGGAATCCCAGCCAGTTGTTGGTTACTTATATCATCATTTCCAGCCTGATTAATTTGTCATTCATTGTATTCAGCAGTTTGGTGATAGATATCATGGTACGTTTTGCCAGTTCAACAACAGAATATCTCTTCAAGATCTTAATCATATCCTTCTTTCTTTTGATCTTTGGTGAACTTATCCCCAAAATTTATGCTTCTGAAGTTTCCCTGAAGATGGTACGTCGTTCCGGGAGATTGATGCATCTGGTCAGTCGGCTGATGGCTCCATCGACGTTGCGGCTGGTCTCAGTCGGGAATATCCTGACCCGACATAAGCATCGTCATTATCAGAACATCTCGATGGACGAATTGTCCCATGTCCTGGAATTGACATCGGAGGAGAACCGGGAAGATAAAGAGATGCTGGAGGGTATCATTAAGTTTGGTGAAAAGATGGTGGCTGATGTGATGACTCCCCGCATTGATATTGACTTTATTGATATAAAGCTAAATTTCAGGGAAGCGCTTGCCCGTGTGATTGAGACCGGATATTCACGCATACCGGTTTACTCCGGTGTACAGGACTCGGTAAAAGGGGTGCTCTATGGTAAAGACCTGCTTCCTTATCTGAATAAGCCCGAGAATTTTCGCTGGCAGAGTCTGATTCGTCCGGCCTATTTCGTGCCGGAGACTAAAATGATCGATGATCTGCTGGAGGATTTCAAAACGGCCAAAATTCACATGGCCGTCGTGGTAGATGAGTACGGCGGTGTGTCGGGTCTGATCACGATGGAGGATGTGCTTGAGGAGATTGTGGGCGAAATCAGCGACGAATACGATGAAGAGGAACGCCAGTATATCCGGTTGGAGGACGGATCGATTATCTTCGAAGCCAAGATATTGCTGAATGACTTTTTCAAAGTGACCGGAGTGGAGGAGGAGATGTTTGCGCCCGTCATTGCCGAAGCAGAAACCCTGGCCGGCATGATTCTTGAAATCAAAGGTGAATTTCCTGTCCGGCGTGAAGTGATTCGTTTCGGCGATTATTCTTTCCAAATACTGGAAATGGATAAGCGTCGTATCCGTAAGGTGAAATTCAGGGAGGGAAAAACGGATGAATCATCTACCGAATAATTGTTCCAATACCTTGGCAACATCTTCATGTTGTTTATCCCACTGTGATTTTCTGTGAGAAACTCCGTGCCTCTCTGTGAAATAAATACACGAAAATATTTTCCAAAAATGAAATATCGCTTTTTTCCATTGCTTTTAGTTCTCTCGTTTATCTTTTTCTCCTGCGACAAACCAGTGCCACGGCCTAAAGGATATTTTCGCATCGATATGCCCAAAAAGAATACTGTAGTCTTTAGCGCCCGATCATTTCCCTATAGCTTTGGTATTTCGGATATTTCCCGCCTGAAATATGACACAACCGGCCAGGACCGTAGCTGGTTGGTGATCGAATACCCCCGTTATAAAGCGAAAATACTGTGTTCTTATAGAACGATAACTGCAGAGGGCTTTCGGGCAATCTCGGAAGAAAACCGCGACTTCGTTTATCGCCATACGGTGAAAGCTTCAGCGATTGATGCCAAGCTTTTCGAGAACCCCGAACGTAAGGTGTATGGTATCTTTTACTACCTGAAAGGGGAGGCGGCCACACCCTGCCAGTTTATGCTGACAGATAGTGTGCATCATTATTTCCGGGGTTCGCTCTACTTCGATTGTGTGCCGCAGCCCGATTCGTTGGCACCGGTGGTGAAATTTATCAAAGCGGATATTCTCGATCTGATGAAAACCTTTTCCTGGAAATAACGGCTAACGATGGCAATAATCCTGCAAAATAATGATTCCGATGCCCGTTGGGCGGTATGGAAAGTGGAAGAAAGTCTGGAGCAACTGGTCTCTCTTTCATTAGACCCCGAACGTTTGAGTCTGGCGCTCGATAACATCAGCAGCGATAAGCGCAAACAGGAATTTGCCATTACCCGCCTGTTGCTTCAGGCACTGGTGGGCGAACGCGTTCAGGTAGAATACCTTCCTTCTGGTAAGCCTTACCTTTCCGATCTTCCTTATAAAATCAGCCTGACCCATACCGCCGGTTTCGTGGCGGCGATGATTCACCCGACCAAAGAAGTGGGCATCGATATCGAACATGTTTCCCCTCGCGTGATGAAAATACAGCAACGCTTCCTTTCTCCAAATGAAATAAAATCACTGACTCCCGGATACGAAATGCTCCAGACGCTGATCCTTTGGTCTGCCAAAGAGAGCGTCTTCAAAGCGCTCGGGGAGGAGGGGGTTGATTTTCGCGAGCAGCTGGTTTCGTTCCCTTTTGAGTTTCAGGGAAATGGAATGCTGGCTCTACAAGAGTTGCGCACCCCGCAACAGCATCTTTTTTCAGTTTCCTATTTTACAAATGAAGATTTTGTCCTGACCTTGACGGTGAAGGAGTGAGGTGGGCTTGTAATGTTTCTACAAAAAGGGCACGTGTGTATGTGATTTCTCTTATAAATGGAGTGAAAACACACAAGGTTATCAAGTGTTCTGTCTGATCCCCCTGATTATCTTTTTGTCAGGATTTTCCCAAATCTCAAAACAATTGTAGTTCTTTGCTTCCTACGCTCTTCCTCTACAGCAACTCCACAGCAACTCCACATATGCTCCACAGTTGTTCGGAGAGAACATAAAAAATGAAGGTAATATTAAATCTGTCAGATTATGTCTGATTTGCTGTCAAAATGATTTTCTATTATAACAAACGCTTTCAGGTACGAGTTCGCTGACCGGTTTTGAAGAGGTGCGTCGTTTAGTGCTTTTTTAGATACGGTAGAACGATGGCGTATCCGCAAACATGACTACGTTGCAGATAACGAACCAAACAAAAAAAGCAGCCTGCCCCGAACTCCGGAACAGGCTGCTTTAGTACAATCCTATATCTTCTTATTTCCAGAAGTTATGAAAATGATGCACCGGCCCGTGGCCTTTACCAATCTCATAATTCGCACCGGCCACAATGGCCTGATTGATATACTCCTTGGCCTTGCGGACGGCATCGTTGAGGGACAGGTCATGTGCCAGAAAAGAGGCAACAGCCGAAGAGAAGGTGCAGCCTGTACCGTGGGTGTTGGGCGTATTGATACGCTTCGAGGTTAGTTCGATGATTTCATCCGTTTCGGCATTGTAGAAAATGTCGGTCAGGATATCTTCTGTCAGATGCCCGGCCTTGAGCAGCACGGAGACTTGACCGTCGCACGAAAGACGTTTCACCACCTTTGCCAAATCCTCTTGTGAATTGATTTTCTCACCCAGTAATACCTCCGCTTCGGGAATATTCGGCGTGATGACGCGCACCATGGGTATTAGTTCGTTTTGGAGTGTGGCGATGGCCTCGTCCTGCAACAGTTTATCGCCGGACGTCGCTACCATCACGGGGTCGAGCACGATGTTGCGGATGTTGTAGGGTGCGATGGTTTCCTTCACCGCACGAATCAGCTCCGAAGAGTGTAGCATCCCGATTTTGATGGCATCGGCGCCGATGTCGTCGAGGACAGATTTGATTTGCCCCTGCACAAAGGAGATGGGGATGGGGTGCACGCCATAGACGCCCACCGTATTTTCGTCCACCACCGCCGTGATGGCTGTCGTGGCGAAACATCCGCAGGCTGACATGGTCTTCATGTCTGCCTGTATGCCGGCGCCTCCGCTGGGGTCGCTACCGGCTATGGTAAGGGTTCTTTTGTATTGCATAGGATATCAGTATTGTTTAATCGATACAATTTTTATCATAGGGGTCAATATAAATAGCGTGTCTGTCTAGTACCTTTATATTTCCTAGATAGTCTACGAAACAGTGATTTATATAATGTTTGTGAGGAGGACAACAGAAGATATCATAGTCAAATGTGACAGTTTCATAACCTCCTGTTTGTTTTAAAGCATAAGTACGATTGAATTGTTTTACCAGATATTTGAAATCTTTATTTTTGCTAAAGTTATATCGTGGATAGGTTCCTGTCATTATCGAAACATAGCTTAATGCTTCTTCTTCACTTTCTATTGGAGCAAAAGTCCTTTTTAAATCGTCGTCGGTCTTAAGTATTATATATTCACCATCTTTTTTAATGACAAGATTCTTGCAAAACTCACACATGTCATTAATTGGATTAAGATTGTTCCTATTCAAACAATCTCCATTAAGTTGATGGGTAGAAAAATATGCCATTTCATATTTAGGATTCAAACCTCCCAAATATGAAGGCACAGAGTCTACTTCTTCAACTTTAAATAAGGCAATAATTTTCTTGTAATCGGAGGTGTCAATGTTTTTTGGATTTCCAGATATATATGTAACAGGTTCTTCTTTTATTGTTGAGCTATTGCAGCTAAGGATCAATAAAAAGACCAATAGAATTGGATAAAGTGTAGATTTCATAATGATATTTCTGATTCTCTATTTCCCGTTACTTTGAATTTAAATAGATCTGCAAATCAAATGCATTGATTGATAACTTCTTCAAAGGTTCAAACTTTGGAAAAGTTGGGAGAAGTAATAATCACACTTACACCGGCCAACACTCCATCCGATACGCACTATCCCAAAACATCCACTCCATCTTCGAAGCATAGACAAACGCTTCCGTCATTTCAGCGTGACGGGTTGAGCTTTCGGCAGCGTGGTCGCAGATAGCAATGGCTTTCTCCACCGAACGGGCAAAGTCATCGCCGCCGTAAGTGTCAATCCACGGCTGGTAGGGATTGTTGTCCCGGTTTTGAGTGGCGAGGAGATGGTCGCCCACTTTCTTGTAAATCCAGAAGCAGGGGAGGACTGCCGTCAGCGTGGTTTCAATGGGGTGATGCGCCAACTGTTTCGACAGGAAGCCGGTATACAGAAGGCAACTTGGGGATGCACCGTGGTATGCCGGAATGGGGGCATCCTTCAGGAAAGAACCGTGCAAAGCAGATTCTACCGCGATGGTCTCGGTAGAGAATTTGAGAAAAGCTTCCCTGTGTTCGGGAAGGTGGAGGCGGGTAGCGATACCGGCCAGAATCTTCCCGTATTCAGATAGATATATCGCATCCTGACGGAGGTAGAAGTCAAATTTCTCCTTGGGTAATGTTCCCTCTTTCAGCTCATGCAGAAAGGGCAACTCCAGAATGCGTTGGTAGATGGGCTCAATAGCCGCCCAGGCTTGTTCGCTCCATTTCATATCGGGGAGGAATTAAAGTGAGTATGACCAGAAAAACCAAACCTAACAGGTTTTTAGAACCTGCTAGGTTTACTTAGTCATTAGTCTTTCATCTTATGTCTAATATCTTATGTCTTTATTCTGTCGAATGTACGCAGTCGCTCAATTCGCGGGTCAGCTTCATCG
>Ga0209464_10000430_pt1 | contig 13394 bp, 14 predicted proteins | sample DOMMetBare1Fresh_2_FD_187473 | JGI IMG/M metagenome (GOLD analysis project Ga0209464, IMG submission 187473) | Wetland sediment microbial communities from St. Louis River estuary, USA, under dissolved organic matter induced mercury methylation -... | ecosystem: Environmental > Aquatic >... | reverse complement strand
CGGTCGGGTTCGTCATGCTGGTGCTGGTGCTGGTGCTCCGGCCCGGCGGCCTCTTCGGCCAGCGGGTGCTCGGGTGAGCCTCCGCCCCCCCGCCCTCGTCCCGCTGCCGGTGGCCGCCGCCTTCGTGGCCGCGGTGGCCCTCCTGGCGGTGGCGCCGGCCGCGCTCGGCCTCTCGCCCTACAGCCGCAACCTCATCACCCTCGCCTTCCTCCTCATCTCCGGCGCCATGGCCTGGAACTGGATGGGCGGGTTCCTCGGCCAGGTGAGCTTCGGCCACGCGGCCATGTTCGGGGTGGGCGGGTTCGTCTCGGCGCAGATCCTCCTGGCGGGGCCGGCGCCGGCGCCCCTCGCCTGGCTGCTGGGCGGCCTGGCGGCCGGGCTCTTCTCCCTGGGCGCCCACCCGGCCCTGCGGCTGCGCGGCCCCTACTTCTCCATCGCCACCATCGGCCTGGGCGAGGCGGTCCGGCTCGGCTTCACCTACTGGGAGGGCTTCACCGGCGGCGCCTCGGGCCTCTCGCTCCCCATCGACCCCGAGCTGAAGTACCGCCTCTACTGGTGGGGGCTCGGGCTGGTGGCCCTGGTGGTGGCCGCCACCTGGCTCCTGCGCCGCTCCACCTTCGGGCTCCAGCTCCTCGCCATCAAGGCGGACGTCGACGCCGCCGGGGACGTGGGCGTCTCGGCGACCCTCTACCAGGACCTGGTCTTCGCCCTCTCCGGCACGGTGGTCGGCGTCGCCGGCGGGCTCTACGCCTCCTACTTCAGCTTCATCGAGCCGAACGACATGTTCGGCTTCGACCGCTCCATCGCCTTCGTCCTCATGACCGTCATCGGCGGGGTGGGGACGGTCCTCGGCCCGGTGCTCGGCGCGGTGGTCTTCGTGCTGCTGCGCCAGTTCCTGCTGGCCTCCTACCCCCAGCTCTACCTCGGCCTCTACGGCGGGCTGCTCATCCTCATCATCCTCTTCGAGCCGCTCGGCCTGACCGGCCTCTTGCAGCGCCTGGCACGGCTGGTGCGGGGCCGCCAGGCGGCGCCGGCCGCCGCCCGGGGGGCGCCGTGACCACGCCGCGCCTCTCGGTCCGCCGCCTCTCCAAGCGCTTCGGGGGGCTGCTGGCCCTCGACGGCGTGGACCTCGACGTCGCGCCGGGGGAGATCCTCGGCGTCATCGGACCGAACGGCGCCGGCAAGACCACCCTCTTCAGCCTGGTGGCCGGGTCGCTGGCGCCCACCTCCGGCGAGGTCTTCCTGGACGGGCACCCGGTGGCCGGGCGGCCGGCCCACCGGCTGGTGCGCGGGGGCATCGTGCGCACCCACCAGATCGTCCGACCCTTCGCCAACCTCACGGTCCTCGAGAACGTCACCGTCGCCGCGCTCCACGGCTCGCGCCGCGCCGAGGGGTCGGCGCGCCGCCGGGCCCCCGAGGTGCTCGAGTTCGTCGGCCTGGCCGAGCGCGCCGGCCAGCTGCCCGGCGCCCTCACCCTGGCCGGCCGCAAGCGGCTCGAGCTGGCCCGCGCCCTGGCCACCGTCCCCCGCGTCCTCCTCCTCGACGAGGTGATCGCCGGCGTGAACCCCGCCGAGGCCATGGCGCTGGCGGCGCTGGTCCGGCGCATCCGCGACGAGCGCGGGACCTCCATCGTCATGATCGAGCACGTCATGCCGGCGGTCATGAGCCTCTCCGACCGGGTGGTGGTCCTCGACCACGGCCGCAAGATCGCCGAGGGGACTCCGGCCGACGTGGTGCGCCACCCCCAGGTCGTCGAGGCCTACCTCGGCACCTCCACCGCCTCCACCGCCCCATGAGCGAGCCCCTCCTCCGCCTCGACGCCATCGACGTCGGCTACGGCGACGTGCAGGTCCTCTTCGGGCTCTCGCTCGAGGTCGGGGAGGGCGAGATCGTCACCCTCCTCGGCTCGAACGGCGCGGGGAAGACCACCACCCTCCGGGCGGTCTCCGGGCTGCGGCCGCCGCGGGCCGGCGAGATCCGCTTCCGGGGGCGCTCGCTCGCCACCGTCCCCGCCGCGGCGCGCGCCGAGCTCGGCATCTCCCTGGTGCCGGAGGGGCGCGAGCTCTGGCCCCAGCTCACCGTCCTCGAGAACCTCGAGCTCGGAGCCTACGGGGCGCGCGCCCGCCCCCACGCCGCCCGGAACCTGGCGCGGGTCTTCCAGCTCTTCCCCCGGCTCGCCGAGCGGCGCCGGCAGCTGGCCGGGAGCCTGTCGGGCGGCGAGCAGCAGATGTGCGCCATCGGGCGCTCGCTCATGAGCGAGCCGACGCTCCTCATGCTCGACGAGCCGAGCCTCGGCCTCTCGCCACTCCTCGTCGACCAGGTCATGAGGACCATCGCCGACCTGCACGCCGGCGGCATGACCATCCTCCTGGTGGAGCAGAACCTGCGCAAGGCGCTCGAGGTGGCGCAGCGGGGGATGGTCATCGAGACGGGCCGCGTGCGCCTGGAGGGAACGAGCGCCGAGCTGGCCGCCAACCCCGAGATCCGGGCCACCTACCTCGGCATGTGAGCCCGCGCCATGAGCCGCCCCATCGCCCACCGGGCGCTGTACCAGGAGGTCGCCGACCGGCTCCGCCGGCTCATCTACGACGGCGAGCTGGCGGCCGGGGCCTGGATCGACGAGCTGGCGCTCGCCCAGGAGTTCGGCATCAGCCGGACGCCGCTGCGGGAGGCGCTCAAGGTGCTGCACGCCGAGGGGCTGGTCCGGCTCACCCCGCGGCGCGGCTCCTTCGTCGCCGGCGAGCTCACGCCGGCCGACCTCGACGAGCTCTTCCCCGTCATGGCGCTCCTGGAGGGGCGCTGCGCCTACGAGGCCGTCACCAAGGCGACGCCGGCCGAGGTGCGCCGGCTCGACGCCCTCCACGCCCGGCTGGAGCGGCTGGCGGCCAGGGGGGACGTGGCGGGCTACTACGAGAACAACTACGCCTTCCACGAGGCCATCCAGCAGCTGGCGGCCAACCCGTGGCTCTCGCGCCTGGTCTCGGGCCTGCGCCGCTTCCTCAAGCTCCTGCGCGGCCGGCAGCTCCGGGTGCCGGGCCGGATGGAGGCCTCGCTCGAGGAGCACCGCCAGATCATGCGCGCCCTCCACCGGGGCGACGCCGCCGGCGCCGAGCGGATCATGCGGGGCCACCTCATGGCCCAGCGCGCCGCGCTCGCCGTGCAGGAGCGCGCCGCTCCGCCCGCCGCGCCCCAGCGCGCCGAGGGCGCGCCGCCACGCCGGCGCAGGCGGGTGGCCCGGTGACCGGCGCCTGGGACACCGCCCGGCGGAGCCGCCTGGCCCGGCTCGAGCGCGCCCGCGGCGTGACGGCGGAGCGCTGGGTGGCGCCGGCCGCCGTCACCGCCCTGCTGGAGGCGCTCCTCGAGCCCGGCGACCGGGTCTGCCTGGAGGGGAACAACCAGAAGCAGGCCGACTTCCTCGCCGCCGCCCTCGGCCGCGTCGACCCGGCCCGCGTCCACCACCTCCACCTGGTGCAGTCGGTGCTGGCGCTCCCGGAGCACCTGGCGCTCTTCGAGCGCGGCATCGCCCGGCGCGTCGACTTCTCCTTCTCCGGACCGCAGGCGGTCCGGGTGGCGCAGCTGGTGGCCGCCGGCCAGCTCGAGATCGGCGCCATCCACACCTACCTCGAGCTCTACGCCCGCTACTTCGTCGACCTGACCCCGCGGGTCGCGCTGGTCGCCGCCGTCGCGGCCGACCGGGAGGGCAACCTCTACACCGGCCCCAACACCGAGGACACGCCGGCGGTGGTGGAGGCCACCGCCTTCCGCGACGGCCTGGTGGTGGCCCAGGTGAACGAGCGGGTCGACCGGCTCCCCCGGGTGGACATCCCCGCCGGCTGGGTGGACTTCCTCACCGTGGCCCCGACGCCGAGCGTGGTGGAGCCGCTCTTCACCCGCGACCCCGCGCTGGTGAGCGAGGTCCAGGTGCTCATGGCCATGATGGTGGTGAAGGGCATCTACGCGGAGTACGGCGTGGACCGGCTCAACCACGGCATCGGCTTCGACTCGGCGGCCATCGAGCTCATCCTGCCGACCTTCGGCGAGGGGCTCGGCCTGCGCGGCCGGGCCTGCGGCCACTGGGCGCTCAACCCCCACCCCACCCTCATCCCGGCCATCGAGGCCGGGTTCGTCCGCTCCATCCACTGCTTCGGCTCGGAGCTCGGCATGGAGGCCTACGTGGCGGCGCGCCCCGACGTCTTCTTCACGGGGCGCGACGGGAGCCTCCGCTCCAACCGGGCCTTCGCCCAGGTGGCCGGCCACTACGCCTGCGACCTCTTCATCGGCTCGACCTTGCAGCTCGACGTGGCCGGCAACAGCTCCACCGCCACCGCCACCCGCATCGCCGGCTTCGGCGGCGCGCCCAACATGGGCGCCGACGCGCGGGGGCGGCGCCACGAGAGCCCGCCCTGGCTGCGGGCCGGCCGGGAGGCGAACCACCAGCCCGGCTCGATGCCGCGCGGGCGCAAGCTCGTGGTCCAGCTCCTGGAGACCTTCCGCGAGCACATGGAGCCGGCCTTCGTCGAGCGGCTCGACGCCTGGGACCTGGCGGAGCGCATGGGCATGGAGAACCCGCCGGTCATGATCCACGGGGACGACGTGAGCCACGTGGTCACCGAGGAGGGGATCGCCAACCTGCTGCTGTGCCGGTCGCCCGAGGAGCGCGCCGACGCCATCCGGGGCGTGGCCGGCTACACGCCGGTGGGGCAGGCGCGCGACCGCCGCGCCGTGGAGGCGCTGCGGGATCGCGGCGTGGTCCGGCGCCCGGCGGACCTCGGCATCGACGTCCGGCTGGCGACCCGCGACCTGCTGGCCGCCCGGACCGTGAAGGACCTGGTGCGCTGGTCGGGCGGGCTCTACGACCCGCCGCGGCGCTTCCGGAGCTGGTGAGGAGCGGCCATGGAGCGACTCCAGTTCGAGCTCGAATGCCAGGAGGGGGCCGCCACCCCGACCCTCCCGCCCGTGGTGGTCGGCGTGGTCGGATCGGGGAACCTGGAGATCCTCGTCGAGGGCGGCGCGCCCGCGGGACGCTGCCGCGTCGCGGTGGCCACCTCGGCCCGCGGCTTCGCCGGCACCTGGCGCGCCGTCCTGGAGGACTTCGCGGCGCGCCACGGCCCGTCCGGACTGGTCCTCTCGGTCAACGACGCCGGGGCGACCCCGGCGGTGGTGAGCCTGCGCCTGGACCAGGCCATCGAGGAGTACCGGGGCGGTGGGCGATGAGGCCGGCGGCCCTGGACCGGCGGAGCTGGCGCGAGGCGACCGCGCGGCGCCGCGTGGCGGCGCTCCTCGACGCGGGGAGCTTCGTCGAGTGGCTCCCCCCGGCGGCGCGCGTCACCAGCCCGCACCTCGGCGCCCTCGACCTCCCGGTGGCCTTCGACGACGGCGCCGTGGTCGGCGAGGGGCTGCTGGACCACCGGCGGGTCTTGGTGGCCGCGCAGGAGGGGGCGTTCATGGGCGGCGCGGTGGGGGAGGTCCACGGCGCCAAGCTCACCGGGCTCCTCCGGCGAGCGGCCCGGGAGCGCCCGGCCGGCGTCCTGCTGCTCCTCGACTCGGGCGGCGTGCGGCTGCAGGAGGCGAACGCGGGGCTCATCGCCGTCTCCGAGATCATGCGCGCCCTGCTCGAGGCCCGCGCGGCGGGCGTCCCGGTGGTCGGCCTCATCGGCGGCGCCTGGGGCTGCTTCGGCGGCATGGGCATCGTGGCCGCCTGCTGCGACGCCCTGGCCATGAGCGAGGAGGGGCGGCTCGGCGTGAGCGGACCGGACGTCCTGGAGACGGTGAAGGGGGTCGAGGAGCTCGACGCCGCCGACCGCGCCCTGGTCTGGCGGACCTACGGCGGCAAGCACCGCTGGCTGCTGGGCGACGCCGATCGGCTCGTGGCCGACGACGTGGCCGCCTTCCGCGCGGCGGCCCTGGAGCTCCTCGCCTCGCCGCGACCGCTCGAGCTCGAGGCGCTCGAGGCCGAGCACCTGGCGCTGGCCGGCCGGCTCGAGGACCTCGGCGGCGCCGCCGACGCCCGCGACGCCTGGGCCACCCTCGGCGTCCGCGACCTCGACCAGGTGGCCCGCTGCGAGCCGGACGAGCTGGTGCGGGCCGAGGGTGCGCGGCGGAGGGCCCGGTGACGCCCACGGCCCTGCTCGACGCCCTCTTCCCCGCGGGCCACGCCGTCCGCGCCGACGGGCCGGTCCTGGCCGGGACCGGGCGCACCGCCGCCGGCGAGGTCGCCGTGATCGGAACCCACGGCGCCGCCGAGGTCGGGGTCGAGGCGGCGCTCCGGCTGGCCGGCGAGGTCCTGGCCGTCGTCCGCTCCCACCCCGGGCGGTCCATCGTCGTCCTCGTCGACACCCGCGGCCAGCGGATGAGCCGCCGCGACGAGCTCCTCGGCCTGGCCGCCTACCTCGGGCACCTGGCCGCCGCCGTCGGCCTGGCGCGCCGGCGGGGTCACCGGCTGGTCGCCGTCGTCTTCGGCGAGGCCTCGAGCGGCGGGGTCCTGCCGCTCGGCTTCATGGCCGACGAGATCCACGCGGTCGACGGCGCGCGCCCCTGGGTGATGGCGCTGGCGGCCATGGCCCGCGTCACCAAGCTGCCGCTGGAGCGGCTGGAGGCGCTCTCGCGGGGCTCGGCGGTGCTGGCGCCGGGGCTCGAGTCGTTCCTCCGGCTCGGCGGCATCGACGGGGCATGGACGCCGCCGCTGGCGCCGCGGCTCGAGGCGGCCCTGGCCCGCCCGGCCGGGCCCGATCGCCGCGCCGAGGTCGGCCGGGAGCGCGGAGGGCGGCCGCTCGCCGCCGAGGTGGCCGGGCGGGTGGCGGGAGGCACCGGCGGGTGACCGCGACCGCCGCCTTCTGCCGCCACGACCTGGCGTGGCTCGGGCCGCGCTGGCGCGAGGCGCTGCTCCAGCCCCTGGCGCCCTTGGACGAGGCGGCCGTCGCCGCCTGGGCGGACCACGACCGGCCCGCCGTGGTCCGCCGCCTCGAGGCGGAGGCGCCGGCAGGGGCGGTGGCGCTCGGCGTGGCGCTGCCGGGCCCGGGCCGGCGGCTCGGGCTGCTGGTGACCGCCGACGCCGTGGTGCGTCGCACCGGCCCGCTCCGGCTCCGCGACGCGGCCGCCTCGGCGCCGGAGGCGTGGCGGGCCCCGCTCGCGGCGCTCGACGCCGCGCTCGACGCCGTCGGGACTCCCGTGGCGGTCTTCGGCTCGCTGGCGTGGCAGCACCTGGTGGGCGAGCCCTACCTGCACCCGGCCTCGGACGTCGACCTCCTGCTGCGCCCCCGCGACGGCGCGGCGCTCTGGGCCGGGCTCGACGTGCTGGCCGGGCGAGACGGACGCGGGGTGCGGCTCGATGGGGAGGTGCACCTCGGCGGCGGGCGGGCCGTCGCCTGGCGCGAGCTGGCCGGGCGCCCGGCGCGGGTGCTGGTGAAGTCGGCCCGCGGGGTCGGCCTCGTCCCGCTCGACGAGGCGCTCGGCCTGCTCGCGGAGGGCGGGTGAGCGGCCTCGCCCTCCTCTGCCCCGGGCAGGGCGGCCAGCACCCCGGCATGTTCGATTTCGCCCTGGCCGCCGGCGCGGGGCGCGCCGTGGTCGCGGCGGCCGGACGGCTGCTCGGGGAGGACCCGGTGGCCCTGGCGCGCTCGGGCTCGGCGCGTCAGTTCGAGAACGCCGTCGCCCAGCCGCTCGTCTGCGCCGCCACCCTGGCCGCCTGGGAGGCGCTCCGCGGGCGGCTCCCCGCCGCGCGGGCCGTGGCCGGCTACAGCGTGGGGGAGCTCTCCGCCTGGGGCTGCGCCGGCGGCCTCGACCCGGCCGAAGCGGTCGGGCTGGCCGCCTCGCGCGCCGCCGCCATGGACGCCGCCACCGCGGGGCCGGCCGGGCTGCTCGCGCTGCGCGGGTTGCCGCTCGCCAGGCTCGAGGCGCTCACCGCCGGCGCCGGCGCCGAGGTCGCCATCGTGAACGGCCCGGACCACCTGGTCGCCGGGGGCGCCGCCGCGGCCCTCGAGGCGCTGGCGGCGGCGGCCTCGGCGGCCGGGGCCACCACCGTGGTCCGCCTCCCCATCGGCGTGGCCGCCCACACCGGCGCCCTCACCGCCGCCGTGGCCCCATTCGCCGCCGCGCTCGGCGCCTCCGGGCTGCGCGACGCCGCCGTCCCCGTGCTCGCCGGCACGAGCGGCCTCCCCCTCCGGCGCCGGGCCGCCGGCATCGAGGCGCTCTCCTCGCAGCTCGGCCGGCGGCTCGAGTGGGCGCGCGTCCTGGCCGCCGCCGCGGAGCTCGGCTGCACCGTCTTCCTCGAGCTCGGCCCGGGCCAGGCCCTGGCGCGGATGGTCCAGGAGGCGCTGCCGGCCGTGGCGGCGCGCTCGGTCGCCGACTTCCGCGGCGTGGAGGGCGTGCTCCGCTGGGTGGAGGCGCGGCTGGAGGGTGGCTAGGCCGGAACGTGGCGGCGCGGCGCGGCGGCCGGCATATAGGCCTGCGCCGGACGACCGAGCCGGCGGAGGGACCGTCCATGAAGGCACTGGTGCTGGAGCGCAAGGGCGAGCTGTCGATCCGCGACATGGACCTGCCGTCGAAGGTCGGGCCGACCGACGTGAGGATCGCCGTCGAGCGGGTCGGCGTCTGCGGCAGCGACGTCCACTACTACACGCACGGCCGCATCGGCCCCTACGTGGTGGACCGGCCCATGGTGCTCGGCCACGAGGCCTCGGGGCGCGTCGTGGAGATCGGCGCGGCGGTGCGCACCCTCGCCGTGGGCGACCGGGTCTGCATGGAGCCGGGCATCCCCGACCCGACCTCGCGCGCCTCGCGGCTGGGGCTCTACAACGTCGATCCCGGCGTGGTCTTCTGGGCCACGCCGCCCATCCACGGCTGCCTGGCGCCCGAGGTGGTCCACCCGGCCGCCTTCACCTACCGGCTGCCGGACCACGTCTCCTTCGCCGAGGGGGCCATGGTGGAGCCCTTCGCCATCGGCCTGCAGGCCGCGGTGAAGGCCCGGATCCAGCCGGGCGACGTGGCGGTGGTGACCGGCTGCGGCACCATCGGCATCGTCACGGCGCTGGCGGCGCTGGCGGGCGGCTGCAGCCGGGTGCTCGTCTCCGACCTGCAGCAGGAGAAGCTCGACCTGGCGGCGCGCTACCCGGGCATCACCGCCGTCAACGTGAAGCGCCAGGACCTCGGCGCGGCCGTGCGGGAGGCCACCGGCGGCTGGGGCGCCGACGTGGTCTTCGAGGCGAGCGGCAGCCCGGCGGCCTACCGCGGGATCGCCGAGCTGCTGCGCCCCGGCGGGTGCCTGGTGCTCATCGGCATCCCCATCGACCCGGTGCCGCTCGACGTGGCCGCGGTGCAGGCCCGGGAGGCCCGCATCGAGTCGGTCTTCCGCTACGCCAACGTCTACCCGCGCGCCATCGCGCTCATCGCCTCGGGCAAGGTGGACCTGAAGCCGCTCATCAGCGCCACCTTCGCCTTCGAGGACGGCGTGGCCGCCTTCCGGCGCGCCGCCGAGGGGCGCGGCTCGGACGTGAAGGTGCAGATCCAGGTGAGCGCCGATCCGACCCGCTGACCTCGCCGGGCCCTCCGGGGTCGCCGCCTGCTCCGTCCGGGGCGGCCCGACCAGGCCCGATCGCCGCGCAGAGCGCGCGCCTGGACGCCGCGCGTCGAAGCGCCTGGGTCCCAGGTGTGGCGGAACCAAAGGCCACCCACCGTGTCGCCACGCGCGGCCGCGGCCGGGTCTAGAGTCCCATGCGCCACACCACCTCCATCCAGGAGACTTCCATGAGGCTCCGCGCATCCCTCGCAGCGCTCGTCGCCCTGGTGCTGGCCTCGCCCGCGCTGGCCACCGAGCTCGTCATCGCCACCGTCAACAACGGCCACATGATCGAGATGCAGAAGCTCACCAAGCACTTCGAGCAGGCCAACCCGGACATCACGGTGAAGTGGGTCACGCTGGAGGAGGGCGTCCTGCGCCAGCGGGTCACCACCGACATCGCCACCAAGGGCGGCCAGTTCGACGTCATGACCATCGGCATGTACGAGGCGCCGATCTGGGCCAAGAAGGGCTGGCTCACGCCCATCCAGACCGACGCGGCCTACGACGTCGACGATCTCCTTCCGGCCATCCGCAGCGGCCTCTCCCACGAGGGCAAGCTCTACGCCGCGCCGTTCTACGGCGAGAGCTCCATGCTCATGTACCGCAAGGACCTGGCCGACAAGGCCGGCGTCACCGTGCCGGAGCGCCCCACCTGGCAGCAGGTGAGGGACCTGGCGGCCAAGATCAACGACCCCAAGGCCGGGATCTACGGCATCTGCCTGCGCGGCAAGCCCGGCTGGGGCGACAACATGGCCTTCCTCTCGACCCTGGTGAACACCTTCGGCGGCCAGTGGTTCGACATGAGCTGGAAGCCGCAGATCGACTCGAAGCCCTGGCACGACGCCATCACCTTCTACGTCGACCTGCTGAAGAGCTACGGCCCGCCCGGCTCGTCGGCCAACAGCTTCAACGAGATCCTGGCCCTCTACAACGAGGGCAAGTGCGGCATGTGGATCGACGCCACCATCGCCGCCTCCTTCATCTCCGACCCGAAGCAGTCGAAGGTGGCCGACAAGGTGGCCTTCGCCCAGGCGCCCACCATGGTGACGCCCAAGGGGGCCAACTGGCTCTGGTCGTGGAACCTGGCCATCCCGGCCGGCTCGAAGAAGGCCGACGCGGCCCAGACGTTCGTCAAGTGGGCCACCTCCAAGGAGTACATCGCGCTGGTCGGCAGGACCAACGGCTGGGGCAACGTGCCGACCGGCACGCGCAAGAGCACCTACGCCAACGCCGACTTCCAGAGGCTGGCGCGCTTCGCCGCCGCCGAGAAGCTGGCCATCGACACCGCCAACCCGAGCGACAGCACGCTGCCGAAGAGCCCCTACGTGGGCGTGCAGTTCGCCGCCATCCCGGAGTTCCAGGCCATCGGCATCGCGGTGGGCCAGCAGATGAGCGCGGCCCTGGCCGGCAAGGTGACCGTGGCCGAGGCGCTCAAGGCCTCGCAGATCGCCGCCGACCGCGAGATGCGCAAGGCCCGGTACTACAAGTAGCGCCGCCCGGGGCCGGGTGGGCCGCCGCGCGCGGTCCGCCCGCTCCGAGACCGGCGCGCCCCGGACCTCCGGTGGCGCGCCCGGCCAGGGCCCGCCATGAACCGCCTGGTCCCACGCCTGCTCCTGGCCCCCGCGGTCACCACGCTGCTGCTGTGGATGATCGTGCCGCTGGGGATGACGCTCTACTTCTCGGCCATCCGCTACAACCTGATGCAGCCGGGCGAGCTCGAGTTCATCGGCCTCGACAACTTCGAGTTCTTCGTCACCGACCCCGACTTCTGGCCGTCGGTGGTCAACACGCTGGTGCTGCTCGGCTCGGTCATCGGCGCCACCGTGGTGCTGGGCGTGGGGCTGGCGCTGCTCGTCAACGAGCCGTTCCCCGGGCGCGGCGTGGTGCGGGTGCTGCTCATCTCGCCCTTCTTCGTCATGCCGACGGTCAACGCCCTCATGTGGAAGCACATGATGATGAACCCCATCTACGGGGTGCTGGCCTGGGTGAGCACCACGCTGGGGTCCACCCCGGTCGACTGGCTGTCCGACCACCCGCTCTTCTCCATCATCGTGATGGTGAGCTGGCAGTGGCTGCCCTTCGCCACCCTCATCTTCATGACCTCCCTCCAGTCGCTCGATCGCGACCAGCTGGAGGCGGCCGGCATGGACGGCGCCAACGCGCCGCAGCGCTTCTGGTTCCTGGCCCTGCCGCACCTGGCGCGCCCCATCGCCGTGGTCGTCATGATCGAGATGATCTTCCTGCTCAGCGTCTTCGCCGAGATCTTCACCACCACCGGCGGCGGCCCGGGCAACGCCAGCACCAACATGGCGTTCCTCATCTTCAAGCAGGCGCTGATGAACTTCGACGTGGGCGTGGCCTCGGCCGGCGCGCTCTTCGCGGTGGTCCTGGCCAACGTCGCCTCGGTGTTCCTCATCCGCATGATCGGGAAGAACCTGGACTGACCATGAGACCCGGAACCCTGCTCCGCGCCGCCGGCGCCTGGATGGCGGCCCTGCTGCTCTTCTTCCCGCTGCTCTGGCTGGCGCTGACGGCCTTCAAGACCGAGCTGCAGGCCATCTCGGTGCCGCCCCGGCTCTTCTTCCCGCCCACCCTGGAGACCTTCGCCGAGGTGCAGAGCCGCAGCGACTACCTGCACTACGCCCGCAACTCGCTGGTCACCAGCGTGGCCTCCACGCTGCTCGGCCTCGCCATCGCCGCGCCGGCCGCCTACTCCATGGCCTTCTTCCGCACCAAGCGCACCCGGGATCTCCTGGTCTGGATGCTCTCCACCAAGATGATGCCGGCGGTGGGCGCGCTGGTGCCGGTCTACGTCCTGGCCCAGACGGCCGGGCTGCTCGACTCCTTGACCGCGCTCATCGTGGTCTTCACCCTCTCCAACCTGCCCATCATGGTCTGGATGCTCTACTCGGGCTTCAAGGAGATCCCGCCGGAGATCCTGGAGGCCTCGCGCATGGACGGGGCCGGCGTGTGGGGCGAGTTCGTCCACGTCATCCGGCCGCTGGCCATGGGCACGCTGGCCTCCACCGGCCTGCTCTGCCTGGTGCTCTCCTGGAACGAGGCCTTCTGGTCCCTCAACCTGAGCGCCGCGCGGGCCGGGACGCTGGCCGCCCTCATCGCCTCCTACTCCAGCCCCGAGGGGCTCTTCTGGGCCAAGCTCTCGGCCGCCTCCCTCATGGCCATCGCCCCCATCGTGGTCTTCGGCTGGTTCAGCCAGAAGCAGCTGGTGCAGGGGCTCACCTTCGGCGCCGTCAAGTAGCGGGAGCGAGACCACCATGGCGTTCCTCGAACTGCAGGGCATCGAGAAGTCCTTCGGCACGGTGCGGGCCATGAAGGGCATCGACCTCTCCATCGAGCGCGGCCAGTTCGTGGTCTTCGTCGGCCCGTCGGGCTGCGGCAAGTCCACCCTGCTGCGCCTCATCGCCGGGCTGGAGACGGTGGACGGCGGCACCATCCGGCTCGACGGCCGCGACATCACGCGCCTGCCGCCGTCGAAGCGCGACCTCGCCATGGTGTTCCAGAGCTACGCGCTCTACCCGCACATGACGGTCTTCGACAACATGTCGTTCGCGCTGCGGCTCGCCAACGTCGACAAGGCGGTCATCCGCGAGAAGGTGGACAAGGCCGCCACCATCCTCAACCTCGTGCCCTACCTGGCCCGCCGCCCGCGCGAGCTCTCCGGCGGCCAGCGGCAGCGCGTCGCCATCGGCCGCGCCATCGTGCGGGCGCCCAAGGTCTTCCTCTTCGACGAGCCGCTCTCCAACCTCGACGCGGCGCTGCGCGGCCAGACCCGGGTGGAGATCGCCAAGCTCCATCGCGACCTCGGCGCCACCACCATCT
>Ga0209464_10000429_pt1 | contig 13400 bp, 16 predicted proteins | sample DOMMetBare1Fresh_2_FD_187473 | JGI IMG/M metagenome (GOLD analysis project Ga0209464, IMG submission 187473) | Wetland sediment microbial communities from St. Louis River estuary, USA, under dissolved organic matter induced mercury methylation -... | ecosystem: Environmental > Aquatic >... | reverse complement strand
CGAAGATCGACTTCACCCCGTCCATCCAGGGACCGCTCTTCGGGAGCGCGATCGAGAAGGCCCCGATGAGGAAGAAGAGGAGCCCCATCCCGAGCGCGTAGACGAACATGATGCCGAAGCCGAAGGCGACCGAGCCCTTGGCCGCCACGAAGGTGAGCGCCGCGGCGAGCACGGGCCCGGTGCACGGCGCGGCGACGACCCCGGAGACGAGCCCCATGAGGAAGGCGCCCGCGGGCCCTGCTCCGCCGACGCGGGTGAGCCTCCCCTGCCAGGCGGCGGGGAGGCGGAGCTCGAACGCGCCGAACATCGAGGCGGCCATCGCGGCCAGCACGAGCGCGACGAGGCCGATCACCCACGGGTTCGCCATCACGCTGCCGAACGCCGCGCCGGTCAGGGCCGCGCCGACGCCGAGCGCCGAGTACATCGCCGCGATCCCGAGGACGTAGAGCCCCGAGACGAGCACCGCCTCGCGCCGCCCGGCGCGGCGCGCTCCGAAGATCGAGACGGTGATGGGGATGAGGGGGTATACACAGGGCGTCAGGCTGGTCGCGAGCCCACCGGCGAACGCGGCGGCGAAGGCGAGCAGCGAGCCCTGCGCGAGCAACGTGCCGAGGCCGAGATCGGACGAGGCTCCGGCGGGGCCCAGCCCGACCAGGTCGGGGAGCCAGAGCACGCCCGCGAAGGCGAGCGCCGAGAGCAGTACGCGGAGTGCGATGGACATGGGTGTGGTGCGCGGCGTTCCTGAATTCCGCTGTCTCGGCCGGAGGTTGTCGTTCGAGCGGCGCTTGACCGAGCGGATGGGCTCCTTATAATCGACCTTCCTCGTCCACGTCGAATGGCGCCCGTGAAGCTTGCCACCCGCCCGTGAGAGGCTCGGGAGCGAATGAAGATTCCCATCTACATGGATTACCACGCCACGACGCCGGTGGATCCGCGCGTGCTCGAGGCGATGCTTCCGACCTTCCGCGAGCAGTTCGGCAACGCGGCCTCGAAGAGCCACTCCTTCGGCTGGCGCGCCGAGGAGCTCGTCGAGGCGGCGCGCGAGGAGGTGGCCCGCCTGATCGGCGCCTCGGCGAAGGAGATCGTCTGGACGAGCGGCGCCACCGAGTCGAACAACCTCGCCATCAAGGGCGTGGCGCAGTTCCACGCCGCGAAGGGCAGGCACCTCGTCACCGTCAAGACCGAGCACAAGGCGGTGCTCGACTCGATGCACGCGCTCGAGCGGCAGGGCTACGAGGTGACCTTCCTCGACGTCGAGAAGGACGGCCGGCTCGACCCGGCCCGCCTCGCCGCCGCGCTCCGGAAGGACACGGTCCTCGTCTCGGTGATGCACGCGAACAACGAGACCGGCGCCGTCCACCCGATCGAGGAGATCGGCCGGGTCACCCGCCAGGCCGGCGTGCTGCTCCACTGCGACGCGGTGCAGTCGGCGGGCAAGATCCCGTTCGACGTCGAGGCCGCCGGCGTCGACCTCGCCTCGCTCTCGGCCCACAAGATGTACGGGCCGAAGGGGGTCGGGGCGCTCTACGTGCGGCGCAGGCCGCGGGTCCGCCTCACCGCGCAGATGGACGGCGGGGGGCACGAGCGGGGCTTCCGCTCGGGCACGCTCAACGTGCCCGGCATCGTCGGCATGGGCCGGGCGGCCGAGCTCGCGCGCGAGGAGCGGGACGGGGAGGCGGCCCGGGTGCTCGGCCTCCGCGAGCGGCTGCGCAAGGGGCTCCTCGCCGGGCTCGATCTCGTCAGCCTGAACGGCAGCCTCGAGCACCGGCTCCCGGGGAACCTCAACGTGAGCTTCGCCTACGTCGAGGGCGAGGCGCTCATGATGGCGATCAAGGACGTGGCGGTCTCCTCCGGATCGGCCTGCACGAGCGCGTCGCTCGAGCCGTCGTACGTGCTCAGGGCGATGGGGGTGACGGAGGACCTCGCCCACTCCTCGATCCGCTTCGGCCTCGGCCGCTTCACGACCGAGGAGGAGGTGGACTACACCGTCCGCCTCGTCGTGGAGAAGGTGAAGAAGCTGCGCGACATGTCTCCTCTGTACGAGATGGTCAAGGAAGGGATCGATCTGGCACAGATCGAGTGGGCGAATCCCCACTAGACGCAGCCGCGCGAGGGAGCCGATGGCGTACTCGGACAAGCTCATCGACCACTACGAGAACCCCCGCAACGTGGGGTCGCTCGACAAGAACGATCCCGACGTCGGCACCGGGCTCGTCGGCGCACCGGCCTGCGGCGACGTGATGAAGCTGCAGATCAAGGTCTCGGAGGAGGGCGTCATCGAGGACGCCCGGTTCAAGACGTTCGGCTGCGGCTCCGCCATCGCGTCCTCCTCGCTCGTCACGGAGTGGGTGAAGGGCAAGACCGTCGCGGAGGCGCTCACCATCAAGAACACCGACGTGGCGCAGGAGCTGAACCTCCCGCCGGTGAAGATCCACTGCTCGGTCCTCGCCGAGGACGCCATCAAGGCGGCCATCACCGACTGGCAGCGGAAGCACGGCAAGGAGCCGACGGCCAGGTCGGACACGGTGAAGGGCGAGCGGAGCGCGCTCGTGGAGCAGGGCGTGCTCAAGTCGGGGATCTAGGAGCGTTCGATGGCGGGCATCGACATCAGCGAGAAGGCGGCGACGCGCATCCGCGCCATGATCGGCGAGAAGGGCACCCCCGCGGGCGGGCTGCGCCTCGGCGTGAAGGGGGGCGGGTGCTCTGGGCTCTCCTACTTCGTCGACTGGGCGTCCGCCCCCGCGAAGCTCGACCAGGTGATCGAGCGCGACGGCGCGCGCGTGTTCGTGGACCCGAAGAGCGCGGTCTTCCTCGCCGGGACGACCGTCGACTGGCAGCAGACCCTCATGCAGAGTGGCTTCGTGTTCCGGAACCCGAACGTCAAGTCGGCCTGCGGCTGCGGCGAGTCGTTCACCGTCTGACCCGATCCGTGGTAGGCGTTCCGCCCCTGGACGCCGGCGCGAGGAGCGGGGCTTGAACTGCTGGAGCTGCATGGAGGACGCGGGCGCGCTGCCGCCCTTCTGCCGCTCCTGCAACAAGCTCCAGCCCGTCGCCCGCACGGACGACCACTTCTCGCTCTTCGGCCTGCCGCGCCAGTTCGACCTCGACGGGGCCGAGCTGGACCACCGCTTCCGCCGCCTCTCCCGGCAGCTCCACCCCGACCGCTTCGCGCGTGCGGAGGCGCGCGAGCGGCGCATCTCGCTCGAGCGCGCCACCCGGCTCAACGACGGGCACCGCTACCTCAAGGACTGGCGCCTCCGCGCCGCCTATTTGCTGAAGCTCGCCGGGACCGACGTCTTCGCCGAGGGCAGGACCTTCGCCGACCCGGAGTTCCTCGAGGAGCAGCTCGAGTGGCGCGAGGCGATGGCGCTCGCCATCGCCGACGGCGACGCGGGGGCGCTGCGCGGGATCGCCGAGCGCGCCCGCGCGCAGCTCGCCGCGCTCGAGGCGGAGGTGCGGGAGCAGTTCCAGGACGAGCACTGGTTCTCGGAGCTGACGGTCGAGATCGCCCGCCGCCTGTCGCGGGCCCGCTACTACGACAACATCGTCGCCGACGCCGAGCGCGCGATCGGCGCCGGCGGCCAGGGCCCGGGAGCCTAGGATGGCCCGCGCGATCGGGATCGACCTCGGGACCACCAACTCGCTCGTCGCCCACGTGGACGAGCGGAACCGGCCGCGGGTGCTCCCGGTGGACGAGGGCCGGACGCTCCTCCCGTCGGCGGTCTTCTACGGGGCGGGGGGCGAGATCGAGGTGGGCGGGGCGGCCAAGCGGCGCGCCCCTGAGCGCCCGGAGGACACCGTGCTGTCGGTGAAGCGGTTCATGGGGCGCGGGCCCGGCGACGTGCGCCCGGAGGACCGCGGCATCTACCGCTTCCACGAGGAGGGCGCGGTGGTGAGGCTCGGGGTCGCGGGCGGCGGGCGCGCGGTCACGCCCATCGAGGTCTCGGCGGAGATCCTGAGGGTGCTGAAGCGGCGCGCGGCCGAGGCGCTCGGGGGCGCGCCGGGCGGCTGCGTGATCACCGTGCCCGCCTACTTCGACGACGCCCAGCGCCAGGCGACCAAGGACGCCGGCCGGCTCGCGGGCCTCGACGTGCTCCGCCTCATCAACGAGCCGACGGCGGCGGCGCTCGCCTACGGGCTCGACAAGCGGCGCGAGGGGATCTTCGCGATCTACGACCTCGGCGGCGGGACGTTCGACGTCTCCATCCTCCGCCTCGAGGAGGGCGTCTTCGAGGTGCTCGCCACCGGCGGTGACACCCACCTCGGCGGCGACGACTTCGACCGGGTGCTGGCGCGCCGCTTCCTCGACGAAGGGCTCCCGGGCGGCCACGCGGCGGCCTCGCCCGCCGTGCTGAGGGGCGCGGTGGCGGCCGCGCAGCGCATCCGGGAGACCCTCACCTCCGAGCCGGCGGTCGAGGCGGAGGTCCAGCTCCCCCAGGGCGTGCGCCTCGCGGTGAAGGTCTCGCGCGAGGAGCTCGAGGCGCTCATCCGGCCGGTGGTGGACCGCACCAGCGCCGCCTGCCGCGAGGCGCTGCGCGACGCGAAGGTGGAGCGGGTGGACGGGGTCGTGCTCGTCGGCGGCGCGACCCGCACCCCGCTCGTGCGGCGCCACGTCCGCGGGCTCTTCGGGCAGGAGCCGCTCACCGACCTCGACCCGGACACGGTGGTGGCGCTCGGTGCGGCGGTGCAGGCCGACCTGCTCGACAAGGGCGGCCGCGAGGACGTGCTGCTGCTCGACGTGATCCCGCTCTCCCTCGGCGTCGAGATGATGGGCGGGGTGGTCGAGAAGATCATCCTGCGCAACTCCACCATCCCGGCGAGCGCCACCCAGCAGTTCACCACCTACGCGGACGGCCAGACCGGAATGGTGATCCACGTGGTGCAGGGCGAGCGCGAGCTCGCCCGCGACGGCCGCTCGCTGGCGCGCTTCACGCTCGGGGGGATCCCGCCCATGCCCGCCGGCATCGCGCGGGTGGAGATCACCTACGCGGTGGACGCCGACGGCATCCTGCGCGTCTCGGCGCGCGAGCTGACCACCGGCATCGAGCAGGGCATCCAGGTGAAGCCGACCTACGGCCTCGGCGAGGACGAGGTGGAGAGGATGCTCGTCGAGAGCATCGAGCACGCCGAGGAGGACGTGACCGAGCGCTTCGTGCGCGAGTGGAGGGTGGAGGGCGACCGCATCCTCGCCTCCCTCGAGACCGCGTTCGCGCTCGACGGCGAGCTGCTCCGCCCCGACGAGCGGGCGAAGATCGAGGACCGCATGCGCGGGCTCCGCGACGCGATGGCCGGGACCGACTACCTGGCGGTGAAGGCCTGGATCGAGTCGCTCGACGCCGCGTCCAAGCCCTTCGCCGAGCGGCGCATGGACAAGCACATCGTCCAGGCGATGGCGGGGCACACCGTCGAGGAGTTCGCCGAGAAGATCGTGGCCGACCCGCGCGCCACCGGCGTGCCGGGCCACGACGACGGCGGGGAGGCGTGACGGTGCCGAAGGTCACGTTCCTCCCCGGAGGAAGGACGGTCGAGGTTCGCCCCGGCTCGTCGATCCTCGACGCCGCATGGGAGGCGGACGTGGACCTGCCGCACAACTGCGGCGGCGTGGCGGCCTGCACCACCTGCCACGTGTGGATCGAGGCCGGGCTCGAGTCGCTCTCCGCGATCGGCGACCGCGAGGACGACAAGCTCGACGAGGCCGCCGGCCTCGCCCCGAGCTCGCGCCTCGGCTGCCAGGCGAGGGTCTCGGACGTGGACGTGGTGGTCCGCATCCCCGGAAACCGGATCGCGTCCTGAGCGGGAGGACGACATGAGGTGGACCGACGTCCGGGAGATCGCCATCGCCCTCGCCGAGCATCATCCCGGCGTGAAGCCGCTCTCGGTGCGCTTCACCGACCTGCACCGCTGGGTCCGCGAGCTGCCCGGGTTCTCCGACGATCCGGGCAAGTCGAACGAGAAGGTCCTCGAGGCGATCCAGATGGCTTGGCTCGACGAGGTGGAGGACTAGCCTCGCCCGCCGCGGCCGGCCCCCCCCCCCCGGGCCCGGCGGCCCGTCAGCGCGGCAGGTGCCCGAACGCCAGCACCGAGCCCGGGCCGTAGACGTACAGCCACCAGCCCCCACCCGCGGCGCGCCCGCTCTGCTCGGCGGACGCCGCGGAGTCCGAGACCCGGCTGCTGAAGATCGAGCGGTGCTCCGAGCTCGGCTCGTCGAGCGGCGTGATCTTCCACCACCAGGCGCCCGGCAGGACGTCGAGCCGGGCGTGCAGCGCGTCCCGGCTCGAGGGGAGCAGCCGCATGGCGAGCAGCAGCCCGCATCCCTGCGCCGCCACCTTCGACCGGAAGGCGTCGCGGACCTTGTAGTGGCTGCCGCCGAGCCGGGTGTCCACGTGCCAGGTCTGCGGGTCGGCGGCGTTCCGCTTCACCTCGAGCCAGTCCTCGGCGGCGAGCTGCATCGTCCAGGTGCGCTCGTCCTGCTGCTCCCAGCCCGTCCCGTCGTCCCGCATCTCCGTCTCCGTTCCGTCCACAAGCTAAGGCTCGGGAGGACGCCGGGCGCGGACCAGGCCCCTCCGTGCACGGGAGGTGCCGGGCTTCTTCGGGGCGCGGGGGCGCGGGCCGCCCTGTCGCAGGGCGGACGCTACGCGCTGGCGGGCGGTCCGAGATCCTCCATGCCGGGCATCTTCGCGACCTGCGAGCGAGCGGCCCTCCAGGCCTGCTGGACGATCCACGAGAGGGAGCGATCCTGCCGCGTCGCCTCGCCCTGGATCTCGCGGAGCATCTCCTCCGGGAAGTAGAGCGACTGCTTTCTCTTGTCCGAGGACTGTGCCATGCGCACTTGTACGCCCTGCGCGCCCCGAAAGGAAGGCCGGGGCACGAAAGAGGGGCGGGCGGGGCTCCGTCTCACCTGCGGTGACGGAGCCGCTTCGCCTCCTGCCGCCCGGCCGCGCGGGCCCGGCTCTCGCTGCAGAACGTGGCGTAGCGCCGGCCGTCGATCGTGACGCGCCAGAGCAGCTTGTCGATCCGCTCGATCACGACCTCGTGTGCCCCGATCACGAGCGTGGTGACGGCCTTCACTCGCCTGCCTCCTCGTCCCGCCCGCGCGCGCGGGCGCTCCTCGCCGCCACGACTCCTACCGCGGGCACGGCGCCGGTGCCCGAACATCGGCGGGCGGAGGGGTGGCCCCGCTCGGCCGGCCGCCCTAGAACCGGGGCATGAGCGACCTCGGCTTCATCGGGCTCGGCGTGATGGGCCGCCCGATGGCGGCGAACCTCCAGCGAGCGGGCCATCGGCTCTTCCTGTTCAGCCGGAGCGGCGTACCGCGCGAGCTCGTCGAGGCGGGCGGCACCGCCGAGGCGAGCGGCCGCGAGGTGGCGCGCAGGACCGGCGTGATCTTCACGATGGTGCCCGACACCCCGGACGTGGAGAAGGTGCTGTTCGGCGAGGACGGCGTCGCCGAGGGCCTCGGCGAGGGCAAGATCGTCGTGGACATGAGCTCCATCTCCCCCGCGGCGACGAAGGACTTCGCCGCGCGCGTGGAGGGGCTCGGCGCCTCCTTCGTCGACGCGCCGGTCTCGGGAGGCGAGGTGGGCGCGAGGGCGGCGACCCTCACCATCATGGTCGGCGCGCGCGAGGCCGTCTTCGAGAAGGTGAAACCGCTCCTCGCCCTGCTCGGGAAGAACGTCACCCGCATCGGGGAGAACGGCGCCGGGCAGGTCGCGAAGGTCGCGAACCAGATCGTGGTGGCGCTGAACATCGAGGCGGTCGCCGAGGCGCTCCTGTTCGCCTCGAAGGCGGGCGTCGATCCGGCCCGCGTCCGGGAGGCGCTCCTCGGCGGGTTCGCGGCGTCGCGCGTCCTCGAGGTCCACGGGAAGCGCATGATCGAGCGGACCTTCGACCCGGGGGCCCGCATCGAGCTGCACCAGAAGGACCTCGAGAACGCGCTCTCCGGCGCGCGCGCCATGGGCCTGTCGCTCCCGGGCACCGCCGCCGCCCAGCAGCTCTTCAACGCCTGCCGCGCCGCGGGCGGCGCGCGCTGGGACCACTCCGCGATGGTGAAGGCGCTCGAGGCGCTCGCCGCGCACGCCCTGGCGGGCGAGCGCGGGCGCTAGCCGAGGTCCCCGGTGCGCGGCGGCGCGGCGGCACGCGCCGGCGCGCGGCGCAGCACGCCGACCATCGCGAGCAGGAAGCCGATCCCGAGGAAGGTGAGGACCGCGTCCACGAGCAGGGCGCCGCGCGCGGGGTGGAGCGCGAGCGCGCGGGCGAGCGCGTCGCCGAGGCTCCCGTCGAGGAACGTCACGTAGGTGATGGCGAAGCTCAGCGAGGCGTTGAAGAGCGCGTACTTCGTGGCGGCGGCGGCGGTGAGCCCCACCATCTCGAGGACCATGCCGGCCCAGGTCGCGAAGGCGATGCCGCCCGCGAAGTCGTAGGCGAGGACGCCGATCCCGTAGGTCGCCGCGGTCATGGGCGAGAGCGCCATGGCGAGCGCGCAGAGCCCGGTGACCCCGCCCGAGAGGGCGTAGGCGAGCCGCCGGTTCATCCGGTCCGCGAGCCAGCCGCCGGCGAGCGCTCCGGCCGCGGAGGCGATCCCCCCGCCGAGGCCGTTCACGACGCCGACGAGGCGGGCCTCCTCGGAGAGGCCGTACTGGCTCGACACGCCCGAGAACAGGTTCGTCATCGCCTGGCAGCCCACCGGGGCGAGGCAGATGAGCAGGCCGGTGAAGCCCTCGCGGCTCCTCACCGTGGACCAGAGGTCGCGGGCCATCGCGGCGAGGTGCGATCCGGCGCGCGCCAGCGCGCCCGCCGCCCGCGCCGCGGCGGAGCGGTCGGGGCGGAGCTCGACGATGCGGAGCGAGAGCGCCGCGCTCGCCAGGGTGACGCCCGCGAGCAGCAGGAAGGCGGCGCGCGGGGAAGCGCGCTGGGCCACCTCGAGCGCGACCCAGGCGAGCACGCCGGTGCCGCCGATGTTGGACGCCATGGTGAACCCGCCCACCTTCCCCTTGTCCTCGAAGCGGGTGGTGGTCGCCATGAGCGTGTTGCTGGCGGCGTGGGCGGTGGCCGCGGACGCCTGCAGGAGCGTGAGCAGGACCGCGAGCAGGCGGAGATCGCCGAGCGGGTCCGGGACGGCGGCCATGATCGCGAACAGCGCCGCGGACACGCCGCACATCGCGAGGTACCACACCTTGCGGTACGCGCCGAGGTCGAGCAGCGGGACCCAGAGGATCTTGAAGGCGTGGGCCGAGTTCGCGCCCGCCGTGACCAGCGCGATCTCGGTGAGCCCGTACCCGCGCCCCTGCATCCAGAACGGCAGGACGATCGAGAGGTATCCGACCGCGGCGCCGAACGGGAGATCGAGGAAGAGGAACAGGGCCGGCGGCGTGGGGCGGGCGGGGTTCTCTCGGGCCGTCATCGCTGCCCGGGATTGTAAGGGAGGCGGAGCCGCCGGCCCCGCCTCCCTTCGCTGCGCCTCGCGGCTACTTGCAGCCGGCGCCCGTCACCAGCTTGAGCGCCACCGGGATGAACTCGGTCTTCTCCCCCGGCTTCGCCCCCTTCACGATCGCCGCCGCCTTCTCCACGCCGAGCCTGCCCATCTCCGCCGGCTGCTGCGCGACGGTGGCCGCCATCTCGCAGGCGTTCACGGCCTTGACCGCGTCGTCGGTCGCGTCGAAGCCGATGACCTTGATCTTCCGCCCGCTGCTCTTGATGGCCTGGAGCGCGCCGAGCGCCATCTCGTCGTTGTGGGCGAAGACCGCGTCGATGGCGGGCTGGGCCTGGAGCACGTTCTCCATCACGGAGAGCCCCTGCGCCCGGTCGAAGTTGGCCGTCTGGCGGGCCACCACGGCGACGCCGGCGCAGCGGGACTTCACGGCGTCGTTGAAGCCCTTGCCGCGGTCGCGCGCCGCCGAGCTGCCGGGGATGCCCTCGAGCTCGACCATCTTGCCCTTGCCGCCGAGGAGCTTGCAGGCGAGCTCGCCGGCGAGCTTGCCCCCGGCGACGTTGTCGGAGGCGATGTGGAACGCCACCTTGCCGCCGCTGGCGCCACGGTCGACGGTGATGACCGGGATGCCGGCGTGGTTGGCCGCCTGGATGGCCGGGACCACCGCGGCCGCGTCGGTGGGGTTCACCAGGATGACCTTCACCTTCCGCTGGATCAGGTCCTCCAGGTCCGAGACCTGCTTGTCGGCCTTGTCCTGCGCGTCGAGCACCACCAGCTCGAGGCCCGCCTTGCCGGCGGCGGCCTTGGCCCCGTCACGGAGCGTGACGAAGAACGGGTTGTTGAGGGTGGACACCGAGAGCCCCACGGTGTCCTTCGCCCCTGCGGGCAGGGCGAGCGAGACGAGCGCGACGACGATCCATCCACGTGTGAACACGTCCGGACCTCCTTGTACGAGGGTTACTCCTTGCGTGAAGCGACCAGCCGGTCGATCAACAGCGCCCCGAGGATCACACCTCCCTTCACGATCTGCTGGTAGAAGGCGGAGACGTCCAGCAGGTTCATGCCGTTGTTGAGCACGCCGATGATGGCCGCGCCGAGGAACGTGCCCGTCACCCCGCCGCGCCCGCCCTGGAGCGACGTGCCGCCCACCACCACCGCGGCGATGGCGTCGAGCTCGAAGCCGCTCCCGGCGGTGGGCTGCGCGGAGTTGAGCCGCCCGGTGAGCACGAGCGCCCCGAGCGCCGCGGCGAGCCCCGAGAAGCCGTACGTGAAGAGCCTCACCTGCACGATGGGGATGCCGGAGAGGCGGGCCGCCTCCTCGTTCCCGCCCATCGCGTAGATCATCCGGCCGAGCGCGGTGTAGCGCAGCAGCGCGTGGGTGAGGGCGAGGAAGGCGAGCATCACCCAGACCGGGATGGGCACGCCCAGCAAGGAGCCGTTGCCGAGGACGTAGAAGGCCTCGGGCAGCCCGGTGATGGGCCGGCCGTCGGTGTACACCAGGGTGGCGCCGCGGAGGATGGTGAGGCCGCCCAGCGTGGCGATGAACGGGGCGATCCGCGCGTACGCGACGAAGAAGCCGTTGAAGAGGCCCATGAGCGCGCCCGCCCCGAGCGCGGCCAGCATCGCCAGGCCGGGCGGCCAGCCCGCCACCGCGAGGCCGGCCGACAGCGCGCCGCTCATGGCGAGGATCGAGCCCACCGACAGGTCGATGCCCCCTCCGAGGATGACGGTGGTCATCCCGAAGGCGAGCAGGGCGTTCACCGCGATCTGCCGCAGCACGTTGAGCAGGTTGGAGGTGGCGAGGAACCGCTCGGACAGGACGGCGAGCACCGCCACCAGCACCCCGAAGGCGAGGGTGATGCCGTACCGCGAGAGCAGCTCACGCCACCTCGATCGCGCCGGTGACACGGGCCACCACCTCCTCTCGTCGGACGGGGGCGGGGAGCTCGGCGACCACGCGTCCACCCCGGAAGATCAGCACCCGGTCGCACAGGCCGGCGAGCTCCTCGGTGTCGCTCGAGGACACCACCAGCCCGAGGCCGCCCCGGGCCAGCTCGTCGAGGAGCGCGTACAGCTCGTAGCGGGTGGCCACGTCCACCCCGCGGGTGGGCTCCTCCAGCAGCAGCACCGCGGGCTCGCTGGCGAGCCCCTTGGCGAGGACCAGCTTCTGCTGGTTCCCGCCCGAGAACGTCCCCGCCTGCCGCTCGGGGTCCGGCGGGCGGACCGAGAGCCGCTGGAACCAGCCCGCCACCAGGCGCCGCTCGCGGGGGAGGTCCATGATGCCGAGCCGCTGCAGCCTCGACAGGACCGCGAGCGAGACGTTCTCGCGCGCCGCGAGGCCGAGCACGAGCCCCTGGGCCTTCCGGTCGGCGGGCACGAGGAAGAGCCCCCGCCGCAGCGCCGGCCGCGGGCCGCCGATCGGCTCGCCGCGCCAGCGCGTCCTCCCGCGCAGCCCGAACATCGACTCGAGCGCCTCGCTCCGCCCCGAGCCCACCACGCCGGCGAGCCCGACCACCTCGCCGCGGCGGAGGCCGAGCTGGAACGGGGTGAGCCCCGGCGCCTCCACGTCGAACGCGCCGAGCGGCTCGGGCCCGCCGAGCGGCGTGCGGTGGAAGGCGCGCACCGCCCGCCCCACCATCTGCTCGACCACGGCCTCGGCGGTGAGCTCGGCGAGCGGCGTGGTGGCCACCCGCGTCCCGTCGCGCAGCACCGTGACCCGGTCGGCCAGCTCGAAGATCTCCTCCAGCCGGTGGCTGATGTAGACCACCCCGACCCCCTCGCCGCGGAGCCGCCGGATGAGCCCGAACAGCTGCTCCACCTCGCTCGCGGAGAGGGTCGCGGTGGGCTCGTCGAAGACCATCACCCGGGCCCGCTGCGCGAACGCACGCGCCACGGTCACGAGCTGCTGCTCGCCGGCGCCGAGCGAGCGGACCACCGCCCCGGGCGCGATGTGGAGCCCCATCTGCGCGAGCAGCACCGCCGCGTCGCGCTCGAGGCGCGGGTAGCGCATCCAGCGCGGGAGCCGGCCGAGGAACAGGTTCTCGGCCACGGTCAGGTCGGGCACGAGCGTGAGCTCCTGGTAGACCATGACGATGCCGGCGTGCCGGGCGTCGGCCACGCTCCTCGCGCGCAGCTCCCGTCCCTCGAGCAGCAGGCGGCCCGAGTCGGGGGCGAGCACGCCCGAGAGCACCTTCATGAGCGTGGACTTCCCGGCGCCGTTCTCGCCGACCAGGGCGTGGACCTCGCCCGCCTCGAGCTCGAAGTCCACCCCGCGCAGCGCCTCGACGCCGCCGAACCGCTTCCCGATGCCTTTCATCTCGAGGAGCGCCACGGGGCCCTAGAACACCACGCCGGCGTGGAGGATCACGTTGGCGTACGGGGTGAACTCGCCGGTGCGGACCACCACCCGCGCGCCGCGGCTGAGGCGCTTCAGCTCCTCGTGCGGCACGACCTCGATCCCGCGCTCCCTCACCTTGGGCAGCGAGAGCAGCCGGGCCTCGAGGCGCTCCTGCAGCGCGGCCGGGGTGGCGCTGCGGGTCTCGGCGGCGATGGTGGCCCGCTCCACCTCCATCTCCCCGACGATCGCCTCGAGCACCTCGAGGAAGGCCGGCTTGCCCGGCGCGAAGGCGAGGTCGATGCGCTCGACGCCGGGCGGGACCGGGAGGCCGGCGTCGCCGACCACGAGGAGGTCGCCGTGCCCCAGCGAGGCCACGGCGCGCGACAGCTCGGGGTGGAGGATGGCTCCGCGCTTCATGGGATCTCCTTCATGGAACGTCGACCTCGCGGAGGAACGGGATCGAGGGCTGGGCGCCGGGCCGGGTCACGCTGATCGCGGCGGCGGCCTGCGCGAAGGCGATCGCCTCCCGGAGCGGGCGCCCCCTGACCAGGGCGGCGCACAAGCCGCCGATGAAGGTGTCTCCGGCGGCGGTGGTGTCGACCGCCTCGACCTTCGGCGCAGGGTGGTGGCACGCCT
>Ga0209464_10000428_pt1 | contig 13429 bp, 11 predicted proteins | sample DOMMetBare1Fresh_2_FD_187473 | JGI IMG/M metagenome (GOLD analysis project Ga0209464, IMG submission 187473) | Wetland sediment microbial communities from St. Louis River estuary, USA, under dissolved organic matter induced mercury methylation -... | ecosystem: Environmental > Aquatic >... | reverse complement strand
GTGTGACCGAGCGTAGAGCTTATCCTTGGAATGGACACAGCTTGCGTAATCCTGATCCTAAAGATCGTGGAATATTTGCTGCCAATATGCGCCGTTCTGGTGGTGACTATAAAGGTACTGCTGGTAGTGCTAACGATGGTTTCTCTAAACCAGCTCCTGTTCGTTCTTTCTGGCCTAACGATTTTGGATTGTACGATATGGCTGGTAATGTCAATGAGTGGGTACTTGATGTTTATCGTCCACTATCTTTTGAAGATGTTGAAGATTTCCGTCCTTTCCGTGGTAACGTATTTACAGAGTATCGCAAACGTGAAGATGGCACTCCTATGATTGACTCACTTAACCATCTTGTAGTTGATACCATCAAATCTGTAAAAAGGTACAACTATCGCAAAGGTGATAACCGTAACATTAAGGATGGTGATCTAGGTACTATACTTGGTTATGCTAAGGAAAATAGCTCGGATAGCACAAGCACTACAAATCGTATGTACTATCAGGGTAACAACAAAGCTAAAACTCGCCCTAACGAAGGGATGACCTCGCTAATAAGCGATAAGTCGCGTGTTTACAAAGGCGGTTCTTGGCGAGATAGAGCTTACTGGTTGGTTCCTGGTACTCGCCGATATCTTGACGAAAACGAGGCTAGGGATGATATCGGATTTAGATGTGCAATGGAAAGTCTAGGTGATAGAATTCCAGAACAGACTAAAAAGAAAAAGTAAAAAACTTGATAGCTAACAAAGAAAGCCTCATTTAGAGGTTTTCTTTTTTTATATTGGTATCATATGAATGCATTAGAGCAAGTTTACAAGCAATTCTTAACAAACCCTAGCGTTACTACTGATACGCGTAAGATAGAGAAGGGGGATATTTTCTTTGCACTCAAAGGTGCAAGCTTTGATGGCAATGCATTTGCTTTAAAAGCATTAGAAATGGGAGCTGCTCTTGCGGTTGTCGATGATAAATCGGTAGCAGGTAAAGGTGTTGTTTACGTTGATGATGCGCTTAAGGCTCTACAAGAGCTTGCTCGTATGTATCGTCGCGATTTACAGATTCCTGTAGTTGGTTTAACGGGTACCAATGGTAAAACAACCTCTAAAGAGCTAATTGTAAGTGTGCTGGCTCAGAAATATCGAGTTGCATTTACTAAAGGGAATCTCAATAACCATATTGGCGTTCCTTTGACAGTGCTTTCAATTCCTAATGATGCAGAAATTGCTGTCATAGAAATGGGAGCTAACCATCCGTTGGATATTGATGAGCTAACATCTATAGCAATGCCCAACTTTGGTCTTATAACGAATGTTGGTAAGGCACATCTTGAAGGTTTTGGATCGTTTGAGGGCGTGAAGAAAACAAAGGGAGAGATGTACGATTATATAAAAGCTCATGGGGGAAAGGTTTTCCTTAATCTAGATAATCACCATCTTGTTGAAATGGCAAATGACCGTATGGTTAACGATATTGTTCCATATGGTGTTAGCGTTATGAAAACAGCAATACTTGAAAAGGATTTGGAGCATCCTTTTTTGAGGCTTTCATTTGATGCTGGTTTGTTGGAGGGGTGTATTGCAGAAACCAACCTGGTTGGCGATTATAATGCTGATAATGTTATGCTTGCGGTTGCTGTTGGTGCTTATTTTGAAGTGCCAAAAGACAAAATACTGCATGCGTTGCATACTTATACTCCAGACAACAATCGATCGCAGCTAATGCGTACAGCAAGTAACCTTGTTATTGTCGATTGCTACAATGCAAATCCCACAAGCATGGAGGCGGCATTGGCAAACTTTACAAAGTTTAATGTAGAGAGTAAGGTTGCCATTCTTGGAGATATGCTAGAGCTGGGCGAAGTTTCGTTAGATGAGCATACGAAAGTTATTGAGGTAGCAGGACAGGTAGGTATTAATCGGTTAATTCTTGTTGGAGCAGAGTTTATGCATGTTGCAACAGATTTAGATGCAGAAGTGTTTGAAAGCGTAGATAAGCTTATTTTACACCTAGAGATGAACCCGATTGTAAGGTCACTTGTTCTTGTCAAAGGTTCGCGTGGAATAAAGCTCGAAAAAATGCTTCCTCTACTCTAGAGGACTAAAAAATGTACTATAACAAGCTATTAATTAGCTATTAAAAAAATTGATGTAATGAAATCGATGGATCCTATTGTTGGGAGATTAATGGGGTTACGCTATAAATCGCACCCTTGGCATGGTGTTTCTATAGGAGAGGAAGCTCCAGAAGTGGTGACCTGTTTTATAGAGATGGTTCCTACAGATACTGTTAAGTATGAGGTAGATAAGGTGTCAGGATACCTCCGTTTGGATAGACCTCAAAAGTACTCTAATGTAGTTCCTGCTCTTTACGGCTTTATCCCCCAAACTTATTCGGGCAAAAAGGTTGCGCAAATGACTATTGATAAGGTTAGCCGACCCGAAATAAAGGGAGATAGCGACCCAATTGATATCTGCATCTTGACGGAAAAGGATATTGCACATGGCGACATACTAGTAAGAGCTAGGCCTATTGGAGGTTTTAGGATGATTGATGGCGTTGATGCGGACGATAAAATTATAGCAGTACTAGAAAATGATGCTGTTTATGGCGGCTATCGTGATATCACCGACTGTCCACCTATGGCTATTGATAGGCTAAAGCACTACTTTTTAACTTATAAGGATTTGCCTGGCGAGAAGCGCAAAGTAGAGATTAGCCACGTTTACGATAGAGAAGAGGCGCATGAGGTAATACGCCGTTCGATGGAGGACTATAACGATAGGTTTAATCTCGAAGATATGCTAATGCTAAAGTAGCATAAGTGTGGCAATGCTTCTAGAATATTGAGTATGGGGCTGTCTCGTTAAGGGGCGGCCTCTTTTGCGGTTAAGTGTGCTTGTGCTATGGGATGAGGAAGTTTCTTTATTCCTTGATACGACTTCAAATGCGGTATTTAAGTAAAAACGGATTCTGCTACGTGGTTGGGGATTGGTTATGCTGTTCTTGTCGTTGTCTTGACACACATAGATAGGAGGCGTGCGAATGTAATGTTTGCACCTTTAGCAGCCTACTAGCTACTTCGAAAAGTAGCTAGGGTTTAGATCGCTAAATCGTTTTTTGCCTTTTACGAAGTAGCTAATAATGATGCTTTTTCTGTAGAATCCTTCAGGCTGATGTAGCCCAATCTCTTTTCTTTTCTTTAGAAACGTCGGAAGCATACGATAAAAATCGCGATGAGCTTTTAGCACAGCTACAAAAAATCCCCACTTCCCCTTTGCTAAGAAAGCAGCTCCTGCAACGCCATCGAGAACCATTCTTGTAAAAATGGTTGTAAATAGCATCGACGACGGAAGGTTTTTGGTGAGCATTAGCAAGCTATTCCTAAAGTTTAGGTACATCTTACGAGGGTTGTCATTAGGCAACGTTCCTCCACCAACATGGTAAACAATACTGCTAGGCTCTACAACAACTCTATATCCAGCATGTTGCAACCTCCAGCAGAAGTCAATCTCTTCCATATGAGCGAAAAAATCGCTATCGAGTCCCCCCAAGCTATTGTATAAGTTCGTGCGGACCATCAGGCATGCACCTGTAGCCCAAAAAACGCTAGTAGGAGAATCATATTGGCCTAAGTCGTTTTCGATAGTACTAAGAATTCTTCCACGGCAAAAGGGGTAGCCATACCTATCGAGATAGCCCCCTGCAGCCCCTGCGTACTCAAAAGTCTCTCGGTTGCTATAGGAGCGAAGTTTGGGCATGCATGCGCCTACTTTTGGAGATGCGTCCATTGCATTAACGAGAGGCTCTAGCCACCCTGCACCTACTTCTATGTCTGAGTTTAGTAGGATGGAGTATTGGTTGTCAATTTGACTGATGGCGCGATTGTAGCCCCCTGTGAAGCCATAGTTCTTATCAAAGCATATCGTACGAACAGTAGGATGCTCTTCACTAAGATAGCTTAGGCTATTGTCGCTCGAACCATTATCGGCTACAACAATATCAGCAACATGGGAGGGGGTGTTTTGTACAAGAATAGGGATAAACTTTCGAAGAAAATCTACACCATTCCAGTTAAGAATTACAACGGCAACCTTTTTACTCATACAAGCTTGTTAGAGGAATTTCTACTGGTTTTTTTCGCTTCCAGCGGCGATGCGACCAAAGCCAGTTTTCGGGTTTATGCTTAATAGTTTTTTCGAGTGCCAGTACGTGCGCCTTTGTTATTTCCCCATCTGTAGTTTGCTTACCATCGGTACAAAGAACATGGGCTGTTAAATCGTAGAAACCTCTTTTAGGTTTTTGGATATCAAGAAAAAGAACCGCAGCGTTAATTTTTCGCGCAATCTTTTCGGGTCCTAAAAAGATACCCGTTTCATGGTTAAGGAAGTTTACCCAAAAATCTGTCTCTGAGTTGTTTGGAGCTTGATCGGCGATAAGCGCAAGGAGAGTTGGTTTGGGGTCTTTAGAGAGCTCGAGCATACGTTTTACGGTATTTTTCATTGCAATAGCCTCGATCCCAAAACGCTCTCTATCTTCCTTCATTTTTTTATCGAAGTAAGGGTTGTTTAGAGGCTTATAGGTTGCTAAAGTGCGATAGTCTGACCAAAGAGGGAAAGAAATATTAACTTCCCAGTTCCCATAGTGTCCCATCACAACAATGACATCCTTATTTTTAGCGTAAAGCTCTTCAAAAAGTTCGGGATTGGTGTATCTAAAGCGATGCTTAACCTCGCGATTTGTGAGGTGGAGTAGCTGCATAGATTCTATAAATAGATCGCAAAGATGGTGGTAAAACTTTTTCTCTATTTCTACGATTTCATTTAGCGATTTTTCGGGGAACGATTCGGTTAGGTTTGTCCGTACAACGCCTCGACGGTAACCCGCTATTCGGTAAAGTATTATATAGGTAAAGTCGGATATAGCATAGGCAACAGGAAGAGGTAGTGCCCATATAATCCAGCTAAAAGAGTAGTATAAGAAGTATCCAATTCTTGAAAACATTGTGCTATTTGTTGTTTAGATATCTTTTAACAGTTTCTAGAAAGTCGCTTTTTATGAGGTTGTTGCATGCCACTATCTCTTTCCCAAAAATGAAATTGGAATTACCACTAAAGTCTGAAACAAAGCCACCGGCTTGTGCCACAATAAACGAACCCGCTGCAACGTCGTAGGGCTGGAGGCTGTATTCGTAGAATGCATCGAAACGGCCTGCTGCTACGTATGACAGGTCGGTTGCTGCAGATCCAAGTCTTCTTACACCGTGAGAATTCCTCATAAAAAACTCCAAAATCTGGAGGTATTCAGGCGTTTTGGAAAAATCGTAGTAAGGAAAGCCAGTTGCAACAAGGCTATCTTGTATTGACTTAGCGCTCGATACCGAGATCAGTGCTCCATTTAAAAACGAAGTACTTCCCTTCCAAGCATAGAAGCACTCGTCGAGACTCACCTCATAAACAACGCCAACAACCACTTCGTTGGCCTCCATCAGAGCAATGCTAACAGCAAATGGGCTAATGCCGTGAATGAAATTAGTTGTGCCATCGAGCGGGTCTATAACCCAGCGGTAGTGCTTGTTTTCGATGCCAACGGTACCTTCTTCGGCAATAAAACCTGCATCGGGAAGAATCCTTGAAAGTTCTTTAACGATAAGTTCCTCAGCACCTCTATCAACGTACGACACAAAATCGTGAAGGCCCTTTGTTTCTACGCGATCTATGCTAAACTTCTTTCTTTCTTCTCTAAGAAACCTTCCTGCTTCGACAGCTGTTGAAATGGTGCTACGGCAGATTTTTTCGTAATCTATCATTTTTAGGATGACTTAATTATTGGCCAACTTGCCTTTGCAAAGGTAAAATCATTGATTAAATCTTAGCTAGTTCTACCTCTTTTTTAGGTTAGATAATCTTATAATAAACGAAAACTCTTCCCCTTGTTGAATAAAGAGAAGAGCTTGTCGATTTGAAGTAGTAGCAGTTTGTATGTATGTAACTATTCAGGGTCAATCTTTTAAATCGAAAGTAGATAGACAAAACCTACTATTTCGCAACAGAATAGCTTGTCGTATCATACTTTTCACTATGAAACACACTCGAATAATGAAATTTATAACGGACTGACTGGAATTTATTCCTTGTATGCAAATCCGTACGATTCGCGATGCTGGCTAATGTCTAGGCCAACCTCTTCGGAGCGAACAGAAACACGCATTGGAACAATTTTATTAGTAATCCAAAATAGGATGTAAGACATACCGAATGAGAAGGCGGCCACCAGCACAAGGGCGATAGAGTGAACTGCAAAAGTCTTAAATTGCCCGTATGCAAGTCCTGAGCCATTAGCAAATACACCGGTCATGATCATACCTACAACACCACCCATTCCGTGAGCAGGGAATACATCGAGGGTATCATCAATTGAAGTTTTGGTTCTGTAGGTAACGGCATAGTTGCAAACAATACCAGCAACAGCACCAATACATACTGATTCGCCAACGTTAACAAAGCCCGCAGCAGGAGTAATAGCAACCAGACCAATCACAAGTCCCACAGCTGCCCCAATACCCGAAGGCTTATGTCCTCTAGCACCTTCAGTAAAAATGTAGGCAAGCATTGCTGCTGCGGCTGCTGTATTTGTATTTAAGAAAGCCGAAACCGCTTGACCGCTGGCCGCTAATGCCGAACCAGCATTAAATCCAAACCATCCAAACCAAAGTAGCCCTGCACCTAAAAGCACGAATGGGATGTTGGCACGCTTTTCGGGCTGATCGTAATCGGTTCTTTTGCCAAGGAAAATTGCCCCAGCAAGAGCGGCAAATCCAGCAGACATGTGGACAACTGTCCCGCCAGCAAAGTCTAGAACCCCCATATTTCTTAGCAGACCGTTGGGGTGCCAGGTTTGATGAGCAAGGGGCGAGTAAACAAATATGATAAAAAGAATAATGAACAGTATATAGGCACGGAAGCGCACTCTTCCTGCAAATGATCCAGTAATTAGCGCTGGAGTGATTATGGCAAATTTCATTTGGAATATGGCAAACAGCGCAAGTGGAATTGTAGGAGCAAGGGCTGTATCAATATGCGCGTTTACGTTTTCGAACATAAAGAACGTGAACGGATTCCCGATTATTCCGGTTTGTGCCCCTCCGATGCTATCGCCAAAAGCTAGGCTGAAGCCAACAAAAACCCAGAGAACGCTGACGATCCCCATCGAGACGAAGCTTTGGATGATTGTAGAGATAATGTTCTTAGGATTTACCATTCCTCCGTAGAAAAATGAGAGTCCGGGAGTCATTAGCAACACCAACGCTGTGGAAGTAAGCATCCATGCCAAATCGCCAGGATTTACGCTGGCAGCAATTTCGCCAAATGGGGTAGCAGGAATGAAAGAGCCAATTACCGCAAGTGCGAGCAGCGTTAACAGAATTAAAAGCCACTTCTTCTTTGTTTCCATAGTTAAGACCATTTATTTGTACAAAGGCAAAAGTATGGTTTTATTTTTCCGAACAAGCTAAAAAATGGGGGTTGTTTGCGAAAAAACGTAAAAAATCAGCTAAAACAGTCGAAAATAACAGGGTGGTGTGTTTTTAAAATAAAAAATCGAGATGATATTGTAAAAAAAAAGAGGGGTGCCCCTCTTTTTTTTTATATTTTGTTCAAATGTTGTTTTTAAGCTTGCTCTTATTCTGGCTGGGCATTACTAAATAAGTTCGGCAATCATATTTCCTTCCGGAGAAATACCTGTATAGCGAACTCTAGCAAGCTGGTTAATGAGATTCTTACTGTAGGGAACCTCTACCTTAATGTACCTCTCGCTAAAACCAAACATTTTTTCGTTTCTACGAGTGCTTTCGAAAAGAACAGTTCCCTCGCCACCTATCGCATTTTCGTAGAACTGACGGTGGAGCTTTTCACAAAGGAGCCCTAATCGTTGAGCTCTACTGGTAATTTCGCTATCGCGAACTTTGCCCTCCATGAAAACAGTGGGAGTATTAGGTCGTTCGGAATATGGAAATACGTGCAAGAATGCAGGGGCCAGTTGTTCTAAGAATGTGTAGGTTTCAAGGAAATCTTCCTCAGTTTCGCCTGGAAATCCGACAATCACATCGATGCCGAAGAATGGGTTCGCAATCATCGACCGAACCTTTACTATTCTATTTTCGAACGTTTCGCGGCGGTATCTACGGCGCATCAGGCCTAGCACCTTGTTTGTCCCTGCTTGCAGAGGGATATGGAAGTGAGGTAAAAACTTAGATGAAGAAGCGCAAAAGGCAATAACCTCATCGGTTAGTAGGTTGGGTTCTATCGACGAGATTCTGTACCTCTCAATGCCATCAACTTTATCGAGCTCCCTAATCAAATCGAAGAATGATTCGTTGGTTGACTTGCCAAAGTCGCCAATATTTACACCTGTAAGTACAATTTCCTTAATGCCGTTAGACGCAATCTCGTTAGCTTGAGCAATAAGATCGGCAACAGGTATATTACGGCTTTTGCCCCTTGCCAGAGGGATGGTACAGTAGGTACAACGGTAGTCGCAGCCATCCTGAACCTTAAGAAAAGATCGGGTTCTATCACCCATCGAGTAGGCTTTAAAAAAGTTGCTTACTGTTTTAATCTCGCACGAGTGAACCTCTGGAGTGGCTTGGTTTTGAGCAATTAGCTCGTTAACCTTAGCGTAAAGCTCTCCTTTTTCGGCAGCTCCTAGCACTAGCTTAACGCCATCTATATTGGCAATCTCTTCGGGCTTGAGCTGTGCATAGCAACCCGTTACAGCAATTACAGCACCAGGCGATTGCTTTACAAATTTTCGGATTGCCTGACGGCACTTCTTGTCGGCATGCTCGGTAACCGAACAGGTGTTGATAACATATATATCTGCAGTATCGTGGTGCGACACCTTTTGGAACCCACCTTCTTGAAACTGACGCGCAAGCGTTGAAGTTTCAGAAAAGTTGAGCTTACAACCCAGCGTATAGAACGCTACTTTTTTACTTACGTTTTGCATTTTCTTAATAAAGAGGGGCAAAGGTACTTCTTTTTGATTAATCAGAAGTTGGTGTTAAGAATTTGAAATACAGTGTTTAACGTTAAAAAGTGCTGAAAAAACGACAGGCGCGGACTAAAAAAAGATCGGAAGAAATACTCTTTCTACTTTTTGCTCTGCTCATGCTCTTCGATAGTTTTTTCGAGATCGTGGAGCTGGAAGTCAATAGCATGCACCGAAATGTACAGCTCCCAAACCGAAAGAGCGAGAGAAATAATTAAGAGGCCAAGGCTTGCCGTAAAAGCAAGCTTGGCAGCAATAAGCCAATTTCGGAATAGAAAGAACATACAAATTACGCTACACAAAAAGCCCGCACTTCCTAGCACCTGCATATTGCGAATGATGTTAATACGCTTTCGAAGGTTGAGCAGCTGTAGGTAGAGTATCTTTTCGGGATTGTTGCGATACTGTGAATGTAAATTTCGAGTAAGCTGTGCCAAATGCAAAAAGCGATTGGTATAGGCAAGCAGCAGCAGCGAAATGGCAGGAAATAGTAGTGCTGGGGTTGTTAGCGTTAGCTCCATAAAGTAGGCTACTTAATTACGTTTTTAATGGGTTTACCTTTTGTAAAATCGTTGTACAAGCTTCGAATAATGCCATCGGCCACACCAATTACAGGGACGTAGATGTTTTTAGCATCTACCCACCTGCTAACCATAAGGAACACCTCTGAAGCAGGAACAATTACATCGGCACGGTCGGGGTTTAAACCAAACTGAACGATGCGCTCTTCAACTGAAATCTCGGACAATTGTTTAGCAACAGCCATAAGCTTAACCCTGCTTAACGGTTGCCCAGGCTTTGTCCCTGTTAGCTTATAGAGCTTATTGATATTACCACCAGAGCCAATTATTTCGATCTTACCATAGCTTTCAGTCATGCAATCGAGCCAGCTATGCATGGCATCCCACTCCTTTTTATCAACGCTTTTGCTTAGTAAACGAAGCGTTCCGATATTAAAGGATCTTGATTTTTCGAGTTTCCCATTAACAAGGAGCGTCAGTTCGGTACTCCCACCACCAACATCAACATAGAGGTAGTTTCTGTTTGGCTCAAGCATATCGGCAATATGGCTATCATAAATAATCTGCGCCTCCTCCTTACCATCAATAATCTCGATCTCTATGCTTGTTTCCCTTTTAATACGGCTAACAAGTTCGGGTCCATTTTTAGCATCACGCATTGCAGACGTAGCACAAGCCCTGTATCCCTCAACCTCATTAACTATCATCAGGTGCTTATAGGCCTTCATCATGTGCACGAGCTTCTCCTCCTTATCGGCACTAATCTCACCCTTTTCGAAAGCCTCAAAACCAAGGCGAAGCGGCCCTCTGGTAAGCGACGCTTTTTTGTAGATAACCTCCCCGTTATTCTCTATAACATTAGCAATAAGGAGCCGCATGGCATTAGAACCTATGTCTATTGCAGCAAATTTAAGTAGCTTCATTTCGTGTTTACAATATTAGTATTGGCGTTGGCTGTAATACCTGTATAGTTCAACCTGAGATCTGAATTCAGGCTTGTTGGGTTCTCTTTTATACTCATTCTTTAGATCAGCATCAACAATTCTAGCCTTTTGGTTGTCGTTTAAGTTGTAGCTGATAATGACATCGAGCTCCTTTTGTAAGTCTGGATCGTAAATTGGAGCAGCAATTTCAACGCGATAATCCAAGTTGCGAGTCATCCAGTCGGCCGAAGAGATGAAGTACTTGGGACTACTGTTGTTAGCAAAGTAGAATATTCGAGAATGCTCCAAGAATCGGTCGACGATGCTCACTATCTCAATATTTTCGCTTTTGCCAACAATGCCAGGCACAAGTGAGCACATACTACGAACCACCAGCCTTATCTTAACACCTGCATTGCTAGCCTCGTACAGCTTTTCAATAATACCTTCGTCAACAAGATTGTTAACCTTACAAAAGATGTAGGCCTTTTTACCCTGCTTAGCATTTTTTATCTCCTCGTTAATAAGGGAGGTTAGCTTTTTGCGCATTCCGTGAGGTGAAACAAGCAGGTGCTTATACTTGTAGGTATGGTATGGGCTTTCGATGAAGCGAAATGCATGATCGAGCTCGAGCGTAAGCTCCTTTTGAGCGGTTAAAAGCGTAAAATCGGTGTAAACAGAGGCATTGCCCTCATGGAAGTTGCCAGTGCTAAAAGCAGCAACCCTAGTTGTTTGTTTGCCACTTTTTTTGGTGATTAGCAGTACCTTGCTATGCACCTTAAAGCCAGGTTGGCCAAAAAGTACATTTATACCAGCCTCCTCCATGCGTTGCGACCAGTATATGTTCGACTTTTCATCGAACCGAGCACGAAGCTCCACCATTGCTGTAACTTTTTTCCCATTTTCGGCGGCATTAATTAGCGCACGAACCACCTTCGACTCGAATGCAACTCGGTAAAGCGATATTTTTATGCTAACGACCTCAGGGTCTAGAGCGGCTTCGCGAATTAACCGAATAAAGTAGGCAAAGTTATGAAATGGGTAGTGAAGAAACCGGTCCTTCTTTTGGATCTCCTCCATCATGCTGCGGCATGTGTCAAAGCTGCTAATGCTTAAAGGAGGGAGCAGCGGATTAACAAACTCCTTTCCGAGCAGGTTGGGGAATCCCATAAAATCCTTAAAGTTGTGATACCTTCCACCACCAATAAGCGTATCGCCACGATCTATTCCGAGCTTGTTGGTTAGAAACTTAAGCAGGTCTCGCGGAATCTCCCTATCGTAAACAAATCGGACCGGGTCTCCTTTTTTTCTATTCTTGAGCGCTTTAGACACCTTGTCAAGAAGACTTTCAGTCAGGTCGTTATCTACGTCCATTTCCGCATCACGGGTAATTTTAACCGTATAAGCATCAAATAAATCGTAGGGAAGTATGCGGAAAACCTCAGACAAGTTAGCCCGAATAACATCATCGAGCAGAATAACATACTTTTTAGAATTGTGCTCGGGCAGAACAACAAAACGAGGAGTATCAGAAGGGATTTCAATAAGCGCAAAATCCTTTTTAGTGCTCGACGTGCTGCTACATTTTATTGCAAGATAGATCGACTTGTCGTTGATCTCGGGAATACGATCGACATGGTTAAGCAGAATAGGGCTGAGAAGGTACCTAATGTTAGTTTTGAAGAAGTCTTTGACGTACCTCTTTTGCTCGGGCGAAAGGGCAAGTTCGTTTATAAGAAAAATGCTATTATCCTGAAGTTCCTGCTTGAGCTGAGCAAAAACCTCTTCGAACTTCTGCTGCGAATCTTTGGTTAGCTCCGAAATGCGGTTTAAAATCTTTTGAGGATTTTCGCCATAGTACTCCTTGCTCTTCTTTTCGAACTCGGCAACACGACGAAGCGTTGCAACACGAACCCGAAAGAACTCGTCCATATTGTTTGAGAAAATTCCGAGAAACCGAATCCTTTCAATCAGGGGAACGCTTTTATCCTGCGCCTCCTGAAGCACACGTAAATCAAACGACAGCCAGCTAATTTCTCGGTTAATGTTCTTTATCATCTTGCGTATCATCGCTACTAGGGAAATATAATGTATTGTTTTTTTGTTGTTGAAGGAGAAACGTCTTTCCACGAATTACAATCGATGCTTACCGCAACAAATCCGCAGGTAGGAAGCTCAAGCGAAGGATCGCTTAGCAGCTCCATGCAAAGGTACGAAAGATCGGGGTTGTGCCCAACAAGCATTACCTTGTCCAACGAATCGGGTAGGTTGTGTACGAATTCTAGCGTTTTACCATCATCGGGGAGGTAGAGTTCGGCCGACACAACGATTTTGCCGCACATAATGTTTGCACCACGACATACAATAGATGCAGTATGCAGCGTACGGGCAGAATTGCTTGCTAGCACTGCATCAACGTCTATAGACATTTTACGGAGCGTATCTCCTAGCAGGTAGGCATCCTGAATGCCTTTTTGCTTAAGAGGTCTATCGATGTCTGCGTAATCGTCGAAGTTCCCAGATGCTTTTGCATGCCTAAGTATGTAAAGAGTTTTCATCGCTTGGTAGAAATGATTTCAATTCCAAATAATAAGCAAAACATAAGGCTAAGGCTGCATCTTCGAGTAGCACAAGCGTAAGCGTACTTAGCCCATCTTTAGCTAAAGATACAAATAAAATGGTTGAAAAGATTAGGAAGAATCACACTTAACCATTTGGACATCTATAGGATTTAATTAGTTAGCTCAGGAACGTTTGCAAAAGTTTGAGAATCTATCACAAAAAACTATTTTTGGAAGCGTATCGATAAACATAAAATTAAGGCCCTAATGCTACAGAAAGAATATAGGGGAGTGCTAATACATCCAGGGCTCCCAAGTGGTCGCTGTTCGGGAATAATTACCATAGATAGATTTTCGGTAACATTTAGCTGCGAAGAGCAGG
>Ga0209464_10000426_pt1 | contig 13449 bp, 8 predicted proteins | sample DOMMetBare1Fresh_2_FD_187473 | JGI IMG/M metagenome (GOLD analysis project Ga0209464, IMG submission 187473) | Wetland sediment microbial communities from St. Louis River estuary, USA, under dissolved organic matter induced mercury methylation -... | ecosystem: Environmental > Aquatic >... | reverse complement strand
TACCCCGGTCATCGGAGTACACCATGAGGAAGCGAAGAAGCAGGCCGGCAAGAATAACCAGCACGGGAGCTACAACATCGCCGAACACGCCGCCGACTCCGTACAGCAGATACGGGAGCGCTAACCCGGCGATTACCATACCGCCCCAGAACCAGCCTGCGAATTCGCCCTTCAACCAACGAAGGCCCACTTTCTTAGCCGTCAAATTGCTCGACGTCGCCATGAGGATGACGTAGAGCATGATGATAAGCAATTCGACCAGCACCAAAGCGCTATCGAGGGCGTGCAGCATCTCATGTTGCAAGGCACCCGAGACAAGCGCGTCGATACCGCCTTGGCTCGGCCACATACCGATGGTGAGCGCCAACAGGGACGAGCCGGTCGAAACCGCCGAAACGGTGAACAGGACCGGCAGAGCCGGAGAGTTCCAGAACGGATGCGCCTTCATGGTCGCCAGCAGTACGCCGGTATAGACGCACACCGAAAGACCGGCCACGCACGCGATGGCGAGAAGCGGGCTCGTGATGCTCGCCGCTGCATCGCCAGGCATCCCCGGCAGATAGAACACCGCGTAGAAGAAACCGGCAACCAGCGCGGCCGACAATAGAACAGCACCCCATTTGATAATGGCGGTTGCCGAAAGCACGACGCGTGGGGCCTTCGTCCACTGTCCCAACTCGAAAACAAGGAAAAAGCAGCCCAGGGCCAAGGCAACGAGAGCGCAGACAACGCCGCCGCTTGTCGCCTCTCCGGAAAACCCGAAGCCCAAACGCAAGATGCCGACGAGGAACAGCATGCCGCCGCCGAGGCCGCCCAAGAACAGGTAACTGGCTATAGGCCATTGCCAGAAGTGCTTCATAGTTGACCTCCTAGATCAGGGATGTAGTACACCTGCGGATCCGTGCCAAGATCAGTGAACAAACGCTCGCATGCCAAAGAGCCGACGAGCTTCGAGACCTCGCTCTCCGGATCATCGAGATCCCCGAATATACGGGCTTTCTGGTGGCATGTCTGGACGCAGTAAGGCTGTTCGCCTTCGCGCACGCGATCTTTGCAGAACGTGCACTTGCGTATGTACCCTTCCTTCTCGTTAAGGTCGCGGGCGCCATACGGGCACGCATTGGCACACACTTTGCACCCCATGCATTTTTCGGAGTCGACCCAGACGATGCCGTCTTCGTCTTGTTGGGATGCTTTCGTCGGGCAGCAGGGTACGCACGGAGGATTGTCGCAATGCATGCACAGGAGCGGTGTGTACGTAAGATGAACACTCGGGAACGTACCCTGGACGCCTTCGGAAACAACCGGATTGTAGATAATATCCATGGGAAGCTCGTTCCATGTGCGGCAGGCCACCGTGCAGGATTGGCAGCCGATGCAGCGCCGCTTATCGATGACCATGGCATAGCGCGTCATTGCGCATCGCCTCCTTCCGCAACGATCTCCTTACGAGTCGTCATGTCGTAGCGCTTCCCCGTAACCATATCGACCAGATTCTCTTGCGTGGGATCGTAGGCATAACCCGAATACAGGTCGTACCAGACTCCGTTCGCCTCGTCGACCAACCAGCCAGACGATGCGTCATATACAAAGCCCGTCGATTCCTGATATGCCACGCGGCGATCCTTATCCCACGTCAGCCCTTCGGGCATCTCGAAATCGGGCTTCGGGTCGTACGGGATAGGCGCGTAAGCAAGCGGTTGATCGCTTGGCTTTACCGTGATTCCAGGCTCTTTGGAAGAACCGGGGATAGACCATGCAGTATCGACTTTATCGCCGAAGTGCACTTTGTACACCTTGCACAGAAGGCCGCGGTTGGCCCAGCTTCCGCCAATGGGATCGCACGCATCGTCGTCGACGTCGGACAAAACGTTGACGTTGCTTTCCAAGCAGCCGAACGGCTCGTCGCCCTTCGGCCCGCGCTCGGGGTACCACCAGCCGCGCTGCGCATAGATAACGCGCGGCGCCACGCTGGACTCCACATTCGCGCGCTGCTTGATACGCCCGCGCCTGGTCTCGATCCAGCACCAATCATCCTGTTGCACACCCAGCTTTTCTGCCGTTTCGGGATTGATCGTGAAGTACGGCTGGTGCTTGAGGTAGCGAATCTCGGGAATCTGGAAATGTTCGGAATGGTGGAACGGCATGAAGCCGCCACCAGTGGTAAGAACCAACGGGTATTCCTTTGCAACTTCAGGATCGGCAAGCTCGTCTTCGCCACACGGCTCGTAGGTGGGCAGCGAAGGATAGCCGAGCCGCTCGAGAATGGAGCTTTTCAATTCGACGCGGCGCGACGGCGTGCAGAATCCGTTCTGCCCATACCGGTAGAATTCTTGCGGCGGGAAGAACATGCGTATGTTCTCGACGAACTCATCGTAGGATCCGGTGAAGCCCAGGGGAGACAGGATGTACTCGAACGCCTTTTCCTCGTTTTCCCACGGCCACATGTCCTTCGGCTGCCCGCAGGCCAAGCCCAAGTCGCGCCAGAAGGAGAAATCGGTATGGCGTTCGTACATCGGCTGTATGGCACGCTGACCGGTCAGGATCGAGTCGGTTACGCCGTAATTGGTATGGATAGTGGGTCGCTCGAGGGCGCCGGCGATAGGAATGACGTAATCGGAGTACAGGGCCGACGGTGTCATCCAGTAGTCGCAGGTGACCAGGAATTCGACTTCCTTCAAAGCTTCCAACGTCATCTTGGCGTCGCCGTAGCTGTTGACGGGATTGGTCGCATTGACGATGAGGGCGCGTACCTTATAGGGATCGCCCGTCAGGATAGCGCGGAAGACCGAGGGGCCGTGCGCTTCGCACATCCATTCCGCCGTGGGAGCCTTGCCCCAGGTTTCTTTGGCTGTGTCGCTGATGATCTGATACCCCGGCCAAGAAGTAAGCTTGAACTTGTTCGAGCCGATCTGCTTGGCTTTCTGCTCTTCGGGGAGCTGGTCGTTCGCTTCGATTTCCTCGTCGCAATAGTACGTCATCGACGGTCCGGGCATCACGTCGCCACCGGGGCAATCGAGATTGCCGGTGATAGCGCGCATGATAGCGCGGGCATGCATACCAGCACCCGCTGTCGAACCCAGCTGGTCGGCCGTGCAACCCCACTGGATATTACCAGGCGTGTTCGTCGCGTACATGCGGGCAGCTTCGCGGATCTTGTCGGGCTCGAGCCAGGTGATGGGCGCTGCCCATTCCGGCGTGTACTGCTTCATATGCTCGACGAGCTCGTCCCAGCCAATGCACCAGTTGTTGACGAATTCAGCATTGTAGAGACCCTCGAAGATGATGGTATGCAGCATAGCGAGAGACAGGGCGGTATCGGAACCCGGGCGCAGCGGCAGCCACAGCGTGGCATGCGCAGCGGCTTCCGAATAACGCGGATCGACAACGATGATCTTCAGACCCGCCTTTTTGAGGTCGGTATACCCTTTCATGCCGGGCATGCTGGATGCCCCTGGGTTGAAGCCCCAGAATATGACTACGCGCGAAGAAGCCAGGTCTGTTTCGAACGGACTCCAGCCTGAAATCGCCGTTTCGACCATGAACGTGGGAATCCAGCAGAGCAGGGCGTTGTGGAACGAGTTCGGCGATCCGAGCATGTTCATGAAACGACGGCGCGACCAATCTTCGGTTCGCAGCGTACCGCCCGCCGTGGCAATAGCCTCGGCACCGCTTTCCTCTTTAATCTGGTTGAGTTTCTCCGCTATCTCGGAGATGGCCTGATCCCAAGGTATCTTCTCCCACTCATTGGAACCCTTCGGCCCCTTGCGCTTGAGCGGATGATTCAATCGAGCAGGATGATCCAAGTGCTTGAGCGCGACATTGCCGCGGCAGCACAGGCCTCCGGTATTCGTCGGATATTCCGGATCGCCTTCGATTTTGAGCACCTTGCCGTCCTTGACATAGGCCAGCACGCCGCAGTTCTGATGGCAGAAATAGCATAGCGATTTCTTAACCTCGACGCCTTCGGCGTGGATGTCGATTTCCTCTGACATACACCCTCTTCCTTTCGGCATTCGAACAACACTTTCAACTTGCAACTCGTCTGAATGAGAAGGAAACGCCGATCGGCGACGGACCCCCCTCTAAACCTCGTGTATACTCTAGCCTTATCCGCAAAACCTGTAATTGCATCTGCAAGCTGAATTAGGTCTGATGCCTAATACCAGCTGGTTGATTTTTCGTATAATTACACGTTTTTTCTTTCTGAAACCCGCCCCTTCGATGCGACGGCGTAGTTCTCAGTTTGCACATGTACGCTCGTCCATCGGCCTTCGATCTCACGCTTCAATTGGATCCCAAACAATGCGTCTTCGCGACTGATAAGCCACGATTATGCAGCCTGCCGCAATCACGAGAAGAATGACGATGCCCGCAAACGCGCTGAAGAAACTTCCCGTCGCGTCATATGCCGCCCCCACCAGAACACCCGAAAGCGAACCGAAGATACCGACCGCCGTCCGAAGCCAAGCATGTATCTGCGTGTAGTCTTTCGAACCGAATATCTCGCGAATCAGCAGAGGCAGGCTGACCGAAGCCAGAGAATCCTGGACTCCGAACAAAACTGCCGACACGACCAACGCCCAGAAATCACGGCAGACGATCATGCCGACCAAGCCCGCAACTACCACCAGCACCTCAAGAAGCGCCGTACGTTGGACGCCCATTCGATCGTTCAGCCACCCCATGAACAGCTTGTCGAAAGCCGCGCCTACCGACTGGGCCGACACGACCAACGCACCGAATGAAGCAGAGAAGCCGATAGATTCGACATAACCGGGAAGATGCTGCTCTATCCCCCCGTGGCAAAACGACGCGATGCCCGCAAACAGGAACAGGCACCAGAACGCCACTGAAGCGCAAGCGATTTTGACCGAGACACCCCGCATGACAGGAAGCACGCCCGTCGCTCCGGCATACCCGTAGGGAACCGCCCCCATTTCGGACGGCTTGCCCCGTATGAGGAGGCAGCAGGGCATGATAACAACCAACGAGGCGATGCCGACAAACGCATAACCCGGACGCCAACCTGAAGTTTGAATAATCCCGTTTATAACCTGCGAGAAAATCATCGTCGATATTCCCGAACACGACATCACGATCCCATAGACGATGCCGCGCCGTTTGATGAACCAGTTGCCGACCAGCGAGGCCGCCGGCAAGACGAAGATGCAAGAACCAGCCACTCCCACGATCAAACCCGACACCTGCCACTGCCAGATGCTGGTATACGTACTCATCGCGAATACTGCACCGGATACCGCAATAATGGCCACCGACATCACCTTGCGGATGTCGTATTTCGCAAGCAGCTTTCCCGCAATAGGCGTGGCGATGGTCGTACCCACAAAATACCCTGTCATATAGGTAGCGATCTCAGAACGCGAGAAACCCAAATCGTCGCACACCGGCACATAGAACAGGCTGCCGCACGAAAGAATCAGCCCCATTGCAAATGCTTGAATCAAGCAGCAGCACCCCATGACAACGAACGCATAATCGTACTTCCCCAGAAACTTGCCATCCTTGACGAACATAGCATCTCCCTCAGGATCAGGGAGAGGCGGGCGAAGCGCCGGCCTCTCCCGTGCCAACTTTCCGCCTCTCCTTGTTCGATCTGCAGCTATTCGAATTATCTCTGCTTATCCGAGTCGTTTCCGGCAGATTTTTTCGGTTCGCGCAAACCAGCTACCAATGCCGGATTCTTGGCTTTGCCGATAGCGACGAGGATAATCACAACAACGGCAAACACGATCATGATAGGCCAGCTGACAACCCAGCCAGCCAGCTGATTGCTTGCAGCCATGCCGACAGTCCCCGCCAAAAATACCAGCACATACGCCGAGAGGTACTGGCCGAGGTTCTGGAACGCCGACAGCAGCGACAAACCGAGCGTCGCACCTTCCTTGGGAAGAACCTTGACCGTCTGCAGAATCAGAGCGGGATTGAAGATACCGAACGCAAAGCCCCAGATAATAGATCCTATGTAATAGCCTGGAACGGTAATGATGCTCGTCAATATCCAAAATCCTATTGCCTCGCCGATAATCGCAATGGCAATATCGAATCCGCCGAACCGTCCTTTGAGGAAAGCACCATAGCAGATAGCGCCCGCCGCCGAGGCAAGCGTTTCGATGGACATGATGGTTCCCGACAATCCCGCATCGCCCAACCCCGTCGAGCTGACGCACAGGGAGATATTGGTAAAGTACGAGAACTGGAAGAAATTCAGGACGAACGAAAGAACGATGATCAGCCACGCAACAGGAGTGAGGGATTTGAGGGCATTGCCCTTTTTACCTTCAGCGGTCGTACCGGCAGGCTTGACATCAGGTTCGGGAAGCCAAACGGCGATCATCAACACGATGGGAATGATGAACAGATAGCCGATAAAGGCGTAGCGCCATGACAGCACGGCCAAGAAACCGCCGATAAGCTGGAATACCGAACCGGACAAGCCGCCTACAGCGGTCTTGTAGCTCATAAGGCGATCGCGGCGATTGCCATCGAACAGATCGGCAATAAACGATGATGCCATGGGGAAAATCATGCCACGGCCGAAGCCCAGAATCACGCGGCATACCAGGATGCCGTAGAAACCGGCAACCGTTTCGGGCATGAACCCGGCGGCGACGCCGCCTACCAACGTGCAGATCATGGCGACCCACAGCATGGTCTTCTTTCTCATATAGCGTTCCATGATGCCGACGGCAAACGATCCGACGATAGCCATAAGCGATGGTATCGACTCGATGTTCTTGACCATCAGGCTGTCGACTCCAGCCGGTGCGAAAGCCGACAGTATCGCCGATGTAGCCGGCGATGAGAAGGACTTCGCATATTGCAGCGTGATGATCAGCAAAGCGGCTATCTGCACCGTTACGCCGAGCGTCTTTTTGAGCTGCGCTTTTCGCTCTTCAGTCATTTTTCTCTCTCCTATCTTCCATTACCTGAGAAGCTGTATGAGCGCGTCGATATCGTCCATCTGGTCGAGATCGGCGACGGCCTCTACGATGCGATCGGCGTTTTCTTTTGAAAGGACGCCGGAAAACTCGGTATTGCGATAGAACTTGTCCAACACATCCGATTCGCTCATCGGATTCTTGTAGATGTCGCCCTTCGGCACATCACATCGCGCGGAATAGGTCGTTCCATCAACCAAAACGATGTCGGCTTCCGCAGTCTGGTATTCACCGGGTGCGAGCGACGGCACGATTTCGACCTTGTCGATCAAAGCCTGCAGACCGGACGATTCCATAGCCTCGCGGTTCATGTACTCCGGTCTCACTGTTTTGGCCAACACAGCCACGGCAGCGGTGTAGATGATGCTGAATGCACCGCTCACTTGGGGCTCTTCCCCAATTTCGAACGGCTGCCCTACGAAGCCCGCAGCCGTACGCGGTGTCGCATGGATGACGATCTTCGCCACCTGCGCGGAATCGATTTCGTGCGCATGGACGATTTGCAAGCACGCATCGATCGAAGGATGCGTCGCCCGACATGCCGACCAAGGCTTGATGACCACATCGCCGAAGAACGCCTTGCCTAAATCCCGGCAGAGCACCTCGGGTTTTTTCTTATCGCCGCAGAACAAGGTGAAATATCCTTTGGCCCCGCCGAACGCATCGTGCGTTGCCGTCATGCCCCTCGAAGCAAAATCAGCTGCAAAAACAGCATTGCGCGAGGCTAATGCCATCGGCAATTTGAAAGCCATTGTCTTGAAATTGATGTTGTCCATCGAACCGCCCAGCATGTTCAAATCAATTCCGAAAGCATTGTTGAGCTGATATTCGTCAAGACCGAATAGCTTTCCTGCTATAGCCGTGGCACCAAGTCCGTTGATGGTATTGGTGTTATCCCACCCGCCATAGACATCGAACCCCGAAGCCGCGCCTAAACGTGCGGCGATGTCATCGCCCAGCGCTAGAGCCGTGATGAAATCTTGCCCGTTCGCATGTGCGCGCTCGGCCGACGCAAGAGCGGTAGGCACCGTTGTGCCGCTGATGTGGGCGGGGCTGCTTGTATGATGTTCATTCTCGGCTTCGATCGCTTCGAAGTCATAGGAACGCATCATGAAGCTATTGATCATAGCGGCCCTGGAAGAATCGAGCAGGCAGCCTCGGAAGAGAGCCGAGCTCTGAGAGGCCGCCCCATAGCTTTTCAAAAGATCGAAAAGCTCGTCGCACATCGGGGCATGGAGCCCCGCTGCGATAACGCCGATGGAATCGAGCACCCGCGTCTTGATGCGTGCAATCGTCGCCCCATCCAACGAGTGATAATCCGTCGCCACGACATGGGCGCAGATCTGGTCTGTCATATTCAATGGAAATCCCCTTTCCGCATTGCCCGAGCACACTGATCGCCCTTGCAATCTCCCTGTCCAACGGGGGAAGCTGCCCTCTCGCAGCAGACAGCCTCCCACATCCATGCGCTACGGCCGAATCCCCTCAACCGAGAACTTCGGTCCGAAGGAGATTCGGCGGACCTCCCAAAAAACGAGCCTACGCCTGGCCTTTGACGGTGATGAGCGACCAACGCGTCTGCCCGTCCATCTTCTTCACAAGGTCATCAGCCTCGCCGTAATACATGCACCACGCTTGGCAGTGCTGAACGCACATAGGCATCTTGCCTGCGGCGGTGCGTTCAGCGCACATATCACACGCCTGCGTGATGATGGGCATATAGGTCCATTCCCACACCCCTTGCGGGCCATGGCCTCCGTCGTACTGGAACGGTCCGACTTCAGCCACTTTGATGCCGAACTCCCCTTTGGGAAGATCGAGTATTTTCTTGCAGGCCACTTCGCAGGAATGACATCCTGTGCAGTATTCATAGTTAACGAGTATCGCTTTCGTCATGCAGCTCCACCTCCTTCGTCTTTCTTGCGTTCCTATCGATCTTCCTGTTCCGAGCTGCCCTCTATTTCTTTGGCGTAGATAAGGGCATTACGACCCTGCATGTCGGCATCTTCAACCTTCATTTCCTTGGTTTTCGCAGCCGTCAACAGGGCTTTTTCAAGCTCGTTGCCTTCTTCCGCCCGTTTTTGCGCAGAAGCGACATCGCCGGCGAAAGACCCCGGCAGATAGTCGCCGAAACCGCCTTTTTCAACGACCGTGACTCCGGGCAGTTCGTCTCCCGGCTCGCATTTGTAGACGCGGGCCAGAAAGCTCTTGATGCCCGAGCCGATGCCACCCTGGCCGGTTTCGAAATTTTTCGTCATGTTATTGATGTTGGAATCGAAGACCCCGAACAACGACGGCTCTGCCGCTTCTTGCTCCGGGTACCACCAAGCGTGCTCCATATGAATTGTGTCCGGCTTGATGCCGGGGAACAGGAACGCCTTCTGGCGGCAGCGCCCGTGCGGACTTTCGATCCACACCCAGTCGCCATCCTGGATGCCATGTTGGGCAGCCAAGTCGGGGTGCATCGTCACCAGAGGATACAGATGGAATTCCCGCATGGTCGGCAGCTGGCGATGTTCCGAATGGAAGAACTCGTAGGAGCGACCGCCCGATGTAGCCACGAGCGAGTATTCCGCATACATGTCGGGATTGGCGACAGGGCCGTCTTTCGGCTCGATATGGAACGGCATAGGATCGACGCCCCAATGGTTGTAGCCCCAGCTCCAAAACTCGAAGCGGCCGGTAGCCGTATCGAATCCCGGTTGCCCATCGGGACGGCAGAGGCCTTTTTCGTACTTATAGTAGGTGGCATCCCAATCCCAGTACTTGTATCCACCGCGCTCCTGCAGCTCTTCGAAGTCACCTTCGTACGAAGTGCCGCCTTCGGTGTATTGGTCGGTGAGGTACCATGTCGCCAGCTCTTTATCGTCTTTCCACGGCCAGTTCTCGGGCTTCAAGCGGCGGCCGAGATCGAGGATGATCTGCTCGTCGGATTTTGCCTCGTAATAGCTTGTGCATTTGGAAATCGAGCGCGCGGGAGTCCACCAGGTACGCACGGCATTGCGCTCGCAGCTCATGGCCACGGGCAGCACTATGTCGGCATGGGCTACCGCCGAGGGAGTCATGTAAGGATCAGCCACGACGATAAAGGGGATCTTGTTCATCGCTTCGTACATGCGTGGCGCATCCATACCCGAGCAAGCAAGGGGGTTCGCACTTTGTATCCACAGCATCTGGGGCTGGAAGGGGTCGCCCGTCTCAACGGCATGCAGCAAGGGGTCGGAAGCGGCACAAGCGACGATATCGGATGACTCTATTCCTGCCGAAAGAACAAGTTTGCCGGCATATTCCTCGCGCGGAATCTTGAAATCGCCTAAGCCGTAGCGTTTTTCGATATCGAATGCGCATTTCATCAGCAGGTTGCCGCCAGGATTGTCGATGTTGCCGGTTATGCCCATAAGGTCGCAAGCAGCACTCGTCACACCCAGGGCAGCGATCTGCTGCTCGAAAGCCAGACCCCATTGGATGGCAGCTGAATCGGCATTCGCGTATAACCGGGCCGCTCCGCGAATATCGTCCGCATCGAGCCCGCAGATATCAGCCGCCCACTCAGCATCTTTACCTTGCACGGATTGAGCAAGCTGCTCGTATCCGTAGCACCACTTGTCGATGAAATCGTGATCGACCAAGTCTTCTTCTATGATCGTGTTCAGCATCGCGATGCCCAAAGCACCATCGGTGCCAGGACGAACTTGCAGCCAGTATTCCGCTTTAGCGCCCAACCAGGTGAGACGAGGGTCGATGGAGATAATTTTGGAACCCATCTGCATGCACTCGACGATCCAGTGGCCGATAAAGCCGTCGGCGTTCGACTTCAAAGGCTCGTTTCCCCAGATGACGATTACGTCAGGACGGTGAAACTCGTTGTTTGCATAGCGGTCTTCATGGGTTTCGGACACATCGATGATGTTCATCTCGCCCATTTTCGCGGACGACCCGATCATGCGGGGAAGATAACAGGCGAACCCGGTGAACCCGAAGTTGCAGACGTTCGGCGTCTCCAATGCCGTCGATGCAAACAAAGGCAGTTGCCATCCGATATTGCGGCCGGTTCCATGATCGAAGATGATGGTGTGAGATCCGTAGTCGCGCTTGATGGCATTGACCTTTTCGACGATTTCGTCGTAAGCCTCATCCCAGGATATGCGCTCCCACTTATTCTCTCCCCGTTTGCCAGCACGACGCAGCGGGTATTTCAGGCGATCGGGATGATTGACTGCCTCCACCAGATCGAGGCACCGCATGCACAGCTTGCCGCCGTTGAACGGTGCGAGCGGATCGCCTTCGACATGGGCGAGCTTCCCCTCTTTATCGACGTAGAGCAGCACGCCGCATCCGTTATGGCAGCCCGGAGGCGACCAGTGGTTTGTGCGGGTGACGGTATATTCGCCTTCCCGCCACCTCCATTCGCCTTCGTGATAGGCCTTGCGGTCTATCGAATCGAGGAATTCTTGATAATCCATTCCTCCTCCTCTTTTCTTTGCTTCGCTTTTCTTGAGATGCTTTTCGTCTCAGTTCTTTGGGGCAACCGGAGCGTTCGAAGCTCCGGGAGCTTTTGGAATAGAAGGCGCACCAGGTGCTGCCGGCATACCGGGGATAGAAGGAACGCCGGGTGTTCCAGGTGCAGGAGGCATGCCCGGCGCGCCAGGTGTGCCTGGAGCCCCCGGAGCTGCCATCGACGGGGCTTCTGGAAGAGGAGCACCGCACTGGAGACATTCGCGAGCGCCAAGCTCGCATTCCGCACCGCATGCAGGGCACTTCAACGTCATAGAAACTGCAGCAGGTCTAAAACACATACCATCCTCCTAGTAATCCTTTAAGTACTAATCTTTTTGACACTATTTATGTGCGCTAAAGTAATATCAAAGAGTATTAGATAGCAATAGGAGAAACTATTCTATTTTGAGAATAATAAAAGCTATATTTTTGTATTTGTTTTGCAAAATCCCAGTTAAAATACTTATTATTTATATTATTGTATACTAGTAGCGCATATCTTTTATTCTAAAAATAGAATTATTACTAATACCTTTTCATACTATTCAAATATACGTATTAGTATTATTTTGATTTTTAGCAGAACAATATATTTAATACCTTAAGTATTAGTTTTTCTGCTGACGTATTCTTGCGAGAAAGGTATGCCCATGTGTTTCAGACCTGCAGAAGCAGAATTACCGCCCGTAACATGCCCATCATGCGGGAAGCGCATCAACCGCGTTGCGGGCCAGCTGCCCAGCAAATGTCCATTCTGCAAAACCTCGACCGAGGGAATCGAGAGTGCCGCGCCGCCCGCCACAGCCCCCACGGCACCCACTCCGGCACCCTTATCCACGCCCAAGGCCCCTTCGGCGCCCAAAGCCCCCGCAGCACCGAAGCCGACAACCATGCCGCAGCAGGGAGAATAACCACTCTGTTCGCCCAGCGGGCGCTTCGCTGCACAAGGATGCCCGCTTCAGCGTTAAAACAAGACGAGAGTTGAGAGAAGAGGAGCAATCATGTCAGAAAGAACGATCGATTGCGGCAACGGCGTCGTCAAGTGCCGTACCTGCGCCTGGTCACCACCCGGCGACCATCCCGTAGGGTGCGGCATGTACCTTACCGTGAAGGACGGAAAAGTCATCGATGTCGAGGGGGATCCCGACCACCCTATCACCCAAGGACGTCTCTGCATTCGCTGCTTGACGCTTCCTGAGTACATGTATAACGAAAAACGTATTCTGACCCCGCTTTATCGCGACCGCAAAGACCGCGGCAAAGATGCATGGAAACCCATATCATGGGACGAGGCGATGGATATCATCGAAGACCGGTACAAAGAAATCACCGGGCAATGGGGTAAGGAATCCATCGTGGCGTTCCAGGGAACCGGACGGGAAGCAACCCTGTATAAGACCCCTCTCGCCTATGCGGCTTTGGGGACCCCCAATTCGTGCTTCCCGCTGAGCGGCGACTCATGTTATGGACCGCGCTGCTCGGTTGCAGACTTCATACTGGGAGCCGGCTACCCCGAACTCGACTACGCCGCATTTTTCCCAGATCGCTTCGATGACCCCCGGTACGAAGTTCCCAAATACATCGTGCTCTGGGGCAAAGACCCCCTGTTCTCCAATCCCGATGGATTTTTCGGGCACACGCTTATCGACCTGATGAAGCGTGGATCGAAGTTCATCGTCATCGATCCACGGGTCACATGGATGGCAACACGGGCAGACATCCACCTGCAACTCCGTCCTGGAACCGACTCGGCATTGGGCTTGGGAATGATCAATGTCATCATCCAAGAAGACCTTTACGACCATGATTTCGTCGAAAACTGGTGCTACGGCTTCGATGAGCTGAAAGAACGAGCAGCAGAATACCCGCTCGACCGGGTGGAGAAGATTACCTGGGTTCCCGCAGAAACGATAGCGAAGACGGCACGGACCCTCGCGGCAAACCATCCATCGTCGTTTATGTGGGGCCTTGCCATCGACACGAACAGCAA
>Ga0209464_10000425_pt1 | contig 13503 bp, 5 predicted proteins | sample DOMMetBare1Fresh_2_FD_187473 | JGI IMG/M metagenome (GOLD analysis project Ga0209464, IMG submission 187473) | Wetland sediment microbial communities from St. Louis River estuary, USA, under dissolved organic matter induced mercury methylation -... | ecosystem: Environmental > Aquatic >... | reverse complement strand
CCAACCGCAACATTCAAGAGCAAGTGAAAGCGTTTGTCAAAGGGCCAGGCCTGAAAACCTGTTTTTTCATTTTGAAAAGTGAAAATCAGTTTGTCATCAATGTATGCCCTGTATTCATTGGCTTCCCATTCAAGAATGTAACTGTGAAATTCAGTATAACAATCGGCAACAGTGAGTTTGCCGCTTTTTTGCGTGCCTTTTACGTGGTTGTATGCCTGTGTGTGGGCTGTGGCTAAAATCACGTATGGATCGTAACCTACATTTTCCATGATGTCAATTTCGCCACTGGCAGGCCAGCCCCCATAAATCCAATCAGTTGGAAGCATCCAAATGGCAGGCCACATGCCTCTTCCATCGGGTAGTTTGGCCCGAATTTCAAATTTTCCGTAGAGCCAATCTCCTTTTGATTTGGTAACCAGTCGTGCCGAGGTGTATTTTTTACCTTCGAAATCCTCCTTTATTGCATTAATATAAAGGTTGCCATCTTTTACTTCAGCATTTTTTAAGCGGGCTGAGGTATAGAACTGAGCTTCGTTATTTCCCCATCCGGAAGCATTTCCGTCGGTATCGTAGCTCCACTTTTTGCTGTCGGGTAATCCTGAATAATTAAATTCATCACTCCAGACCAGTTGATATTCTCCGGAGCCAACGCCTGTGCCGGGTTTTACACCGGTCGGATCCGATTTGTTATCCTTGGCGCATCCCCACAACGAAATAAAACTTAAAATGGAAAGAAAAACCAGCTTTTTCATGATGTTTTTTTTAATAACCCTGCCTGTCCGGATTACCCGGACAGACAAGATTAAATTGCCTATTTATTAATGAAAGCCGATTTTAATCCTTCAACATGTGGACCTGAAAGTTCATCAAAATAGAACTGATGAGTTCCGGCGCCATCACCAGGGTTGCACATAATGCGAACTACGTTGTAAAAGTCTGAATTGAATTTTGAACTGGTAGTTACATCAGAAGTAAACTGGTCGCCTGTCCAATCCCATCCGGCGCTAACACCGGCAAAATTGTATTCAGCAATTTCCCAGGTATTGTCTTTCTTAATGGTATAGATGAGGTCGGCAGTTCCGGTTTGCCATGCATTTCCGCCTTTGTCGGTATTCTCAAGCTTCATCAGAATTTTTTGACCTGTTTTTCCATAAACCATAATCCGGAAAATGTGCTGTGAACGCAAATCGAAACGGTATCCGGGTGCTAATTGCATGTAAGCATTGGCCCACTGGTTATTCGTTTTAGAGTAATAAGCCACTTTTGTCGATTTGTTTGGATAAACTTTTGCAGGATTTTCCACTACACTTACACCACAATCCTGACCTTGAACCGGTGCCATGATAACTTCGCTGAAATCGTTGTAAGTCACCATCATGTCCAAAAGGAAAGGAACGTAATCAGGGTGGTTGGCAGACACTTCAATTAATTTGCTGGTAGTCAGTGTTTCGTTTGATGTGGTAACTGTAACAGTAAGGTTATATGGCGATTTGCGCATATAGGTATTGGTCAGTGTTGCGTTAACGTCAGTCGTTTCCTTTACAGTGCCATCGCCAAAATTTACTTTGATTCCGGTGATAGATAATCCTGCCGGAATGACTACCTTATTCAGTTTTACACCATACTCGTTTACCTTGCCAGTTGGAGTGGCTGCTACTTCAAAAGTTACTTTTGGTTTAACGTAACCTTTTGGAATTAACTGATAATGCCATGCATTTCCTTCCACCCTGTCAATTGTAACCAGTTCGAGCAGATTTTCTTCAATCTTCAAAATCTGGTATGATCCGTTTGTTCCGCCAACATCAAAACAAGGAAACATAGGAGTTGGTCCGGCAAGAGTCAGATATGATTTTCCACCTTTATCTTCGATAAACCAGGTGCCAGGACTTGGTTTATAATCGACGATGAAGTCAGTGTCCAATTCTCTTGGATTGCTGTATCCGGTGCTGGTTTTTACAAATCCTTTTACATAGCTCTGTCCGTGGTTGGTCAGAGTTGCAGCAAAACCATTGATTTTAAAGTTGATTTCGTCATCGTACATTACTTTTACTGCTTGTTTGGCCAATGGACCGGCAGCCCACCATTCCAGACCTACAGATCCGGCAGGACCGACACCAATGTGTCCGCTTGCCAAACTGTCTAAAACCCATGTTTTACCGGCAGCTGCATTCACTCCTCCACTCAGGTAAATGAATTTTGGATCGGTAAAAATGGCGTAGTCAGTTTTAGTCTGTACTATTTTCTTTGATTTGATTGCAGTTCCACCTCGGGTAATCAGTGTCATTGTTACTGTGTATTCACCCGGAAGGGAATAAGTGGCAGTAGGAGATGCCTCAGTCGATTTGCTTCCGTTGCCCAAATCCCATGATGCAATACCTGTTACTTTTGAAGTATTGGTTAAAACAAACTTAAAGGCAGTATTTCCCGGAGTGATTGTAAAATCGAGCTGATCATCAGTCGGCGCCTGTCCGATATCAACGGTGTCGTCTATTTGGGGAGCACAGGCAAACATCGTAAGGACGAGGGCCGCCAGACCAAATAATTTTTGTATATATTTCATTCTTTTCATTTTCATCTGTTTTTGATATTCTGTAAAAATATTCCGAAACCCTCTTATTTATAAGCAGGTACCATTTGTTTCAACACGTCCTTGTTTGTATTCCTGATTTCGCTGGCCGGAACTGGAAACATTCCCCAGGTATTTGGATTGAACGTACGTGGCGCAAAATCTGAAGCATTTGGAGTTCCCTGCGGAATGGTAAAGCTTGCATTGATTTTGGATGCTGCATAAGACTGACCTCTGCGTAACAGGTCCCATTTACGAAGACCTTCACCGCCAAATTCAACACGACGTTCGTGATAGATATTGTCAAGAGTTACGGCAGTTAATGCTGCACTTTGTCCCATTGCACGTGTACGAACCTGATTCAGGTAACCTAATGCTTTTGCAGGATTGTCAGTCAGGAATATTTCAGATGCCATAAGCAATACATCGGCAAAACGAATATCAACAAAGTTCCGCGGAAAATTGTGACTTGGATCGCCGCCAGCTCCTATGTAAGCTGCCTGTGCCATGTACTTTTTATTGAAATAGCCTGTATTCATGAAAGCTTTGTTATACTTGCTCAATTTTGCATTGGCATCATAAAGGGTAGCAGCTTTACGTGGATCATTGGCTTCAAATTCATTAGCCAGACTCCAGGTTGAAACTGCAAACGACCATCCGGGGTAAACTGATGCATCACCTTCAGGATTGCGAACACTTAACCAAACACAGGAGAAATTTCCGTTGATGTTCCAACCACCCCAATCACCTGATTTTGCTTTATCTGAATACTGAATTTCGAGTAATGATTCTTTATTGTTCTGGTTATTCCAGTTCCATAAATCGGCATAATTAGGCAGTAAGGAATAAGTTTTACTTGCAATAATCTGTTCCAAAGCTGCCTGAACATAGGCTTTGTCAATCGTTGTTTTGCCATCGGTCCAGGCTGTTGCACCCAGTACCGGTTTTGCAAAGCCTTCATGGTATAAATAAATACGTGCAATTAATGCCTGAGCAGCAGCTTTTGAAATACGACCTGTTTCGTTGGAAGGAATTACAGATGGTAAAACAGCAACGGCCTTCAGCAAGTCACTTGCAATCTGAGTAAATACTTCGTTTGGAGTATTTTGCGGAATTGTTTTATAGTCTTCAACATTTGGAAGTACCTTGGTAATAATTGGCACATATCCGTAGTGACGAACCAGGTCCCAGTACAAGTAAGCACGTAAAAACAAGGTCTCAGCTTCAAGTCTGGCTTTTAGTCCATCTTTTTTCCATTCAATATCAGCTTGTTTTTCAAGATAAAGGTTGGCCCGGTATATACCTGAATAGCAACGATTCCATAAATCTTTGGCTGAATTGTTTTCAGGAGTCATAACAAACCTTTCCATTTCCTGCCATTGGCTCATATCTCCGGCATCAGAACCTCCGCAGAATGCATCGTCTGAGAAAATGTCGGACATGGTAGGCACAAATTGCCAGTTCTGCACCGAATAAGCATCGTAAACTGCTGTAACAGCAAGCAGAGCCTGATCTTCGGTTTTGTAATAGTTGGCCTCCACCTGTCCGGTTTTGGGTTCCAGTTCAAGAAATGAATCAGAACAGGAAATGCTTCCGAGTGTTAAAGCCAAAATTGAGCTTGCGTATATGATATTCTTTTTCATGTTTCTATATTTTAAAATTGGCTTCATTAAAATGTAACGTTAATACCACCCAATACGGTGCGTGCCTGAGGATAGATACCATTATCGATACCATTGCTGAATACACCACCACCAATTTCAGGATCGTAACCTTTGTAGCCGGTTAAAGTCAACAGGTTTTCAGCAGTAACATAGAATCTCAAATTCTTTAATTTCAAATAATTGGTTACAGTTTTTGGTAAAGTATATCCAAGGGTAACATTGCGCAATCTGACAAAGCTTCCGTCGTGAATAAAGAAATCACTTACAGTTCTCATGTTTTGATTATTATCGGTGAAAGTCACACGAGGATAATAATTTGATGTTCCGGGACCAGTCCAGCGATCGAGCCAGTCAGCACGGTAATTCGTTCCGTTCATGTCGTAACGACGGGTTGCATCATACACTTCCTGACCCAATGCGGCATAAACAAACATATTTACATCAAATCCCTTGAATTCAAGGTTAAGATTTAAACCTCCTGTAAATGTTGGATAAGGAGAACCAATCTGAACACGGTCGGCATCTGTAATTCTACCATCGGCGTTTGCATCAACAAACTTTATGTCACCTGGCTGAGCATTGGGCTGAATTTTGCCTCCATCAGCATTTACATATGCACTTACTTCATCAGCAGTCTGGAATATACCATTTGTTTTTACACCATAGAAAACTCCCATTGGAGTTCCAACTTCAGCAAACAAAACTCCGGATTGTCCAAAACCGCCATCACCACCCTGAAGCCTTTTTTCAGAATTCTGAATGTCGAGTACTTCGTTTTTGTTGTATGCTCCGTTGATCGAACCATTGAAAAAGACACCTCTGAATTGCTTTTTGTAGCTAACTTCAGCTTCGAAACCTGAGTTACGAACTGATCCACCGTTAATGGTTGGAGCAGAGTTACCAACTAACATTGGAACTGGTGCAGTTACCAGCCAGTCTTTGGTTGTTTTAATGTAATAGTCTAAAGTGAACCGCAAGCTGCTTTTCATCGTTGCAAGGTCGAGTCCAACATTGGTTTGTTCCGAAGTTTCCCATTTCAATGAAGGATTGGCAATTTTGGTTGGCTGAGTTCCATTGTACTGGGTTTTACTGTCGCCAAAATAGTAGATGTTCTGGTTACCAATAATGGAGGTGTAACCGAAGTTACCGATGTTTTCACTTCCATTCTGACCCCAGCTAGCTCTCAGTTTTAACATATCGATTACGCTGGAAGCGTCGTTCATGAAATCTTCGCGTGAGATAACCCAACCAGCTGCAACTGAAGGGAAGTATCCGTATTTATTTTCGGAACCGAAACGGGAAGAACCGTCACGACGCAAAGTTGCTGTTAACATGTAACGGTCTTTCAGGTCGTAATTTAAACGACCAAAAATAGACGCAACTGTATGTTCCGAATAGCCACCGCCAACGTTTGCACTGAGCGGATCGGTTGCATTGTCAATATAAGAATGTTCGAAATCATCAAAAATAACAGCTGATTTTTCACCTGAAATATTTTCGAACATGTCTTTAAACGCTGTTGTACCGGCCATTAAAGTCAAATGGTGTTCGTCAAATGTTCTGTCAAAAGTTAAAACATTCTCGAAGTTCCAGCGTGAATAAAGATTCATGCTTGCAGATGCTTTATCGGTAATGGTAAAATGCATGGCATCGAGGTAATAGAAAGGAGAGTAACCGCGACTGTTTACCAGTGCCATTTCACCACTGTAAGTCGATTTGAAGGTTAATCCTTTCAGCGAAGGATTAATTTTACTAAAGTCAACCTCGGCAAACAAACCTCCAACAACTTTGCTTGTTTTGGTAGCAGAATTTAAGTTGTCGAGCATAGCAACCGGGTTGGTAATTTCCTGGAGGCCAAGTCCGAAATCTTCAGGTGTAGCCCAGCTTCCGTCTTCATATTTTACCGGAACAATTGGGGGCATGTTAATGGCCTGACCTAAACCTGTTCCAAAGTGGGTGTTTGTTTCAATTCCCTTGCTTTTAATATAGGCCAGGTTCAGGTTTGTTCCGAATTTCATAAAGCCAAATTCAGCAATAGTATTGATTCGGTACCCAAATTTTTCGAATTCAGATTTTCCTTTCGCAACAATACCATCCTGTTTGAAATAGTTTAACGAAGATGAATAACTGATTTTGTCATTTCCTCCGTTAATCGAAACTGAATGGTTCTGTTTTGGTGCATTGTAATTAAACATTTCGTCCTGCCAATCAGTGTCAGAAGTATAACTGGCTATGTCAGAAGCTGAAAATTTTGGAGCTAATCCGCCATTCATTGATGCTTCGTTTGTGATCATCAGGTATTCCTGGCTATTCATCAAACGCAATTTACGCCATGGATTTTGCATTCCATAGTATCCATCGTATGCTACAACCATTTTTGAATCCTTTTTACCACTTTTTGTAGTAATCAGGATAACACCGTTTGCACCACGGGCACCATAAATGGCACACGATGCGGCATCTTTCAGTACTTCAATTGATTCAACATCATTTGAGTTCAGGAAGTCGGTACCTGCTCCACTCATTGGCAAACCATCAATAATGTACAAAGGTTCAGCATCACCGTTGGTTCCAATACCACGAATGCGGACTGAAACCTGGTCGCCTGGCTGACCTGAATTGCTTGAGATGACAACTCCGGCGGTTTTACCCTGAATAGCCTGGGTGACCCTCATATCCGATGTTTTCTTCAGGTCGTCGCTGCTTACTTTGCTGATTGATCCGGTCACCATACTTTTTTTCTGGGTGCCGTATCCAACTACCACTACTTCATCAATATCGGTTTGCTCAGCGGCCATAACAATATTGATCACATTTCTTCCGCTAACCGGAACATCCTGCATTTTCATACCAACAAATGAGAAAGAAATCGTTGAATTTCCAGGGGCATTCAACGTGTAATTTCCGTTAATGTCGGTGATAGTTCCATTCGTTGTACCTTTAACAACGACACTTACTCCGGGAATTGGTTGTCCATCATCGGCTGATGTCACAACTCCCTTTACTTGCAGACCCTGAGCATAAACTGCAAAAGAGCCTACCAAAATTAGAAGAGCTAAAACTGCTTTTTTCATAAATAAATAGATTTTAGAAATTGTTCTAAAAAAATGCTCAAACAGCACTTTGACTTGTTTAAGAATGCAAATTTAGATCTTTTGGAGGGTTTGTAAAAAAAATGAAGTACTGCAAAAATACATCAGCATGTAAAAAGCAGTACATCAAAAATACATCAGTAGTATTTTTAAATATTTGAAATATAGCTATATAATAGAAATAATTTAATTGTATTTTATACAACAACCTGAAAAATGATTACTACAGCGAGGATAAATCAGCTAAAGATCGATTATCATGCTGGTGAGATTCTGATCACGATCGATATTCAGTTTTTTACGGACACGGTACCGGCAAATTTCTACTCCACGGACTGAGATATTCATTAACGGAGCAATTTCCTTGGTTGAAATATTCATCCGCAGATAGGCACAAAGTTTCAATTCCTTCGGAGTTAAGGAGGGGAATTTGTGTTTCAACCGCTTCAGAAAATCTTCATGAACTTCATCGAATGCAGATTCAAAGATTTCCCATTGCTTTTTATGGTCAATATCCCTGTCAATTTTATTCATGATAGAACTGATTTTGTCTTTCACGTTCTCATCGCTGCTAATTATTTGAAGTGTTTCAAGCTCATCTTTGATGCGTTGCAGAAATTTATTTTTCCGGATTAAATCCATGGTTTGATTGGCTAATTCCTTGTCGCGATGAATCATTTCAATTTTAAGTTTTTCATTTCTTAAATTGATAATTTCTTTCTCCGATATGAGCGCTTCCTGTTTGTATTCATTTTCCTTTCGCAAATATGATTCCTCCCGCTTTAACCTCTCTCTTTTGTTGGCTGATTCAATTCTTTTCAGGAAATACCAAATGAGTATAGAGATGACAAGTACGATCAATATTAAATAAAGAATGAATGCTAAAAAGGTTCTGTACCAGGGGGGTAATACGCTAAAACTAAGATTGTCAGTGGTGCTTTCAATACCCATTTGATTGCGGGCTTTTACACTGAAAGTATATTCTCCGGGAGGAAGATTGGCGTATTCGTTAAATGGAATATTGCTCCATTTCGACCATTTGTTATTATATCCGGAAAGCCTGAAACTGTATTCGATATTTTCCTGATTATCGTAGACTGGCGAGGTGAAAGAGAATCTGAAGGTGTTTTCTTTAAATGGGAAATTATACTGAACTCGCTCAGCAGATTCTGCAACTGGTAGGTCAGATCCGGAGAGCGCATCTTTTACCTGTTTTTGAGAATAATTGCCGTAAAAGAAAGTGCTGTCGAGATACAAAGCTGTGGCCCGGCTTATATATGTTTCAAAATCAGGAATATGGTTGAAACTTGAAAGAGGAGAATAATGCGCAAATCCAGCTTCAGTGCCAAAGAAAACATGATTGTCGGAAAAGGGGTAAACCGATTCAAAACCGCTTATAAACTTTCCGGTTAAAAGTCCGAATGGAGCAGTAATATTTTTATAGCTGTTATCTTCCTGAATCCGAAATACGCCAGCTTTTGTTTTGCCCATATCCCAAACCATATACCAAATGTTACCGGCATTGTCTTCCTTCAAATAGGAAACATCTTTCAATGGACTCAGCAACTGGTTAAAATATTCCGAACTTTCAAAGCGGTCTTTTTCTTTGTTGTATTCAAAAAATCCAGCACTGGAAGCAACAACAATTTTTCCATTTATTTTAAAAATATTCAGATTGTAATTCGATGGTAATCCATCTTTGGAGGTGTAAAAACGATAGGAAGAAATTTGATTGAGACTATTACCGATCGGAATTTTAAAAATACCTTTAAAACCGTGGCTCATCCATAAATCGCCATTTTCATCTTCCTCAAAAACACGGAATGATTCATTGAAACCATTTATTTTACCGGAAAAGACCCAACTTCCGTTTTGCTTTTTATATAAGGTTAGTCCGCTGTACGTGCCACCAATAAGATATCCCGGAAATCGTTTTAGCTCATGAAATTTCCATGCCCCCGGAATTTGACTAATTTGCCTGGCTTTTTCGCCTTCAATTATAAAAGTCCCGTTGTTGTGGCCGCACAGTAACACATTGTCGTGTACTCCCAAATACCAAACCTGACCATTGGTGCCCGGTATCAACCTGAATTCTTTGTTTTGCTGCTCATTTCCCCAATCCTTTACAAATAAACCCTGGTTGGTTCCCAGATAGATTTTCCCGTTGTGTATGATTGTGGAATATCCTGCACCTATGCCATCGGATTGTTGCAAAAAGGTGATTGGCGAATTGACATTAACAAAATCAATCCCATTATCGAGCCCAAGCCAAAGGTTTCCATCCCTGTCAGAAAAAACTTTCAGGATGGTATTGTTCTGCAGTCCCTTTTGACGATTAATGTGCTGAACGATATGTCCATCTTCACCAATTATAATGATGCCATCCTGAATTGTTCCTACTGCATAGTATTTGTCCTGAATAACGATTGCACTGAATATTTGCTTTTGTTTCAATATTTCATTTACCGGTACAGCCCATTCTTTTAAATCCTGCCCGTTATAAATGAATATGCCCTTGCTCAGGGTAAATATCATTAAATCTTTTCCTTTATTAAACGGTAAAATGGACCAAACCTCTTCTCCTTTAATTTTTCCGCATCCGGTTAATTCGTCTAGTTTGTCTCCGGAATATTCCATCAGACCTTTTTCGCGGTCGTTAAAATACAATCGGTTGTTAACCAGATAGGAATTCTGAAATCTGGATGGTGCTTTAATGATGGATACGGTTGAATCGTTGGTGAAAAGGAAAGCAAAATTGTAGGACTGAAATACGATTTTATTTTTAAACGAGGTTATGTTCCAAACATCATCAAAATTCAGAAATTCGGCAGGCAGGAATTTTTTCAATGATTTGAATTCCATTTTTCCGTTTCTGCTGAGAACCATTTTCCCCAGTTCATTATAGGCTCCAATGTATACTTGTTTGCTTTCAGAAATAAAGATGGAACGGACAATTGACGAATTGACCATCCGATGCAACTGCCAGCTGACTCCGTCAAAAAGGAGCAATCCATCGTTATTCCCAAAATACATAAAGCCACGTTCGTCCTGCGCAATGGCCCAATTTTGAGTTCCTCCTTTGTATTCTTTTCTCAGATAATTATGAATATAGGGAACTCCAATATTGATCATGTCAGCCAAAGCTCCGGAAGAAAATACCAGCAGGATGACAGAAATATGGAATAATCTTTTCAACATTTGATGATGATTCGGAATTGGATTGATCTTACAATTGTAACTTAAAGGAATTAAATAAGCAATGATTTTTCGTAAGCATATTCCGCGTGTTTGGAATTCATTGAACCTGATCTAAAATCCAGAACCATCAACCAGCATCTTTTTATTGCCCATAATAATCGATGGTTTTTGTTCAAGATCCATCCATTCCAACAGCTTTTCCATATCTTGCTCGGTAATAACCACACAACCTGAACTTGGATTAACCTGCTGCTTACTTTCGCTTAAATGAAGAAAAATGGCGCTTCCCATTCCTTTTATAACCGGGTGACAGTTGTATTCAATTACCATACAGTATTTATATTCGTCGCTGCGGATTTTTAGTTTTTCGAATGATTTGGCTTTTGTCTCTCCCCTGACATATTGGTTATATTCAGGTGATTCGGGATCATCAATCCATTTGTCATCGGCAGTAGTTTGAATGAATGGCATTTTTGTGCCGACTTCCTTTTCGTAGCAAAAAAGTTGGCCTAAACGAAATAATCCGGTTGGCGAAAAATTGTCACCTTCGCGTTTGGCGTTCGGAGCAGCAAATCCTTTCCTTCCGATACCTGCCGGGATAGGTTGACCAACGATTTGCCATTTGCTGTTTCTCTTTTCCAAAGCAACCAGAATAGCCGAATTGCTTTCAGTAATTTCGTTAAAAACGATAAGCAACTGACCGATATTATTAAGTAACCGGGCATTTTTAATCGCAATCCGACGAGCAGTTTTTGCAGGATTTACAACATCCTGAGTCTTGGCAAATCCATTGATCGCGAAACTTTCCAATCCAATAAATAGCAAAATATAAAAGACAAATTTCATCATACTCTATTTAACTGACTTAAATTTTACTTTTAATTCTGAACAAAAAACTGCTCTGATGTTCTTGAATTATACTTAATTAAAAATAATATTTTAATAATTCAGACATTCAGCTTATTGGTTCATTACCGGAGTGGTTCGTACACGCTGAACAGACCGGGGCTGGTAAGCCAAAGTATATTCCGAGTTGTATTCCGGATGTCCTTCAACTTCTAAAATTACTCTGAAACGGTCGGTGCTCCAGGCAGGTAATTTGTATCGGGCCGTTGGTCCGGCCTGGTTCACATTGGCTTTCATCGAACTGTATTCCCAATTCAATACTACCAGTTCTGAATTTCCGGCTACCAGTTTGATTTTCACTTTTCCGGCAGGTACATCGGTTGGCAGATCGTTCAGCATCCACATATCAGCAAAAAATATTTCACCTTCGGTCCATTTGAATTTGGAGAATTTGGCGCTTGCCAAAACCGGGCGACAAGCATTTTTCACAGCATAAAATCCGGGTTTCGGAATATCAGGATAACTGAGCAAGCTGTTATTGGCTGCAGTTGGCCAGGGTTCGTTGTAGCACCAGTTGGCTGCCATGGCGCAGTACGGTTTCTGCCGGCGGGCTTCTTCGTAAATACATTTGTAGCCTTCGCCCTGCATGAGTTGCCCGTTGGCAACCAGTTCTTCCAGCGTGTTTGAAGTGCCGAAATAATCTTCAATAATATCCTGACACAACCAGGTATTGCCCACCCAGGCTTTGTAAGCGTGATGGCTTTCCCACGATGTTCCGGGTTTGGGCGGCCAGAGTTCTTCTTTCGGAATGATGGTTTTAAGAATCTCGACCGAAGCCGGGGCTGGCATTCCAAATTCGGTGTAGGCGGTGTAATGGGATCGAGCCATATTACTGAACACTTCTTCTTTTGTTTGCAAATCACGGAACACATAATTTCCATGCGCCATTCCCATTAATGGCGAAGTGGGGATAAATGGACTGTTTGGGTCTAGTTCGAGGCACTGGCTGTTTAACAGGCGTAAAGGCAGCGATTGGTCGGTCATGCCGCTCCACGAATTAAAAAGTTCATTGCCGCCGCACCAAAATGCAAGCGATGGATGTTTTTTTACCCGGTTGATTATCGAAGCCGATTCCTGTTTCAGGACAGATAGGTAATGAGGATCGTCGGGGTAATTGTTACAAGCCAAGGGAAATTCCTGCCAAACCAATATTCCTTTTTCGTCGCACAATTCGAAGAATGATTCCTTGTTTACAATTCCGCCTCCCCAGATGCGCAGGATGTTAAAATTGGCTTCTTTGGCCAGGTTTAGCAATTCGTTGTACCGTTCGCGTGTAATGATGCCGGGAAAAATTTCAGGATTAACCCAATTGGTTCCTTTGCAGAAAATCTTTCGTCCGTTGATTTCCAGTTGAGCCGGTGGAACACTTCTCGTTTTTGGGAAACCATCGGGTTCACGCCAGGCACCTTCGTTCATCACCAGCTTGACTCTCCGGAAACCGATTTTTGACTCTCTGGTCTGTATGACTTTTCCGGAACCATCAAGCAACCGAATGCTCGAAGTATATAAGTATGGTTTCCCATGATCGTGCGGCCACCAAAGCTGCGGCTCCGGAAAATCCATAGTCGTTTTTCCTTCCGATTTCAAAACTACTTTACCTGTTTCATCGGCCAGTGTCCAAACAAAAGGAAGCCCGTTTAGTTTTTGACCTGAAATTTCGAGTTTGATTTCTGCTTTTGTTAATTCCTTATTCAGCGAATAATTGACATGAAAATCGTCGATAAAACTAGCTGGCCTGATTTCAAGGTAAGTTTCGTCCCAGATTCCCAGCGGAACCAGTCTTGGATGCCAGTCCCAGCCGTAACTTACCGCCGGTTTGGCCACATTCGAAGCCTGTGAACGATCAGCTGGGAACTGATACTTTTTCGGGACAGGTGAAATTTGGATTTTTAATTGGTTTCTGTCTTTCAGTTTGTCGGTCAGATCCAGATTAACAGATGTAAACATGCCTTCCTGACTCAGTAATTCCTCATCATTCAGAAAAATACGGAATTGATAATCGATACCTTTGGAAACAAAAACAAACCGTTCGCCGGAAGACAATTCAGGTTTCGGAAATGTGGTTTGGTAAGTATAA
>Ga0209464_10000424_pt1 | contig 13526 bp, 5 predicted proteins | sample DOMMetBare1Fresh_2_FD_187473 | JGI IMG/M metagenome (GOLD analysis project Ga0209464, IMG submission 187473) | Wetland sediment microbial communities from St. Louis River estuary, USA, under dissolved organic matter induced mercury methylation -... | ecosystem: Environmental > Aquatic >... | reverse complement strand
TTTACAAAGACCAGGCGTTCACTCATAACTTCTCCGGCTTTGTTGAAAAGTGTGATTTGTGAAACGCCGGATGGCAGTAACCGAGTTGGGATAGAGAGTACAGATGCATTTTCGTTACCTGTGATTGTTATCTGAGGCATAGAGCTTTCCCCTACTGGAAAATGTGATACCGAGCGTATCGGCAAACTGCTGCGGGCTTTTCTGAATTAGAATATCGATTTTCTCTTTACAACTGTGATCTACCATCATGGCGTAACCCATGGACTGGGCTTGTGGCAGTTCGAAGTTGTATTCCTTATCGTTGCAACGTACTTTAGCCGTATATTTGCCGACTCCCGGGGTAAACTCAAATGTACCCATGCCAAGGTAGGTGGTTTCTAGCTCAGAAACCTTATTGCCCTGTGCGTCTAAAACGTCTCCGCTGACAATAGCGTTTTCACCCTCTTTTCCTGTTGCCTTAAAGGCGACTTTAGATTTGAGCCCTGTTACCAAATTACCTCCTTCGGGATAAAAGGTCATCAGTAGTGAGCCTTTTTGCTCGTAAACTTTCCGTTGGCCCGGTACGCGTTGGGAATAGTAGCGTTCCCGCATCTTACGGAGGTTATACTCCCCTGCTTTCTTGGGCTTTTCATAGACGGGAAAGACACGTGAAAAGAGATACTCCTTTTCCTGATTGAGCATATAGCGTGTATAAGCCCGTATTTCATAAAAACCACTGTACATCGAGTCCGGCAACTGAAACTCACCGTGGCATTGTCCGTTTTCTATCTTGTATTTCTTTGTCGTCACGATATTGCCTTCGGGTGTGACCAGTTCGGTGTAGAGGGTTTTGCTCAATGAACTTAGCCCATTGCGCTCTGCCGTTACTACATAAGCTTTGAACCACATTGTTTCACCTAAAAAGTAAGCAGTATTGTCGAAATGGAGGTATGCTTTCTCCTGTGGGTACTCCTTGGCGAAAGTTGTAAAGTGTTGGGTGAAGGAGTTGAGTTGTTGCGATGTTGTGCTATTGTCTGTTGCTTGTAATGCAACGGCATATAAACCAAGTAACAACAGTAGAGTGTAAATCCGTGTCTTCATAATATCTTGTATTTAACGCTGACAGGTCTATCGACGCTGTCAGGTTGGTGGTATTCGAATGGATGCTCGTTTATTAACCCTGAAAAAGTTAATGTCCGGAATAACCTGACAGCGTGCTTGCACCTGTCAGCGTTAAACTTCACCATCACTTACACATCGCTCCGATCACCCCTCTTTCCGTCACCGTCTCCGCACTGACATTCATCGCCTTGCAGGTGCTATTATTGAAGAAGCTGATGGTCGCCTTGCCATTGGCATCTGTTTTTACATCCGGGTTCCAGTAAAGGGTGCGGCGATAGTCCTTCTCGTCGGGGAGGACTATCTTATCGTATTGGGGGCAATAAAATTCTTTGGAATAGGCAAATCCCTGAAAAGTTGTATTGCGAATTCCGATGGGTTCTTTGTGGTAATTCTTTTTAAGATGAACCAAACAGATCATGGATAATGCCGGATTTAGTGTACCATGGGATAGCCGGATAATGGTATTATTATCTTCAATAAACGTAACCGACTCTACTTCATCGAGCGTATAGCCCTGATACCCGCCTACTTTGTTATTCATTGGTGCATTAGGATTTCCAAATGCTATTTCGGTGGGTTGAGTACTTTCTTCGCCATCAGTTAGAAGAGCATTGATATCTGAGGTAACCAATGTTTTTGAGTCATCTCTCATAATCACTACTTTTCTGAATTTATACTTATTGGTATTTGCATTGTAGTATTTGTTTGTAAAATGAAGCAGATTAGTCAGTTCAGCCGGTTGCCACTCTCCGACATCTCTTCTCCTCTCCATTTCTTTAGTGACTTCATATGTATAACTTACTTTGATCGGTAGCCGTTTTTCTTTTACGACCACTTCTTTCAACAAATGATTCCGTTTATCAATAGGTAACTTACTGTTGTTTTTAGGTAATAAACGTTGAAGTTCGTCCTGATTCCCGGTGATAGTATCGTATTCAATTATTGTATCTCTTACTTCTTTATAGGATAGTGGAATATTTAATTCTGCATGTGAATATTCTCTTAAATCTGGGGTGAAATTTCGGTTCAGGCGGATTTGCATCTCTTTACGTTTGTTTTTCAATTTGGATTGCAGGATTACCTTTGCTTCTCCTTTGAACTCCTTCAATGCAAAGTTGAAATCGCCCAATGAGTCGGTCTGGCAAGTTCCATGTTGGGACAGGCTATCAGAAAGCAGAATCATGGTAATGTCTGTATCTTTCATCTTTTTGCCCCGAAACAGGGAAACGACATAGCCGTCCATAACCAGCCCCTTCTCCATTGGGTGTTGAATTTTAAACGGCGTAACACCCGCCATCTCTTTCCAGATGTAACGAGTCCAGCCCTGAGTCATTAGTAACAAATCCAGAGCTATCCGATGAGGAATATCCTCTTTCTCAAAATAGTATTCCGGATGCTCGATATACCCTTTTACTTCAGATGAAAGCAACAGATCAGTCAGGATATTATTTTCGTAAGGATTGGTGGAACTAGTCGAGGCATCGCGTATAGCTACAGAGAAGGTAGTTTCGATCGGGTTACCCTTCATGTCATTGAGTTGGAAATCCATGTTTACTTTCTCAAAGGGATGATAGATCGGTTTGCTCTGGCTCATCGCCATCTTCATCTGGCTGTGGTGGTTCACAAATATCAATCGCTCGCTCATCACCTGCCCATCAGGATTGAAGAGGGTGATTTGCGACACACCACTCGGCAGCATTTTCTTTGGAAAAGAGAAAGAGGCAGCATGGGTATTGCTCATATCCACTTGCTGTGTGCCATACAAAACGCCGCGAGAAGAAATGGAAATACCAAGAAGATCACCCGTGAAATGAAGGTTCGTTGCTATTTGAATGCGCACTTCATCTTCTCTAAGATTATCCACACTCATGGCATATCCAGTGAGCAGAACCTGGGGTAATTCGAATTTATATTCCTTGTTGTTGTACTGAACCTTTGCGGTATATTTCCCCGAATCAGGCAGGAGTTCAAATTGTCCCATTCCCTGATATTCGGTGGTGAGATCAGCGACCTTTTCATTTTTTGAATTATAGACTTCACCCGAAACCACCGCACTCTCACCTTCTTTGCCGGTTGCCTTAAAAGCGACTCTGGAATCGACTCCGGCGATCAGGTTTCCGCCTTCGGGGTAGAAGGTCAGAGCCAGGTTTTCTTTTTGCTTATATTCCGGTCGTTCTTGTGGAAGGCGTTGTGAAAACGGGGGCTCTGTCATATCAGGGTTATACGCTCCCTCCGCTTTGGGCTTATCGTAAACAGGGAAAACGCGGGAAAAATAATTGGTCTGTCCGAAATTAAGCATATAACGTGTGTATGCTCTCACTTCGTAAAACCCAGCATAGATCGTATTTTTTAAGGGTTTAAAGTTACCGTGACATTGTCCGTCTTCGATCTTCAGCTTCTGGGATTCGATTACCTGACCAACTTCATTTAATAGATCCACATACAAGATCTTACTCATCTGACTCAGGGCATTCCGGTCGGCCCGTACCACATAGGCCTTAAACCAGATATTCTCCCCCTGATAATAGGCTGTATTATCAAAGTGCAGATAGACTTTCTCTTGCGGGTACTCTTTGGCGAAGGTCGTGAAGTGTTGGGTGAAGGCGTTAAGCTGCCAGGTAGTTGACTTAGTTTCTGCCGCACTTACAATTGATGATAGTTGCTGCAGCAACAGAAAAACAACAATACGGATGTGATGTGCGGTAGTTTTCATGGTAGCATATCATTATATGATAAATAATTCAGGAGAAGAATTCACTTTGTCAGCGCAAATTAACAGTAACAATGCAAACAAGATGAACCAAAATTCAAAAACGCATCACTAATAATCCACATTTTATATTTATTTCACTATTACAAAACAATACGCATCTACAAAAGCCATCTTTTCACTAAACCATAATTTAGATTTGCTAATTTGGTGAAATATTCATTTACACATGGTGCACTATTTAGTCAATGAGGTCGAATATCGTGTCATTTTCACTAATTTTCCCATAAAAACTATGCGCCACCACCATTAATTAGACAAAAAAGCAAAAGCCAGACAGAAATATGTATTCTACACGGCCCACTCCGGCGCACAATTATGCATATCATAAGAAACTGCTATGCTTTTAGTTTCGCTGATTTTCAATTCAGCACAAGGAGGAGAATTGATCTTCGCCCTTACAACTCTGTGTTTATCATTTTGTCAGTCGTATCGCCGGTTTTCAGAACAGGCAACTCCGCTCTTCCTCTACAGTTCCTCTACAGTTCCTCTACAGCAACTCCACATATGCTCCACAGTTGTCCACAAAAGTGTCATTTGACAAGAAAGCCGGATTGACTGGTTTTTACTATCAGAATGACACATCGCTCCGGGGTGAATATCGCCTCTTCGTCCAACTCTCCCACTCTGCATCTGGTTCTTAAGCACTGCGGGGTTCGAATTCTATCGGAACGTGACGGATTACCCTATATGGAAAGTCCCGCGTACAAGCATTAAAAAAGGAGAAATGCGAATAGAATCCGACCATTTCTCCTTTATCAATCAATCAATCAATCAATCAATCAATCAATCAATCAATCAATCAATCAATCAATCAATCAATCAATCAATCAATCTCTTATATACCGTAACTTGACTCAGGAACTCACCTCAACGGTAATCTTCCGTTGCTGCCCATCCCTATACTCACTTGGCGTCACATCAAACTCGGCCTTGAAGCAACTACTGAAATATTTCGGATTATTGAATCCTACGGAATAAGCAATATCCGAAATCGGGTCAGTAGTATTGACCAGCATCTGACTGGCATGTTTCAAGCGTACATTACGAATAAACTCACCGGGGGAAAGCTCCGTCAATGACTTTAATTTTCGGTGCAGTGTCGATTTTGAAACGTTCATTTCTGCCGCAAACCGGTCGAAATCGAAAGTAAAATCACCCATCCGCACTTCTACCACCTCCAACGCCTTTTTCATAAACTCATTATCCAATGAATTATACTGCATAGCCGAGATACCCACCTCTTTTTGCTCCCGGAACTGCCCGGCCTTTTGTTTACGTTTCTCGATCAGGTTTCCCACTCTTGCTTCCAGCACCTTCATTTCAAATGGCTTAGGGATATAGGCATCGGCACCGGCTTTGTAATACTCCACCTGATCATCGGCCGCCACCTTGGCAGTCAATAATAAAATGTCGATGTGGCTGGTTGCCAGGTCAGACTTCAGGGTACGACACAGTGTTAATCCATCCATTTCGGGCATCATCACATCTGATATAATGAGATCAATGTCGTGCTCTGTCACCAGAGAGAGAGCCTCTACCCCATTACACGCTGAAAACACCTTATACTGCTGGCTCAGATAATCGACTATAATCTGGCTCAACTCCTTGTTGTCCTCCACCACCAGCAATGTACTTTCCGCCATAGGCTCCGGAGTAGGCATGACTTGCTGTGGATCCGGCACCGTCAGCTCAGGAGCCTGTTCCCATGAAATATTCCGGATTTGATCATTCGGAGAAATTTCATCGTCAGTATAAACATCACGGGAAACAGGTATCCGGAATGTAAAGCATGCGCCTTTTCCGGGGAGATTCTCTGCCCATATATCTCCTTTATGAATCTGAACCAGATCACGGGTCAATGCGAGCCCGATACCGTTACTCTGGCTCTGATCGGAACTGCTGCTGATATAAAAGCGGGTAAAAATGTGCGGGAGATCCTTCTCATCAATCCCTTTACCCGAATCGCTTATGGCGAGTTGCAGGTATTTAACCCCGTCTATCTCAGGAAATGTGGCATTGACCCTGATCTGTCCTCTTTCGGAAGTAAACTTCAAGGCATTGGAAAGAATATTATAGAGCACTTTGTCCAGCTTATCCGGATCGAAGTACGCCGAAACGCTTTCCGCCTCAACGGTCACCGAGAAATCAATCTCCTTTTCCTGGATCAGCGGCTGGAAATTGGTATAGCAGACTTCCCGGATAAAAGTGACAACATCGGCCTGCTGAACCGAAAGCGTCATATTCCCGCTCTCGATCTTGCGAAAGGCCAGAATCTGACGGATCAATCGCTTCAAGCGGTCTACATTTGATTTTATCTTTTCAATCTGTGGTTGGTCTTCCCGGTACTTTTGCTGTAGCTCATCGACCAGCAGGGAGACTATGGACAAAGGCGTGAGGAGGTCGTGGGAAATGTTGGTAAAATAACGGAGCTTGGTCTGCACCAGCTCTTCCGATTTTTCCTTTTCGATTTGGGAAATCTTTAACTTGTTCCTCAACCTGATCCGGATATAGATAAAGTAAACAGCGATTCCGGCAAGTATCAGATAGATCACATACGCCCACCAGGAAAGATAGAAAGGTGGCTGCTTGATGATTTCAAGCGTTGTCACCTGATCGCTCCAGGTTCCGGACTCATCGGTTGATTTTACCATAAATGTGTATGTCCCGGCAGGCAGATTGGAATAATTGACAAACCGGCGGTTGTTGCCCACATATACCCAATCTTTATTCAGACCGTCCAGCTTATAGGCATACTGGATTTTATCAGCCGAAGTGAGGTTCAGCGCCGAAAACTCAAGACTCAGGTCATCGTCCGAACTCTTAAGGGTCAATCTCTTTTTGTCTGCATCGTAATACTGACTGCTATCATTATCAAATATGGATTGGTTCTTGACCTCAACGTCGGTGATATAAACTTTCTGCCCCGATCTGGATTGCTTATCGCCGGTGGTCGGAGCAAATGCACAAAGCCCTTTATTCCCCCCAAACATCATGGTTCCGTTTGCCAGCTTGATACAGGCATCTTTGGCAAATGAAGTCACCAAAATACCATCCGATTGGGTGTAATAGGTGGTCTTATGGTTGGATGGATTAAAACGAATTATCTTTTTGACCGTGGAAATCCAGAGCGCTCCCCCGTTATCTTCCAGTATATCCAGCACTGACTCTTCGGTAATCCCATATAGTCGGCTTACATCCTGCATCGAATTCGTTTTCTCATCATATATATAAATGCTCCCCACACGGGTGCCGATACACACATCACCATTCTTGCGGCAACATATGGATTGAATAGAATTGGTCTGGAGGTTACCTGCCGTTTTGCTGAAAACTTTCACCACCGAATAGGACTGAGTACCGGGTTTCTTTTGAAGCTTAATAATGCCCTGCTTCTCACTTCCCACCCAAAGGTTTCCTTTGGTGTCCTCTTTGATCACCGCAACATTGGTTATCTGCGGATTAACCAAAACAATCTTATCACTTCCAACGGCCTTCTTATACAGACCACCCTCCAAGCCTATCCAGACATTCCCCGCATGATCCTCACAAATGCCGGAATTGGTGACGGCACTCTTTTTCGGCAAAGGCAGGAAACGGACAGGTCCGGAAGTATTCACCCGGTCACTCGTCACATATATACCGGGAGTTCCTTCCTTCTTGATCCAGATCTCATGAGTGCTGTCGATATGCTTCATCGCACTCACACTCTGAATCGCCCGTACTTCGGGATTGGGAACCGGAGAGACTTCCCCTGTATTCTGATTATAAGCATACACCCCTTTACGGTTGATAACAATGTATACATAGCCATCGGCAGCCTCACAAAATCCGACAACAATGGGTGGAAATCCCATACTTTGCCTCAGTTTCGTGAGAGAATTGGTCTGAATGGAGGAACTATTGAATTTTAGCCGGAATATGCCGTCTCCGACAGAACCCAACCAGAGATTCCCCTGCCGGTCCTGAATAATCTCGTGAAAGAGTTTGTAATAGGGCTCGGGAAACATTGATTCGGAATCGATCAGATTGTAAGTGTTATCGTTCTTCTTTTGGAGCACCACCAATCCGTCAAAAGTGACGATCCAGATATACCCGGCCTGGTTATCCTTCACCATACTGTAGGCAATATCGCTGATGGGGACGGGACGTCCTTCTTTTTGAACCGTTATCTTTTGAAAAGGATTTCCGGACAATGCCTTCAAGTCCATTGAATACAGCCCATCGCCCTAGGTACAAACCAGGAAATGATCCGGCCCGTCTTCAATCATCCGAAAAGCATTGTTACTGCCCCCCATGGATGGCATGAGCCGGAAACTATGCGTTTGTTTATTATACAGGGCAATGCCGTTATTTTGTATCAATGCCCATATCCGTCCCCGGCTATCCTGATAAACTGCTCTGACAAAATTACCCGGCAGATAATTCCCTGAAGTACCTCGAGTATTATAACACACGCTCTGACCATTAGGAGAGACTCTAACCAAACCATTATCAGAGGTGGCCACCCACATGTTATTCTCATTATCCCGGAGAATGTAGTTGACTTGCTCCTTACCGGTATAAACATTATCCCAGTGTTTAATGGTATAGTTTCGTTTATCCAGAATATTCACTCCTTCCAATGTGCCAACCCACAATCTGTTCCGGTTATCCTCTGCAATACACTGGATACCGTTACTGGTCAGTCGGTTTGGATTGAGTGAACTTGACCGGAATACCTTGATCTGATAACCATCAAAACGGGACAACCCATCTTTGCTTCCAAACCACATGTATCCCTCGCTATCATGGAAAATGCGATTGACGGAATTAGACGGCAACTGGTCGATATAGGGAAAATGCTCGAAACTGAATCTGGGTGGAAGATTTTCTGCCCGGGACAGCAGGTTGCAAAACTGGATAAGACAAATAAAGATCAGACACTTTTTCATGATAGGTATATTAGGTCTGCAAGTTTACTAAATAAATTGGCCACAAGAGGAGAATATTAGGTCAGTTTTTCGGTCAAACGGGGGTAAAAAATTCATTCAATCTTATCATACAGTGTCTGATGCCTGTATTTCTGACCTCATTGACTGCGAATCATACCTAACAGAATATACGTCTGTCTATTTTTGTTAAACATTCAAGCATTGATCTACAGACCACTTTTAACCTTAAATAAATAGCACATGAACCTACCCTACAGTCACAGTCCTTAGAATAGGCCTATGATCACTTCAGCCTATGATTAAATAACTATTTTGGCAACCTATTTAATTTATCATGGTTTACATAAGCCATATTTCTAACCTTCAATTATAAAAACATGAAAAGTAGATCTAACAGACAACCTTTCTATTTTAAACGGTTTTCAGGAAAAGCCGCTACATCCGGTTTGCTCTGTTTGTGTTTGTTTTCGTCGGTCCAGATTGCAAATGCAGAACCTGGACTGAATGAGACTCAAAACACTCAAACAGTTCTTCAAAAAGGGCAAACCGTTGTTGGAGTAGTTACAGATACTAAAGGAAACCCTTTGGTAGGTGTTAACGTCTCTATTAAAGGTACAACAATCGGGACAATTACGGATATCAACGGTAAATACTCCCTCCAGGCCCCTGATCAGAACTCTAAATTGGCTATTTCCTATGTTGGCTTTCAATCAAAGCTTATCCCTGTAGGTAATTCACGCAATATCAAAATCGTTCTGGAGGAAGATACAAAATCACTTAGTGAAGTCGTAGTAGTCGGATACGGTACCATGCGCAAGAAAGACCTGACTGGTTCGGTTACACAAATCAACCCCAGCAAGATTGCCGACCAAAACCCAGGAACTGTTCAAGACATTCTTCGTGGAACACCCGGACTGCAAATTGGCTATGACGCATCTGCTAAGGGTAGCGGTGCATCTATTCTGTTACGTGGGAAGAACTCATTAGGTACTAACGCCAATCCTATGATCGTACTGGACGGAATGGCTTTTTACGGAGAGCTTTCAGAGATCAATCCCGATGACATTGCTCAGATCGACGTCTTAAAGGATGCTTCTTCAGCAGCCATTTATGGTGCCAAGGCAGCGGCAGGTGTTATCATCATTACCACAAAGAAAGGAAAAGAAGGCAAACCGGTTATTAATGTAAGCGCCAACCTTGCAGCCAATTCCAAATCTGATTATCGGGACTATTTTAGCGCAAACGATTATATGCGCTATCGCGAAGATTGGTATATGATGAACTATACGTATGGCAAAGGCGCCGACGGACTTTACGGTTATTATAATGCCGTTGACTCTAAGACTGGCCTTTTGGCTTACCCCACCGGTTATTTCAACAACCCCAGCAACCTTAGTGCCGCAGATCAGGCCACATGGGCCAGCACTACCGGAAAGCTTGGATTCGGACCTTCAGCAGGCGAATCAATGCTGAGCTTGTATGCCCGCCGTCTGGAGATGAAGAATTCCCAACTTGTATATGACAATTTTCTGGCCGGAAAGACTTATGACTGGAATGATGCTACTTTCCGCACGGGTCTTAACCAGGATTACAATGCTAGCATTTCAGGTGCAACCGATCGCGTGAATTATTATATGTCGTTTGGTTACCTGAACAACGAGGGTGCTGTGCAAGGAAACGACTATCAAGCTTTCCGTTCGAACCTTAAAATGAACGCCAAGGTTACCAACTGGCTAGAAATGGGAGCCAATGTTAACTTCCAGGATCGTTCAGACGGTGACATTGAAGTATCGCTTGGCAATAATTATTGGGATGCCAATATGCTCCGCAATTCACCCTATGCTTCAATGTACACCGCAGATGGCGGATACCAGCAATATCCAATGGGAGGTAAGACCACCAAAGGCGGTTACAACTATTACTTCGATCGTCAATATTATGAACTTGAGAAGGGTTACACCGTATTGAATACTATCTTTAATACCAAAGTCACACTGCCTTTAGGATTCACCTATCAGTTCAATATCGCCCCGCGTTACCAATGGTTTTACGACCGTTACTTTATGTCAGCAGCATTGCCAGACGCGGCTGCGTCATCCCGGGGTGTTAACCGTGGAAATGACAAGAACTTCGATTTTAACCTGAACAACACCCTTATTTGGGATCAGACTTTCAATGATATTCACCATTTCACCGTTACTATGGTTCAGGAGGCTGAAGACCACCGCACCTGGAGCGATTACATCTACGCACGCAACCTTGCCCCGACCGATGTGCTCGGATTCCACTATACAGATAGTGGCAACAAGCAACAAAGTTCGTTTAAGACCTACGACAGCCACTACACCGCGGCTTCGTATCTGGGACGTGCATTCTACAGTTACGACGACCGCTACATGTTCACAGGAACTTTCCGCCGGGATGGCTATGCAGGCTTCGGGGTTAACAATCCATGGGGTAACTTTGGCTCAGTCGGACTCGGTTGGATGTTCTCGAATGAAAAATTCATGGAAGAAACCAAAAATTGGTTAGATATGGGAAAACTGCGTGTGTCGTGGGGTACTAACGGCAACCGTGAGTTCGGTGACGTATATAAAACATTGGCAAATCTAAAATTAGGAGATCCAATGGTTTATTACAATAATGGAACCTCCACTGTTGTTAACTCGTTGAATATGGATCGTCTGGCAGCGCCCAATCTTGAATGGGAAAAGACCTCCGCTTATAACGTCGGTTTGGACTTCTCGATATTTAACCGTCTCCTGTCCGGTAATGTCGACTACTACTTTAAGAAAACAAAGGGCATGATTATGCCACAACGCCTGCCTAGTTTCACCGGATTTAGCACTATCACTACCAACCTCGGTGAAGTTCAGAACCAGGGTTTTGAAATTTCTTTGACATCGAACAATATCCAAAAGAAAAACTTCACCTGGAGTACCAGTGCCGGTTTCTCGTTGAACCGGAGCCGCATTAATCACATCGATTATAGATATGATGCAAATGGTAAAGAATTGGATGATACCCAGAATAAATGGTATATTGGTAAGCCAATCGGTGAAATCTGGGATTTTGAAACAGATGGCATCTGGCAAAACAATGCCGAAGATATTGCGGCAGCAGCTCTTGTAAATCAGAGACCGGGCGATATTAAAGTTAAAAATAATTATACTGAGGATGATCAAATCAAACCAGACGGAACCCGTGTTCCTGTTTACAATGAAAAAGATAAAGCTTATCTGGGCACAACAGCGCCTCCCATCTATTGGAATATACGTAACGACTTCACTCTTTGGAAAGATCTGACATTCTCATTCTCGCTCTATTCCTATATGGGACATAAAAGCCTTGAGGGCTACTGGTTGAATCAGGACAACGGAGGTTCGGTAGTAACCAATGCATATAATGTCCCTGCAAAAAAATATTGGACGCCCGACAATCCTACCAATAAATACGCACGTTTGAATGCCGTAGGACCTACCGCTTTAGTTGGTGGTGTAAGCAAACTTTACAATCGCAACTTCGCCCGTCTTGATAACATATCGGTAGGCTATACCCTGCCTCAAAAGTGGACCCGCAAGTATCAGGTTGATAAGATCCGCGTAAATGCCAGCTGTCGCAATGTATGCACCTTCTCAAGTTGGGAATATGGTGATCCGGAAACCGGAGGTTTGGCTACCCGCTCCTTCAATCTTGGACTAAACATTACCCTTTAAGTCCTGAAATTCAAAGTGAAAAACCATATAAAGAAATTCAAAATGAAAAAGAATATAAATAAATTGGTCAAGGGTTGTATGGCTTTTGCTTCATTTGCCATGCTGACAAGCTGTGCCGACAGTTTCCTTAAGCAAGACCCACTGTCGTTTTATGAACCCAAGACGACATATGCAACCGAAGCCGGGTTACAAGCAGCTCTTGCAATGTGTGATTTGCATTATAAAACCATGCTTATGGATGGTAACGGAAATGTGCTACCCATTGCGTCGGTTTACATTATGAGTGATATTGGCCTTTATGCAAAAACTGATGCCGGGGGTGGTATCATGGACGACTTTGCCAACAAGATTACGCCAACGTCAGGCATGGCCGGTGGTGGTGACTCCAATGCAATGCTACGGTTCTGGGATGAGGCATGGAATGGTATCAAGTATGCCAACACTGTTCTTTCTTATGTTGACCAGGTTGCGGGATTAGATTCAACCACGCGCAATGCTTACAAAGGTCGTGCTTACTTCCACCGTGCCTACAAATACTATCATCAGGCACTGCTGTTCGGCGATATACCTTTGATTACAAAGATTATTGAAGCACCTAAGCAGAATTATAAGTCAACCAGCAAGGAAGCCATTTTCAAGATGTTGATTCACGATCTGGAATTTGCAGTCGCCCACGTTCCTGCTCAAAAGAATATGCCTTATCTCGGCGCTGTGAATCAGGAAGCTTGTATGCAACTTTTGATTAAATGTTACATGGTTAACGGCGATTTCAAGAAAGCTGAAGACATGGCTACCGACCTGATTCAGAATCATGGGCTTGCTCTTATGACTGCTCCCTTCGGCACAAATGTTCCTTCGGGAAATCCCGACACCTGGCCTGTGCAACGCAATGTTCTTTGGGATTTGCATCGCGGTGAAAACATTACTGCGGTCGCCAACAAAGAAACCATACTCCCTATTTTAAACTATAATGATCAGAACTTTACGCAGTACCTGACCATGCGT
>Ga0209464_10000422_pt1 | contig 13534 bp, 18 predicted proteins | sample DOMMetBare1Fresh_2_FD_187473 | JGI IMG/M metagenome (GOLD analysis project Ga0209464, IMG submission 187473) | Wetland sediment microbial communities from St. Louis River estuary, USA, under dissolved organic matter induced mercury methylation -... | ecosystem: Environmental > Aquatic >... | reverse complement strand
AAAAATATTCAAGCAAATATCATTTTCAAGAAGAAAAGCTTTGATTGCTCAGAGCTTTTTCTTCTTCAGTGTGTGTTCTTGTTTTGGCAAAGGAATTTCTGCAACAGCTTCATACAACTCATTTTTTCCCGAATCAGTCAATTCCAGATAAGGAAATCCTTTATCAAAAAGTTCTTTGCAGAATTCTACGGAGATATCATCCCTGCTGAAATCAATTTCGCCGTGGACGGGTACAATGACCCGTCCACGGCGAAGTTTTATAAAGTTGAAATACTGGGTCCACATGGGAATTAACCTGGTAATGCTTCAGTGAGAGGAATATTTCCGGGATAGATATACAAGTTTGCCGTCTTGTATGTGAATTCCATTGAAATACCTTTCCGGGCTGCTGTTTCTTTTCCGGTACCAAATCCATCCGGAGAACCGGCATAAACGGCTGGCCGGAGTTTATCACCCATGAGGTATTTCTGACCATCGCTATCCTGTGCCACAAATACAAGATTGTCATTCTTGGCTGCATTGATGAAGCCAAACAGAGTATCCTTCAATCCGGGATGGAAAACTGTCAGATGAGTCACGAATGATTTTCCGTCCAGCTCGCCAACTGGTTCGATCAAAAATTCACCAGTATCATCGGTTATATACATTTTAAACAGTTTTTTCCCCGGTTTCATGGTCAGTTCCCCCGTGAGAACTGCATTGGCAGCGAGGGTAGCCGCGGCTACCGGAGCTGTTGGCCAGGTCAGCACATCGGCGTGAAAGCCGAAGTAAATTTCCTGTGTTAATCCACCCATGTTCTGACCGTTGGGCAAATTTTTATTGATGTCTGTAAATTCCAGCATAGCGAATTCAAGTTTAGATAGTTTTTGGAATATTCGTCCAAACAGCCTGGTTGATGCCGAATCCCAGTCCTTCAGCCCAGTCACCCAGAACAGCTACGGAGCGCTTGGATTCTTCCAGCTTGAAAGTATTCTTGGTAACTGTTGCCGGTGAAATATGGAGGAAATTTTCAGATGGTGTGCAGAAAATATCATTCATTTCAACCATGGAGGCCAAACCTTTAATCTTTAAAGGAGTGAAATCAATACCTGTATTGATATCCTGATCGGATTTGTTCTGATAAAAACCTTGTGCACGTTTATCCTGAAGATATTTTTTGCACCAATACTGGCTCATGCAAATGTCCATCGGAATCCCTTGATAAACTTCGGCGATCTTATCGGTGAATTCCTCCACCTGATCAAAAATCTGGTCTTTATCCAATGGACCAATATTGATTGTATTGATCGTTTCGGCATCTACTCCATCCTGAAGGAGTTTTTTCAGTCCGTTCATTCCGGTACCATCAGCACCAGCGACACCGGCTGCAGGAGCGGCATAAACTCCCTTGTAGTATTCGTTCAGTTCCATATCCTGATCGATCTGGCGGTTGTAATACACTTCAACGAGCCATTTCACGAACGGCCATTCTTTACGGTCAACCTGTTTGGCTGTTAAGAAACCAAGCCAGGTGGCATAAAGCTCGTCGGGCATAAATTCATCGTCAATCTTGAATCGAAACACACGGATTTCATTCGGAACAATGTCTACCCCTCCTTTTTGGGTAAAAGCCTTCTGGAAAGGTTGTACCAGAGTCCGGAAGGTGGCGTTGGCTAAACGGAAGATCGTGTCATCCGTTTTGATGGGGGTGGCCAGGGTAGTGATCTGGCGACCCTGAGAGAGCATGGATAGGATGCGTTTTTTGTTCTGACCGGCATCCTGGTAAAAAGCTCCATACTCAGCAATAATGGCTGCTGTGGTTATTGACATGGTTATAAAAAATTAAGAGTTTTGGTCAACTTTTTTGTTGTGTTCGAGATTATTGATCACATCCCACTCAACCCCATCAGAAACAGGATCGCCTTTTCCCATATTTCCGGCGGGCTGTGTAGCAGGTTTTTTAGAGAGAAGTGCACGGATAGCCAGAACTTTTGCTTCCGAAGTTTCGGCACTGGCAATGGTGGTGTCAATGGCATTGAACGGGATCAAAGCATTGGCAAGGTTGGTGCTTACAGTTTCACGCTCGGCAATCGCTGCATCACGGGCAATATTTGCCGCATCGCGTTCGGCAACAATTTGCTGATCCAGAATAAGCCGGTTCTCAATGGCTTCGAGCTGCGTTTCATTGAGAAACACACCCTCGGCGGTTGATTCCAGCTTTTCCACGGTCAACACATTATTGACATTCAAAAATTGTTTCTTCATTTCTGTTTTCTTAGGTGGGTTTTCACTTTGTTTATGGATGATTTTATTCCAGATGCGATTGAACAGGGATTCTTCGGCTTCGGCTTCGATACCTTCGACAAGCTCAGAGACCGGAGCTTTGAATGCTGACTTACGAGGTGGATCCGGATAACCGCTGGCGGTTATCATGGACACCAGTTGCAGGTTTTCGACGTAATTTACAGCTACCTCGGGAGCGTAAATTTCATCCACGAATCCCCAGGTCAGTGCTTCCTCCGCTGTCAGCCAGATTTCCTGTTTCATCAGGGTAATGATTTCGTCAAGCGTTTTACCGGATTTTTTCACATACATTTTGGCCAGCTGCAGGGTGATCTTTGAAAGTTGTTGTTTTTGGGTCTCCAGTTTGGCAATGAGGGCTTCAATTTCATCGTCATTCATATTTCCCCATTCGTCCACCCAGTTAAGCGCTTTGTGAATGAGATAGAATGCGTTTTCGTTCATGCGAACAGTTTTCGCGCCCAGGGAAATGAGTGTTGCGGCACTGGCAACAAATGCGGATAGTTCGGCAGTTACATTGCCATGGGCAATGAACTGGTCAAAAATATTCAGGGCATCATCGACAGACCCACCCAGACTGGAGATTTTAATGAGAACCGTATTCTTGGATTGTCCGGACAATTCATTTCGCATGAATTGTTTGGAGAAGGAGTACTGTCCGATCGGACCATCAATCACTATTGTTTTTGTTGCCATTGCTTGCTTTATTTTCAGCAAGTTTAGGGCATAAAAAAAGTGATCTAAAGGACAAAGACCACCGTAAAAAGCAGAAAATGATTAGAAAACGAAGAAATCAAAATTAAACTGGCTCTGATATCCAATTAGCAATGGTATATTCCAAAAGAATATCATCAGTCGTGTTAAATAGATCGCTTCCGCAAAAAGTCCAACAATCCATTTCTGAATCAAATAATGAGATTTTTTTTTCTGACGTTTCGTTGTCAATAAGCCAGTAGTAACCAGATTCTAAATTTTTCATTTTATGTGTTTTATTATTTATTAATTACAAATATAAGTTATTAAATTATACTGTATTTAACTCGAATTCGATGATTGTTGAACCTTAAGGAATATATTCACCAACCAGTCTTACCATTAAATCATTCAATTTTTCAACTTTAAATTCTCCAATAGTAGGTTCAAGGTGATGGTTACCAACTCCACTATCATTCGTTATAAAAACATAGGTTCCATTAGTCAATATGGCAAAAGAGCGCATTAAATATTCCGTAACCTTATCTATACCAGAAGCTGTTATTGGTATTATTTTAATACCCTTTTCTGCAGCTTTAATTAAATTTAATTCTAAACTTGAAATAACTTCTTGAGTGTAGTGTGGTGGGGCATCTAATAATAGAAACAATATGCGGGCAGAAGCGTTATCGTTCCACGAATTCTGAGTAATGGCAATGTCCAGGGCAGAATGTACCGCCTCAGGGAAATCAGCCCCACCATTGGCAGACTGGTTTGATATAAAAGAAATAAGGCTTGCTTCATCAGGTGTGAAATTAAATGGACGGGTTACATATTCATCTCCCTTATCCCTATAAAAAACTGATCCAAAACGCATTTCCAATAAAGGATTGTTTTGTTTTATCCGTTTAATTACATTGTTTAATTCAGCTTTTAAATAATTAATTTCATCCCCCATCGACCCGGTTGCGTCAACTGCAAAATATATATCAATTATTTTTTTATTCTCTATAGTTTTATTTAGGTGCACTTTGTTGATACCCTCTGTATACTCTTTCACATCCAAAACAATTTCTTTAGTACCTTCAAATTCAACGAGGGCAGTTAGTCCGGCTAGCTTTAAATCTGACCATAAAGTGGCTTTCCCTTTATTATCTGTTTTAGTTTTCCAAACTACCACTTGATTAGATAGAAGACTGATTTCAGCATTTGCAACCAATGATTCATTTTTATCTGCAACCACAAAACTGTACCTTTTAATTACTTTAAGGTTCCATTTATTTACATCATTATAATACTCTTTATTACTTAACAAATTATTCCAGAAATCCCAGTTATTAAGGTCGTTCCATTCGCCTGCAGTTAAAACTCCTGGTTCGAATTGCCCGTTTGGACTTCCGCCTCCCCAATCGCCTGTGCTTGTAGTTGAGCCCATACCAGCAGATCCTGAGTATGAATCAGAGGATAACATATAGGCCCCTTCTGAACCAGTTCTTGTTTCAGTTGATTCAGGTTCAGTTACCTTCTCAAACAAACTTGTTTTACCACTTGCTGTTTTTTTTCCAATTGTATCTTCATCTTTTGAACAACCCCATATTAATGTTACAATTGCTATTAAAGCTAATCTTAGTAATCTGTTTATTGGTATCATAATAACTTTTTTTATTTTAGATAGATATAAAGGAAAAAAGGTTGCGTCCAAAAATAAATTTTATTATATCTCTAACAGAATCAATGTTATTAGCTTAAAAATTTGTTCAGAACTAAAAAGTTTGAAGATATCCTTCGACATTAAGTAAAAATTGAATATTATGAGTTAGATAGCAAATAATAAGGTTTCAAATTGGTGCTAAAGTCAAAGCTTTTTATTGGGATTCCTCCGAGAATGGATTAGTGATGAATTTCGCTTTTGAGCTTTGAGTACCATAAAAGGAAATGGAATGACCGTTACGGTCAGGAGTATCTGATCCGGTATCCAGATTAAAAGAAACGTGGAGCGGGATTTCGCGGGTACCCGCTACTTTGAAGTATTCATTCTGGTCAAGGAGAATGACCACCCATTTGCGACCACTCATATCATTAATGATTTCCTGAGTTTCCTGAGAGTCTTTTGGGATAAAGGCATTGAGTTCAATTTTATAGGCTAGTCCGTACTTCTCTTTCGTGGCTTTTTCTGTGAAAGACAGACTCCCGGCAGTACAATACATTTCAACGATATTTTGAGTGGTCAAAAAACCGACTGCATTTGGACTTATGACAATATCTTCAGGAGGCACCGCCCAAATGGATAAAAGTCCTCCAAGGTTGTCGGATGGTTTATTCAGATGTTTCATACAGTTTTTTAGCTGTTTTACTTATTGTCCCTAAAGTGTACAGGTTGCGCAAAAGTATTTGGTCAATTTTGCTGAAAATTTCATTTCCGAAGTCAATTTTTGCATTTGTACCATTCCGGTAGAAATCTTTTTTGATCGTATTATAGTCCCATTGTGAATCATCAAACAGGAACCTCTCCTGAAAAAGGTTGATGGATTTAAAAATAGGCATCCCGGCAGCCACATAAACACCCACGAAGGAGCGCATCATAAATTTGGCCTTCTCTTCGAAATGCTTTCCAAAGGCTACTATGTCAGTCCTGGTAAGCTCCCAGCCGAAATGATAAAAATCGTGCTGAGAAATGGCCACTTCCGTAATCGTTGAGTAATTGAAGAGTTGCTCGGGGTATTGTTTATCCCGGGTAGTACTGGGTTTTCTTAGCAGGCCAAGAAAAAACTTGTTTACTTCCGCATTGGAAGTGAAATTGGCCGGAGATCCAAAGTTAATCTCGATGAATCTTTTCACATAAGGCTTGACCGGAACGCTAACGACAAAAGTTTGGGACATAAAAAATCGGGTAAAATGGTTTAACACATTTCCCCGAACAGATGATACGAAGATAGCGGTTTTACGGGCAGGAAAAATCAAAGGCGTCGAAATGTTTTTTGTAGCATATGCGATTTTTGTGTGTCAAATGTTCCACCCCTTATTTATGTATTTAAATAATTAAATAACAAATAGTTATATGGTGGAACAATGTATTTTTAATTTGTTTCATTTTGTTGCAATTGTTCCGGTCGGAACTTTTGGAACATTTATATTTATTCAATATTAAAAAATGTTCCAGTTTAATTTGTTTATAGTCAGTGTATTAATTGTCTTGTAACTTTTGGAACATTTGGAACACATTTTTTGAAAAATGTTAGTTTTTAACAAATCTCAGAAGTTTCATTGTCGGACAACCAATCTTTTCGATAAAATGTGCAATGCCTTCCTTTTCGGTTTTCCAAAATAAGTTCCCCTTTTGCATCTTCAGAATGGTGAATGAATCGTAAGGATGGGCCAGGTTTAATATTATAATTCTCGGCTAGCAAGTCCTTAATTTTAGATTTCGGGAATTTGATTTCAGAATATTTATTGAGTTCCACCATGATTTCTGTTAAAGTGTAATTGAGTTCAATCTCGCCAAATGTTATAAAAGCGTCATTTAGCCAATCCTCCAGTTCCTTTTCAATGGTTGATTTAGTTTTATCCATAACAAGCTGAAGGGCTTCGGTAATGTAAACTTCATCCTCAAACCAGAACCGTGTTGTTTTAACGGGATAATGCAGAGGTCTGTTTTGAAGAAAGTTAAGGAATGCAGGGATTTCCTTTCTCATTTTTTCCAGCATATCAGGATCATCCTTCAAACCTTGTTTGCGGTAACTCTGAACTTTAAGCACGGCAAAGCGGTTTTCTCCAGGGTCGATCTGCATGAAGTTTCGCTCGTTGTTGGAGCAAAATAAGAGATGAGTAAAATTCTCAACCACTTCAGCGTTCGCCCCTTTTCCCTCAAGCCACATGACTTTCCCGGTCGCCATGTTCTTGATCATTTCTTTAGTGGTCTTGTCATGCAGCGGAATATGACCTTCATCGATGGCTACAAACAGTTTTCCGGCAAAGTGGCTGGTAAACTTCGGATTAAACCGTTGATTGTCCAGAATAGCCATGTTGGCTCCGTAAATCAACTTCAGAAAATCCAGAAAAGTACTTTTGCCGGTGTTTCGTTCAGCGCTCACCAGTGCCAGGATCGGAAGCCGCTGCCGTGGGCTTTGGTAGGAAAGCTGAATGTAATCAAGACCAAATTCATAAAGTACTTCCCCTTCCACATTACAGGCCGAAAAAATGTGTTTCAGGAACTTTTCGATCGTAGGCCACTCTCCGGCCATCGGCTCCCAATCAACAGGATGGTAGATGTTAAACAGACTACTTACAATACCATTGTGATTGGAGGTGATCACCCGTTGATATTCTCCCGAATTGTTCGGTTTGTTTACAAACGAATCATAGCGCGGTATCTGCCGGATAAAATCTCGACCATAATCTCTTCCAATTTCACCGATAGCCCAGGGTTTTAACACTTCCTCGTATCCATCATGGGAATTAGTAACCATGATGCGTTTGTAATAATATGGACCAGCACGTAGGTAAAGTTTGGCATCCGTATATTGGATTTTCTCTAGCTTATCTCCATCATGGCAATAACACACCGATTTATACACGAATTCGTGTTGCTTCAGCCGGTCAGCATGATAGCTATAAAAAGTGATCGCATCTTTTAAACGTAGATGAGCATACAAGCGGTTCATGCTCAGTTCTGTCAGGTTAATGCAATCGAACAGCGTGTTTTCCGGTGATTTGTAATTTTGAAGGCTTTTGTAGATCCGATCCGGATGTTTTTTTTCCAGATCATCGAGGGTTAAAATCTCCTCAAACTGAAACTGGTGTTTGATATTTGCCCAGATTAGTGTGATATCCCGGTCGAAAGCATTCAGTAAATCTTTGAATTTTTTAACTGCATAATACACATTGAAAAGCGGTTGTGACAGGTCCTTTTCGCTTCCATAAGTATAACCGGTGTCCAGTATATCAGAATTGTAAACCAGAACAACCGTATGTACTTTCTTAGATTGAAGCAACTGCGTAAAATCAGGATGTAAAGCCTGGAGGTTTTCACAGTATTGGTTGGTTATTCCTTTGTAGGATACAATTGGAATATTCGCTTTTAGTGCAGAATAGGCTGTAAAAGGCAAATCGGTAACAAAAAGAGAAGCGATCTTTTTCTGATCGCTTACTGATTTTGGAATAAATATACTTTCATTTTCTGTTGTCTGAACGGGTTTCTCATTATTCAGTGTCAGTGATTTAAAGGATAGTTCGGGTGTGGTACTCATTCGGTTTTTCGTTTGGCTTGTTCCTGAATATACAAGCCAATGGCTTGCTGATTTTTGGTTTTGTTTTGGCCGGTATCGCTCATACGGGGCAGGTCTTGTTTGAATTTTTCTCCATGGCTCATAGAGAAATCTGCAGCAGTCCTGGCTCTTTCCTGAGTGTATTGTTCGAACCAGGAGAGAACTTTCATGCCGTCGATTTCGGCAAACAGTTGGCCGAATTCCCCTTTCTTGATCTTCCGGAACACCAGGTTAATATCGGCAAGGTTTAGATAAGGGTATTCCTGGACAAGGATGGTGGCGGTTTCTTCAATTTGTTCGGGTGACATTTTCCGCAAGGCATTCACAAAATCGTTCAGATTCACGATCCATACGGAAACGTAAGCTATCTGAAAATCTTCCGAATATTCCCTGCGGATGCTGGCCAGTGTTGGGGCAGAGCTGCTGATGGTCAGAGCCGGAGTATTCTCCCGGTGGAATGTCCGAAGACATTTGGCGGGAGCGTATTCAGCCAGAAAGCTTTGTTTTGTTGCCGGAAGATTTGATTTTGATTGGTATTTTGTGATTTCATCCATGATTATTCAGCTCCTAAACGGTTCATTAATTGTTGTTTATAGTCGATTTGCCGCTGATCAACTAATTTCTTAGTTATAGTGTTTTGGACTTTCAGTTCAAAGAAGCCTTTCCAGCCTTTTTTGATGGATTGATGAATGATCTCAATCGCTTTTTCCATGTCTCCACCCGAAAGATCAACCAGATCTTTCAGCGCTCCCTGTTCACTGATTTGTTTGTAGGCAAACTGAAACTGTTCTTTTTTGAAGTTGGTCCACAAATTCCATGCTTGGGTAAATCGCTCGTCTGCCCAGGGAAGTTCAACTTCTGAACTTCCATCCAACTGTTTGCGAACCCAGCTGTGAAAGTTGACCAATATTTTTTGCGACTGGTTATAACGTCCGGCCTGCCGGTCGGTTATTTTTCCTTCTTCGGCCAATTCCTGAAACAGTTCCTGAAGCTGGCCAACGGCTTTAACGTATTGTGGGATCATAAATTAATTTTAAAGTCAAGGGTTTCAGGTTTCCTTAATCTTCATCGGAATAGATATTAAAGCGGTCAAGGAACTCATGTTTAGCCTTTTCCGGATTCATATAGGTGATCCTTCCATCGCGGTAAAAAGCGTTGAATTCCATTTCCTGAATAAAAAGATCGGTTGGTTTTATTAAATGCAGGCTGGCATAATCCATTCCATATTTAGTACAAATTGCTTTCATGATATTGTCTTCTACTTCAGCAAATTGCGGAATGCGAACTTTTAAGGGCTTAATCATATCGCCGATATAAGCTTCAGCGGCATCGTGCAGAAGTGCGAGTAGTTTCAGCTTCGGATCGATGAAAAAATCCCAAAATGCAAACTCGTCACAAACCATCACACAATGCTGGGCAATGGAGAAAAAAGAAGGTGTTAATCCGGAGAAGTGCCCTTTGTTCGACAATCCGGACGCAATGTCGCGGATGTCGATCATCTCAGGTGTTGGCTCAAACAAGTTGAAGTGTTTGCCAGTAAGGGTCCGGATAATGCCTGATTCTATTGATGTTTCAAGTATGCTCATTGATTTTGGATTACAGGATTATCGTTTTCTCTTTTATCCTGGTTTAAGTGCAATGCCGTCTGTGTGATTGCTTTAGCCAGCAATTCATCGCGAAGGGCGCATTGGGTTAGCATCCTGGTGATTTCGTTCACCTCACCATCATAGGAGTAGGCATATTTATTTTCTAACCTGATTATTGAAAGTGCTGACATTTTGTTTTGTTTTGAATGTTTGAATTAAGAATGGGGGCACCGATCAGGATTCTACCCCCATAGCTGTCCAGAGAAAAATGTTTTATCAACTATTGTGCGCATTGCTCTTCAATTGTTGAACAGCGTTTTTTCTTCTGCCAATACTTCGGCATCCAGTTTTCGAAGCAGTGCATTGATGTGGTTAACCTTTAGTACAGATTGTTTGTGTTTATAGGCAACTTCAGGATTAAGTGTATTCATGCAGCGGTTGATTTCCACCTGTGCTTTTGCTTTTTCACTCAATAGTTCTTTGCGTCCGGTAATGGCTCCATGAAAATACTCATAGAGTACCCGGTAGCATTCCCATTGAAAATCGATCAGCCCGGGTGAATTGGATTCGATCTGGAAGATCCATCCGTAGATGGCAGATTCAGGCAAGCAGACCATGTTACGGAGTCTTCCATCGGCTGCGACCATTTGCTGCTCAGCAATCATCTCTTTTAAAATCCGGTTGCTTTTCAGGTTCTGAAATTGACGGTTATAATTCACTCCAAGTGCCTCACAGATAGGCTTTATGGCTATCCACCAGGTGCCATTATTCCCGAGCATGACAATGCGCTTGCCATTAAACTTCAAGAATTTGCCTGTATTTTCGTTCATAACTCTTTGATTTTTAATTATTGAACTGTTTCTGGGATATGCATCTGGGACTTAATTTCTTCAATGTTTGCCCAGGGTTGATTCGCGGTAATTGCCTTTCTGATATACTTCGGATATTTGAATAGAATCCGATTGATATCCGATGGAAAAACATCAACTAAGTTCATTTCCTTTAAAACTTTGCTCAGAGTCTTATTTGTGATCCCCAATTGTCGGCAAGCCTCAGTTTTTGACATAGGCGCAACTTTTTTTGAGTCATTTGCAGTTATTTCCTCCCGAATCAATTCTCTTAACATACTCTGGAAATCTTCCAGAGAAAGTCCTTCCAATATAATTTTTCGTTCCATTTTTAGCCGATCCTGGTTACTTCCAATAGTTTTGCTTCCTTATTTTTACGCGTTGAGAAAGCCATACCTTGTTCACATTGGATAATTTGGACTGTAGTGCGTACGGAAGTCATTCTCGTTAGAGGAAATGAGGCAGTCTTGTATAATTCAAGACCCTTTAATACTGAGGAAATTGGTGGTTTTTTACTCACTCTTTTGTCATTTTTTTCGATTTTCATACCTTTATTTATTTATTTATCAGGAAAATGTGTTAACATTGCTTTATTATTACTTTGATAAAAGTATAAGCAACTTTGATTAATCAAATTTAATTTGAATATATTCTCAAATAAAATTATCAACATGGATATAGGACGGAAGATTAGGGAGTTGAGAATAGAAAAAAGGATGACTCAAAAGGATTTAGCAGAGAAGTTAGGTATTGTATTAGCCACTGTGTCCAGTTACGAGACCAATAATTCACAACCAAACATCGATAAACTTATACATTTATCAAAACTATTTGGAGTTTCAGTTGACGAAATATTGGGTAATACCGGGCTCCCTTCAGTACATCAGAATCAGGTCGTAAATTTCAGGGCAAAAAACATGAAATATTACGATGTCGATGCCTCGGCAGGCAATACGAATATGTTTGAATCCTGGAATGAAACGTTCTGTCAGGAAATAAGCGTTCCCGGTTTTGGGGATTGCGATTTTGCGATTAATGTTTGGGGAGACAGTATGTTTCCGTCGCTTCACAACGGATCAATTGCGCTTTGCAAGGAGTGGAAACAGAGCTTTATTGAATACGGATTTATTTACCTGATTATTACCAAGGAAAATCATCGGATGATTAAATACATTAAACCAGGAAGTACGCCGGAAACGATTACCTGCGAAAGTGAGAATACGTTCTACGAGCCTTTTGAAATCCCGAAGGATGACATTTTGAAATTATTCATGATCAAAGGCAGCATTGAAAGAAGCACTGTTTAAGACTGTTCTGGCTTTTGTGGCTTCTTTTTATCTTTACCTTCACCTTGCCATACGTCATAATCTGCCAATTTCTCGGTCATAATATCCTTCTGAATGGCCTGAGTATACTTATTAAATGATTTCTCCGTAGTATGGCCGGTAACTGCCATAATGAACTGCTTGGGAATTCCCCAACTCAAAAGATTGCTGGCAAAGGATCGCCTGGCTGTGTGGGTAGTTATTAGCTCGTATTTGGATTGGGAATACTCTACTCTCTTACCTCCTTCAGTTCTTGAATAAATTACTTTCTCATTTATCTGAGCAATCATTCCGATAATCTTTATCTGCTTATTGAATTTTTGCTGACTAATGGTCGGAGGAAATCCATCACGCTCAACAATTTGACGGACAAGTTTATGCATCGGTATTTTAAGTTTTGGCCCGTTCTTGTTGGCAATGGCATGAATGAACCCGTTTTCAAGATCAAACTGTAATTCCGGATCAATTGACAGATAGTTTTCAACCCGAAGTCCGGTCCAGCATCCAACTACAAAAAGCTTTCTTGCCCGGTTTAACGCCTCAATCTGACGGTTAATATTTGCTTTGGTGATCATTGCATGCTGTTCCAGATTGGTATCTATAATTTTGTTCCCCTTTTGAAGTTGCTTCCGTTTGTTCTCTTTTTGGATTTCTATGATCATATCCTCCGTAATCTGAATATCATAGATCCGTTGAATTTCTTCCTCAGTCAGGTAAATATTAAAAACATCTTCAGACATTACTTTAAACGATTCAAAGGTATTTGAAGTGTTTATATCATCTTCTGATGCTTTGTTGAGTATTCGTTTCAGATCGCGGATCATTGAACCTGTATAATTAGCCGAAAACCCTTTGCCTTGCAACCAATTCACAAACTCACGGTAGAACTTCTTGTCGATCCGCTCAAAAGTCAGACTGGAATCAAATTCCCTGAGTTTATTCAATACGGTCCGAAAGGAATTGGCAAATTCTTGCCCTTTATTCTCCTTTGCCTGTTTCACAAACTCTTCCGAATAATCGAAAAATGATGTATGTGTTGCCGGTTTGCCATATAATTTCTGGTTAATGCACTGCGCAAAAGTTTCATTGGTTAATTGAAATGGGTCTACCTGATCTACAATGTCATTAATGGCTTTCTCAATATTAACCAAAATCTTATTCGACTCGTCATCCTTGGTTCTTTGTTTGTCCTTGCGCCAATCGTTTTCATTCTCGATAGTTATTCCGGGGAAATAAGTAAGATTGATTCTTTTGCCATTTTTCTGAATACGGTAAATTGCATAAACCGAATCTCTATTTAAGTAAAATCCTACAGACATATGTGGGCGGAATTAAGTGGTAAAATTGCATATCAAAGATAATTAATTCATACCACTTTCATACCACTATCTTCCTAAATCGTACAAAAACATTCAAAGATATAAAATAAAGAAACGGCTGTAATGCCTTCATATATTGACTTTATGGAAAATACAAAGGAATTAAAAGTGCATATATGTTATCTTGTTCTGGGCACAAAAGAGAGTTAGAAATAGCTC
>Ga0209464_10000419_pt1 | contig 13568 bp, 12 predicted proteins | sample DOMMetBare1Fresh_2_FD_187473 | JGI IMG/M metagenome (GOLD analysis project Ga0209464, IMG submission 187473) | Wetland sediment microbial communities from St. Louis River estuary, USA, under dissolved organic matter induced mercury methylation -... | ecosystem: Environmental > Aquatic >... | reverse complement strand
GATAAGGGCCGCCACAAAGCTGTCCATCAGGATGACCAAGCCGTATCCCCCTGCATCGACAACGCCATTCTCCTTCAAGACGGGAAGGAGCTCGGGAGTATGCTGGACGGAAGCATACGCTTCGCCGACGATAAAGGACAGGGCCTCGTCCACATCGAGTTTCTTTTTACGGGCCTTATGGGCAGCAGCCGCCGCATCACGCAATACCGTGAGAATCGTGCCTTCGACCGGCTTGCGCACAGCCTGGAAAGCCGTTATCTGCGCTTGCGAGAATGCCTTGTCAACCGCTTCGGTATCAAACGTTTCAGAATCAGCGATGCCTTCGCAGAGTCCGCGCAGTATCTGAGACGTGATGACGCCCGAATTGCCCCTTGCCCCCATAAGGGCCCCGGTCGTGATTGCCTTGCGGATTTCATCGAGGGATGCGCCAATGGGCAATTTAGCCAGGTTATCGACCACCATCTGGATGGTCAATGACATATTAGTACCCGTGTCGCCATCGGGGACCGGGAACACGTTCAACCGATTGATTTCCTCTTTGCGCTCGCCCAAGGTCCTGCCGGCGACCGCGATAGCATTGAGAACATCGTTGGTCGTGTAGATTTCAGACATGATTGCTAAACTCTCCTAGTTTTCGATCAAGCGCTGCGTAGAAACGCTGCGTACGAACACGGTTCAGATGCTATCTGCGTACTTTCACGCCCTGGACATGCACGTCCACCCCCGTCAGAGGCACTTGGGCATATTGGGTCAAAGCAAAGCTCACCGATTCGACAAGATTCTGGGAAACGACATTGATGTTCGTACCGTATTCGATAATGACGAAAAGGTCGACATGCACCCCTTCCTCATCCGCGTTCACGATTACGCCGCGACGCAAGCGCGAAGCAGGCAGCAACTTGGCAATACCGTCAGCCGCCGAAGGGGCAGCCATGCCAACGACGCCATAGCATCGAAGTGCAGCATGACCCGCCAAATCGGATAGAACATCGTTTGCAACATGCAGATCGCCAGGTATCAATTCAGACATAGTGTTCCTTTCACGATACGCGCGGTCTTGCGCGCCTTCATGATAAGCTCGACTGTCCAGTATAGCGCATGCATCTTCCCAGATATGCGATACGGATACAACTTCAGATGCTTTTCCATAAGGACGGCGCAACGGTCCCCGACTGAAAAGAGATGCGTGAACAGCCGCCCCAACGTAGGAAATATGGAATCTCTTCGACAATCGGCTCGACTGTGGTATATTACGAAGGCTTTTTGTCGAACATGCTTGCACAGGCAAGCCGAAACCATATGGTCTGGAGTGATTAGTATGTCCAAGGTATGTGAAATCTGCGGTAAGGCGCCTGTTGCCGGACGCAACGTCAGTCATTCGCACCGCGTATCGAACCGTGTATTCCGTCCTAACGTGCAGAAAGTCACCATCAAGGTGGACGGCAAGGTTAAGCAGGCAAACGTGTGCACCAAGTGCATGAAGGCCGGCAAAATCGAGCGCGCCTAGCACTTTAGAATCTCTGGCAAACGAAAACCCCGCCGCAGTCGAAGCAATGGCGGGGTTTTTCATGCTCCAACAGGTAGAACTGAAACGATGTCCTATTTCAGCCAATTTTTGAAATCGAACATCTTGGCTATGTCGTCATATGCTCCCTTGAGCTCCTTCGCAACAGCCACGCCATCTCGATAGATATCGTTCAGATCGTTCGTGGTTGTTTGAACTTTTTCATATACCTGAGGATCTTCGTCATCATCTTCTTCGTATTCTTCGTCTTCCCCATCGGGATCATCCTCAGAGCCCTCTTCAATATCTTCCTCGCCAGAACTCTCGTCGGGCTCTTCTTCTAAGTCTTCGTCTTCCTCGTAGATATCCTCTTCAATATCTTCTTCGGATTCTTCGAATTCATCAATGGATTCGTCGGATTCGACCATTGCATCCTCCTGTTAGCGGTTGCGTTCTTTCATAGCTCGTTCGACATCGCGTTGCAAATCCCTGTTCGCAAGCGAAGCCCGTTTATCATAGAGTTTCTTGCCTTTACATACGGCAAGTTCCAACTTCACTAAATTGCTCTTCGAAAAATACATCTTCAGAGGAATAAGGGCTATACCTCGATCGCGCGTCTCTTCGGCAAGAGAGCGTATCTCGTTTTTATGCAACAAAAGCTTGCGGTTGCGATCGGGTTCGGGATTGGCCAAGTTACCATGGCTGTAGGGGGAGATATGCAAGCCCATCAGCCAAACCTCTCCTCGACGCACCAAGGCGAAGCAATCGGTAAGCTGGCAATTGTTCTCCCTCAACGAGCATACTTCGGTGCCTGTGAGCACGATGCCGACCTCGAACGTCCGTAAGACCTCGTATTCATGAAAGGCCTTGCGGTTCTTCGCAATGATCTTTACCTCTCGCTTAGGCACATCTACATCCCGGGAACGAAGGAGACGTCGGCATCGAGATCGCGAATGAAGCGGACAAGCAGCTTGATGCATGCTTCCACGTCATCGAGAGAAACCGTTTCCGTAGGAGTATGCATATAGCGAAGGGGCAACGATACCAATCCGCACGCTTTGCCGCCACGCTGCACTTGCATCGTACCGGCATCCGTACCGGTTACACCCGGCTCGGCTTCGATCTGATAAGGTATCCCCTCAGCTTCTGCCGCAGCCGTCAAACGCTCGAACACGACAGGATTGATATTGGGACCACGCGCGATAACGGGGCCCGCACCGCAGGTAATCGATCCGTGCTTTGCTTTGTCTATGCCGGGATAGTCCGTCGCATGCGTGACGTCGAAGGCAATCGCAACATCAGGGTGGACGCTGTATGCGCTGGTAAGCCCGCCGCGCAGACCGATTTCTTCCTGCACCGTGGCGGCGCAGATATAGTCGGAGCAGGCGTCGCCCGCAGCGGAAAGCTCTTCTAAGACACGGACGGCCACATATACGCCCGCTTTGTCGTCGAATGCGCGAGATACGGCCATGCCTTCGCCGAATGGCTCGAATCCGACAGCAAAGGTAATCGTATCGCCAATGCGCACAACCTGCTTCACGGATTCGCCAGGCATGCCGAGATCGATCACCAATTTGTCGATAGGGGCAACGTGTTTGCGTTCGTCAGCCGGCACGAGATGGATAGGCTGACGCCCGACGACACCTCGGAGCGTACCCTTCGCGGTATGCACATCCATACGCAAGCCGGGAAGCAGCCCGGCATCCACGCCGCCGACAGCCGCTACGCTCAAAAACCCGTCATCCGAAATATAGCGGACCATCAGGCCGATTTCATCCATATGCGCAGCTATCATGACCGAAGGAGCTCGCCCTTCGCCTTCTTTCCGGGAAGCCGCACCGCCCAAGCGTGCATGCACCGACCCCATGACATCGGTATCGATTTCGTCAGCAGTATTGCAGAGCCGTTCGCGCACAAGGCGCGCGACGTCCATTTCCGTTCCTGTTACCGAAGGAGTCTCGACCAAACTTTTCAGAAATGCTTGATGTTCCTTATTCATACCATTGCCTTCTTCCTCTGTTTCACGCTGCCATTATACCGAAAGGACATCAGAGTAAGCAGCGCGCACCCTGAAGTGCAGAAAGGTCTCGAAAAAACAATTCCCAACTGCATGAGAGCTTCGAAGGGGACATCAGGGGACAACAAGCCGCATGTCCAAACGTCGGGTATGCTCAGGTGCTGCAACCAGCACGACCCGTACCGACTGCCCCAAACGATAGGTCATGCCGCCATCCTGCCCCGTGAGCTTGTGAAGAACAGGATCCAAAGCGTAATAATCGTCACCCAGAGACCGCACCGGAACCAAGCCTTCGGCAGTATTTTCCAACCGAACGAATATCCCGTAGGTAGCGACCCCTGATATCGTTCCAGGAAATGAAAGTCCGACGAATTGACGCATGTATTCGACAAGTTCGAGCTCTTGGGCCTCTCGTGCAGCCGATTCCGCCAAACGCTCCATCTTCGAAGAATGCTCGGCAAGCCACGGAAGCTGTTCGCACTGCTGCTCGCTCGATTCCATCGAGCCCGAAAGCAGAACCTTCAGCATGCGATGCACGACCACATCGGGGTATCGCCTGATGGGACTTGTGAAATGACAGTATGCGGAACTCGCAAGCCCGTAATGCCTACTGCAAAAAGGCTTGTAGACCGCACGCTGCATCGAACGAAGCACGAGAGACGACACCAATGCGGCTTCGCTGCGCCCACGCGCCTGCTCGAGAGCCTTCTGCAAGGCATGGGGATCCCCCGCAACGAAGGCCCCCGCATCGGAAGTACCCAGGCAATCGAATTCCTGGAGAACAGGCACAAGCGCAGCGAGGGATTCGGCACTCGGAGCCTCATGCACCCGGAATATCCCGGGTGTCTGCGTATCGAGCAATCTCCGGGCAACGCATTCGTTTGCCAGGATCATCGCCTCTTCAATACAGCTCGAAGCCGGCGTTTTACTGCGAATCGCGACGTCGCAAGGAGCACCCTCTTCATCGAGAACGACTTTTGCCTCGACCGTGTCGAAATCGACACCGCCAGCATCATGCCGGGCATCCTGTCGAGCACGGGCTATGAGAATCAAATGGGAAAATGCATTGAAAAGCAGCCGATGGTCTTCCTCTTCCAGAGGGACGAACCCTGAAGGCTCTGGCAGGGTGCACGTCTGTGCAGCGGCCTCCCGCCACCCATCCCCCGCAACGATGGCATCTAGATAACATGCGGCATGTTCGTACGACAAGCGTGCCTTCGATTCGATAACCGATGCGTGAACGTCGACACTACGGATTTGGGACAGGTCGTCCAACACCACATCAACCGTCATGGCCCGACGCGGCTTCCGGGGAACCAAAGAGCAGATATCGCCCGAAAGCCGTTCGGGAAGCATAGGTATCACGCGATCCGGAAGATACACACTGGTCGCCCTTCGACGTGCATCGAAGTCGATAGAAGAATCCCAAGGAACGTAATAGGACACATCGGCTATATGAATACCAAGACGCCAAAGGCCCGATCCGAGATTGACGAGCGACAGCGCATCATCGAAATCTCGTGCATCGACAGGATCGACGGTGAATACGAAACGGTCGCGTTCATCCCGATAGCCTCCAGCCAAAGCCCCGGCAACGTCCACTTCAGCCGCGGCAGCTTGCTGTACGGAAGCTTCTGAAAAACGAGTTTCCAACCGATACTTGGCAATAACCGATTCGATGTCGCAGGCCGTATCGTCCCCCGCACCCAGTACCTCTTCGATCGTACCCGTCGCGGCATTGTGGCGAGAAGGGTATTCGTCGATACGAACGCGCACGATAGACCCTTCAGGAATATTGAGGCTATCGGCCCGCATGGTGAAGACATCATAGGGAATGCGATGGTCCGAAGGCACCACGACACCAAACGGATCAGCCACTTCATAACGCCCGACAATGGTTCTATGGGCACGTTCGACGACAGACACGACACGGGCCGTCGGTCGCTCTCCGGGGCGATTATGCTGCTTCCCCGGTTGAGACCTGCCATAGTTCACATGAGCTGGAGAAACTTCGACCATATCGCCGTCGAACGCGCCACCTATCTTTGAAGCAGGAATGAAAAACGATCCTTCTGCAGTCTGCACGAAACCGAATCCGGACGGGGTGATGCTGAGGATACCCCGAGGATTGGCATGCGGATGTCGCCTGGTTTTCGGTTTAGATTTGGACATAGCAGCACCCGCCTACAATCCCGCAGCCGTTTTGGCCGACTCTACAGCAAGATTCTTCTGGTTGTCTACTCCGGCATCCAAAACTTGAGGCATCTCTACGTTGGGATTGATTCCAGCTTTATCGATTGCATAGCCTCGAGGAGTTTTGCAATAGGCCGATGCATAGCGCAACGTTCCTCCGAATGAAAGCTCGTGCATGGATTGTGCTGTGCCTTTCCCGGACACAGTTGCATCCGGATTGCGTTGCAGGCGAGCGCCATCGAATCCAACCCGCGCAAGAATGCCCGGATTGCCCCGCGCTGCAAAACCCCGGGCAAAGGAAAGACGCACGCACACCAGACCGATTAAGAACCATATCGATCTAGTGGTACGTGCGCCTACTTCATGGGTAATATCTAGCAAGTGCCGAGACATAATGCCCGGAAATAGCGTACTGCCATTTCGCCATTAAACCTTCAAATAGCGGCGCATAGCCAATGCCGAACCCAACAAACCGATGATCAGTCCAGCCAAAGCAAGGACCAGATACATCATCAAGAATGCCTGATCAGTCACATCGATGGGCAGCCACTGCAGAGCGGACTGGACCTTGGGGATAGCGAACATCCTCAACAACTGCAAGCAGATAATCGCCAGACCCGCACCGATGATGGCATGCAAGGCACCTTCCATCAAGAAAGGCCCGCGGATGAAGTGATTGGATGCACCCACCAAACGCATGATGGCTATTTCCTTGCGACGAGCCAGAATAGACAGGCGAATCGTGTTGTTGATGAACACGAATGCGATGAAGATCAGCAACACCACCAGCGCCGCACCGATATAACGCACATAGTTGGTCAGCGCAAAGAGCTTCTCGACCGTTTTCTGACCATACTTCAATGAATCCGAAGGGTTGGAAGGATTGTCGCATATCTTCTGGAATGTCGAATTCGATCCGATATTCGAAGCAATGCCCTCAACCTGTTGAGCATCGGAAAGCTCGACATCGATCGATGCCGGAAGAGGATTCTGCCCATCGAGCTGATTGACGATTTCAGGATTGCTAGTCATAGAGTTCTTGAAATTCTCGAGAGCCTGGTCCTTCGTCGTAAAGCTGACATTGGAAACCCCATCGAGGCCCTTGATATAGCCCTCAAGCGATTGAATATCGGATTGACTGGCATCATCGGCCACATATACGGTGATCGACACCTTGCTTTCAACCGACTTGACGACATTGTCGACAACAAAGCCGCCGATCAAAAAGACGCCGATGATAAGCAGCGACAAAAAGATGGTGATGATAGAACCCAATGCCGTTGAGAAATTGCGGGCAAAACCCTTAATCGATTCCGTGAAGAAATAAGCAAAACTAGACATCAAAACCGTACACCCCCCTGTCTTGGTCGCGTGTAAGATGACCCTTGTCGAGTGCGATAACGCGCCGACGCATGTTGTCCACCATCTCACGATCATGGGTGGCCACAAGTACCGTGGTGCCGGTACGGTTGATTCGTTCGAGCAGATCCATGATTCCTCGTGATGTTTGGGGATCGAGATTACCCGTAGGCTCATCGCAGATCAGCAAAGGCGGGCGATTCACGATAGCACGTGCGATAGACACACGCTGTTGTTCGCCGCCCGAAAGCTGATCGGGACGTTTGTTCAGCTTGTCCTGCAAGCCGACCAGACGAAGGACTTCAGGGACCTGGGTCTTGATGACATGGCGGGACTTGCCGATTACCTCCAACGCAAATGCAACGTTTTCAAACACCGTCTTATTCGGCAGGAGCTTGAAATCTTGGAATACGCATCCGATGTTTCGGCGCAAATAAGGCACACGCCAATTGCGCATAGTGGCCAAATCTTCGTCAGCAATATAGATATGGCCGTCGGAAGGCTTGATCTCGCGAATGATAGTACGGATGAACGTGGATTTACCCGATCCGGAATGACCGACCAGAAACACAAATTCACCGGCAAATACCTGGACGGATATATCATTTAAAGCAGGCTTTCCGGGTTGGGCCGGATACACCTTGGTCACATGGTCGAAGGTAATCACCGGGGTGCCCGTAGGCTGGGGAATAGAGTCGATGTCAAGATCGGGCAACGTTGTCGACAGCTGAGCCGTCACCTGCTTGGCGTGACTCGCCCGCGTCCCCGTAGGACGTCCCGCATGTGCGGATGCCCCTTGGTTATAAGCGTTTGTCACAGACTGCTCCGTTCGAATAGTGATGTACTGAGACACGATGGATTCTAGCAGACCCGTTCATCCGCCATAACGTTCTTCACAGCTTCAACAATGGCGCCTGAATCAAGTTCGAAGTACTCCATAAGCTCTTCGAAGGAGCCGGATTTGCCGAATCGATCGCGCATTCCGACAAAAGCGCACCGGGTAGGATGATGCTCGGCCAGAGCCTCCGAAACAGCCGAGCAAAGCCCTCCGTATACGGAATGCTCTTCGCAAATCACGGCACACCCCGTCTTGGAAACAGACGCCACGATAGTTGCAGTGTCGAGGGGCTTCACGCAGAACGCATCGATAACTTCAACAGATATCCCCTGTTTCGCAAGGATATCTGCCGCAATAAGAGCCTCGCGAATCTCAACACCGTTCGCAATGATGGTAACGTCGGAGCCTTCACGTAAGACGTAAGCACGCCCGATTTCCAATTCGACGTCCGCAGCATACACGGCAGGCACGGCAGCACGACCCATGCGAACATACACCGGACCCGGCGTTTCAGCAGCAAGTTTGATCGAGGCACGCGCTGCAGCGTAATCAGCGGGGACGAGAACCTTCATACCGGGCAAGCCGCGCATGAGGGACACGTCTTCAAGCATTTGATGGCTGCCCCCGTCGGGACCCACAGAAACACCGGCGTGCGTCGGGCATATTTTGACATTAAGATTCGAATACGCCACCGTATTGCGAATCTGGTCATATGCGCGGCCTGTGCCGAAAACGGCGAAAGAGCCGGTAAAGGCAATGTTTCCCGCAAGGGAAAGCCCTGCAGCCACGTCTATCATATTCTGCTCGGCAATACCGCAGTTGAAGAATCGGGCTTCGTTTTCGGAGCATGCGTCGGCAAATTTCTTCGTCGTGGTCGATCCGGAAAGATCCGCATCGACAGCAACTACAGGAACGCCCGCTTCAGCTAATTCGGCAAGCGTGGTTCCATACGCCGCACGGGTTGCTTTCTTCTGAGCGCTTTCTTCGGGAGATGCGAACTTAACCATCGCAGACCTCGTTTCCCGCAAGGTCGGCAAGTGCGGCTTTAAGCTGTTCTGCGTCGGGAGCCTTGCCGTGCCATCCTGCTTGGTTTTCCATGAACGAAACACCTTTGCCCTTCACTGTCGATGCGATCACCACATGGGGAACCGATCCCCCCGCAGCCTTACAGCGCGACAATTCTTCAACCACAGCAGCCACATCATTGCCATCGACCGTGCTGACGCTCCACCCGAAAGCAGCGAATTTCTCACCCAGATCACCCGTTTGCACCACCTCGTCGACGCATCCGTCGATCTGCAAGCCATTCGCATCGACGATGGCGACCAGATTGCCAAGTTTCTCATGAGCTGCGAACATAGCAGCCTCCCACACCTGGCCTTCTTCGCATTCGCCGTCTCCGAGAAGCGTAAAAACGCGGGCATCGCTTTGCGCGATGCGCAAGCCGCATGCAAGCCCGCAGGCGATAGAAAGACCCTGGCCCAACGAGCCCGTAGAAACCTCAACGCCAGGAAGCAACCGGCAATCAGGATGACCCTGCAACCGCGACCCGAGTTTACGCAAGGTCATAAGTTCTTCAACGGGAAAATAGCCGGCATATGCAAGCGCTGCATACAATGCCGGAGCAGCGTGCCCTTTGGCCAAGATGAACCGGTCCCGCGCAGGATCCTTCGGGTTGGAGGGATCGTGGTACATGACACCGCCGAAATACAACGCAGTGAGGATGTCGATGCAGGAAAGGGATCCACCCGGATGCCCGCTTCCCGCTTCCGCAATCATCTTCACGATATCAATGCGCATATCGTTTGCCTTTGCTTGCAAACCCTGTGAATCCATGCCGTTCCTTTCAAGAACCCGATGTCCCATCAATCCTATCCCCCGACCACTGCAATCGGCCACCCCTTAGACAGCCCAACGCTAACGAGAAACACGCCAGCGGTGATACCCAATGACAAATTCTTCTATGTCACCATCCAAAACAGCATCGACGTTGCCTGTTTCGACGCCGCTGCGCAGATCTTTTACCATTTGGTAGGGGTAGAGAACATAGTTTCTGATCTGGCTTCCGAATGAATTGTCTTTCTTTTCGCCGCGCAGCGCCGCAATCTCTTCTTCGCGTTTGCGCTCTTCCAGTTCATAGAGCTTGGCACGCAGAACGCGGAACGCAGCTTCCTTATTCTGCAACTGGGATTTCTCGTTCTGGCAGGTTACCACAATGCCTGTGGGCAGATGGGTCAGGCGCACGGCAGAATCGGTGGTGTTCACGCATTGCCCGCCAGGACCGCTCGAGCGGTACACATCGACGCGTACATCGGAAGGATTGAGGTCGACTTCGATATCGTCGGGCAGCACGGGCATCACTTCGACGCCGGCAAATGTGGTGTGACGGCGTTTCTTGTCGTCCGTAGGCGATATACGCACCAAGCGGTGCACGCCAATCTCACTGCGCAGCATGCCGTAGGCAAAACGGCCTTCGACCTGAAAGCTTGCCCGCTCTATGCCGATGACCTCGCCGGGAACGACATCGAGGATCTTGACTTTCCAGCCCTTGGCATCAGCGTAGCGGGTATACATGCGATACAGCATGTCGGTCCAATCCTGCGCTTCCAATCCCCCACTACCGGGATTTACGGTAACGATTGCATCCCCTTCATCGAAGCGGCCCGAAAACCATGATTCGATCTCGAAACGATCGAGCATGCCGTTGAGCCGGGCGATAGCGGTATCGGCTTCAGCTTCGAATTCTGGATCGTCTGCCGCAAAATCAAGAGCGGTTCTGGCATCTGCCAAAAGCTGCGTCGCATCGACGTATGCCTGCAGTGAATCCCGAATGGCGCTTGCCCGTTTCGTTGCTTCTTGGGCGTGCGGAGCATCATCCCAGAAACCAGGAGCGGCACTTTGCTCGTCAAGCTGCGCCAACTCCGTTTTCTTGTCCTCGATATGCAGGTAAGCGCACGCCTGTTCTAGACGTTGGGCTACCTGTTCGATTTCCTTGCTATCTGCCATCTGCCTGCTTATTCCAATCGTTGCCGAATCGTACGTATATCCTTGCTTGCAACAAGGGTCAGGAACGGTTCGCACCATGGCATTTCTTGAATTTCTTGCCGGATCCGCACGGACAGGGGTCGTTGCGACCGACATTCGCGTAGGGATCTCCTTTGTCCTTCTCGTACGTGGCCGCCTTACCCGTAGGCTGGGCTTCCGGAACGACAGATCGGGAACCTGGGGCCTGTGCGACCTGCTGGGCGGATGACGAAACAGGCTCCAACGCCTGTTCCGGCGAACTGTAATTGACCCTGCCTTCGAGAGGATTGGGTTCTTCGGGTACATCGGGAATCTGTTTTTGGGCGATCTGGAGACGCAGCATAGTGCGGAGGAACGCCTCGTACATACCTGCCGTCATGTCTCCGAAAGCCCGATGGGCTTCATTCTTGTATTCGACCAAGGGATCGCGTTGGCCGAATGCGCGCAAGCCGATGCCTGCTTTAAGGTAATCCATATCCTGCAAATGCCCCATCCACCGCGTGTCGATGATACGAAGCATGACCTGAGCTTCCAGGTGCTTCATTATATCGTCGCCAAGAAGATTGCGTTTTTCCTCGTAGACGCTCAAAAGTTCCCCGGATACAGCCTCGAGCAGCACCTGGGGGTCATCGTCATGGTCGACTGCTTCAGCCGAAAATGCGCGACCGTCCATTTCGGCCACCCATCTGTCGACTGCTTTCATGTCCCAGTCATCGGAAGGCGCGCGGTCGGGACAATTCTCGGTTACGACAGGTTCGGCACAATCGAGTACGATCTGAGGAACCCGTTCGGTCATATCTTTGCCGTCGAGAATAGCGTTGCGTTCTTCATAGATGGCTTTACGCTGCAGGTTCATGACATCGTCGTATTCCAAGATATTCTTTCGAGCCGAAAAGTTCATGGTCTCGACCTGGCGCTGAGCGCTTTCGAGCGCCTTCGATACCATGGATGCCTGAATGGGCATGTCGTCGGGCATGTCAGTTTTCTCCATCATGCGTGCGATGCCCTCCATCCGATCACCACCGAACAGACGCATCAAGTCGTCTTGGAGACTGAGATAGAACTGCGTGAAGCCAGGATCGCCCTGACGGCCGGAACGACCGCGTAGCTGGTTGTCGATGCGTCGGCTCTCATGGCGTTCGGTTCCGATGACGCACAAGCCTCCTGCATCCACCACACGAATATGCTCGTCATCGGTTACCTCTTTGGCCTGCGCAAGCGCCGAGGCATGCTGCTCGTCGGTGGCCTCTTCCGGATCGATACCCTTGGCCAGCAGAAGATCGTCGACGAGCACCTCGGGGTTACCGCCCAAGAGGATGTCGGTACCGCGTCCTGCCATGTTCGTGGCAATGGTGACCGCCCCGACACGTCCAGCCTGAGCGATGATATGGGCTTCCCGTTCATGGTTCTTGGCATTCAAGGTTTCATGCGCGATTCCCCGTTTGTCCAGAAGTCGGCTCAAACGCTCTGAATTCTCAATGGACACGGTGCCGATCAGGCACGGCTGCCCTGCCGCATGGCGTGCGGCAACATCATCTGCGACAGCGGCGAATTTCGCATCGACGGTACGGTAGATCAAGTCGTTGGCATCTTTACGGGCAACCGGCCTGTTCGAAGGTATGGCCATGACGGGCAGCTTGTAGATTTCCCTGAACTCCGAATCTTCGGTCATGGCCGTGCCGGTCATGCCGGAAAGCTTTTCGTACAGGCGAAAATAATTCTGCAGGGTAATGGTGGCCAGCGTTTGGTTTTCTTCCTTTACCAATACGCCTTCTTTAGCCTCGATGGCCTGATGCAGGCCTTCGGACCAACGGCGTCCTTCCATGATGCGGCCGGTGAATTCGTCGACGATCTTGACTTCGCCGCCGACCACGACATAATCCTTATCGCGATGGAAAAGAAATTGGGCCTTCAAGGCCTGCTGGAGGTGGTTGGGCAGCTGGCCTGACGGATCGTTGTACAGATCGTCCAGCCCCAGCATGTTCTCGATTCTCACCAAACCCGCCTCGCTGGCGTTTATCGTGCGCTTCGCCTCGTCCATCTCAAAGTCATCGCCTTCGCGCAGGGACGGCATGACACGTGCGAACTTGCGATACGTATCGGCAGCTTGGGTGCCGGCACCCGAAATGATAAGCGGGGTGCGAGCCTCGTCGATCAAGATGGAGTCGACTTCGTCTACTACGGCGAAGCGATGCCCGCGCTGCACGCGATATTCGGCCTTGGTAACCATGTTGTCACGCAGGTAATCGAAGCCGAATTCCGAGTTGGTCCCATACGTGACATCGGCCTGATAAGCCGGGATCTTATCCGCGGGTTTCATGCCATTCTGTATGAGCCCGACTTCCATGCCGAGGAACCGGTAGATGCGCCCCATCCATTCGCTGTCGCGTTTGGCCAGGTAGTCGTTTACCGTCACGATGTGCACATTGCTGCCGTCGAGCGCATTGAGATACCCTGCCAAGGTGGATACGAGCGTCTTGCCCTCACCGGTTTTCATTTCTGCTATCTGGCCGGCGTGCAAAGCCATGCCGCCTATGAGCTGGACATCAAAATGACGCAATCCGATGGCGCGCTTGCTGGCTTCACGCACTGTGGCGAATGCTTCGGGAAGCAATGAATCAAGATCTTCACCG
>Ga0209464_10000418_pt1 | contig 13568 bp, 12 predicted proteins | sample DOMMetBare1Fresh_2_FD_187473 | JGI IMG/M metagenome (GOLD analysis project Ga0209464, IMG submission 187473) | Wetland sediment microbial communities from St. Louis River estuary, USA, under dissolved organic matter induced mercury methylation -... | ecosystem: Environmental > Aquatic >... | reverse complement strand
TTCGGCGCGCGGGGCGGCCGGGGCGGCAGCCGGTGGAGGCCCCACTCGCTCAGCGTGTACCCCTTCTCCCGGGCGAGGCCGCGGAGCTTCACGTGGTGGGCCTTCGAGCCGGTCAGGTGGTGGAGCAGCGTCGCCCAGTCGTCGGGCGGCACGATGCGCAGGTCCACCTGGAGCCCGGTGGTGAGCCGCACCGTGGTCTTGGTCTCGCCGCGGGCGAGCGTCTCGGCCACCTGAGGGAAGGCGAGCAGCCGCGCCGACACCGCCGCCGGCGCCCGCGAGGCGGCCACCAGGTCGAGGTCGCCGACCGTCTCGCGGCCGCGCCGCGCCGAGCCGGCGATGGCGACCTCGAGCGCGGCCGGATCGCCGCGCAGGTGCTGGACGAGGGCCTCGCCCGCGGCGAGCGCGTCGGCGAGCCGGACCCGGCGATCCGAGGACAGCGCCCGCAGCCGTGCGATCCCGTCGAGGATGTGGGCCTCGGTCTTGGCGCCGAACCCCCTCACCTCGCGGACGCGCCCGGCCCGGCAGGCGGCCTCGAGCTCGTCGACGGAGGAGACGCCGAGCGCGGCGTGGAGCGCCGCGATCTTCTTCGGGCCGAGGTCGGGGACGCGCAGCATCTCGATCACGCCGGGCGGGTGCTTCGCCCGGAGCCGCTCGAGCAGCTCGAGCCGTCCCGTCGCGAGCAGGGCGGCGATCTTCTGGGAGAGGGCCTCGCCGACGCCCTGCACCTCGGTCAGCCTCCCTTCCGCGGCGAGGCGGGCGAGCACGTCGTCGGGGACCACCTCGATCGCCCGGGCGGCGGTCTCGTACGCGCGGATCTTGAAGGGGTTCTCGCCGTCGAGCTCGAGGAGCTGGCCGATCTCGCGGAGGGCGCGGGCGACCGCGAGGCGGTCCATCGTCGGGCTCATGGGCGCCCTTATATAGTCCACCGCGGCCGGCGCGGCGGGGTCACGAGGGACCGCCCGGCGTCTCCTTCCGGAGGACCACCATGGGGCACGAGGAGCACAGGCACGAGGCGCCGCGGCGGGTGTCCGTCTACGTCGTCACCGCCTCCGACACCCGCGGCGAGGCGGAGGACGAGAGCGGGCGGTTCCTGTGCGACGCGCTCCAGGCCGCCGGCCACGCGCTCGCGGGCTACCGGATCGTGCGGGACGAGCCGGCCGAGCTCCGCGCCGCGCTCGCCGCCGCGGCCGAGGCGGGCGCCGACGCGATCGTGGTGAACGGGGGCACCGGCATCGCCGGCCGCGACCGGACGTACGAGGCCGTCGCCGGCCTGCTCGAGAAGCGGCTCGACGGCTTCGGCGAGCTGTTCCGGATGCTCTCGTACGCCGAGATCGGCCCGGCCGCGATGCTCTCGCGCGCGGTCGCCGGCGCGTGGGGCGGGCGGGCGGTGTTCTCGATCCCGGGCTCGCGGGCCGCGGTGCGGCTCGCCTGGGAGAAGCTGCTCGGGCCGGAGCTCGGGCACGTGGTCCGCGAGCTGCGCAAGGACGCGGGGTGATGGCCGGGAGATCGTGACCGGGTGGACTCGCGCTTCACAGCGGGCGCGGCGGCGCGCGCCGGCGGAGGGCGGGCCCTCGCGCTGCTCGGGCGGGTGGTGGACGTCCGGCCCGGGGAGGTGGGGGCGATCGCCCGCGCCTTCGCCTACTGCTTCGCGCTCGTGTCGAGCTTCTACGTGCTCCGCCCCATCCGCGAGGAGATGGGGATCCGCGGGGGCGTCGACGCGCTGCACTGGGCCTTCACCGGCACGTTCGTGGTGATGCTCGCGGCGATCCCGGCCTACTCGGCGCTCGTCGCGCGGGTGCCGCGCGCGCGGGCCGTCCCGCTCGTCTACCGCTTCTTCGCGGCGAACCTGCTCGTCTTCTTCCTCCTCTTCCGCGCGGAGGTCGCGCCCGCCTGGACGGCGCGGGCGTTCTTCGTGTGGCTCTCCGTGTACAACCTGTTCGTCGTGTCGGTCTTCTGGAGCCTGATGGCCGACCTCTTCACGAGCGAGCAGGGCAAGCGGCTGTTCGGGTTCGTGGCGGCCGGCGGCAGCGCCGGCGCGCTCGCGGGCTCGACCATCACCGGCGGGCTGGTCGGGCTCGTGGGGATCGCGAACATCCTGCTCGTCGCGGTGGTGCTGCTCGAGGTCGCGGTGGCCTGCGCACGGGGGCTCGCCCGCGGCGGGGCGCCCGCGCCGCGGCCGGAGGCGGCGGGCCCGGGCGGGCCGCGGGCGGCGGCGGGGGACGGCGACGGCGGCGCGCCGGTGGGCGGGACGGTCCTCTCCGGGGTCGCGACGGTGTTCCGCTCCCCGTACCTCCTCGGCGTCTCGGCGCTGATGCTGCTCTACACCCTCGCCTCGACCTTCCTCTACTTCCAGCAGGCGCGGATCGTGGCGGCGGCGATCCCCGATCCCGCCCGGCGGACCGCGTTCTTCGCGGCGGTCGATCTGGCGGTGAACGCGGGATCGCTCCTGCTCCAGGCCCTCGTCACCGGCCGGCTCGCGGCCGCCTTCGGCCTGTGGCCCGGGCTCACCGTGGTGCCGGTGCTCACCGGGCTCGGCTTCTCGGCGCTCGCCCTCTCGCCCTCGGTCTGGCTGCTCGCGAGCGTGTTCGCGATCCGGCGCGGCGCCGAGTACGCCCTGCAGCGGCCGGCGCGCGACGTGCTCTTCACCGTCGTCTCGCGCGAGGAGAAGTACAAGGCCAAGGGCTTCATCGACACCGTGGTGTACCGGGGCGGCGACGCGCTCGCCGCCTGGATCCACGCGGGGCTCGCCGGCCTCGGGCTCTCCCTCTCGGCGCTCGCGCTCGCCGGCATCCCGGCCGCGTTCGCCTCGCTCGGCGTCGCGGTCTTCCTCGCCCGGCGCCACCGGGCGCTCGAGCGGAGGGCGGCGTGAGGACCCTCTCCCGGCGGCGCTTCCTCGCCCTCGGCGCGGCCGCCGCCGCCGGCGCGCTCCCGGGAGGAGGGCCGCGCGCCGCGCCGGGCGCGCCCCGGCCGCCCGGCGACCGGAGGACCCCCGCGATGCTCACCCGACCGATCCCTCGCACGAAGGAGCCCCTCCCCGCCGTCGGGCTCGGCACCTGGCAGACCTTCGACGTGGGCGGGGGCGAGGCCGAGCGCGCCCCCCTCGCCGAGGTGCTCCGCCGCTTCTTCGCCGGCGGCGGGACGGTGGTGGACTCGTCGCCGATGTACGGCCGCGCCGAGGAGGTGACCGGCGACCTCGTCGAGGCGGAGCCGCCGCGCACCCGGCCCTTCCTCGCCACCAAGGTGTGGACCCGCGGCCGCGAGGCGGGCGCGGCGCAGCTCGAGGAGTCGGTCCGCCGGATGCGGGCGAGGCCGCTCGACCTCGCCCAGGTGCACAACCTCCTCGACGTCGACGCGCACCTGCCCACGCTCCGCGCCTGGAAGGCGGCGGGGCGGGTCCGCCACGTGGGCATCACCCACTACACCCCCTCGGCGTTCGGCGACCTGGAGCGGCTCCTGCGCGCCGAGGCGCTCGACTTCGTGCAGCTCCCGTACTCGATCGCGACCCGCGACGCGGAGCGGCGCCTCCTGCCCGCCGCCGCGGACACCGGGACCGCGGTGCTCGTGAACAGGCCGTTCGAGGAGGGGGAGCTCTTCCGCGCCGTGAAGGGCCGAGCGCTGCCGGGGTGGGCCGGGGAGCTCGGCTGCACCGCGTGGAGCCAGGTCTTCCTCAAGTTCATCCTCGGCCACCCGGCCGTCACCTGCGTCATCCCGGCCACCGCGAAGCCGGCTCACCTGGACGAGAACCTCGGCGCGGGTCGCGGCCCGCTGCCGGACGAGGCGCTGCGCCGCCGGATGGTCTCGGCGCTCGACCTCTGACCGCGCCCGCCGCCTTGCACCGACCGGAGGACCCGTGCCCGTCACCCGAAGGAAGTTCGTTCGCCAGAGCCTCTCCGCGGCAGCCCTCGCGGCCGCCGGCCTCCCGCGCGGCGCCGCCCGCGCCGCGCCGACCAGGCCGGGCGAGAAGGGCGCCAAGCCCGCGACCGCGAGGCGGATCCTGATCCTCGGCGGGACGCGCTTCCTCGGCCCCGCCCTCGTCGAGGCCGCGCGCGCGCGCGGCCACGCCGTCACCCTCTTCAACCGCGGGAAGACCCGGCCCGGCCTGTTCCCGGACGTGGAGAAGCTGCACGGCGACCGGGACGGGAAGCTCGACGCGCTCCGCGGGCGGAGGTGGGACGCCGCGATCGACACGTCCGGCTACGTGCCGCGCATCGTCCGCATGTCGGCCGAGCTCCTCGCGCCGAGCGTCGGGCAGTACCTGTTCGTCTCGACGATCTCCGTCTACCGGGACGACCTCGCGCCCGGGTCGGACGAGAGCGGCCCGGTCGCCACCCTGGAAGACCCGGCGAGCGAGGACGTGCGCGCGAGCTACGGGGCGCTCAAGGCCCTCTGCGAGGCCGCGGTCGAGAAGGCGCTGCCCGGCAGGACGACGGTGGTCCGGCCGACGCTCATCGTCGGGCCCGGCGATCCCACCGACCGGTTCACGTACTGGCCGGTGCGGCTCGCCCGCGGCGGCGAGGTGCTCGCCCCCGGCGACGGCGAGGACCCGGTGCAGGTCGTCGACGTGCGCGACCTCGCCGCCTGGATGGTCGGGCTCGTGGAACGGAACGTGAACGGGGTCTTCAACGCCGCCGGGCCGAAGGACCGGCTCACGATGCGGGCGATGCTCGAGGGCTGCGGGAAGGGGACCGGCTCGCGCGCCGAGCTGACCTGGGTCCCGGCCGATTTCCTCGAGGCGCAGAAGGTGGAGCCCTGGAGCGACATGCCCTCGTGGATCCCGCGCGGCCCGGGCGCCGGCATGATGCAGGTGTCGAACGCGCGGGCCGTCGCCGCCGGCCTCGTCTTCCGCCCGCTCCCCGAGACCGCGCGCGACACGCTCGCCTGGTGGCGGGCGCAGCCCGAGGATCGGCGCGCGAAGCTCGAGGCCGGGCTCCCCGCCGATCGCGAGAAGGAGGTGCTCGCCGCCTGGAAGGCGCGAGGCACCGGCGAGGCGAAGGCGAAGGGACCGTGAGCGGCCGGGTCGGGGCCCGTCCCCGGTTTGTCCCCGCCCCCGCCCCGCGCTATCTCCTCCCCGTGCCCCGCCGCAGCCCGCCGAGGTTCTCCGCCGTCCGGGCCGCGCGCCTGGGCCCGCTCCTCGCGGCGCTCTCCGCCGGCCTCGACCGCGCCGCCCGGATCGCGGCCGACCCCGTCGAGTTCCCGAGGGCGTACCCCGACCCGCACGACGCGGAGGTCGCCGGGCTCGTCGCCGTCAGCCTCGCCTACGGCCGCGCCGACGTCTTCAAGCCGGTCGTCGCCCGCGCGCTCGCGGTGATGGCGCCCTCGCCCGCACGGTTCGCGGACGCCTTCGCGCGCGCCCCCGACCGGCGCGCGTTCGACGGGCTCGTCTATCGCTTCAACCGGCCGGCCGACCTCGCGGCGCTCGCCGCGGCCATCGGCCACGTCCGGCTCGAGCACGGCTCGCTCGGCGCGCGCTTCGCGGCGCTGTTCGCGGCGGAGGGCGGCGGGCCCGGTGCGCTGCGCCCGGCGCTGGCGCGCTTCGCGGCGGAGCTGCGCGGGGCGCCGCCGGTCGCGCCGCTGCTGCGCGGGAGGGGCTCCCGCGGGCTGCGCCACCTCCTGCCCGATCCCGCCGGCCCGGGCGCGTCGAAGCGCTGGAACCTCTACCTGCGCTGGATGATCCGCGGCCCGGACGCGGTGGACCTCGGGCTCTGGCGCGGGGTCCCGCCCTCGGCGCTGGTCATCCCGCTCGACACCCACGTCCACCGCGTCGCGCGCCGGCTCGGCCTCACCGCGCGGCGCGACGCGAGCTGGCGCACCGCCGAGGAGATCACCTCCGCGCTGCGCCGGGTCGAGCGAGGCGACCCGGTCGGCTTCGACTTCGCGCTCTGCCACCTCGGCATGAGCGGCGCCTGCCCGGTGCGCCCGGACCCGGCTCGCTGCGCGTGCTGTGCGCTCGAGGGCGCCTGCCCCGGGCGGGCGCGCGCGGCGCCGCTCACGGCGCCGCGGGCGGGCCGGCGTAGGCGCGGCAGCGCCACAGGTCGAACGTCGTCACCCGCGCGGCGCCCCTGAACGCCTCGAGCGGCTCGAGCGCCTCGAGCGGACGGCAGGCGTCGGCGAGCCGGCGGCAGGCGCCGCGCTCGCGCCGGTCGAGCACGACGAGGCCGTCGCGGCCGGCGAGCTCCGCCGGGTCGAACCAGTAGCGATACTGGAGCCCGGGCTCGCCGGAGATCTCGGCCGACCAGGTGCGCGGCCTCCCGGGCAGGTAGTACGCCAGCTCCGCCGAGACCTTGTAGTTGCAGCCCGCCACGAACGCGCCCGCGGGGAGCAGCGCCCGCTCGGCGTCCACCCGCGCCGCGAGCTCGCGCCAGCCCGCCGAGCCCTCGTCCCGGGCCGGGAAGGGCACCGCGGGGACGAGCGGGACGAGGTGCACGTAGATCGTGGCGACCGCGGCGAGGGCCAGCCCGGCGACCCCGGCGCGCAGCCGGAGGCCGCGCCGCTCGAGCGCCAGCGCCGCGGCGGCGGCGACGGCGCCGGGGTACGCCGCGGCGAGCCAGTTCCCCTTCACCCAGTGGAACGGCGAGACGAGGGCGGCGACGAGGAGGAGCGGCGCCGAGAACAGCGCGCAGATCCGGAAGGGCGCCTCCGCGCGGCGCCGCGCCGCCACCACCACCGCGTCGACCAGCAGCACGAGGACGACGGGCGTCACCAGCCCGGCCTGGAGCCCCACGAAGCGGCCCACCAGGACCGGGCGGAAGCGCGAGTGCGCCACCCGCTCCCCGGACTGGAAGACGAAGCTCGCCCATCCGTGCGCGGCGTTCCAGGCGATCACGGGGGAGAACACGGCGAGCGCGAGCGCCGCGCCCGCCCACGGCCACGGCCCGCGCAGCAGCCGCCGTCCGCGCGGGTCGAGCAGCAGCGCCGCCAGGATCTGCGGCAGGAGGAGCGCGCCGGTGTACTTCCCGAGCATGGCCCACCCCGCCGCGGCGCCCGCCGCGAGCAGCCACGGACCGCGCTCCTCGTCGAGCGCGCGCACCGTGAAGTAGAGGGCCATCGCCCAGCCGGAGAGGAGCGGCCCGTCGGGCGTGGCGACCACCTGGCCGAGCGAGAAGAGGGGCAGGGCGAGGCCGCCCGCGAGCGCCGCGAGGGCCGCGCGCGGCCCGAACATCCGCCGCGCCGCGCGCCAGAAGAAGAGCCCGAACAGCACCGAGTGGAGCAGCGCCGCCGCGCGGATCGCCCGCTCCGAGTCGCCGAGGAGCGCCGTCGCCGCGCGGATGGTCCAGGCGGCGAGCGGCGGGTGGTCGAAGTAGGACAGGGCGAGGCGGCGCGACCACTCCCAGTAATAGGCCTCCTGGGGCGAGAGGGCGAGGAGGCCCGCGTACCACGCGTGGAACAGGCTCAGGCCGGCGAGCACGGCGAGCGCGGCGGCGTCGAGGCGCGTCGCGCCCGGGGCGGGCCGCGCTGCGGCCATCGCCGCCCCGGTCGCCGGCGCCTGGCGGTCCTCGGCCCGGGCGTCCGTCACCCTCACACCCGGCGCAGCCGCTGGCGGAGCTCGAGCACGATCTCCCCCTCGCGGAAGACGCGCACGCTGCCGGTGGTCTGGGAGACCGTGATGGCGACGCACTTGGCCTCGGCGGTGATGGAGGCGGCGGCGCTGTGGCGCGCGCCGAGCCCCATCGGCAGCTTCACGTCGCGCGACATGCTGAGCAGGTAGCGGCCCGCCGCGAGGACCACCCCGTCCTCGCGGATGATGAACGCGCCGTCGAGCGCCGAGAAGGTCTTGATGGCGTCGCGGATGGGCGGGTCGAGCGCGTTCCGCTCGGCCTCGCTGATGCCCTGGAACGGGTTGAGGGTGAGCTGCCGGCTCTTCTCCATCACCGCGGTCGAGTCGCCGATCACGACGATGGTGCCGACCGGATTCCCCTCGTAGCCCTCCGCGCCGATCTCCATGGCGGTGTGGATCAGGCTCTCCACCACCTGCGACGAGAACTCCGGCGGGAGCCCGAGCGTGTCCACCCGCAGCTTCTCCTCGGGATCCTCCGAGCCGATGTCCACCTTGACGAGCGTGTCCACCACCTGGTCCTGGCCCGGGCCGGTGAGCGCGAGGATGGTGTCGCCGTTGCGCACGAGCCCGGCCGACTGGGCCGCCACCACCGCCACCTTGATCTTCTCGATGCGCGTGTAGTCGTAGGGCGGGATCACCACCGCGGTGTACTTCTTCGCCTGGAGCTGCTTCGCGACCGCGGCGCTGGTCACGGCGTACACGAGCTTCCGCTTGATGGGCCGCCCGCGGATCTCGCTCGGCGAGAGCGGGTGGTCGGAGACGAGCACGAGCCGGTCCACGTCCGAGCGCGCCGTCAGGGCGAGGGCGCCCCGGAGGAACTCGCGGTCGAACTTGCCCTCGGGCATGAGAAGAGGATCGTCCGCGCGGGCGGCCGAGTAAAGCTTCGGGCAGCGCCCGCCCTCGGCCGCGCGCGCAGGGACCGTAGGGCCGGGGTCGCCTTGACACCGCGCGCCGCACCGGACTAGGTTCTCCGCTCTTTTTTCCCGCCCGCCCCGGGTCGGCGGCGAGAGGTGAGCGCTTGAACAAGAAGGACCTGAAGCGGTTCAAGACGATGCTCGAGGAGTCGAAGAAGCAGCTCCTGCTCTCGGCGAAGAAGACGCTCACCGAGGAGTCGAGCTTCGACACCGACGACCTGCCGGACGAGATCGACCTCGCCTCGAGCGAGTACACCCAGTCGATGATCTTCCGCCTGCGCGACCGCGAGAAGTTCCTCCTCGCCAAGATCGACAAGGCGCTCGCCCGCATCGAGACCGGCACCTTCGGCATCTGCGAGAAGTGCGAGGAGGAGATCTCTCCGAAGCGCCTCGAGGCGCGCCCGGTGACGACGCTCTGCATCCGCTGCAAGGAGGAGCAGGAGCAGAAGGAGAAGTCGTTCGGCTAGCCGCCGTCAGCTCTCGACGCGCAGGAGCTGGCCGCCGACCAGCAGCTGGTCGCCCGGCTCGAGCGGGGTGGTCCCCGCGATCCGCACGAAGGTCCCGTTGGAGCTGCCCACGTCGGTGAGCGTCACCGACCCGCCGAACACGTCCACGCGCGCGTGGCGCGCCGACACGTAGCGGTCGCCGGGGAAGGTCACCTCGCCCGCGTCGCGCCCGACCGTGTTCTCCCCCTCGTGCAGCGGGAACACCTCGCCCACGCCGCCGCCCTCGAGCAGCTGCGCGAGGCGCATCCGGTAGCCGGGATCGGGCGCGCCCCACGGGCGCACCCCGCGCTCCTCGGGCGCCGGCGGCAGCGGCTCGAGGCGCAGCAGCTGGCGCCCGATGCGGAGCTCCTCGCCGACCCCCAGGCGGCGCGGCGCCTGGATGCGCAGGTAGGTGCCGTTCACGCTGCCCTGGTCCTCGACGTTGAGCCGCCCCCCTCGCAGCGTGAAGCGGGCGTGGCGGGGCGAGACGGTCGCGTCGTCGGCGAGGCGCAGCGCCCCCTCGGCGCGGCCGCAGACGGTCTCGCCCTCCGGGAGCGGGAAGACCGTGCCGGGCAGCCCGTCGTGCCGGACCGCCGCGAGGCGGAGCGCGCCGCGGGGGTGGACGCCCGGCGCCGCCGGCGCGCTCGCGGCGCGGGGCGGGTGCGCCGGCGCCGCGGCGCGCGGGTGCGCCTGGGTCGGCGGCGGCGCGCGAGGCGGCGAGACGGTGGCGTGGAAGCCGGTGCCGGTCGGCCCGGTCGCGGCGGGCGGCGCGGGCCGCGGCGCGCCGACGGGCTGGCCGCACTGTCCGCAGAAGCGAAACGACGGCTGGAGGGGCTCGCCGCAGGCGGGACAGCTCCCCGGCTCGGACGGCGCGGCCGAGGCGGCGCCCTCGCGCAGCGACTGGCCGCAGTCGAGGCAGAAGGCGAGGCTCGGGTCGTTGTCGCGCCCGCAGCGGGGGCAGCGGGTCGGCTTCGCCATGCGAGGCATCTTACCCCGCGCCCCCGGGCCGCGCCCGGCCCGCGGTTTGACCGCCCCCCGGCGCCGTGGCGAAATGTGAGGACGCATGCGCGAATGCCCGGAGTGCCGGATCCCCGTCCACGACGCCGACCGCTTCTGCACCGGCTGCGGCGCGGCGGTCGCGCCCGCGACGGTCGATCCGTTCATCGGGCAGGTCGTGAACGGCAAGTTCCGGGTCGAGGCGCTGGTGGGCCAGGGCGGGATGGGCCGCGTCTACCGGGCGCGGCACCTGACGCTCGACCGGCCGGTGGTGCTCAAGATGCTCCACCAGGCCTACTCGTCCGATCCCCAGATCGTGCAGCGCTTCCAGCGCGAGGCGCGCGCCGCCTCGAAGCTCGACCACCCGAACTCCATCGCCGTGCTCGACTTCGGGGAGACCGAGGACGGCGCGCTCTTCATGGCGATGGAGTTCCTGAGGGGCCGCGACCTCGCGAAGCTCGTGAAGGCGGAGTTCCCGCTCGGCGAGGCGCGCATCGTCCGCATCGCCGCGCAGATCCTCTCGGCGCTCGCCGAGGCCCACGCACAGGGGGTCATCCATCGCGATCTCAAGCCCGAGAACGTGATGGTGGAGCCGCGGCGCGACGCGCCCGACTTCGTGAAGGTGCTCGACTTCGGCATCGCGAAGATCACCGCGCCCGGCGCGGGCGAGCCCAAGCTCACCCAGGCCGGCCTCGTCTGCGGGACGCCCGAGTACATGAGCCCGGAGCAGGCGCGCGGCGAGGACCTCGACGCCCGGAGCGACCTCTACTCGGTTGGCGTGATCCTCTACCAGCTCGCCACGGGCGACCTGCCGTTCTCGTCCGACACCCCGGTCGGCTTCCTCACGAAGCACCTCTCGGAGGTGCCGCTCAGGCCCAGGCAGCGCCGGCCCGACCTCGCCATCTCGCCCGCGTTCGACGCGCTCGTGTCGCGCGCGCTCGAGAAGGACCCGGCGCGCCGCTTCCAGGGCGCGGACGAGATGCGGGCCGCGCTCCTCGCGTGCGCGGCCCCGCCGGCGCAGCCCGAGCCGCGCCCGCCGGCGATCACGGCCGCGGTGGGACCGCCGCCCTTCGCCGCTCCCGCGCCCCGCGCCGCCCGCGCGGCGACGGCGGGGTCCGCCGCCGCCCCCGCACGGCGGCGGAGGCCGTTCTGGATCGTCGCCGCGCTCATGGGCGTGGCGCTCGCCGGAGGCGGGGTCGTGACCGTGCTCGCGCGGCAGAGCGTGGCGGCGAGGAGGGGCCACCCGGACACCGTCGCGCCGGCCGACGCCGCGGCGGCGGCGCCGGCCTCGACCGCCACCCCGACCCCGGCCGCGGCTGCGACCCCGACCCCGGCCGCGGCGCCGGCTCCGACGCCGGCCGCGACCGAAGGCTCCACCATCCCCGCGCCGAGCGAGCCCGCGCCGGCCCCGGCGCCTGCCCCCGCCCCGCCGCCCGTGAAGCCCGCGACCGTCGCGCGCCCGCGCGGCACCGGGAAGCCGGGCCCGAGCACGGTCGCGACCCGGCCGCCGCCCAGGGTGGACCCGCGCGAGCGCGCCGAGGACCTCTTCCGCCGCGCCGAGCAGCGCCGCTCGGAGCAGGACGTGGACGGGGCGATCCGCCTGTACCTGCAGGCGGAGGCCGCCGATCCCAGCCTGGCGGAGGTCCAGAAGAAGCTCGCCCTCTGCTACCAGCTCCAGGGCGACACGGAGCGCGCCGCGGAGCGCTGGCAGCTGTACCTCGACACGGACCCGCCCGACGCCGCCAAGGTCCGCGCGATCCTAGGCACCCTGCGCTAGCGCCGCGGGCACGTGGGCCGCGGCCGCCGCCCACTCCTTGCGGAGCCGGTTCAGGTCCCGCACCGTGTCGAGCTTCTCGCCGAGGAGCGCCGAGAGGCTCCGGAGGATGGCGCGCACCACCCGCTCCTCGCACACCGAGTCGAAGCGGATCTGCTCGTCGAGCCAGCGCTCGAGCCAGCCCGGATCCGGGAGCCGGCTCTGCACCGTGTCCCGGGGGTAGAGCGCCTTGTTCACGTGGAGGTTGGTCGGGTGGAGCGGCTTCCCGCCCCGCCCGCCGCTCGCCATGAGCACGCCGATGCGCGCGAAGGCGGCGCGCGCGCCCACCGGGTCCTGCTCCAGCGCGCGCTGCATGTAGCGCAGGTAGGCCCCGCCGTGGCGCGCCTCGTCCTCCGAGATCAGGCCGTAGACGTGCTTCAGCACCGGCTCGCTGTGCCACTCGGCGGCGCGCCGGTACCAGCGCGTGAGCCGGAGCTCGCCGCAGAAGTGCAGCATCAGCGTCTCGAGCGGCGGCGCGGGATCGAACTCGAAGCGGACCTCGTGCAGCTCGGCCTCGGTCGGCACCAGCTCGGGCCGGAAGCGGCGCAGGTACTCCATGAGCACGAGGGCGTGCTTCTGCTCCTCGTAGAACCAGATCGACATGAACGCCGAGAAGTCGCTGTCGTGCTTGTTGTCGCGGAGGAACATCTCGGTGGCCGGCAGCGCCGACCACTCGGTGATCGCGTTCAGCCGGACGGAGCGCGCCTGCTCGTCCGAGAGGAGCGCGGGGTCGAAACGGTCCCAGGGGACGTCGTTCTCGAGGCTCCAGCGGGCGCGCTCCAGGGCGCGGTACAGCTCGGGATACAGCATGGGAGTCTCCAGGGTGGTGAGCCTGGAGAGATGGCGCCGGGATGTCTCGGGCGTGTCACGGCGGGGCCGCGGCGGTCCCGCCGGGCGCTCGCCCGCTCCCTAGCGGAGCTTCTCCTCGACCGATCGCATCTTCCCGGCCATCGTGTGCTCCTTGTCGCGCCGGTCGTCGATCTTCACGAGCGTCGAGACGCGGACGGCGCCCTCGCCGAACGGATGCTCGTGCATGCGCCGCACGACCGAGAGGATCTCGTCGAGGTCGCCCTCGATGATCGTCCCCATCGCAGTGAGCTGGTGCCGCAGCGCCGTGCCGCGGAGGATGCGCTCCACGCCGGCGACGAACCGCGACACGCTCGGCGTGCCCGTCCCGAGCGGCGTGATCGACACGAAGACGACCGCCATGGGCTCCTCCTACGCGGCCGAGACGCGGAGCACCTCGCGGCCCATCCGGAGGTAGTCGCCGTCCCGCAGCTCGCGCTCGGCGTGGGGAGGGATCCGCACGAACGTGCCGTTCGACGAGCCGAGATCGCGGAGCCGCGCCCCGCCGTTCGCGTCGACCACCACCTCCGCGTGCGCCTGCGAGAGGTGCGGGTCGTCCCCGAGGTTCACGCCGCAGCCGGTGCGACCGATGGTGACGGACGGTCCGCCGCGCACCCAAACGCGTCCCGCGACCGCACCCTCGAGCCACTCCTCGAGCACGATCGCCGGCGCCGGCGGGCGGGGCGAGCCGAGCCGGCGCGTCCCGTCGGGCGGCGCCGAGGGCGCGCCGGCGAGCGGGCCGCCGTAGCGGAGGAGCCGATCGCCGACGACGAAGTGGTCGCCGGGGCGGAGCGGCACGGAGAGGCCGCGCAGCCTGAGGTAGAGCCCCCCGGGTGCGCCCTCGTCGCGGACGTGGAGCCCGCCGTTCCGGTAGAGGAACGTCGCGTGGAGCGGCGCGAGGCAGGGGTCGTCGGGGAAGGTCACCGCGCCCGTGGTGCGCCCGGCGCCGGTGGTCTCGT
>Ga0209464_10000416_pt1 | contig 13581 bp, 2 predicted proteins | sample DOMMetBare1Fresh_2_FD_187473 | JGI IMG/M metagenome (GOLD analysis project Ga0209464, IMG submission 187473) | Wetland sediment microbial communities from St. Louis River estuary, USA, under dissolved organic matter induced mercury methylation -... | ecosystem: Environmental > Aquatic >... | reverse complement strand
CTGGAGAACCCCGCGCTCCTGCTGGCCGCAGCGCTGCACCTGTCCGACGTGAAGCGCGGGAAGCGGATCCACGTCGTGATGCCCTACGCCGACGGGCTGCGCGATCTCGGCGACTGGTTCGTGCAGCTCTGGGCGGAGTCGCTCGGCAAGTCCGAGGCGGTGGGACCCACGCCGTTTCGCGCGGTGGGGGCGACCGACCAGCACTCGTCGGTCCAGCTCATGATGGAGGGGCCGAAGGACAAGGTCGTCACCTTCGTGCGGGTGGAGAGCCCGCGCGCGGACCTGAAGATCCCGGTCCCGGAGTCCTACCGCGAGCACCCCGAGATCGCCTACCTCCACGGCCACACCATGGGGGAGCTGATCGCGGCGGAGCTGACCGCGACGGAGGCCGCGATCCGGCACGCGGGACGTCCCACGATCACGATCACGTTGCCGCGGCTCGACGCCCGGGCGATGGGCGAGCTCGTGATGCTCCTCGAGCTGACGACCGCCTACGCAGGGGGGCTCTACGGCGTGAACCCGTTCGACCAGCCCGGCGTGGAGGCCGGGAAGCGGTTCGCCCAGGGGCTGCTCGGGCGCCCGGGGTTCGAGAAGGCGCGGGAGGAGCTGCTGGCGGGGACGAAGCCGGACTCGGGGCTCGTGTTGGGGTGACGGGGCGGGCAGAAGCACGCGGCCCCGGCCGATCGCCTGTGGAAGCGAGCGGACGGGGCCGTCGAGCGCGCCTGCGAACGGCGCCCGCGTGATGGTGGCTACTTGCTGGAGGGCGGGGCCGCCTCGATGGCGGCGGGCGGCTGGGTGCCTGGCGACGAAGCGACGGCGATCCTCTCCAACTCCGCGTCATTGATCTTGATCGAGGAGCCTTCGCGCAGCTTCTTCACGAAGCCATCGAAGTCCTTCGTCCTCGCCTCCCGTCCGATTCGGGCAGCAATCTGCGCCTTCACTTCGTCGAACGGCCGGTCGATGGGCGCCTGTCGGGCACCGAGCTTCAGGATGGCGAAGCCACGGGGAGTCTCGACGACGGCTGACTCCTGGCCGATGTTCTTGAGCGCGAAGGCGGCGTTCGCGAACTCGGCGGAGTACTGCTTCGTCATCTCCTCGCGAGACCGATACCCGAGATCGCCCCCGGAGGCGCGACTGACGGCTTCGTCGGAGAGCTCTCTCGCGACGTTCGAGAAGGCCAGGGGGTTCTTCTGCCCTTCGACCTTGACGCGCGCGAGCGCCTTCCTGGCGTCAGCCCCCTTCGCGGCGCGAATCGCCGATCCGGCGGGCGCATCGAAGAAGATGGCGGACAGGCGAAGCCGCTCCGTCTTCACGTACTCATCCACGTGGGAGTCGTAGTAGGCGCGGACGTCGGCATCGGACGGCTTGCTCCCCTCGTCGTCGAACGCCTGGCGCACCAGCTTCTGCACCATGATCTTCGCGAGCGTCTCCTGGACCTCTGGATCCTTGTCCAGCCCCTTCTTGCGGGCCTCCTTCGCGAGGAGCTCGAACCGGATCAGGTTCTCGAGGAACTCCTTCTTGCGATCCAGGGTCGAGTATCGCGCGCGGATGAACGGGGATTGCTCCTCCAGCTTCTTCTGGAACTCCCTGGCCGTGACCGCCACACCGTCGCCCTCGGCGACGAGCGGGCCATCTTTCTTCCCCTTCGAGCACGCGGCGACGGCCGCCAGGACGAGCGTGAGAGTGATGCGACGCATCTTGGATTCGCTCCGTGAGCCAGGGCGTGAAGGAGGACGCCACCCGGCCGCCTGGCGGGTCCGTGGTGAGCAGGAGGTTCTACTTCTGGTCGAGACGAGGCGTGTAGAAAGCACGGGCCGGCATCGCTGATCAAGGGGAAGGTGGAGTGCGCCTGACGACGCAGGGCGCCGTTCGCCCAATCACGCAGCGACCGTCGGAGAAGGCGACCCACTGTGAAGTCGGCTGTTGCGCTCCTTCACTCGGATCGTGTACGAGTCAGGTTTAGGCCTTTCTCGGGGGTGAACATTGCCGCTCTGGTCGCAGGTCGACCGACGCGCTCTGCTGCGTCGTGCGCTTGCCGTGTTCGTCGCGCTGTCGTCCGTTGGCGGCGCCGGCGGCTGCGGGAGCTGTGGCGGCTCCCGGGACGTCGCGGGGCGCTACGACGGGGGCGTCATCACGGAAGATGAGCTTCGCCGCGAAGCCGATCGGCTGCCTCCCATCCTCCGTTCGCGCTTCGAGAGCGCCGCGGGACGTCGCGACATGGTGTCGGCGATCATCGACAAGCGGCTGCTCGCGAAGGAAGCACGGAAGCGGGGGCTCGACGAGACTCCGGAGATCCGCCGTGAGGTACAGGCACTGGAAGAGCGGCTCGTCATTCAGGCGCTCCTCGCGGCCGAGGAGAAGGCGATGGGGGCTCCCACGGAGGGCGAGCTGCGCGAGTGGTACGAGGGACACCAGGCCGAGCTCGGGGAGCCGGAGCGGGTCCGCGTGCGTCGGATCCTGGCTGCGGTGCCGGCCGGCGCGCCGCAGGCGGATCGGGATCGGGCGAAGGCGCGGGCAGCGCGCTACGCGGCAAGGCTGCAGGCCGGCGAGCGCTTCGAGAAGGTGGCCCGGGACGGCGAGGGCAACGAGCGCTCTCGGGATGGGGAGCTGGGGTTGCTGGCGCAGACCGACCAGGGAGATCCGGGGCTTGTGGCCGCCGCGTTCGCGCTGGGCAAGACCGGCGCCCGGTCGCCGGTGGTGGCGGTGAACGACGGGTTCGCGGTGCTCGAGCTCGTGGAGCGTCGACCCGGACGCGTCCCCTCGCTCGACGAGGCGCGTGCCGAGGTCGCGAACCGGGTGACGCCCGTGAGGAAGCGGAAGGCGTTCGACCAGTTGCTGGCGCGACTGCGAGAGCGGGCAGACGTGCAGGTCGAGTCAGAGCAGCGGAAGTAGGGCGTCGGAGTCAGTGCCGGATCACGCAGGGGGTGCGAAGTGATGCGACGTACGATTGGCTGGCTGGGCGCTCTCTCAGCGGTCGCATTCGGGCTGTTCGCGCCCCTGGCGGCGAAGGCTCACGCGCCGATCGTCGTCTCGATCAGGCCCATCGTCCCGCTCCAGATCGGCACGACGACGCTCGACCTCGGCTTCTCCGTGGACGGGCTGGCGGATCGACTCACAGTCTCCGTGCAGGGGTCGTCGGCGGAAGCGGGTGCATTTACGTCGCTCCAGGGCGCCGTGGTCGAGCGGGACTACGCCAGCGCACAGCCGTTCCACCTGCGCGTCCCACTCACGAGCGGATACCCGGCCGACGGCGTCCTCGTCATCCAGGCGACGGCCATCGGGTTGGATGGCGCGCCCGGCGCTCCGTTCGAGGGTCGAATCGTCGCCGGCGCGAGCGCCCCCGCCTTCGCCCGGGAGAACCCGCTCCGGGTGCGCCGAGACTCGTCGGGGGCCCTCCTGCTCGAGGTCAGTTACGCGGGTCAGGCAGCGCTCGCGGAGGCCTCGGTCACGGGAGTCTCTGCGCAGGCGCTCCGGGCAGTCAACGGCAACCTGGCCCAGGTGCCGGCCGGAGCGCTGTTCGCCTTCGAGAGGAAGATCTTCGCCTACCCGAGGGCCGATGCACCGGGGAAGATCACCTTCTCCATCGCCACGGCCTACAGCCCGCCGATCGATGGGGTCCTCATCGCCGACGTCGCGCTGCGCGATCCGTTCGGGCGCGCCGTCCACACCTCGGCGATCGAGTTCACGGATTCGGAGAAGTACGACGTCCTGTCCAGTCTGACGGTGAGGCCAGATCCCATCCTGCTGGCAAAGGGCTTTGGCCAGCGCGAGCAGCTCCGGGTGATCGCCCACTTCGCCGTCGCGGGCGACGTTGATCTCTCCGGGCCGGGGCGGGGGGTCGAGTATTCCTCGCTCGACGATTCCGTGGCGGCCGTTACGAGGGACGGCGAGGTCGTCGCCCGGGCCAACGGCTCCACCCGTATACGCGTTGCCTACGCGGGGCAGGCGACCGAGGCTGAGGCGCTCGTCGCTTCGTCGGCCCACCTCGATTCTATCGAGTTGAGCCCGGCCAGCGCGACCATTCCTCGCGTTGGCGCGAGGATCCAGCTCGAGCTCGAGGGGCTCGTCAGCAATGGGCGACGCGTCGACCTCACTCCGGGTGAGGTAGGAACGACTTACACCTCGAGCAGCCCGTCGGTGATCGCCGTCTCGCGGGACGGGCGAGCCACCTCTCTCAAGCCGGGCTCGACGATCGTCACCGCGCGCCACGCAGGGTACGTGGCCACCCTGCGAGTGGACGCTCTCGACGGGGCTCCCGAGGTGAGCCTCCGGCTTCCGCCCTCCGTCCAGGCGGGGACGTCGCTGTCGGTCAGCGCAGATGCGAAGGATGACATCGGCGTCGTGAAGGTGGTCTTCCTCCTCAACGGCGTTCCGACGGCCGAGGACTCGGAGCCTCCCTACTCGCTGCAGTTGCGAGCGCCGCCCAACGGCGGCACCGTGATGAAGGTTGCGGCCGTCGCCTACGACACGGCGGGTGCGAAGACGACGGCTCAGGAGGTCTCCGTCCGGGTGACCGACGCACCGCTTCCTGGAACGGGGCCGAAGTGGGAGGAGCCGCTCCCGGGTGCGATGCTGATCCAGGGGCTCCCCGTCATGCTCCGGGTCACGAGCAGGGACGGGAAGTCAGGAGAGCGGGACGACTACCAGGTCGTCCGCTTTACGGTGGATGACCTGCCTGTCGGCGCCTCCAGCGTGGCCAGGATGGAGAGCCGCCAAGTCCCCGGGAGCGACGGGAAGTCGACCTCGGTCCTGGTGCCGGTCTGGGAGGTCAGCTACATCCCGCCAGCCGACGCGAATGGAACGGGCATCTCGATTCGCGCCGAGGCCGTGGACCGCACCGGCAAGACCGTCGTCTCCGAGACGTTGCTCGTGCGGATCGTCGCGGATTCGCCCCCACTCGTGACGATGGAACAGCCGCTCGGTTCGACGGCCGACGCGACGGTGGGCGTACCACTCATGGTGCGCGGCCGTATTGGCGACGACGCCATGGGCATGGGCGTCGACGTGGCGCTCCTCGTAGACGGGACGGCGGTCGCACGGACTCGCCTCGTCGGCGCGACCGTCGACGCGACGCTCGTCGGGAACCACGCGTTCTCCTTCGCCTGGACACCGGCGGCGTCGGAGCTCGGGAGGATGTTCCGGCTCGAGGTGCAAGCGGTGGACGTCGCGGGAAACGAGCGCCGCGCATCGTTCGACGCCACGGTCCGGGCGGACCTGGCGCCGATCGTGAAGATCCTGACACCGCAGAAGAACGCCTCCCTTCCAATGGGAGCGAAAGTCGTCCTCACCGCGGCGGTGACGGACGATGGAGGAACTGGCCTACCGATCACATGGACCGTGAACGGGCAGGTGGTCGGCGTCTCCTCAGTTCCGCCATATGCCGTCGCGTACGCGTCGCCCGTTTCGGAAGCGGACCAACCCCTGGCACTCGAGGCGATCGCACGAGATGCGGCTGGCAACGAGTCGCGCGACTCGTTCACGGTCTACGCGACGACGGATCGGAACCCGCCCAGCCTCGCCCTGGTCACTCCGCACGACAAGGCCAACGTCCCACAGACGCAGGATCTCCTGATCTCGGTGGCTGGGCTCGATGACGTCCGGGTCGCGAAGGTGGAGGTGCTTTTCGACGGTCAGCTCATCTTCACGGACGCGAGCCCTGGGGAGAACGCTGGCGTGAAGGGCTCCTTCATAACGCACGCGATCGTGGGCGTGGCACAGCTGGCGACCGGGGCAGACCATCGGATCTCCGCGCGCGCGTACGATCCCAGCGGAAACGTGGGCCGAGCGCCCGAGCTCCTGATCCATTCGAACCCAGACGCCTCACCCACCGTCGAGATACTCAGCCCCCTGCCGGGCACCGTGTTGACCGCCAATTCGAAGTTGGAGGTACTCGTCAGGGCGATGGACGATGTTTCGGTCGGGCGCGTCGACCTGTACGTGGACGGCGCGCTGAGGGGGACGAAACTCGTGCCCCCTTACCGCTTCACGATCGACAACGTCGGGGGCGCCCGGCCGGCGATCAGGCTCAAGGCCGTTGCCACCGACTCCCCTTCGCCCGGCGCATCTGAAGCGCAGTCGGCCGAAGCGACGCTGACGTTGGAGGTGGTCCCGGACACCAAGCCGCCGCTCGTCGCCTTTCGATCGCCAGCAGAGGGGGCAAGGGTCTTCGCGGGGCGCACGGTGACGGTGACCAGCGTCGCGTCGGACAACGTCAGTCTTTCCAGCGTCACGCTCACCTCGTCCACCACGACGCCGACGCTGTCGAGGACCTACAAGGAGGAACTCTACTCGGTCTACGAGTTCAACGTTCCGATCCCATTGGGAAAGGCGGGTCAGGCCATCTCGCTCGTCGCTGAGGCGATCGACTCGGCAGGACTCACCGCCCGGCGATCGCTCACCCTCCAGGCGGTCCAGGACAGGCCCCCCGTGGTCTCAATCGTCGCACCTCCGCCCGGCGCCCCTTACAGGGAGGGTGAGGACGTCAAGGTGTCGTTTACGGTGGGTGACGACGACGGCATCATCGGGCTGTCGGGGCTCTCGGGTGGCAAGGTGTGGTCGCCACTACCGTCCGATGGCAAGGTCGTCGACATCGGCGGGCAGAAGGTGCTCACGGTCTGGGCGCCCCTCGTGTCGAAGGGGGAGGAGCCCAGCGTTGGGGTGATCGCCAGGGACACGGCGCTTCAGGACGGGAGCGCCAAGGTCACGCTGAACGTCGCGATCGACCAGGAGTTCCCGAGCGCGGTGCTGGCTTCCCCGCTGCCGTCCGCGGGCGGCCCCATCCAGGTAAAGTTGGACGGATCGCTCGGGATGCGCGTCCAGGCCGAGGACGACGTGCGGGTGAGCCGTGTCGCGGTGGAGTTGCGCGGCAGCGAGGAGGTGGAGTTGAAGCAGCACGACGGTGCGGACTTCCTCGTCGCAACGTCCGAGCGCTTCGACGAGGTCCGCTCCGAGAATCCGCTCGGGCCGGGCGAGATCCTCGTTGGCCGACGCTACGTCGGCACGTTTCAGGGCGCAGTCAGCTTCAGCGGCGTGCTTCCGGGGAAGTATCGGCTCTACGCGCGCGCGTACGACCCCCACGGCAACGGCACCTCCTCCAGCGAAGTCGAGATCGAGATCGCGCCTCCCATCGATCGGAACCCGCCCCGAGTCGCGCTCACGCTGAGCGGGACTCCCGACCAGCAACGCGTCGTCGCCGGGTCTACCATCGACCTGAACGTGTCGGCCTACGACGACGGCAAGGTAGTGACGATGTCGCTCGAGGCGGACGGTGCACCGCTCGCGCTGGACTCGTTCACCTCCGCTTCATCCGTCTGGGAGAAGGTTCCATGGACCGCGCCGTCCCTGTCCCAGGGCGACTCCAAGCCGATCACTTTCACTCTCCGAGCGACGGATCTTGACGGGCGCGCGGGCGAGACGAGCGTCACCCGCGAGCTCGTGGCGGACACGCCGCCGGTCATCTCCGTGCTGGCGCCAACGGGGGGGGCGACGCTCACCGAGGAGCGGATCGAGTACGCCCGCCTCTCGTTGGCGGAAGACGTCGGAGTCCGAAGCGGGCTCCTCCTCCTCTCGACCAGCGAGGTTACGTTCGCGGACGATCGGAGCGCTAAGTTCACCGCGCCACTGGCGGACGGTGGCGCGGGATCAGGTGTCCGGATCAGCTACTGGGGCGACCAGGAGTTCGAGCTCACCGGAGCGGACGCTGCGCTGACCGTGAGCGCTCCAGCGGGGCCAGTGACCTACCCCTCCACCGATGTCGCCGGGCAGCTCTCCGTCACTGCGGACGGAGTGGTGGGGACGATAGGCGTCCGGTACCTATACCGGATCAAGCCGGGAAAGGAATCGGATCCGCGGCTGGCCCAGTTTCTCTCCCGGTTCCCGGGTGGTCGCGGAACGGTGACGCTCGCGTCTCCGACGTACAAGGCCGACCTGAGCTTCCCAGGCGAGGCCCTCCTCGTCGAGCAGGTCCTCCTGGCCTTCCCCGCCGGGGTTGGGGTCAAGGACGCCGGACTGGCGCTCTACGACACGTCGGGCTACCTCTCGCCGCAGTTTCGCGCGCATGCCCACGGGCAGGCCGTGGCCATGCAGCGGTTCACCCCACCCCTGCGTCCGGGAGCCGTGACCGAGACGGGCCGTCTCCGCGTTCCGGCGGGGTGGGGTAGCCCTGAGGCCAGGCTGACCGCCGTAGCGGTCGACACCGGCGGTATGGTCTCGATGTTCACGAGCAACCATCCTGTGGTCCCCGATCGCACTGCGCCGGTCATTGGGCTCACGCTCGCGCGCTCCGGCCCGGTCGTGGATCTCGCTCCGTTCCAGGTCTGGGCGGAGTACAGGGATGACGTCGTCGTCGACGCCGTCGAGCTCCTCGCCGACGGTTCGCGGACGGCTCGGTTCATTCCTGCCCTCGGCTCGACGCGGTCCTCCGTGACGATGTCGCTGCCGCACTCCGGTACGGCGCCGGTGCCAATCTCCGCGCTGGGGACCGATCGCGCTGGTAACGCCACGATCACCGATCCACTCTACGTGACGGTAGTGCCCGACGAGCCTCCCTCGGTCAAGTTCACGCAGGTCCGATCGGAAGATCCGGGCGTGATGGCCTTCGGCCCGGCGGAGTTGGCGGCGGGGATCGTCCGGGTGCTGCAGGCGACGGCTGCTATCGTGGAGTTCACGGTTTCCGACGACGTCGGGGTCGAGAGTGTGGAGATCTCCTACGACGGAGCGCCAGTCGGGCCGCCTCTCGACTTCACGAATGATCCACGCACTTCCGTCACGCTTGCGCCGAGCGTCTTGCCGCCCGTGCGGGCGGATGGGACCCCGACCGTCTTCGTGGTCACCGTCAGGGATACCCGGAAGCACGTGGTCAGCTCCCGCCTGATCCTCGAGACGCGGAGCCCCCAGGCGCCTTCGCTCGCGGTCGCCTCGCCGGCCAACGGCGCGCAGATCGCCGAGGGGTCGATCCAACTCGCGTTCCTCGCTGTGGCAGGCGATGACACCGGCGTCGAAAACGTAGAGTTCTTCGTCAATGGCCAGCGGGCGGCCGTCGTCCAGACCGACGACGCCGATGACGTCGAGATCATGGGGCTGGACCTGAATACCCGCCTTCCGATCGCGTCCGATCCTGCGATTCGTATCGCAGTGGAGGCCGCGGCGGCGGCGAGTCCGCCGTCGCTGAGGGAGCCCTTCAATGACGTGTCGAGGCTGAAGGCCTATCGGGTCGTGGTGGAGGTGCCGCCGGGCTTCGTCGCGCTCGACCCCAACCCGGCGGTCACGCGCACCACGGTCGCGGTTCGGGTCGTCGCGACCGATCTGGAACGGCACGGCAGCTCGCGGGGCAACCAGACGATCGTCGATCGCGATCTCGAAATCGTGAAGGACCAGACTCCGCCGGTCGTCGAGTTTCTCCGGCCCGCCCTCGGCAGGGACGTCATCGAGGGAACGCCGGTTCGCGTCGAGTTTCTCGCGTCGGACAACGTCCTGGTCGATCGCGCGGAAGTCCTCGCAGGCCCCAGTGAGCAGGACCTGACGGTTCGCTACGTCGCTGGTGGTTTTCCGTCCCGGAACGCATACCCGGGCTCGTCTGGCGGGGTCTACGCGCCGCCGATCCAGTACGACCTCACGGTGCCGCTGCTCACGGCCGGCACCCAGACCGTTCCGTACTTCATCGCGGCGAAGGCCAGGGACGTCGCGGGGCGATGGACCTCCCCGCAAGTCGTCCGATACGTTGATATCGTTCGCGACCGAGAGCCCGCGGCGGCCATCATCGCTCCCACCGAGTACGGCCGCGCCGTGGAGAAGACGAAGCTTCCGGTGGCGGTCGCAGCGGAGGACGACGTCGGCATCGCGAGCGTAGAGCTATGGGTTGACGGCCTCCCCTGGGGCGTCACCATGCGCGCTCCGCCGTTCGCGTTCCTCGTCGACGTTCCCTCGACGGCGCCGGGCGCGATGCTCCACCTGCGCGCGCGCGCCATCGACACCTATGGCCACGAGGTCTGGAGCAACGTCGTTCAGGTGCCCATCGTGGGCGACGCCGCGCCGACAGTCGCGATCGCCGAGCCGCGAAGCGGCGACGTCGCCACCGAGGGGCGGTCGTTCGCCTTCGTCGTGGCAGCGCAGGACGACGCCAGCGTCACGGGGGTCGAAGCGACCGTCGATGGAGGGCTCGCAGGGTCGATGAAGTTCTTTGCGACGGCGCGGCCTTACGCGTTCACGATCCCGCTGTCCCACGGCTCTGCGGGGCGCACCCTCGTGCTGAACGCCAGGGCCAGGGATGCTGCCGGCCACGTCTCGTCGGCGCCGACGGTGACGGTCCCCGTCGTCGCCGACGCGGTCCCACCGATAGTGAGCTTCATGTCCCCCCATGACGGCTCGCAGATCGTGGAGGGACTCAAGCTCGACGTGGAGGTTCGAGCGGACGACAACGTGGGGGTGGCGAGCGTCGAAGTCGCGCTGAACGGCGCGATCGTTGCGACGATGCCGGCGCCTCCCTACCGCTTCGCCTACACCGTGCCGAGGAACTCAGTAGGGCAGCAGCTGGTGTTCACTGCGAGAGGGACCGACCTCTCTGGACTGGGCAGCGTCTCGACCCCTGCGTCGACGGTGTCGGTCCAGGTGATCAAGGACAAACCGCCGGGGATCACGCTCTTCCCGCCGGATCGATTGATCGCCGGCATTCCCGCCAAGATCGAGGCGGAGGCCTGGGATGACGTCGCGACGGCCCGCGTCGAGTACTTCGTCGGGTTCGAGAGCGGTGAGCCTCGGCAGATCGACCAGCGGCTGATGCTGCCCTACCGGGTGATCTACACCCCTCCTGCCGAGTGGATCGGTCATGACGTGACGATCGTGGCGAAGGCGGTCGACCTCGCCGGCCAGGAAGAGTGGTCCGCCGCCTCGGTCCGAAAGGTCGAGCCGGATCTGCCCCCAACGATCAAGATCGTCAAGCCGGAACGGAACGCGCTCGTCTTCGACGGACAATACGTTCGCATCGAGGCGGAGGCCTCTGACGCAGAGGGGGCGGTAAAGTCGGTCGCCTTCCTCGTGGACGGGAAGCGAGAGGATATCGTCTTCAGCTCGGCCGGCATCGCTGGGGCGCCAGACCTCTTCCGTGGCACCTTCTACGCGCCGGTTGGGGCTACCAACCGCGTCTTCACGCTGACGACGATCGCAACGGATTCGGCGGGGCAGGAGACGGTCTCCGCGCCGGTCGCGATCGGCACGATCAAGGACACGGTCGACCCCGTCGTCGAGCTGGTCGACCCGGTCGCGTTCGACGTCGTCACGGTCGGCGACGAGATCAGGCTCTCCGCCGCGGCGGAGGACAACGCTCCGCCAGTGGCCAAGGTCGAGTTCCTCGTCGACGGCGTCAGCATCGGCTCCACGGCGGTCACGACGACCGGGCCAGCGAACCGGCCCTTGCACCCCTTTGCATTCGTGGCGGGCGCCGCGATGGGCGAGCTGGGTGGCAAGAACGCCGGCGACTGGCAGTCGTTCCAGGCGCGCGCGCACGACCGCTCCGACAACATGGGACTCACGCAGCTCGTCTCGGTGGAGCTTGGGATGCGGCCGAAGCTCCAATCTTGGGTTCCGGGAGTCGATGGCGGAATCGGGCCGATGGCGGTTCGCGAAGACGGGACCCTCGCCGTCGGAGCCCTGAGCTCGATCGATCCGTACAGCCCGGGACTCTCGACCCTCTTCCTCGGGAAGGCCAATGAGTCCGGCGTGGACCCCCTCCAGGCTGCCTCGCTGGATGGACCGCCCGTGACGGCCCTCTTCCACGGAAACCTCGCCCTCGTGACGACGCGCGCCTCGAAGATCGAGAACCGCTTTGCTGGCGGACTCCTCACGGTCTTCGACGTCTCCAACACGAGCCTCCCCCCGCTGCGGCTGGGGGCGATGGAGCTGATTGGCCCCGAGATTGGAGGAATCGCAGCCCGTGACCGGCTAGCCTTCGTGGCCAACGGTGAGCTCGGCGTCGTGGTCCTCGATCTCACTGACCCGGCGAGGCCGGTCCGGCTCACCAACATCCCCGTCGACGGGTCGGCCCGGGACGTCGCGATCTCCGGAGACAGGCTCTTCGTCGCCGCCGACTCGGGCGGGCTCGCGATCCTCGACCTGTCGGACCCAGAGCTGAAGCCCTTGGGCAACCAGCCGCTTGCCCTTCCGGGCCCTGCGGCCACGGTGACCGCGTCAGGCGATCGGGTCTACGTAGGCTGCGACGGCGGTCAGGCGCCACTCGTGATCGTGGACGTCTCGCACCCCGCTCAGCCGGCCATCCGCTCGATGCTCTCGCACAGACCAGACCGTCGCGATCACCGCGCTGGGGGGCTGACCGACGTCGCCGTCGCAGGCCGGACCCTCGTCACCTCGTCGAGCATCGTCGACCAGGGCGGGCGTGCGGTGAAGGGGCGCCTCACCGTCTCGGTGCTCTCCGACGATCTCACGGACGCAAGGCCGATCGTTCGCGCGAACCTCACTCAGGCCGCGGACGTGGGGATCGCGGCCGGTGGAGCGGTCGCGATCCACCCGGCGACAGAGACCGCAGTCGGGAAGGTCGCGGGTTACGTACTCCCTCGCCTGCTCGTCACGGGGATCAGCCCTGCCGACGGCGCGCGCGACGTGCCGCTCGACGCGCCGGAGCTCGCCATCAAAGTGGAGCTCTCCGCGCCGGTCACACTCGACTCCGCGGCAGCCAACCTCGTTCTGCGTGAGCAGGACCCGGCAATCGGCCCGGCCGTGCTCACGACCCTCGAGCTCAACGACCGCAGGATCATCGTCCGGCCCGCGAGGGCCCTGGATGCCGGGAAGCTCTACTTCCTGACGATCGGTGTGGGGCTCTCCACCGAGGGCAAGCTCGCGTTGGAACGGAAGGTCGTCGCCTCCTTCAGCACCCGCGCCGTGAACGCGCCGCTGCCGGTCGTCGGCGACGTGTCACCCAGCGCAGGCCCAGCCGACGGCGGCACCCTCGTGACGCTCTCCGTGCTCCACGCACAGGATGGGGCGCGGGTCACCTTCTCCGGGCGCGAGGCGACGGAGGTCCGGCTCCTCCCGGATGGGAGGCTCTCAGCGAGGACGCCGATGGGGAGCGTGGGCCCGGTTCTCGTCACGGTGACCAACCCCGACGGCCTCCAGGGCTCCCTGCTAGGCGGCTACACCTTCCTGGACCTGCTCCAGGCCAACTTCTGCGCTCCGGCGACCGGCAAACTGGCTGGCGGAGACCTCGTCGTCCTCTCAGGCGCCGGCTTCGACCTGGGCACGACGGTGACCGTCGGCGGCATGCTCGCCACGGACGTGCGGGTCCTCACGCCCGGGCACCTTCAGTTCTACACCCCCCCGGGGCCGTTCGGTCCTGCGGACGTCATCGTGGAGACCTCGGATGGGCGTCGAGCCGTAGCTCCAGGCGCTTACTTCTACTCGGAGCTCCAGGTCACGTCGGTCGTCGGACGGCATGATCCTCTGCTGGACGGGACGGAGGAACGCCCCGCATTCCGCCTCCCGCGGACGAAGCCGGGGCGCGTCGTCCTCAGCGACGGGGTCGCCTGGGTGCTCTCGGACGCCGAGATCGATGCAGGCGCGACTGACTACATCGCG
>Ga0209464_10000415_pt1 | contig 13593 bp, 22 predicted proteins | sample DOMMetBare1Fresh_2_FD_187473 | JGI IMG/M metagenome (GOLD analysis project Ga0209464, IMG submission 187473) | Wetland sediment microbial communities from St. Louis River estuary, USA, under dissolved organic matter induced mercury methylation -... | ecosystem: Environmental > Aquatic >... | reverse complement strand
AGCCCACCGCATTGACAAGACCGAGACCCAAGGTAAGCCAGCGGGTGGTCTGGGTAATCTTCTTGCGCCCAGCTTCACCCTCTTTCGCCCAACGACCCACAGTTGGGATGACGCCCTGCATAAGCTGCATGATAATCGATGCAGTAATGTAAGGCATGATCCCAAGTGCGAACACGCTGAAATGCGAGAGAGCACCGCCGGAAAACACATCGATCATGGTCATGGCGGCACCGCCGGCATTTTGATATGCCTGAGCGAAGGCTGCATACGGAATACCGGGAACCGGAACGTATGCACCCAAGCGATACAGAGCCAAAATAGCCAACGTAAAAAATATCTTATTACGTAGTTCCTTGACCTTGAATGCTTCTACCAGCGAGTTTAGCAAGGCAGTTCGACCTTTCCTCCAGCCGCTTCGATCTTTGCGGCAGCGCTTGCGGAAACTTTATCGACTTTCACGGTGAGAGCCTTGGTTATATCGCCATCGCCCAAAACCTTGACCAGTGCATCGGCGTGCTTGATGATGCCCTTGGCCTTCAAGCTTTCACCGTCGACAACAGAACCGGCCTCAAACTTTTCCTCCAGGCGCGAAACGTTGACAGGAACATATTCCACATGGTTGATATTGTTGAATCCGGGCAATTTAGGAAGACGACGCGCCAGAGGGGTCTGGCCACCTTCGAACCCAGCTCCCTTGCCGCCGCCGGCACGAGACTTCTGGCCGTTCATGCCACGACCGGACGTTTTGCCGGTACCCGAACCATTACCGCGACCAACGCGCTTGCGGTTCTTGCTGTGGCCTTCTGCCGGGGTAAGATCTTTCAATTCCATACTGCTGAACTCCTTCATACGCTTTATCGCAGGACATTCATGCCCTGTGATGCTGACAGCTCGCCGTCAACAAACTTCCAAGATACTATTCTAGCGCAAAGCTCTGGAGGATTCCCTCCAGAGCTTCGATTTAATCATTTAGCCTTCGACAACGTTGACGAGGTGCTTGACTTTGAAAATCATGCCGCGCACGCATTCGTTATCTACAAGATCGGAGGTCTTGCCGATACGGCCCAAACCGAGGGCTCGCAGCGTCTTGCCTTGATCGGCAGGGCAACCGATGGCGCTCTTCACCTGCACGATATGCAGGGGTTTCTTCTGATCAGCCATGAGTTACTCCTTTTCTTTGAAGCCGTAGATCTGAGCCACGGAAATGCCGCGACGCTTGCTGACTTCTTCGGGGCTCTGCATTTCGCGCAGACCCTGACCAGCAGCTTTTACGACGTTCATGGCGTTATCGGTACCGAGGCTCTTGGTGAGCACATCGGTTACGCCAGCAAGTTCCATGACCGCACGCACCGGGCCACCGGCGATAACGCCGGTACCGGGAGTAGCGGGCTTCATAAGAACGCGACCAGCACCATAAACGCCGACCACTTCGTGCGGAAGGGTCTTGGCATCTGTCAACGGCACGGAGAACATGTTCTTCTTGGCGTCTTCGATACCCTTCTTGATGGCGATAGGCACTTCTTGGGATTTACCCATGCCGATACCCACATTGCCATTGCCATCGCCCACGACGACGAGAGCGGTCAGGGCAAAACGACGACCGCCCTTGACTACCTTGGATACGCGGTTGATGTACACGACGCGTTCCTGAAGCTCAGGAACGTCGGATTGGTGTTCTTGCTTACGAGCCATATACCCAAACCCTCTCTTAGAATTTCAGACCAGCTTCGCGGGCGGCATCGGCAACAGCCTTGATGCGTCCGTGATACAGGTTTCCGCCACGGTCGAAGACGACTTCGGAAATTCCCGCAGCCGTCGCTTTCTTGCCGATCAAATCTCCAAGAGCAGCAGCACCTTCGACAGTCGCTCCGCTCTTGTCGATTGCCTTGAACTCGGGAGCGAGGGTCGAGACAGCGCAGAGGGTCTTGCCCGCAACGTCGTCGACGACCTGAGCATACATATTGGAGTTGCTGCGCGTGATGCACAGACGCGGACGGGCAGACGTACCGCTGATTTTGCCGCGAACGCGGGTATGACGGCGACGCAAGCCAGCTTGTTTTGCTTGAAGCTTCTTCATATCGTTTCCCTTCGCTTCCGCTATTCGGACTTAGCCGCTTTGCCGAGCTTACGACGTACATGTTCGCCTTCGTAGCGAATACCTTTGCCCTTGTTAAGGCTCGGGTTACGCCATGCACGAATGTTGGCGGCCACCTGGCCGACTTCTTCCTTGCTGGGACCATGCACGATAATCTCGGTCTGACTGGGCACCTCGAACGTTATATCATCGGGAGCCTTCACCAGAACAGGATGCGAGAAGCCGAGCTGCATTTCCAGATCGCGACCCTTCAGAACAGCACGGTAGCCGACGCCGACCAGCACGAGCTTCTTTTGAAAGCCCTCGCTGCAACCGACCACCATATTGTGGATGAGGGTGCGGGTCAAACCATGCAGGCTCTTCGCCTCACGGGAATCGTCAGGACGCTCGACGATGATTTCGTCGCCCTCCTGCTTGATGCTCATCATCTCATTGAATGAACGAACAAGTTCGCCCTTCGAACCCTTGACCGTCAAGGTTTTGCCGTCGATCTTGACATCCACACCGGCTGGGATGACGACAGGTTGCTTACCAATACGAGACATGCTATCGCTCCCTTCTACCAGATATAGGCGATGACTTCGCCGCCGACGCCGGCTTTGCGGGCATCGCGGTCGGTCATGACGCCATGACTCGTGGATATAATTGCAGTACCGAGGCCACCAAGTACGCGAGGCAGTTCGTCTTTACCTGCATAGATACGCAAACCTGGTTTGCTGATGCGTTTAATGCCACGAATCGTGCGGCTCTTCTTCGCGCCATACTTCAACGTGATTTCAAGGACATCGCGCGGATCGGATGCTTCGGTATCATAGCCGACGATATAGCCCTCTTGCTGCATAATACGGGCGATTTCGACGAGTTTTTTGCTCGACGGCATGGAAACCGTTTCCTTGCCTGCAGAATTGGCGTTACGCACGCGCGTAAGCATATCTGCAATGGGGTCGTTCATGCTCATTGTTTCTCCTTTAGTTCGTGATGAGCCGAAAGCCCGGTTCGTAGGCACCCATAATGCCAACGCCTATGCTAACGGCACACCTGACGTGCTTCGTTCCCGGTTTTCTACCAGGATGACTTGGTCACGCCAGGGAGTTCGCCTTTGTTAGCCAGTTCACGCAAGCAGACGCGGCACAGACCGAATTTACGGTAGTACGCACGGGGACGCCCACACCGGCTGCAGCGATTGTGCTCGCGGGTCGAGAACTTCGGCTCGCGCTTCGCTTTGGCGACCATCGATTTCTTAGCCATTCAAATCCTTCTTTCTTTAACTCACTCAACAGAGTGCAGTTGCTTAATCCTTGAACGGGAAGCCCAAAGCATCCAGAAGTGCTTTAGCGCTCGCGTCATCTTCAGCAGTGGTGACGAAGGTGATATCCATACCACGGGTGTGATCGATCTTATCGTAATCGATTTCCGGGAAAATCAACTGCTCCGTTATGCCCATCGTGTAATTGCCACGACCGTCGAAGCTTTTTGGGGAAATGCCGCGGAAGTCGCGCACGCGCGGCAGGGCGGTAGCAAGCAGACGGTCCAAGAATTCCCACATACGATCGCCACGCAACGTGGTTTTGCAGCCAATAGGCTGACCCTCACGAAGATGGAAGCTTGCAATGGATTTCTTGGCACGCGTCACAGCAGGCTGTTGCCCCGTGATGGTGCGCATGTCGGCGACTGCAGCATCAAGCAGCTTCGAGTCGCTTGCAGCAGCACCGACACCCATATTCACGACGATCTTGCTCAAACGAGGGACTTGGTTGATATTCTCGACAGCCAGATCTTTTTCAAGCTGATCGACAATCTCGTTGGTGTACTTTTCCTTCAAACGAGGAGTAGCCATGTTACGTTTCTACCTTTCCGATGATTTGAACACAGGATTTCCGACCCTGCGTCCCTTGCTTGCTGCAAGGGTCATAGCAATCCGCTCCCTGAAGAGCGGGAAGCAACTAATCGATATCTGCGCCGCACTTCTTGCAAACGCGAACCTTCTTGCCATCAACACGCTTCGAAGCGACCCGGGTTGCCTTGTGGCACTTCGGACACACGAGAGCAACGTTGGAGACGTGAACGGGAGCCTCGATATGAGACAGACCGCCCTGTGGGTTCGCTTGCGTCGGACGCATTGCCTTGGTGATCATGTTTACCTTTTCGACTACCACGCGCTGCGTAGCGGGAATTGCGCGGATAACGGTAGACTCGACGCCCTTGTCCTTACCGGTAAGGACTTTGACTTTGTCGTTCTTCTTGATATTCATCTTTGTCATTGTGCTCTTCCCTCCTTTACAGCGTCTCGGGTGCCAAAGACACGATCTTCATATACTTCTTATCACGTAGTTCACGAGCGACAGGCCCGAAGATACGGGTGCCGCGAGGAGCTCCAGAAGTATCGATCAAGACGCATGCATTCTGATCGAACTTGATGTAGCTGCCGTCGGCACGACGAACTTCCTTCTTCGCGCGCACTACTACGCAACGAACGACTTCGCCCTTCTTCACGTTGCCGTTCGGCATCGCTTCTTTTACGCTGCAGATGATGACATCGCCCAGCCCAGCATAACGGCGCTTACTGCCGCCCAGGACCTTGATGCACTGCACCTTGCGAGCGCCGGAGTTGTCGGCCACTGCGAGCATGGTTTGCATCTGAATCATTGCTTAAACCTTCCTTGACGATAGTTTGCGAGCAAACTATTTGGCCTTTTCCACGATCTCGATCAAGCGCCAGCGCTTCATCTTGGATAGCGGACGGGTCTCCATAACGCGGACGATATCGCCCACGCCTGCTTTGTTTTCCTCGTCATGCGTATGAAGTTTCTTAGAGCTCGTCATCATCTTCTTGTAGACAGGATGCGGTTTGCGCTCTTTCACTTCGACAACGCACGTTTTATCGCCAGAAATACTCACTACCGTGCCCTGGCGAACCTTGCGAGAGTTGCGTTCTTCACTCATTCTTCTCTCAAATCCTTTCAGTTCGCGCAAGCCTACGCGGAAAGCTCACGGGCACGCATCTCGGTTTGAATGCGCGCAATATCTTTTTTGACCTGTTTTACACGGGCCGTATTATCAAGCTGGCTGGTTGCCATCTGGAAGCGCAAGTTGAAGAGTTCAGCACGCGCCTCCTTCAATTTCAGGGTCAAATCATCAGCCGAAAGTTCGCGGATCTCACTAGCTTTCATTATTCCTGCCCCTCGCTTTCGCGCGTAACGATCTTGCACTTGATGGGCAACTTGTTGACGGCAAGACGCAAAGCCTCTTTAGCGGTGGCTTCATCGACGCCGCCGACTTCGAACATGATGCGGCCGGGCTTTACCACTGCCACCCATGCTTCAGGGTTGCCTTTACCGGAACCCATGCGGGTTTCAGCCGGCTTTTGGGTAATGGGCTTGTCCGGGAAGATTGTAATCCATACTTTGCCGCCACGCTTCATGGCACGAGTCATGGCAATACGAGCAGCTTCAATCTGGCGGTTGGTAATCCAATGGGCCTCGAGAGCCTGGATGCCGTATTCGCCATGATTCAGACGAGTACCGCCTTTCGCAGTTCCCTTCATAGAGCCGCGTTGCACCTTACGATGCTTGACACGCTTGGGTACGAGCATTATCTATTCCCCCTATCGTTGTTGCGACGGGAACGGTTCGGGCGAGAGCTGTTGCCTTCCAGAGCTGGCTCGGGAGCCTTCTGGCCAGGCAGAACTTCACCATGGTAGACCCAGACCTGAACGCCAATGGAACCCATCGTCGTGGCTGCAGTCGTAAAACCGTAGTCGATTTTGGCACGCAGGGTATGCAGGGGCACACGACCCTCTCGATACCATTCGCGACGGCTCATCTCGGCACCGCCGAGACGACCGGCGCACTGAATGCGGATACCCTTCGCACCGCTCTTACGAGCGGACTGAACGGCTTTGCGCATGGCGCGGCGAAAAGCAACGCGGCCTTCGAGCTGCTCGGCCACTGATTTGGCAATTAGCGTGGCATCGAGCTCGGGGCGTTTGACTTCGACGACCTCGACAGTAACGGGGCCGTTGGCCACCTTGCCGAGCTTTTTGCGCAACGTGTCGATTTCAGAGCCCTTCTTGCCGATCACAACACCAGGACGAGCAGTGGTCACGATGATCTTGATCTTATCGCCTGCGCGCTCGATTTCCACCTTGGAAACGGCCGCACGGGCAAGATAGGTGTCAAGGAACTTGCGGATGGCCAAGTCATTTTCCAGGGTCTTCGCGTAATCCTTGTCTGAATACCAACGGCTGCGCCAATCTTCGATGACACCGATGCGGAAGCCGGTGGGGCTGACTTTCTGTCCCATGTATTATGCCTCCTCTCGGGTGGATACGATAATGGTTATATGGCTGGTACGTTTACGGATACGAGCCGCCGAACCCTTTGCGCGGGGACGGATGCGCTTGAGCGTGGGTCCTTCATCAACGAAGCACGATTTGACAACGAGCTGGTTAGCCGCGATGTGCTGGTTGTGCTCGGCGTTGGCCACTGCGGAGTTGAGGGTCTTCTCAACGGTTTCCGCAATAGCACGGTTGGTGAATGCCAAAATCTCACGGGCCTCGGAAACGGACTTGCCGCGGATTTGGTCGACGACGATGCGGGCCTTGCGAGGCGAGACGCGCACGTAGCGGGCGATTGCCTTAGCTTCCATGTTCTATCTCTCCCCTCTTATTTCTTGCCCGGGGCAACGTGCCCGCGGAACGTACGGCTAGGCGCGAATTCACCCAGTTTATGACCGACCATGGACTCGGTGATGTATACCGGCACATGCTTACGGCCATCATGCACGGCGATGGTGTGACCCACCATTTCCGGGAAGACGGTGCTCGAACGAGACCAGGTCTTCACGACATCCTTACGCCCCGCAGCGTTCATCGCATCTATGCGACCGAGAAGGCGCGGTTCCACGAAAGGACCTTTTTTCAAACTTCTGCTCACATTAACTCCTTAACGCCTATGCGCTATTTCTTGCGACGACGGATGATCAGACGGCTCGACGACTTCTTCGTATTGCGCGTACGGTGACCCTTGGTAGGCACGCCCCACGGAGTAACGGGATGACGACCAGAAGACTTGTTCTTGCCCTCGCCGCCGCCATGAGGATGGTCGACAGGGTTCATGACCGTGCCACGAACAGTCGGACGGATGCCCATCCAACGAGTACGTCCAGCTTTGCCGATCTTGATGTTGGAATGCTCGGCATTGCCGACTTCACCGATCGTAGCGCGGCAGGTAACGAGGACGCGGCGCATTTCGGAAGAAGGCATGCGCAGAATAGCGTAATCGCTTTCCTTGCCCATCAGCTGAATGCTGGTGCCAGCAGAACGGGCGATTGCGGCGCCCTTGCCAGGCTGCAGTTCGACGGCATGGATAAGCGTGCCGACGGGAATGGACGAAAGGGGCATTGCATTGCCGGGTTTGATGTCGACATCGGTACCCGAGATAACGGTGTCGCCGACATTCAACCCACGGGGATGCAGGATGTATCGCTTCTCGCCATCAGCATAATGCAGAAGGGCGATGCGGGAGCTGCGGTTCGGATCGTATTCAATCGTAGCGACTTTGGCAGGAACGCCATCCTTGTTGCGTTTGAAATCGATAACACGATAACGGCGCTTCGTGCCGCCGCCCTGATGGCGGGTTGTGATGCGACCGTTGTTGTTGCGGCCGGCCTTTTTAGGCAACGGCTCCAACAGCGACTTTTCCGGCTTGGTGCAGGTGATCTCCGCAAAATCGGAGACCGTCTGAAAGCGCCTGCCCGGGCTAGTCGGCTTGAATTGCTTGACTCCCATTCAGATTCCTTTCTATTTCCAGTGGTTTCCGATCGCCGCTTAATCCTGCTGGGAGAGCTAGAATTTACGACTCCGGAGTTACCACGCGTCCGGGTGTATCCATACACCTACAGACACAAATGAGAATTATAGCTTGTAAGGGGATTTGAAACAAGGTTTTTCTCATGTGCAGTTCACGCCCATAGAACGCCCACAAGTCATGATGTCGTATACGCTATGATACCCTTTATGGAAAACGAGGGTCACGAAAACACACCGGAAACAACGCTTTCCCCCGAACAGCTGGGATTGCAGCACCTTGCAGCATTCGAAGAACTCGATACGAAACGCAAGGCCGAGGCAGAAGCAGCCAGGGGCACGGAAAATGCAAAGGAGAAACGCCTCTCCTTCTGCGATGATTGCGAACCGGCGAATCCTACCATTTTGGTACTTCATGCCTCCGTCGGCTCAGGACACCGCAGTGCAGCTATCGGCATAGCCCAGGCGCTTGAAGAGCTGAGGAACTCTCACACAGCCGTCTTTCCCAACGGAAGCCCCATGGATCCGCAAACGCGCATTATCGTTACCGACATCCTCGCATGGGGCGCGCACGTTTTCGACGGCGACAAGTCGGCTTCCATGTTCACGGGGGCAACCCGACCCTTCTATGATATAACATGGCGCTACACGTTCACGGGGCGGCTTCTCTGGGGTGGCGGCACTTTGCTAAATTACACCATGTGGCGGCGGTTTACCCGCTATATTGGACATGTCAAGCCGACCGCGGTTATCGCCACGCACATAATGGGAGCCAATATGGCAGCAGGTGCTCGCATGATCTGCAAGCAAAGCTATCCTATCGTATGCGTACCGACCGATTATGAAACCGAGGGGCTCTGGCCCCACAAAGCGGCAGATTGCTTTTGCGTCGGCACTGAATCGATGGCGGAAACGCTTCGGCCGCGCCGCATCCCCGAAGACAACATCCGCATCACCGGCATTCCCACGCGCAACGATTTCAGACGCACGTACGATAAGCGCGAAGTTCGCGGCAAGCTGGGCTTGCCCCAAGACAAGAAACTCGTTTTAGCACTTGCCGGCGCATACTTGCAACAACCGTATGTAAATCTGCGCGCTACGTTGGATATCGCCATTCCCACCCTTTCGGCACATCCCAACCTGCATTTAGTTGTGGTCTGCGGCAAAGACGCCGCCTATGCGACCGCCCTACGCACCATGTGCCAGGAGCACGGTTTGGGCAATGTAACCATTCTCGAATATGTAACCGAAATGGCACAGCTCATGTCAGCCGCCGATCTGATCATCTGCAAATCAGGCGGATTGACGGTGACGGAATGCCTATGCGTCAGCACGCCGATGATCCTAGTTGGCAGAGCATACGGGCAGGAGAAGGTAAACGTGTCCATGCTCACAAGCAACGGAGCCGCGATGCACGTAACCACCGCGCGCGAGCTCATCGATGCCTTGAATTCTGTCGATGAGCATCCTGAACGCGTTGAATCAATGGTTGTAAATGCTAATCTGCTCCGCAAACCGGATGCCGCACTCGATATCGCACGAACAGCTTTAGAGCTATCCGCACTCCCCCAAGAAGCAGCGCATGGTTCTCGGCCTCGCCGTTCGTGGATATTCACTTTCTACTGGGGAGATAGGCCCGCGCACATCCGCTAAGGCGATTCGAATGTATAAACGAGAAAGAGGCTCCACCGGATAACCCGATGGAGCCTCTTCTGCGCGATAGATTTCGCAGACGAACGGCTAGTTGTTAGCAAACAACTCGATGCTGTCGCCTTCGGCCAAGGTAACCATGGCCTTCTTCCACGTGCGGGTCTTGCCAAGCTGGGCACGCACGCGCTTCGGCTTTGACTTGACGTTCAGAGTGTTTACTTTGACCACCTTCACATCGAAGATAGCCGAAACAGCCTGGGCGATTTCAATCTTGTTGCTAGCCTTCGCCACTTCAAATGTGTAGCAATTCTCGCTCATCATGTCGTAGCTATGCTCCGAGATGATCGGGCGAATGATCACTTCGCGGGGATCCTTCATTATGCGAGCACCTCCTCGATGCGAGCAAGCGCGTCTGCAGAGAACACGAGTGCTTTGTTGTTCACGAAATCATAGGTGTTGCCTTCGGCAACGGGGATGCATTCGACCTGGGGGATATTGCGGAAACTCAGGTATGCATTTACGTCATCGTTGGCGATGACGACTGTGCAACGGCCTTCGATTCCCAATGCCTTCAGGCAGGCAACTGCGTTCTTGGTGCTGGGTTTGTCCCATCCGAACGAATCAACCACGAACAGCTGACCATCGGTCGCCTTGGCGGACAGCGCGGAGCGCATAGCCAATTTGACAACCTTATTCGGTACCTTGATCGCATACGAGCGAGGATGCGGGCCGAAAACAGCGCCGCCGCCTGCCCACTGAGGGGCGCGGATGGTGCCCTGGCGAGCGTGACCCGTTCCCTTCTGACGCCACGGCTTCTTGCCGCCGCCGCGAACCTGGCCGCGGGTCAAGGTGTCATGGGTGCCCTGACGCCAGGACGCACGCTGTGCACGAACAACTTCATGCAGAGCGTGAATGTTCGGCTCGATGCCGAACACAGCAGCATTCAGGTCGCGTGATTCGACCTTCTTGCCGCCGACGTTCTTCACTTCGATACTTGCCATAATGTCTTAACTCCTCGGTCCTTATGCCAAACGAATGCGAACCATGGCGTTCTTACCGCCCGGCACAGCACCTTTGACCAAAATCAGGTTCAGTTCTTCGTCGACCTTGACCACTTCCAAGTTCTTGATGGTCACCGTGTCGCAGCCCATGTGGCCCGGCATACGCAGGCCTTTGAAGACGCGAGACGGGGTGGCGCACTGGCCAACAGAACCCGGAGCGCGATGGAAATGCGAACCGTGCCCGCCGGGGCCGCCTTTGAAATTGTAACGGCGCATAACGCCGGCAAAGCCCTTGCCCTTCGACGTACCGGTCACGTGGACCTTTTTCGCTTCAGCGAAATCGGCAACAGTCACCGTATCGCCGACCTTGTGGTCGGCGGCCGAATCGACGCGCACTTCACGCAGATGACGGACAGGATCCGCACCTTGCTTCTTGAAATGCCCGGCCATAGGTTTGTTGACCTTGTTTTCCTTGATAGTGCCAAAGCCCAACTGCACTGCTTCGTAGCCATCGGTTGCTGCGGTCTTGACCTGGCAGATGGTATTCGGATCGGCCTGGATGACCGTTACGGGAACGGCGCGATCGTCTTCCGAAAACACCTGGGTCATGCCGATTTTAGTTCCGTAGATTGCGTTAATCATACTCTTCATTCCCCCTACAGCTTGATCTCGATGTCGACGCCGGCGGGAAGATCGAGACGCATCAGGGAGTCAACCGTGTTAGGGGTCGGCTCGAGGATATCGATCAGACGCTTGTGCGTGCGCATTTCGAACTGCTCGCGTGAGTCCTTGTCCACATGCGGCCCCTTGATAACGCAATACAGATTGCGCTCGGTCGGCAAGGGAATAGGACCTGAAACCTTTGCACCGGTCTTCTGGGCGGTATCGACGATGAGTTTGGTGGACTGATCCACGATCTCATGATCGTAACCCTTCAGGCGGATGCGAATCTTTTGATTAGCCACTTAATTTACCTCCGTTAAACAGCGTTTTCGCTAAGCCTGAAGGCTTAAGCGTTACCGCCAGCCTTGCTGATGATTTCTTCTGCCACGTTCTTGGGGACCGGCTCATAGGAGTCGAATTGCATCGTGTAGGATGCACGGCCCTGAGTACCGGAGCGCAGGTCGGTCGCATAGCCGAACATCTCGCTCAGCGGCACCTTGGCGTTGATGACCTTGGCGTTGCCACGGTCGCCCATACCCTGAATCTGCCCGCGGCGGCTGGACAGGTTGCCCATAACATCGCCCATGTATTCTTCCGGCGTTTCGACTTCGACAGCCATCATAGGCTCAAGGATAACCGGGTTGGCTGCACGCATTGCCTTCTTGAAAGCCATGGAGCCAGCCACCTTGAAGGCTGCTTCGGACGAGTCGACTTCATGGTAGGAGCCATCGACCAACTGAACCTTGATGTCCACGACAGGATATCCGGCCAGGACGCCGTTGTTGAGAGCTTCCTGAATACCCTTGTCGACAGGCGTGATGTATTCCTTGGGAATAGAACCGCCCACGATGTTGTTCTCGAATTCGTACCCAGCGCCGGCTTCCTGCGGAACAAGGTTGATGACCGCATCGCCGTACTGGCCGCGACCACCGGACTGGCGAACGAACTTGCCTTGCACATTGTCGACTTCGATCGTTGCCGTCTCGCGGTAGGCTACCTGAGGTTTACCGACGTTTGCATCAACCTTGAATTCACGGAGCAGACGATCGACGATAATCTCGAGATGAAGTTCGCCCATGCCGGCGATGATCGTCTGACCGGTTTCCTGGTTGGTATGAACGCGGAACGTAGGATCCTCTTCAGCGAGTTTCTGCAGAGCGACGCCCAGCTTGTCCTGCTCGGCCTTCGTCTTCGGCTCGATTGCAACGTCGATGACCGGATCGGGGAATTCCATGGATTCAAGCACGATAGGCGAATTCTCATCGCACAACGTGTCGCCCGTAGTGGTGTCCTTCAGGCCGACCGCAGCGACGATGTCGCCAGCAAAGCACTCGTCGATATCGACACGCTGGTTGGAATTCATTTCCAAGAGACGGCCGATACGCTCTTTCTTATCCTTCGTCGCATTGATCACATAGCTGCCCGCAGACAAACGACCCGAATACACGCGGAAGTACGTGAGCTTGCCGACAAACGGATCGGTCATAATCTTGAAGGCCAGAGCCGCGAACGGAGCTTTGATGTCGCTGGGACGGCTGTCCTCTTCGTCGGTGTTCGGATCGATGCCCTTGATTGCGGGAACATCCAACGGACTAGGCAGGTAATCGACAACGGCGTCGAGGAGTTCCTGCACACCTTTGTTCTTATAGGCGGACCCGACGAATACCGGATTCAGCACGCAGGCGATAGTGCCCTTGCGCATAGCCGCTTTAAGCTCGTCGACGGTGACCTCCTCTTCCATGAGGATCTTCTCCATCAAAGCATCGTCGCAGTCGGCAGCTGCCTCCAAGAGTTCCTGGTGACGCAGTTCGGCTTCTTCGGCGAATTCGTCCGGAATGGCATCCATCGGTTCGGGGTAGGTCATACCCTTATCGTCGGCTTTGAAGTCCCACGCGGTCATGGTTACCAGGTCGACGATACCCCAGAAGGCATCTTCGGCACCCATGGGCATCTGCGCGGCGACAGCCGGGGCACCCAAGCGGTCCTTCATAGTGTCGATGGCATGGAAGAAATCTGCACCCACACGATCGTATTTATTGATGAATGCGATGCGAGGAACATTGTAGCGATGAGCCTGGCGCCACACGGTTTCAGACTGGGGCTGCACGCCGGCAACCGCATCGAACACCGCGACAGCACCGTCGAGAACACGCAGGGAACGTTCAACTTCGGCTGTGAAATCCACATGGCCGGGGGTGTCGATGATCTGGACGCGATACTCGGTCTCGTCTTTCTTCCAGTAGCACGTGGTGGCTGCGGACGTGATGGTTACACCGCGTTCCTGTTCCTGGACCATCCAGTCCATAGTTGCAGCGCCATCGTGAACTTCGCCGATTTTGTGGGTCTTACCCGTGTAATAGAGAATACGCTCGGTCGTA
>Ga0209464_10000414_pt1 | contig 13632 bp, 12 predicted proteins | sample DOMMetBare1Fresh_2_FD_187473 | JGI IMG/M metagenome (GOLD analysis project Ga0209464, IMG submission 187473) | Wetland sediment microbial communities from St. Louis River estuary, USA, under dissolved organic matter induced mercury methylation -... | ecosystem: Environmental > Aquatic >... | reverse complement strand
CCTTGGCTACCTAACAGGAATGGTTCACGGCGAGCGATTCTGCTGGAGGAAGGCTTTCTCAACCATTAGGGAGGTGATGGTTTACTACCTCATACTGGTGTCCATCTTCATTGTTGGTGAGCGAATGGGGGATAGGGGTGCGGCCTTGCAGGCCATTACTACGGTTACCTACGCCTTCATCTACTTCTACGCCGTAAACATCCTGCGTAACCTTTCCTATATTTTTAAGGATAGCAGGAGCATCAACTTTATCTACTACGTGATCTCCTTCGAGATAATCAAAAAGATCCCATTCATGGAGAGCTTTATAAAGGAAGAAAAGGGAAAGGGGGTAGATCATGAAGCTGAAGCTGGAAAGAACTAAGAAGGCCAGCGGTTATACCGAGGGTAGGCTGTACCTAAATGGGAAGTACTTCTGCGACACCATAGAGGATAGGGTAAGGCCAACGGGAGAAAAGGTGTACGGACAAACCGCCATTCCCGAAGGTTCCTATCAGCTAGTGGTGAACGAGTCGGCTCGCTTTAAGAAGCAGATGCCCCTGCTGTTGGATGTACCCAATTTTAAGGGCATTCGCATTCATTCGGGCAATACGGCCAGCGACTCCGAAGGATGTATCCTTGTAGGGGTTAAAGCAGGCGATGGTGTCGTAGGGCAAAGCCGCATCACCTTTACCGCCCTGATGGAGGAGCTAGGCAAGCATAAGTCCGAAACGCATTCCATTGAAATCGTATGAGGGCAAAGCTTATGGTTGGGCTGGGGCTAGCGGTGCTAGCTCTAGCTATCATTACAGGTGTAAAGCAGCATCAGCTGAACCAACTTCGCGAGGATAAGCAGAGGTTAACCAACAACCAGTCGGCACTCCTTGCTCAGGTGCAATCCTTTAAAATAAAGGTAGGGAGGGATTCGCTGAATGGGGCTAACGTTAGGGCTCTCAAGCTAGAGCTAGATGAGGTAAAGCAGCATCGAAGCCAAGATATCGCCCTTCTCAAGGAGCTAGGCATCAAGCTTAGGTACGCTCAATCGCTACTAAAGAATGCAACCATAACGGAGAACCGCTTTACGGTACCTGTTAGGGATACGGTTGTTAAAAGCTCTGGTCATATTGATACGCTTAGATGCGTTACCTATAAGGATAAGTGGTTTGAGTTTGACGGGTGCATAGATAGGGAGAATCGTTTTACGGGACATACGGCATCGGTTGATACGCTTGTTGGCGTTCCGAATATCATTCCGAAAAAGTTTCTTTTCTTCAGATGGGGGATTAAAGCGATTCAGTTTACAGCTATCAACAAAAATCCGAATTCAAAAATCTACTTTCAGGAGTATTACGAAATCAAATAAAAAATTGCTACATTTAGATCAAACAAAAAATCTAGCCCGAAAAGGCTGGATTTTTTAGTTTCTGTGTGTAGAATTGTGTGTAGGATGATCTAATATGCACATAATCAATAGTTGTATTTACTCCATTTTACTCTCATTACTCTTTAGCTTGTTGCATAGATGGAGTACGGATTGTTATAGCTACTATAGAAAGATTCTTGGAAATGGTTGGTAAGCTTGTATAATTGCGGCTTACTCGTCCCATCTTTATAGCGATGTATTCCGCCAAACTTTATACCTTTGGCGGAATACTTTGTACTACAAGTATATGGAAGAATTCAAAATTATTAAACCCTCATTACTGCTCGCCCCATATATTAAGAATTACTGGTTGTTGAAAACAGCTTGTGACTCCCCAAAGTTGGCACGTACGCATCCTATTGGTATGATGAGCCTGATATTTCATCGTGGTAATCGCCTACTATCAGTTCATGATAACATGCTTCATCCTCGTGCATTTCTCAGTGGGCATGAAAAATCTTTTGCAGACCTCGAGTACGTTGGGCAGATCAGCATGATTTCTGTTGTTTTTCGTCCAGCTGGTGTTAAGGCCTTTTTCGACTTTCCGATGAGTACGATTAGCAATCTTCGTGTAACAGCAGGAGATATAGAAGATAAAGAATTTGCAGGGTTGGAGCATTCCCTAATGAGCACTGAAGATGACCAGCTATGTATCTACCTAATTGAGCGATTTCTTCTTAACCGCCTTTGCCATTTGGATAAGTACAATTTGAAGCGGATAGACGCAACAATCCAGCTGATCAATTCTGGTTATACAGAAGTAGGCTTCCTCGCTGATAAGGCTTGCTTAAGTCCCAAGCAGTTTCAGCGCATTTTTTCGGAGTATGTTGGTATGAATCCAAAGGAGTTTGCCCGAGTGGTTCGTTTTCAAAGGGCATTACATAAGCTAGAATCAAGTTCGCAAATTTCGTTTACAGCGCTTGCCGCCGAATGCAACTACTTCGATCAATCACATATGATAAAAGACTTTAGGGCTCTTTCTGGATATACACCGAGCGAATACCTAGATGCTTGCTCGCCACATTCCGACTATTTCAACTAGTTCTACTTGTCCCTTTTTTACAATTCTTTTCCATTTGCAATCTCTTCTTTTGTTCTTTCACAATTAAAGAATTAACGAGATGGACAAGAACTCATTAGTAGAGAAAGCAAAATCGCATCTGCATGTGCTATGCTCCGAAATTGGAGAACGCAGAGTTGGAAGTGTAGAAAATCGAAAGGCAACAGCTTATGCCAAAAAAGTGTTGGAATCTTTGGGTTGGAAAACCGAAACTTCTGAGCTGATGGTTATTGATTGGAAATCTGACGGAGCTAGCTTGATTTGCAATGGAATGCCATTTGAAGTATATTCTTCTCACTACTCTTTGGGCTGTTCTGTAAGTGGCGAACTAATTGCAATCGGTACAACGAAACAGCTAGAGCAGGCTTGTATTAGGGATAAAATAGTTCTTCTTTATGGTGAAATAGCATCACAGCAGATTGCTCCTAAAAACTTCCCATTTTGGAACCCAGAAGAACATCAGCATGTTGTTTCTCTGCTGGAAAGAGGGAATCCTAAAGCTTTAGCTTGTGCCACAGAGCGTAATTCTGCAACTGCTGGAGGTGTTTATCCTTTTCCGTTGTTCGAGGATGGAGATTTTGACATCCCGTCGGTTTATATGAAGGATACCGAAGGTGAAAGGCTGCTAGCATACGCTGGGCAAACTGTAGAGCTTGTATCCAAAGCTATCCGTATTCCAGAAACCGCCTTCAATGTCATTGCTCGAAATAGCTCTACATCTTCCAAGCGAATTGTTATTTCTGCCCATATTGATACCAAAATTGGAACACCTGGCGCAATTGATAATGGGACAGGCGTAGCCATTGTGTTAATGTTAGCCGAACTTCTTAAGGGATATTCTCTAAAGTATCCGGTAGAATTGGCCATTTTTAATGGGGAAGACTACTATGGAGCGCCAGGGCAAGTAAAATACCTGGCGCAAAATGACGGGAGATTTAACGAGATATTGCTAAATATTAATATCGATGGAGCTGGATATAACGAAGGCTTATCTTGTTTTTCAGCGTTTGATCTTCCAGAGAGTATTAAAGGTAAGCTGCTTGGCGTTCTTGAGGATATGTCCGAAATTACAGAAGGACTTCCTTGGTATCAGGGCGATCATAGCATGTTTTTACAGAACGGTTGTCCTGCAATTGCTGTTAGCTCCATGTGGTTTATTGAGAATATGGACTGTCAGGATATTACGCATACTCAGAAAGATAACCTTAGCATTGTTAGCTATAATCGTGTTGCCGAATGTGCTATTGGAATAGCTGAGCTAGTTGGAAGATTGTAGGTTTACATATTTAGAAAACAAAAAAATGTGCAAAGGTTCTAGCTATGCCCAGCTAGGATCTTTACTTTCTGTCTCCATTAAAAAGTAAAAGCTCATTTACGTTAATTCCTGATTTGCTTAGTTGCGATGAAAATATGACTTTCCTCAATACTGCAACTCACAAAAAAAAAAACGCCTACAGCTGTTTCTGTAAGCGCTTGGTCATTTCCTATCCTTACTAGATGATCTGTATAAGTGTCAGCTTGTTGTATATGATTGAGGCTTTTTTGTTAAAAATACAAGGTAGGCAATATAAATAGTTCACCTAGATTTCCTTTAGCTGCTTTAAACGTCCCTGATACAGCTGCCAGTAGCTCCTTTTTGTTGTTTCGTTCAGGAAAGAAGCATTCACCATTTTTTCAACCAAATCAGATTTTGACACCATTAATGCCATCAAAATACTAAACTGCTTTTCGTTAATCCCTGCCTTTCCAGCAAGTATGGCGAACTGCTTGCGAACTTTTCCTTGGGCCAGATTTCTTGGTAGCAGGCCATCTTCAAGAGCAAAATCGCTATCCTCTATATGAATTCGGCTATTTAATAAGTCGTAGGCAGGGCTAAGGCGATAATCTCCCATTGGAGTTTCCAACAAGGAGAAGTTCTTAAAGTGAGCATCCCCGTTTGAAAACAGGTAGTTAAATATCAAAACCTTTAGCAGCTTAGGTGCTTCCAACTTATAGGCAGGCAAATGTGCTTCCATCAGCTGGAATAGCTCCAAGTAGCTCCCTGAATACTTGTAATGCTCTCCGTGTGTTTGCGGTGTTCTACTAGCCAACGATGCAAAATCATCTTGTGCTAGCTTGGTTCCATCGTCCTTTACATCAAATCGCTTGGTGATATATGCAGGTGTACCATCCTTAAAAAAAATCAAGGCGTTTTCGGCTGTTTCTATTCCATATATCTGGCGGGCTACCTGCATGGTTAGATGCTCGTTGGCTGGCATCTGATCAGGCTTTTTACCTACCCGTGGAATTGGTTTAAGGATATAGGTTCCGCGCTCACCTTCATTGACAAGCCGCAGCTTATTTTTCTCGAGCAATACAGAGAATTTTTCCTGCACTCCCGAAATGGACATCCGCTTTTGGTTCTCTTCAAAGAGTTCTTCTGTTTCAGGATTAGACATTGGTGAGTAGTATGGCAGCACATGATGCACCTTCTTACCCTGAAATACCCTGTTTAAGCAGGTTCTGCTGTAAGTGTTAAATCCTTCGGCTAGTGTGCCTGGGCAATGGTTTATTTCAGGTAGACTCATGCATTTTCAATTTTAACTACTCTAACGGCTCCAATGCTGTCGCTTTTTGCGGTGGTCATCAGCAATCCGAAATAGTCATCCTGATCTATTCTGTTATGCTTACACACCACCTGCTTGTTGGAACCTTCAGGAAGCATGTTGTAAAAAAATGGAAATAAGAATCTTGAATGGTATTCTTGCTCCGTTTTAGGTAAAGTCAAGCTGATAGCTGGTTTGCTACTATCTTCCATCCAAAGAGTGTGATAGCGGAATGTAAATGAGCCATCATCATGCTGAGTCAGGACACCTGCTTCTTCATCTTTGTATAGTATCCGTGCTTGTCTCATCTACTACGAGTTACATTTTTAAGCTTTAGGCATACTTCTAACCCTAGCACATCGGCTATTTTCTGTAATGTTAGCAGCGTCGGGTTTCCTTTTCCGCTTTCAAGCTGCTTAAGCGTCCTTAAGCCTACGCCAGATAGCTCTGCTAAGGTTTCCTGCGTCACTTGCAGCGCTTCTCTTCGCGCTTTTATTATCTCTATTAGATCCTTAAAGTGCATTTTACCGCTCTTTTTTGTGTGAAAATAAAAATATTTCTCATTAATTTCAATACAAAGTGCGTTAAAAAGCACTATTTGTTGTGTTTATTGCTTTACGTGTTGAAATATCACACTATAGTGCACTATAATGCACTATTTGTTCAATCTGCTAGTGAAAATTTTGTTCAAACCTCGTCGAGCAGCTTAAAAAATTGGATAAATAGACTTCTATGCTCTCGTGTGCGTTTGAGGTTAATAGTTAGATATTTAATTTGTTAGATGCTTAATGTGCTCTTAAACTTGTATCAGAATGAAGAAGGGCTTGTTTTGGATGTTTGATGAGCTTTAACAAGCTCCTTCTTCTGTTATACCATTTAAGGCCAATATCGCTAGCTTCAAAAGCATTGGCAGGACTAGTACAGCTTGCTCCATTTGTTTGTCGAGATTTTTATATAGTGGTATAGCCAAGTACGTCCATAAGCTTTTCGTTGAGCTTCCTGTTTTTTCCCTTGTAGGGGTGGCAATGTATGTGAATAGCAGGGTTGAAATTCAGCTCAATGATAGCGTAGTTGTCCGGTGTTGTCTCCTTTGTATAGTCTTTTATGATCATATCAAGGCCTGTAATTTTAGCGTTAAGCAACCGTGTTGCCTCTACGGCAATTCTTTTGTAGGAATCTGGAATATCATCGGTAAAATCAACGCTGTCTCCGCCTGTGCTGATGTTGGAGTTTTCACGCAAGTAGACTACCTCTCCCGATGTTGGGATGTAATCAAAATCTTTATGTTGTGAGCTTAAAAATATGTTCTCCGCTTCGCCAAGCTGTATCTTTTCTAGAGGGGTTCGATACCCCTTGCCGCGTAAAGGGTCTTGGTTTTTAAGGTGAACGAGCTCTCGGATAGATTTTACGCCGTCTCCTGTAACATTTGCCGGTACACGATTTAGGATGCCCACAACCTCATTGCCAATCACAAAAAACCTGAACTCCTTTCCTTCGACAAATTCCTCTACAAGAACGGTAGAGTCGTTCTCAAAAGCAATGTCCACGGCTCTACCAAATAGCTCCCTATCAAGGTTCTCTTTTAAGATAGTAATGCCAATCCCAAAATTGGTTCGATTAGGTTTTATAACGATCGAACGTCCTTTAAAAACCTCAAAATCCACCTTTGCTTTTGCCGCTTCAGTGTACTCCACTCCCCTCGGAACACGAATGCCAGCACCATCTAAAATTTTCTTGGTTACATGCTTGTTCTCCATCGCAAGAATGCTGACGTAGTTGTCCAACGATGTCTTTGTTGCCTGTTTAACAAGCTGAGAATGCCCATTTTGGGTGAGCTTTACAAAATTCTCATCCCTATCAAGTATTTCAAACGAAACCCCTCGCTTGACTGCTTCGCGCAGCAGCAGCTGAGTGGAAAGTTCCAGCTCTTCCATACCTATAAAGTTGTAGTCCATACGTTGGCTTTCTGCCAAAAAATTACGGGCTTGTTCAAGGTGAAAGGGGATGTATCCCATTTTTACAACGCCATCCAGCACGTCGTACACCTTACGCTGTTTAGGGTTATCTATCAGCTCTAATGCGAGCTTAACTGCGTTAAGGTGTTCAACGCTTGTAATTTTTAGCTGCTCTAGCATGTCTGAAATTGAATTCAAATGCTGCCTTGCCTCAGCCCATATGTTTATAGATTTGCCTGATTGCTCGTGAATCAGCGGAATGGCGTGAAGGCCGTAAAGCGATACGTAGCCATGGTAGCTGTTGGCCAGCGATTGTGCCTGGGCATCGAATGCGTCAGGTTCATCCGCTAGCAGTCCGTATAAAGCTAATGCATGAAGAAGGTATAGCGCTTCTTTCGATATTCCTGCTTTAGCAGTAGGGTCTATGTCGATAAATCGGATTTCAATGTAGGAGATGTGGTTGGGGTTGCTGATAAGCTTAGGACGAACCGAAGTGTACAGCTCTTTTGGAGAGGAGAGCTTCCCCTCGGTAATCATACTCTCGACGCTGCGTATGAAGCTGGCAACGGAGCTGTAGCTAGGATAGAGCTCTTCAATGTTTTGATACCCGTAGCAGCTATTCCTAATCGAAAGCCCGATTACATTTTTTTCAATTTTCTTAGGGGTAACATTGCACCTTAGCTCCATCGTAGAATCAACAACTGGGCTACTTCCATATAGCAGTACGTACAGCCACCTTAACCGGAGCAGCTGCCTGGTTGCTTTTAGGTACACCTCGTCCTTGAAATCGTCAAAGGATAGCGAGGCGTTGCTCTTGCTGTACAAATTCCTCAGCAGCTTCTCGCTAAAGGAAATGTTAAAGTGAATACCGGAAAAGAGCTGGTTTTTGGACCCGTACTTCTGGGCTAGCAGCTCACGGTAGCGCTGGGCCTCCTTCCCCTCTTCATCATACTGCGCTATGGGTATCTGCTTATCATCGGGTAGTATTGGCGGAATGCTCTGAGGCCATAAATACTCCTCGGTCAACTCTATGCTGATAATATCGTGCACTGTTTCTAAGAAGCCTAGGGATTGCTTGATATCGGGGAGCGGAGGGGTGCGCATTTCAATCTGGCTCTCCGAAAAGTCGGTGGTGATATATGGATGCTTTAGCTTATTGCCAAATGCCTTGGGATGTGGGGTTTGGGCTAAATTTCCTGCTGTATCTACGCGAAGGTTTTCCTTTTCAATTCCAAAAAGACCTTCAAGCCATATGTTCCCCTTCAGCTGGTTAGAAATGGCATTAAAAAAGTTAAGGGGGAGTCCCTTACTCTGACCGTCTTGAGGCTTGTTATTGCCTGCTTTGGGTTTTGTTGGATAACCTACGTCTTTCATGCTTGATTTTTTTTAATGAACATTTTAAAAAGAACAGCGAAGAGGGCTACAAGGAGCGTCCCTTTGGCAATGCTGCTGATGCTGATGCTCCACCATACTGACGATAACGAATGGCTCCAAAAATGAATAAATGCGAGAGCCATAGGAATCCGGAGTAGCGTGAGCGAGATTCCGGTGATGGCAGGGATGTTTGTTCGTCCCCATCCAAAGAATGCTCCTGTAGCCATGAGCTCAAGGCACATAAACAGCTGCGAAAATCCCAATATTGTGAGGTACTCGCTCCCCATTGCAAGGCTTTGTTTATCGTTAAGAAAAATAGAGAACAGCGGTACGGGAAAGGCAATCAGCACGGTCGATGTGATTAGCCCTACCACTAGGGCCAGTAGCAATCCGGAGCAGAAAGCCTTCCACTGCTCGTTGTAGTCCTTAGCTCCGAATGCTTTTCCAGAGGTGGTGGATAGGGCAGACATGAAGCCTCCTATGGTCATGTAGGAGATGGCTTCTATTTGAATTCCTACCTTCTGCACTGCTATGGCGGTTGCTCCCCAGCTGCTTACGATGCGGGCCATCCCAATAGCCGTAATCGTGAACAGAATCCGTTGTATGGTAGGGCTTATCCCTAAGCTGACAATGTTTTTAAGTAGCGTCTTTCGGTAGCGAACTCCAGTTGGCCTTAAGCTTTTTGTTTGGTAGAGCTTTCTGTAGAATAGAAAAGTGGTTACCGCCTGGGAGACAACGGTTCCAAGTGCTGCGCCATTAATGCCCAGCTTTGCTCCGAAAATTAGTAGGGGATCTAGAGCTATGTTGAGAAGAAGGGCAATGGTGTTAATCTTGAACGGTGTTTTGCTATCGCCATAGCCAATAAAGACGCTGGTAAAGAATAGGTTTTGGAATGAAAAGGGGATGGATAGCCCAATAACGAGCAAATACGATGTGGCAGAATGCTCAAGCTCAGGATTATTCAGGCCTACAATGCCTATCAGGTATTTACCAGCTATGATTAGTATGAGGTAGTATAGTAAGGCTGTCGAAATTACTGCTAGAATACCGCTTCGAATGTAGCTCTTGACTAGCAAGTAGCTGTTCCTTCCAGCGGCATGTGAAACCTTAATGCCGGCACCAACTGTGAGTAGGGTAGATATCCCCCAGCCCAAATTCATAAAAAAACCAGCAGAGCCAACCGCAGCAACTGCGCTGCTTCCTAATTTCCCTACAAACAGGATGTTAATGAAGTTGTAGGCCATTGTCATGAAGGAAGTTGCAATAACTGGCACTGCAAGGCGAATGAGCTGCATCAAGCTGGAGTGGAAAAGCATCGGGAGGTAGCTAAAGATAATATTAGGGGGATATGCCTTATCATGGATTCCTGAGTTGTTACGAATGAAATAGCTCCGTACTTAGATGCTCTTCTCCGCCATCAGAAAAGATAATAACAATGTTTCCTGAGGTCATGCTTTGGGCGATTTCCAGCGCTGCGCACACTGCCGCTCCGCTGCTCATTCCGGCAGGGATTCCTTCCTTTCTCATAATGTGCCTTGCTATCTCGAAGGCCTTTTCAGCTTTGACCATAGTTGTACTATCTATGTGTCTCAAGTACCATGTATAGGGCAGATGAAGGGCATAGGCATGCAAACTCCCTGCTCTTCTTGATTAATTCTGGAGCATTGCATCTATCTCCAATCACAAACCCAACTTTGGTGAAATAATCCTCCGCTGTATTTGTAAGAAGATGAAGAGTACGGATGTGGTGATCTATGGAGAAATGTAAAAGGCTATTGTATAAGCTCCTTCCAATGCCCCTTCCTCTATAGCTGCTTTTTACTGCAAAGGAACGGAGCAAACCTTCCTCTTCATGAATTTCAAGCCCAATGCAACCAACAATTTCATCGTCAACTTTTGCAACTATAAGCTGAACGCTGCTTTCTGCAATGTCAGAAAAGGGCAATCCGTTGGCATCCAGAAGCCTGCATATCAAGTCTGTTTCACCTTCTTGTGCTACAAAATAGCTAACCATAAGCTCGTTATATTACTTTTTACAATTTTCATCCTCAAAACGCAATTGAACCATTCTCCCAATTACTTTATCAAGCAAACGGATCAGCTCATCTCTTTCAGAATCGGCAAGTACGGATAGCGTATCGCTGAAGTACTTATCATTTGATTTATTTATCGTTTGACAAATTTTTTTACCTGCATCTGTTAGCTCGATAGTAGCCATGCGTCGGTTTTCTGGCGGAATGCTTCTGTCTATAAGTCCGACGTTAACCAACCCATCGACGGTACGGCTAATGGTGCTTTTGTCAAGTCCTAGAGTTTTTGCAAGTTCGGTAAGCGATTCTTTTCCCTTGCTTTCAATTTCGAGAAGGGTGTGGCATTGAGCTAGCGTAATGCCATTGCAACAAGAATCGGATTTTTGCATAAAAAGCTCGCGTTCAAACCTTCTAAGGATTGTTCTAAACTTTCTAATTGCTTGTTTGTCAGTTGTGTTCATTTTTGTATTGATGCTATATGAAACTGTTGCAATATACAACAATATGTCAATAAAAAAATGTCTTATAAAAATTTTAAGCAAGAGTCGTATGATCTTTGTTTGAGCTCATCAGAATAGGATGTTTCGCTGAGAATCCTTCATCCATACAAATAGTGCTGCATTCCTTGCAAGCGTAATTTGTTACTAGAGTTGTAAACTCGAAAGCCCCCTGAGAATGCTTAAAACACTTAGCTGTATTTTAGTCTTTTTTCCAGTCACTCCATATATGATTGGGTTTAAGACCCACTGAATGCACTTTATGCGCTCATTTCACACCTTAAAGGTCTAATGGCGGCAAAATGTTTGCATTGCCCCTCAGTACTACAAGCAATACACCTGATTTCGAGTCGGCTTTTGGTGCTTTTCATCGCTTTTCATCTGTTATCATCTTGTAGCCAAAATCACTGATATTCAGCCTTGAATATAGCAATTCTGTTTCATCCATTATCATCCAACTTCATCTTTTACCCCTTAGGCGTGTGCAAAACGTGTGCACCTGATTTTCGGTGCACGCATGGAATGAGATGGATTGATACTAATACAAAGGCTTGAAAGGCCAGTAAAATCGGATTGTAAATAGACGTTCTAACAGCCTTAGAAACGCCAAGTAAAGGAATTAAATATGCTTGTTTACCTCATATAATGGTACACAACAGTTGCTTGTATGAAACGTTTGGCATTTCGAAGAGATTTCCTATCAAGTTACAACTACTTTTAAGACGAACTGAAATGCTTGATAAACAAAAGACTGCCAAGTGTTTAATACACGATGTTGGCAACTTCCCTTTTTATTTTGTCAGAATTTCAATCATTCTTTTACTGTGTTCTTCAATTTCATTATAGTTGTTCGTACCGTTTGTATCCCATTGTTCATATTCCATCATAATGCGTTGCTTTATGCTATCAATTGTTGGACTTCCTGTGTAATAATCTTTTTTTGCGGCTGGCATAAAATTACTCAAACGTGAATTTTTACTACCGCTAATCAGACATAAATTCCCGAAATTATCCAACCATACAGCATCTTGGCCTTTTAAAATTAAATTCTCGTCAATGGGGTGTTGTGGATAATAATGCTCAACCGAGCTTCTGAATGTGTATTCAAAGTCTTTAACACGATTATCCGCAAATGCTTGTCCGTTACTGATTTTAAAATAGTTTTTGTCTGCTCTGTAATCTTGCCACAACAAGTAATCAAGATAATTGAAAATAAAATTTTCTACTGCTGTCCCTTGATTGAGTTTGTTTGTGTCAATATTGTTTACTGTATTTTTTTGAATGCCATTATTTGTGTAGATAATTTCAAAATAATCTCTTGGGTTAATTGCTAAAAATCTGTCATTAAAGAATGCTTTGGCAAGATTTTCAAGGTACGTTTTATAATCTTTTGCTAAATCTACTCCTGAATACTCTAAAACAAATTTTAATGAAGCGTTCAACCAATGTTTATAAACTAAAGTCGGACTTGAAACGTGAAACATTGAATGTAACATTAATATTTCTCTGTTTAATCCTTCATTACTTTCTGCATTGTCAGCATCAAAAGTATTCACATAACTCACTTTGTTTCCATCATTCAATTTTAGCCGTCTTAAACTCCAATGGTCTGTGCCCTTTGCAAACTCTCTTTTTATAACATACTTATCAAAGTAAAATTTGCTTTTCAATAAATTGTAACCGAATTGTTTAACAAATTTTTTTTTAATATCATTTTTCAAAAACGGTTCAAACAGTTCCAATAGTCGTTTGTCATCTAATGGAATATCGGATTTTGTTTGTATTCTTAAAATGTGAAGTAAGAAGTTTGCAAAATTGACAATTGTATTAAATCTATCGGGGCTTTCGTCCGTGTTACCTTTATTGTCAGAAATTGGTTTTGCTGTTTTTACAAGAAGTTGGCTTATTGTAAAAGTTTCTTCCGAAGTTTGGTTGGCTGTTGGAATCTGTAATTTCTGATAAACAAGGTCTTTGCCAACTAAATTGTTCCAATCACTTTTACCAAATAGTTCATCTCTTTGTGCAACTGAAAAACCGTATTGAACATATTTTTCCATATTTGAAGTTGCTTCCCAAATCAAATTAAAAGCATATTTCAAATTGTCGTCTTCCAAAATTTCAAGCATTTTTGCTTTTAAAATTTCGTGTTTTTCTAATTGCTCACCGCGACTATTCATTATTTCAAAATAGTGGTTTAAGTCTGTATCTTCTGGAACTAAAACACGTAAGATTGTAACCTTTTCAAAAAAGTAATTGCAAAATTCATCAATGGACAATTTATTATCAACTAAAATTTTTGCTAATGATTTATTTGCATCGTAATAACCTTGCTGAATAGCAACATTACATTCCTTATTATCTAAACTTATACCGTTAAAAAGATAATAAAGAGTGTTTGAAGCAACTTTACGACTATCAAAAGATAAATTGAGTTTTTTATACCAAGGCAAATCAATTGTTGTGTACTCGTTTTTGATTACATTTAACAATATGGTCAATGTTGTTAAGCGTTGCTGTCCGTCAATAGTTTCATATATTACACTACCTTCCAATTTTCTTTCATACGCAATCAACGAACCAATATAATATCTAGGTTTGCTTTCTGAATTATTGCTTTTACTTTTAACAATGTAATCAACTATATCCTGAATAAGTTGGGTTATTTGAGGTTCTCCCCATTCGTAATTTCTTTGATAGATTGGAATTACATAATTGTCTGAACAGAACAA
>Ga0209464_10000413_pt1 | contig 13638 bp, 12 predicted proteins | sample DOMMetBare1Fresh_2_FD_187473 | JGI IMG/M metagenome (GOLD analysis project Ga0209464, IMG submission 187473) | Wetland sediment microbial communities from St. Louis River estuary, USA, under dissolved organic matter induced mercury methylation -... | ecosystem: Environmental > Aquatic >... | reverse complement strand
CGTTGTAGAACGTGGGCGCGATGGGACTGTTCGGACTGTTCGGGTCGAAGGAGGAGCGGGCGCAGGGCGCGCTCCGCAAGCTCGCGAAGCGCGTGACCGAACGTTACGGCCCGCCCGAGAACCGCCAGAAGGCGATCGACCAGCTCGGGGACATGGGCACCGAAGCCTCGCTCGCGACCCTCTGCCTGCGCTTCACCATCCGCTCCGAGCCGGGGATCACCGACGACGAGGAGAAGGAGACGGCGCGCCGCATCCTGGTCGACGCGGGCGAGAAGGCCCGCCCCGCGCTGGAGCGGTTCGTTCGCGAGCAGGAGGACGGGATCGCCTGGGGGCTGCGCGCCCTCGCCGAGATCGCCCCCCCGAGCGTGCTCGGGGTCGTCGTCTCCAACCTCGAGAAGCTCGGCCGCGAGTACACCCGCGACCCCGAGAAGAAGATCGTGCTCCTCACCTGGCTGCGCGAGCACCACGCCGGCGCCACGGACCCCGCGGTGGAGGGGGCGCTCCTGCCGCTGCTCGAGGACTTCTCCGACGACGTGCGCATCGCCGCGACGCGCGCGCTCGCGACGCTCGCGCCTTCGGAGGCCGGGCGCGAGGGGCTCATCCAGCTGCTGCTGCGCGACCGCGACAACGCGCGGGTGCGCGGCGAGGTCCTCGAGGCGCTCGCCGCCCTCGGCGCCGACGTGAAGGGCTTCCGCCCGAGCGTCGAGGCGCTCCTCGTCGAGCCGTTCTTCCTCGACCGCGAAGGGCGCGTGAAGAAGCGCGGCTGACGCGTTGCGGCTGCACCGGAAGGTGCGACGAAGACCCGACGCGAGACGGCCGGCGGGTTAGACTGCCGCGCGTGAAGGAAGCTCCGCACGCCCCGTCGGGCCCGGGCCCGACGCGCGCGACGCCCGCGCGGGCTGCTCCCGAGGCGCCCCGCAACCCCCTCGCCCGCTTCTTCGAGCCGGTGCGCGTCGCGCGCGACGCGGACGAGTCGCTCGCCGCGCTCTCCGCCCGCGGGAGCCTCGTGTTCGTGATGCGGGCCCCCAGCCTGCTCAACTTCTTCTACCTGCGCTGGTTCCTCCGGCGCCGCGGCCTCCCCGCCCTGCGCGCCGTGCAGGGGCTCTCCGGGTTCCGCTCCTGGGTCGCCCGCGTGCGCCGGAGCCGCCGCGCGTTCCGCGAGGCGGTCGAGGCGGGCGCCGCGACGCTGGTCTTCCTCCGGGGCCGGAAGGACCGCGACCCGTTCCCCGAGCTCGTGAAGCTCCAGCGCGACCTGCACCAGCCCGTCCTGCTCGTCCCGGTGCTGCTCGTCTGGAGCCGCCGCGCCCAGAAGCTCGTGCCGTCGATCTGGGACGTGCTCTACGGCGCGCCGGAGTCCCCGAGCGCGTTCGCGAACGCGATCGGGTTCCTGCGCGCCTACCGCCGGGCCTCGTTCGAGGTCGGCAAGCCGCTCGACCTCCAGGTGGCGGTCCAGCAGGAGCCGGACGCGGCCGACGCCTTCCTCGCCCGCAAGGTGCGCGGCGTGCTGCACCAGCACCTCGCCCGCGAGTTCCGCACCGCGGTGGGCCCGCCGCTCAAGAGCCCCTCGCGCGTCCGCGAGAAGGTGCTCCGCGACCGCGGGCTGCGCGCGGCGCTCGAGGCTCGCGCCGCCGAGACCGGCAAGCCCCTCGCCGCGCTCGCCCAGGAGGCGGAGCGGAACCTCCGCGAGATCGCGAGCCGCTACGACCCGCACTTCATCCAGGTGGCCCGCTTCCTCCTCGCCCGGATCTTCCGGCGCCTCTACACGAGCGTGGAGGTGGACGAGGCCGGCCTCGCGCGGGTGAAGCGCGCCTCCGCCGACACGCCCATCGTGCTCTGCCCGAGCCACAAGAGCCACGTCGACTACCTCGTGCTCTCCTGGCTGCTCTACGAGCACGGCATGACCCCGCCGCACGTGGGGGCCGGCATCAACCTCGCGTTCTGGCCGTTCGGCCCCATCGCCCGCCGCGGCGGCGCGTTCTTCATTCGCCGCAAGGTGAAGGGGGACCGGGTCTACACCGCGGTGCTGCGCGCCTACGTGAAGCACCTCCTGCGCGAGCGCTTCCCGCAGGAGTTCTACGTCGAGGGCGGGCGGAGCCGCACCGGCAAGCTGCTCTTCCCGAAGACCGGCCTCGTGTCGATGGAGGTGGACGCCTGGCTCGACGGCGCCGCCGACGACGTCACGTTCGTGCCGGTGGCGATCGACTACGAGAAGCTCATCGAGGCCTCGAGCTACGTGAAGGAGCTGTCCGGCGCCGAGAAGCGCAAGGAGAGCCTGCGCGGGCTGCTCGGCGCGGCGCGGGTCCTGTTCCGTCGCTACGAGCGGCTCTACGTGCAGTTCGAGGAGCCGATCTCGCTGCGGGCGATGGCCGAGGGCCGGCTCGGCGCGGGCGCGGCGTCGCTCGTGCCCGACGCGACGTGGGGCGGCGAGGAGGAGCGCCGGGCGCGCGGCGCGCAGGCGGCCGACGCCGCCGGCTCGACCGCGCTCGCGGCGCACGCGGAGTCGAAGCGGGCCCTGGTCCAGGCGGTGGCGAACCGGATCGCCTACGGCATCAGCCGGGCCGTGACCATCACCCCGATCGGCCTCCTCGCGGCGACGCTGCTCTCGCACGTCCGGCGCGGCATGGGGGCCGAGGAGGTGGCGCGGCGGATCGAGCTGCTCCGCTACGTCGCGGCGGAGGGCGGGGCGCGCTTCGGCCGCGACCTCGCCGGCGCGCCCTCCGACCCGCGCCAGCCCGGGCCGATCGCCGACGCCATGCGCGGCCTCGCGCGCAGCGGCCTGGTGCGCGTCGAGGTGGCGGCCGGCGACACGATCTACCTCGTGCCCGACGAGAAGCGGCCGGTGCTGGACTACCACCGCAACGCGGTCATCCACCGCTACGTCGCGCCCGCCCTGCTCTCCAGCGCGGTGCGGGCGTCGGCCGCGGCCTCGGGGGCCACCACCGTCGCCGACGCGCGCGACGGGGCGCTCTGGCTCTCCCGCCTGCTCAAGCTCGAGTTCATGTACCGGGTCGGCTCGAGCTTCGACGAGATCTTCGGCCAGCACCTCGCCTTCCTCGAGCGCGTCGGCGCGATCGCGCGCACGGGCGAGGTGATCACCCCCGGGCCGGAGGGCGACCTGCTCTCGTTCCTCGGGGAGTTCATGCGGTCGTACCTCGAGGCGTACCGGCTCACCGCCGAGACGGCGCTCGCGGTGCTCGGGTCCGACGCAGCGCGGCAGGGCGCGGGGTTCGACCGGCGTGCGCTCGTGAAGGAGGCGCTCGAGCGCGGGCGGGCGGCGTTCCTCTCGGGCCGGATCGCGCTGCGCGAATCGCTCTCCAAGGCGACGATCGAGAACGCCGTCGAATGGCTCGTGGTGCAGGGCCTCGCCACCGAGGAGGGGGGCGCGCTCCGGCTCGCCGAGCCCGGCGGCGCGCCGCTCCGCGCCATCGTGGACGGAATAACTCCTCATTTTACGGGGTGATTCACGGGGCAGTCCCTTTCGCCGGGCCCCTCGCCCGCGCTAGGCTCCGCGACCACCTCGGAGCTTCTCCGCCGCACCGCAGGACCTCTCTCTCGCCCGCCGCGACGAAGCGCGGACGGTGTCACCCAGGAGGCTGTTCGCATGTCCGACCGGATTCTCCACCAGGGACTCAAGTCGAAGGTGATGTCGGCCGAGGCCGCCGCCGCCCTCATCCCCAACGGCGCTCGGATCGGCATGTCCGGCTTCACGGGCGCTGGCTACCCGAAGGCCGTCCCGATCGCGCTCGCGAAGCGCGCGCTCGAGGAGCGCCTCAGGGGCAAGCCGCTCAGGTTCGACGTCCTCACCGGCGCTTCCACCGGCCCGGAGCAGGACACGATGATGAGCCTCGTCGACGCCCAGCGCTTCCGCTTCCCGTACCAGGGCGACGCGGTGACCCGGGAGAAGATCAACGCCGGGCTCATGGAGTACCAGGACATGCACCTCAGCCACGCCGGCTCGCTCGTCCGGCATGGCCACTACGGCAAGATCGACTTCGCCCTCATCGAGGTCACCCGGATCAACTCCGACGGCACCGCGCTGCCCTCCTCCTCCTGCGGCGCGAACAACGTCTACCTGGAGCTCGCCGACAAGATCATCCTCGAGGTGAACAGCTGGCAGGACGAGCGGCTCGAGGGGATGCACGACATCCTCTCGGTCAGCTCGAAGCACGGCGAGCGCCAGCCGATCCCCATCCTCGCGGCCGACGACCGGAAGGGCTCCAAGTTCTGGAGCTTCGACCCGAGCAAGGTCGTGGCCATCGTCGAGACGAACAACCCCGACCGGAACGCGCCCTTCAAGGCCCCCGAGGAGATCCACAAGAAGATCGCCGGCCACATCATGGATTTCTTCCAGGGTGAGGTGAAGGCGGGCCGCGTCTCGAAGCACCTCACCCCGCTCCAGTCCGGCGTGGGCAACATCGCCAACGCCGTGCTCGTCGGGCTGAACGAGGGCCCGTTCGAGCAGATGATCTCGTACACCGAGGTCATCCAGGACGGCATGCTCGACATGCTCGACTCGGGCAAGCTGAAGGCCGCCTCCGCGACCGCGTTCTCGGTCTCGCCCGAGGGGCAGATCCGCTTCAGCAAGAACATCGACCGCTACCGGAAGCAGATCATCCTCCGCCCGCAGGAGATCTCGAACAACCCGGAGGTCATCCGGCGCCTGGGCTGCATCGCGATGAACGGGTTCGTCGAGGCCGACATCTACGGCCACGTGAACTCGACCCACATCGCCGGCAAGGGCATCGAGAACGGCATCGGCGGGTCCGGCGACTTCGCCCGCAACTCGGCCTACACGATCTTCATGTCCCCGGCGACCGCCAAGGACGGGAAGATCTCGGCCATCGTGCCCTTCGCGACCCACATCGATCACACCGAGCACGACGTGCACGGCATCGTGACCGAGTACGGGTTCGCCGACCTCCGCGGCCGGAGCCCCAAGGAGAAGGCGAAGGAGATCATCGACAAGGCCGCCGCGCCGGAGTTCCGGCCGCTCCTGTGGGACTACCTGAAGCGGGCGATGAAGAACCCGAGCGCCGGCCTCCACTCGCCGCACATGTTCGAGGAGGCGTTCGCCTTCCACACCCGGTACCTCAAGACCGGCGACATGCGGCCGAAGAAGTAGGCTCGCTCCTCCGTGTCACCGGCGGCGGCCCAGGGCTCCGGCCCGGGCCGCCGTCGCCGTTTCCGGCTAAGCTCTCGCGCCATGAGCGAGCTCGACCTCGGACGCGCGATGGCGACCGCCCGGCGGGCCGTGGAGGCGGCGAGCGCCGCCAGCCTCGGCCACTTCCGGAGGGGCGTGCGGGTGGAGGTGAAGCCGGACCGGACGCCGGTCACCGCGGCCGACCGCGAGTCGGAGGCGAGGATCCTGGCGGTCGTGCGCGAGGCCTTTCCCGACCACGGCTTCCTCGGCGAGGAGACGGGCGTGCACCCCGGGCGCGCCGGGACCCGCTGGATCGTCGACCCGCTCGACGGGACCAAGGGCTTCACCCGCGGTCGCACGTTCTGGGGCCCGCTCGTCGCGCTCGAGCACGAGGGCGAGATCGTAGCCGGCGCGATGGCCCTCCCCGCCCTCGGGGAGACCTACTTCGCGGCGCGTGGCTCGGGGGCGTGGCTCTCGCTGGACGGCGGCGAGCCCACCCGCCTGGAGGTCTCGCGGATCGCGAGCTGGGCCGACGCGACGCTCTCGATGGGCGAGCCGCACGTGCTCTTCCGCCCGCCGATGATGGAGCGGATCGCCCGGCTCGCGACGAGCGCGCAGAGCGCGCGCTGCTACGGCGACGTCGCCGGTGCCGCCCTCGTCCTGCGCGGCCAGGCGGAGGCGTGGGTGGAGGCGGGCGTGCAGATCTGGGACCTCGGCCCGTTCCCGGTGCTGGTGTCCGAGGCGGGGGGCCGCTTCACCGACCTCGAGGGCCGCCCGACCCACGGGTCGGGCGCGTGCCTCCTGTCGAACGGCCTCGTCCACGAGCACGTGCTCGGGGTGCTTCGCGGAGCGTAGGCGCGCTTGATAGGCTCGGGGCCCTAGGAGGCGCACCGCATGCTCGCATGGGACCCCGCGCTGGAGCTCGGAAACGAGCGCATCGACGCGCAGCACCGGACCCTGTTCGCGCGGGCGGTCGCGGTGGTGGAGGCGATCCGCGCGGGGCGCGGCGCGGAGGAGGTGAAGGAGACGCTCCGCTTCCTCACCGACTACGTCGGGCAGCACTTCGCCGACGAGGAGGGGCTCATGCGCGCCATCGGCTACCCCGCCGCGGACGCGCACGCGGCGCTCCACCGGCGCATCGAGCGGCGGCTCGTCGAGGTCGCGACCGCCTGGCACGCGCACGGCGCCACGCCGTCGCTCCTCGCCGACGTCGAGGCGATGATGAGCGGCTGGGTGACGATCCACATCTCGGAGAAGGACCGCGAGCTGACGACGTACCTCGCGGCGAGCGCCCGCTAGGGCGGCGCGGGCTGCGGTCAGGCCGACTCGGTCCGGCGGAACAGATCCACCACGGCGCCGGCCCTCCCCGCCGTGCGGGCGCGCCCGCGCGACCACTCGCGCAGCGCCTTGATCTGCTCCTCGTAGGTCCGGAAGAGCGGCACCACGTCCTGCGCCACGCGCCTGAGATCGCCCGTCTCCACCTCGCGCCCGAGCGCGTAGGCGCGGTGGAGGGCGCCCACGACCACCTGCTCGAGCTCCGCGCCGGAGTACTCGGAGCAGAGGTCCGCGATCGCGCCGACGTCGATCTGCTCCGGCTCCCGGCCGCGGCGGCGCAGGTGGAGCGCGAGGATCTCCCGCCGGGCCTCGGCGTCCGGCAGGTCCACGAAGAACAGCTCGTCGAAGCGGCCGCGCCGCAGCAGCTCCGGCGGCAGCCGAGACACGTCGTTCGCGGTCGCGACCACGAACACCGGCCCCTTCCGCTCCTGCAGCCAGGTCGAGAACGCGCCCAGGAGCCGCGCCGCGCGGGGGTCGCCGCCGTCGGCGGGCGAGCTGCCGGCGAAGCCCTTCTCGATCTCGTCCACCCACAGGGCGACGGGGGCGAGCGCCTCGGCCGCCTCGAGCGCCCGGGCGAGCCGCTCCTCGGCCGCGGCGCTCCCGCCGAGCACCCGGGGCAGGTCGAGCCTGAGGATCGGCACGCCCAGCCTCGCCGCCGCGGCCTTCGCCGCGAGCGACTTGCCGCACCCCTGCACGCCGACGAGCAGCACGCCGCGCGGCGGCGGCAGGCCGTAGCGCGAGGCGTCGGGATCGAAGGCGAGCGCCCGCTCCTCCATCCAGGACTTGAAGCCGGCGAGCCCGCCGAGGTCGTCCGGCCCCTCCGCGCTCACCACCAGCTCGAGGCCGAGATCGCGCGCGAGCAGGCGCTCCTTCTCCGCCGCGATGAGCGCCTGCCCCTGCGGCCCGAGCGCCCTGTCGCGCCGGAGCGCGCGCGTGAAGGCGCGCCGCGCCTGGATCTCGGTGAGGCCGCGGGCCCCGACCAGCGCCCGGTGGCGAACCTCGGGGGCGAGCGGCGCCGGGGCCGCGGGGTGCGCGAGGCCGGCCTGGACCGCCTCGAGCAGCGCCGAGAGCTCGGCGTCGTCGGGGAGCGGGAGCCGGATCACCGCCACCTCGGCGGCGAGGCCGTCCGGCACCGCGAGGCGCGGGGCGACGATGGCGAGGCAGCGCCCCTCGGCGGCGAGCCGCGGCAGCGCGTCCCGGACCCGGCGCACCGCGACGGGATCGACGAGCGCGTCGTGCAGGTCGAGCGCCGCGACCAGGAGCGGGGCCGGCGCGCGCAGCATCGCCTCGATGAGCCCCGCCACGTCGCGGGCGGCGGGAGCGAGTCCCTCGAGGCCGCGGGCGGCGGACCAGACGGCGGTGCGGGCGCGGAACGCGCCCGCCGCGGCCTGGCAGATCCCGATCGCCCGCTCCTCCTCGGGGGTGACCACGTAGAGGAGCGCCGCGCCGGCGGACCAGAGCTCCGCGATCTCCTGGGCGGGCGTCATCGCGCGCCCTCCGCGTCGGCCGTGGCGCGCATCGCCTCCTCGAAGGAGGTCGCGCCGGCGGCGATCTTGCGGACCGCGTGATCCCGAAGCGAGCGGAGCCCGTCCTGCCGCGCGGTGCGCGCGAGCACCTCGGGCGTGGCGCTCTCGGCGATGAGGTGGCGGAGCCGCGCGTTCACCGGCAACACCTCGAAGATGCCGGTCCGCCCGTAGTACCCGGTGTGCCGGCACTTCGGGCACCCCTGCCCGCGGCGCGCCACGAGCCGGCCGGCGTGGTCCTCGGGGTGCGGCACGCCGAGGGCCTGGACCTCGTCGGCGGTGAGCGGGACGTCGGCGGCGCAGCTCGAGCAGACCTGGCGCACGAGGCGCTGGGCGACCACGCCGGTGAGCGTCGCCGCCACGAGGAAGCTCGGCACGCCCAGGTCACGCAGGCGCGCCACGGCGCTCACCGTGTCGTTGGTGTGCAGCGTGGTGAGCACCATGTGGCCGGTCAGGGCCGACTGGACCGCCTGGGCGGCCGTCTCGGCGTCGCGCACCTCGCCGACCATGATGACGTCCGGGTCCTGGCGCAGCACGTGCCGGATCGCCTCGGCGAAGCTGGTGCCGGTCCTCGGGTTGGCCGAGATCTGGTTGAAGTCCTCGTGCACCATCTCGATGGGGTCCTCGATGGTGACCACGTTCACGTCGGGTGACGCGAGGGCCTGGAGCGCGGAGTAGAGCGTGGTGGTCTTGCCGCTCCCCGTCGGCCCGCTCACCACCACGAGGCCGTGGGGCCGGAGTAGCCAGCGCTCGAAGGTGTCGCGCTCGTCGGGCAGGAAGCCGAGCTCGGAGAGGTCCCGCACCAGCACCGCCGGGTCGAGCACGCGGATCACGACCTTGTCGCCGAACGCCGTGGGGATGGTCGAGACGCGCAGCTCCATCTCGGCGTCGCCGCGCGCGGTGCGGATGCGGCCGTCCTGCGGGCGCTTCAGGGCGATGTCGAGCCGGCTCATGATCTTGAACCGGTTGGCGATCGCGCCGTGCACGGCCTTCGGGATGCGGTGGATCGGGTGGAGCACCCCGTCGATGCGCATCCGGATGACCGACTCCTCCCGGCGCGGCTCGATGTGGATGTCGCTCGCGCGCTGCTCGAAGGCGTAGTGGAGGAGGTACTCGACGGCGGCCACCACCGGCTCGCTCGACGCCTCGAGCGCGTCGATGCCGGAGAGGTTCACGAACTGCTCGAGGTTCGCGACGTCGGGCGCGCCCTCCGGCTGCTCCAGCTGCGAGCGCGCCTCGCTGATCTGCTGGCGGAACCCGTAGACCTCGGCGATGGCGCGGTGGATGTCCGACGGCGCGGAGAGGACCGGCTCGATCTCCGCGCCGGTCAGGCCGCGCAGGTTCTCGAACAGCTCCCGGTCGAACGGGTTGGTGGCCGCGATCACCAGGGCGCCGTTCTTCCGCTCGAGCGGGAGCACGCCGTGGCGGCGTGCGAACGGGCGCGAGAGCGTGCGGGTGATGAGCTGGGCGTCGAGCTTGAGCGGGTCGATCTTCCGGTAGGCGACGCCGACCGCCTCGGCCACCGCCCGGGTCGCCTTGTCCTCGTCGACCGTCTCGTTCTCGCGCTGGGCGTCCGGGAACGCGAACGAGGCGAGCACCTCGACCGGGGAGAGCTCGGCGCGCCGGAGGGCGCGGCCGCCGCCGCGCGAGGACTGGTCGCGCAGCAGCCGCGCGCGCTGCACGTTCTCGCGGGCGAAGGCGGTGCGCTTGGCGTCGTCGGTCAGGATCCCCGCGCGCGCGAGGAGATCGGCGACGTACTCCAGCGTGAAGTCGGTCGCGTGGTAGGTGCGGGCCAAGGCGCGAGGAGTCTACCGCGGGGGGAGCGCGGGTCAGAACCCCTCGGAGCCTCGGGTGTGTAGGTGCGGGTCGCCCGACCGGGCGACGTCACGACGCTCAGCCCACCGGGCCGCAGCCGCGCGCCGGGGCGCCGGTGGAGCCGCCGCCCGAGCGCGCCGCCGCGGGGCGAGAGATCTGTCGGGCGACCTCGCGGCTCCCGCAGGCCGGGCACTTCACCTCGGCCTCGTCGGAGCGCCGGACGACGATCTCCTCGAACCGGCTTCCGCAGGGCGCACACGCGTATTCGTAGATCGGCATCGCCGGTGGGAGCCCGGGCGCCGCCGGACGGTTCGGCGAAAGTCCTTCGCCTGCGGGTACGGCACCACCCTCCCCCGTGGCCGAGGGCCGCGGCGAACGGGGCTCGACCCTTGTCCGTCGTCAATCCACGCTGCGGCCCATTGACGCGATCGCCGCGTCCAGTGCGTCAATCGGACGCGGGATCTCAATCCACGACATGTCGGGTACCGCAGAAAATTCGGCGAGTTAACACCTCGACCCGGCTCCGAATCGAAAGCGCAGGCGCGGCGATACATTGCGCAAAATTGGGCAATTGATTTGACTTTACAGGGGGGTCTCCTCCTAACGTCACGTCCGCTGACGCTCTCACGGCCGCAGCGCGGCCATCCCGGAGGAGCACGCACATGACGACCCCCTTCTCGCGGCGGAACCTGCTCGGCCAGGCCGGCCTCGCCTTCGGCGGCCTCGTGACCCTCGGAGCCCTCCAGGGCTGCGGCGAGGACGAGACGACGCCCCCGCCCGTCGTGACCGGCCCCACGGTGAAGGACTTCCCGTACGAGCAGCACCTGACCGCCGACTACCGGCTCGACCCGGCCCCCGTCCGCGAGGCCGCCTACCACGCCTACTACGCGGGCGGCTGCTGCCACGGCGCGTACAGCGCGCTCCTCGGCCACCTCGCCACCACCGCCGGGAAGCCGTTCGACCTGCTGCCGCTCGACTTCGGCAAGTTCGGGGGCGGCGGCGTCGCCGGCTACGGCTCCATCTGCGGCGCGGTGCTCGGCGGCGTGATGGTGATCAACATGATCGTCTCCGACGCCACGGCGCGCGGGAACATGATGACCGACCTCATGCGCTGGTACGAGGGCGAGGCCTTCCCGAAGTACGTCCCCGCGGCCGTCGACGCGGCCGAGACGGGGACGACCAAGGACTTCTCGGCCTCGGGCATCGCGACGCTCCAGCGCGCGCCCCGCTCGCACCTCTGCCACGCCTCCGTCTCCGACTGGTGCGCCGCCAACGGCGTGACCGCCGGCGGCGCCGACAAGAAGGCCCGCTGCGCCCGGCTCACCGCCGACGTCGCGGGCAAGGTCGCCGAGATCCTGAACACGTACCTCGCGGGCACGGGCACGTACGCCGCGGCGGCCATCGACGCGGCGTCGGCCACCTGCCTCGGGTGCCACCCCGGCTCGAGCACCTCGCGCCCGGTCGCGTCGGGCATGGCCTGCACCACGTGTCACACCGACAAGGCCACCAATCACCCGTAGTCGGCGTCGGCGCTTCGCGAGGCAGGCGGCGGCCCGCAAGGGGCCGCCGCCCTCGCGCCCCCGTGTTCGACCCTGGACGCTCCGGCCCGGCCGAGCTACCGAAGCGGCATGGCCCGCCCTACCCACGCGCCCCGCCGGGCCGCCGTCGCCCGGCTCACCTTCCATCCCGCGACCCCCGATCGCTGGCCCGACGTGGAGCGCCTCTTCGGCAAGAACGGAGCCTGCGGCGGCTGCTGGTGCCGCTTCTGGAAGCAGGACAACGCGGAGTACCGCGCGGGGAAGGGGCCGGCCAACCGCGAGGCGCTCCGCAGGAGCGTGCTCGACGGCGAGGTCCCCGGCCTCCTCGCCTACGAGGGCGACGCGCCCGTGGGCTGGGCGGCGGTCGAGCCGCGCGCCGCCTACCGGCGGCTCGCCATCTCGCGCAACCTGCCGCCCGTCGACGACCAGCCGGTCTGGTCGGTGCCCTGCTTCTTCGTGAAGGCCGGCTTCCGGAGGCGCGGCGTCTCGGGCGCGCTGCTCGAGGCGGCCGCCGCCCACGCGCGGCGGCGCGGGGCGCGCATCCTGGAGGGCTACCCGATCGACTCGCCGCGGCAGCAGGGCAGCGCGTTCCTGTACCCCGGGTCGTACTCCACGTTCGTGCGGCTCGGCTTCCGCGAGGTCCTGCGCAAGGCGGCGACCCGGCCCGTGGTCCGCCTCGCGCTTCGGCCGGGCGCGGGGCCGCTCGGCGCCGCGCGCCGGACCGCGGTATCCTCGCGGTCTCGCCGATGATCGCACCGCCCTCCCCGCCCGCCGGCCCGCCCGGCAAGCCCCGGCGCCTGCGCACCTGGCTCGTGAGCGGCCTCCTCATCTGGATCCCGGCCGCCGTCACGTTCCTGGTGGTGCGGTTCCTCGTGAACCTGGTGGACGGGATCCTGCTGGTCGCGCCGGACCGCTGGCAGCCGGACGCGCTGCTCGGGTTCCACATCCCCGGGCTCGGGGTGCTGCTCGCGCTGCTCATCCTCGTCGTCACCGGCGCGCTCTTCGCGAACGTCCTCGGGCGGCAGCTCGTGGCGGCCGGGGATCGCGCCCTCGGACGCGTGCCGTTCATCGGCCCCATCTACCGCGGGTCGAAGCAGGTGGCCGAGACCGTCCTCGCGCCGGACGGCAAGGCCTTCCGCAAGGTCGTGCTCATCCGCTGGCCGCACCGGGACTCGCGGGCCATCGGGTTCGCGACGGGCAGCGATCTCGGCGAGGTGCAGGAACGGACGCACGAGCGGCTGATCGGCGTCTTCGTGCCCACCACGCCGAACCCCACCTCGGGCTTCATCCTGTTCGTGCCCGAGGACGACGTGATCGAGCTGGCGATGACGGTGGACGAGGCGTTCCGGCTCGTGGTCTCGCTCGGCGTGGTGGTACCCGAGTGGCCGCGGCCGGGCCCCCCCGGCGCGGCGGAGCTCGCGCCCCCGCGCTGACGCGCCCGGCCGCTCAGCCGCGCCGCGCCCGGGGCCGCTTCTCTCCGCCTCCGGCGCTGCGCTTCGCCGGCGCGGCGCGCCCGGGCCGCGCCGGCACCGCCGGCGCCTCCACCAGCCGATCCTTCTCCCGGTCGTAGAGCCGGATCGCGTCGCGCAGCACCTGGAGCGCGACGCTCCGCCCCTGCGGCGCGGCCACGAGCACCTTCTTGTTCTCGAGGACCTTGTAGTCCTCGAAGAACCGCTTCAGCTCGCGCAGCCGGTGGGCGGGGATCTCCGACACGTCGCCGTAGTCGGCGTAGTTCGGGTCGTGGGCGTGGACGGCGATCAGCTTGTCGTCCTCCCCCTTGTCGTCCCGCATCTTCATGACGCCGATGACCTTCGCCTGCATGATGGCGAGCGGCTGGATCACCTCGGAGCAGAGCACGAGCACGTCGAGCGGGTCGCCGTCGTCGCAGTAGGTTCGCGGCACGAACCCGTAGTTCGCCGGGTAGTGCACGGCGGAGAACAGGATCCGGTCGACGAGGAGCAGCCCCGACTTCTTGTCCAGCTCGTACTTCACCTTCGAGCCGGTCGGGATCTCGATGATGGCCGGGATCGGCTCCTCCACGTAGCGAGGGAGCGCGACGTCGTGCCAGGGATGGTAGGCCAAGCGGGCTCCTTCTCGGCGCGGCGGGGCGCGCGCGGCGGCTAGATGCCGCCGCCGTGGGAGTAGCGGTGCTCGCGGACCTCGGCCTGCGTGATCCGGTTGCCGGGGGGTACGCTCTGGGTGACCCAGACGTTGCCGCCGATGGACGAGCCCTTCCCCACGGTGATGCGGCCGAGGATGGTGGCGCCCGCGTAGATGACGACGTCGT
>Ga0209464_10000409_pt1 | contig 13688 bp, 2 predicted proteins | sample DOMMetBare1Fresh_2_FD_187473 | JGI IMG/M metagenome (GOLD analysis project Ga0209464, IMG submission 187473) | Wetland sediment microbial communities from St. Louis River estuary, USA, under dissolved organic matter induced mercury methylation -... | ecosystem: Environmental > Aquatic >... | reverse complement strand
CGGTCACCTTCCGCGCCGCCGGCACCAGCCTCTCCGGCCAGGCGGTGAGCGACTCGGTGCTGGTGGTGCTGGCCGGCGGCTTCCGCGACCGGCAGGTCCTCGACGGAGGGCACCGCGTCCGGCTCGGCCCGGGCGTCATCGGCGCCGAGGCCAACGCCCTGCTGGCCCCGCTCGGCCGCAAGCTCGGCCCCGACCCGGCCTCCATCGGCGCCTGCATGGTGGGGGGCATCGCCGCCAACAACGCCAGCGGCATGTGCTGCGGCACGGCGCAGAACTCCTACCAGACCATCGAGTCGATGAAGCTGGTGCTGTGGGACGGCACCCGGCTCGACACCGCCGACCCGGCCTCGCGCGCCGCCTTCCGCGAGCAGCGCCCCGAGGTGCTCCACGGCCTGGCGGCGCTGCGCGACGAGGTCAACGGCGACGCCGCGCTGGCCGAGCGGATCCGGCGCAAGTACCGGGTCAAGAACACCACCGGCTACGGCCTCAACGCCTTCGTCGACTTCGACGACCCCATCGACATCCTGCTGCACCTCATGATCGGGTCGGAGGGGACGCTGGGCTTCATCTCCGAGCTGACCTTCCGCACCGTGGTGGAGCAACCCTCCAAGGCCAGCGCCCTGGTCCTCTATCCGGACATCGAGCACGCCGCCCGCGCCGTCCAGCAGCTCGACCGCGAGGTGGTGGCGGCCGCCGAGATCATGGACCGGGCCTCGCTCCGCTCGGTGGAGGGGAAGCCTGGCATGCCGGCCGGGCTCACCGCGCTGGGGCCGGAGGCCTGCGCCCTGCTGGTGGAGGTGCGGGCCGCGGCGGCCGCCGACCTGGCCGACGCGGTGGACGCGGCCATGGCGCGGCTGGCCCGGGTGGCCACCCTCGGCCCGGTGGTCTTCACCGCCGACCGGGCCGCCGCCGACAAGCTGTGGGACGTCCGCCGCGGCCTCTTCCCGGCGGTGGGCGCGGCGCGCCGCATCGGCACCACCGTGGTCATCGAGGACGTGGCCTTCCCCATGGAGCACCTGGCGGCGGGCACGGTGGAGCTGCAGCGCGCCTTCGCCCGCCACGGCTACGGCGAGGGGATCATCTTCGGCCACGCCCTCGACGGGAACCTGCACTTCGTCTTCACCCAGGGCTTCGACGATCCGCGCGAGGTGGCGCGCTACCAGGCCTTCCTCGACGACGTGTGCCGCATGGTGGCGGAGCGCTTCGGCGGGTCGCTCAAGGCGGAGCACGGCACCGGCCGCAACATGGCCCCCTTCGTGGAGCTGGAGTGGGGCCAGGCCGCCTACCGCGTCATGCGGCGGGTCAAGGCGCTGCTCGACCCCCATGGCCTCCTCAACCCGGGCGTCATCGTCACCGACGACCCGCTCTCGCACCTGAAGGACCTGAAGCCGCTGCCGGCCGCCGACGCCGTCATCGACCGCTGCATCGAGTGCGGCTTCTGCGAGCCGCGCTGCCCCTCGCGCGGCCTCACCGCCACGCCGCGCCAGCGCATCACCGTGACCCGCGAGATGGCCCGGCTGCGCTCGAGCGGCGCCGAGCCGGAGCGGCTGGCCCGCCTCGCCGAGGACTTCCGCTACTGGGGCGAGGAGACCTGCGCCACCGACGGCCTGTGCGCCACCGCCTGCCCGGTCTCCATCGACACCGGGGAGTACGTGAAGAAGCTGCGGGCCGCGCAGCGCGGCGGGCTGGCCCGCGGCGTGGCGGGCCTCGTGGCCGGCCACCTCTCCGGCGCCAGCGCCGGGGCGCGCGCCGGCCTCTCGCTGGCGGCCGGCGCGAGGTCGGTGCTGGGCGACGGCGCGGTGGCCGGCGCCTTCGGCGGCCTGCGGGTCCTCTCCGGCGGGACCTCGCCGGCCTTCACGCCGGCCCTGCCCGGCCCGGCCCGGGCACGGCCGTACCAGGACGTGCGGCGCGGCCAGGGCCGGCGCGTCGTCTACCTGCCGGCCTGCGTCTCGCGCACCTTCGGCCCGGCCCCGGGTGACCCGGAGGATCGCGCCCTCGGCGACGCGGTCCGCTCGCTCCTCGACAAGGCCGGCTACGACGTCCTCTTCCCGCCCGACGTCGCCTCGCTCTGCTGCGGCCTGGCCTTCGAGTCGAAGGGCTTCCCGGAGCTGGCCGACCAGAAGGCGCGCGAGCTGGAGGCGGCGCTGCTGGCGGTGAGCCAGAACGGCGCCATCCCGGTCCTCTGCGACACCAGCCCGTGCCTGCAGCGCATGCGCAAGACGCTCGACGAGCGGCTCACCCTGCTCGAGCCGGCCGAGTTCATCCACGACCACCTGCGCGACAAGCTCGCCTTCTGGCGCGAGGCCGGGCCGGTGGCGCTCCACGTCACCTGCTCCTCCACCAAGATGGGGCTGGCCGGCAAGCTGGAGGCGGTGGCCCGGCTCTGCGCCGAGCGGGTGGTCATCCCGCCCGGCGTGGGCTGCTGCGGCTTCGCCGGCGACCGCGGCTTCAGCCACCCCGAGCTCAACGCCAGCGCCCTGTCGCAGCTCGCGGCCGGCCTGCCCGAGGACTGCCGCGAGGGCTTCTCCAACAGCCGCACCTGCGAGATCGGCCTGTCGCACCACGCCCGGCGGCCCTACCGCTCCATCGTCTTCCTCGTCGACCGCTGCACCACGGCCGCCGCGCCGTCACCCCTACCCGCCACCGACCCCGCGGCCCACCGGTGAACCCTTCGGCTCAGAACCTCCCCGCCACCGCCACGCCCAGCCCCTCTCCCACCGGCGCCACCGCCACCCCATCCACCACCTTGTCCCCGTCCACGCCGAACAGGTAGGCGTCCACCACGTTGACCGCCCAGACCGCGCCGGCCGCCCAGAGGAACCCGTTGCGCCGCTGGAACCCCTGCTCCGCGTCGGCCCGGAGCCGCGCGGCGCGGCTGGCAGGGTCGGTGCCGAGCTGGCCGGCCGTCACCAGCCGCTCGTAGTCCGACTGGGCCTTGGCTCCTTGCAGGTGGAACGCCAGGGCCGCGCCCAGCGTGCCCGCCGCGGCCACCCCGAAGACCACCGACTTCACCCCCTGCCGGTTGTACGACTGGCCCCAGCCCGGCACGAGCAGCGAGCGGAAGACGGCGTCCTTCTTGGTCCGCAGCACCACCGCCTCGCTGGAGAGGGCCACCAGCGAGGCCGCCGGCACCGTCTCCGAGGCGCTGGCGAGCGTCTCGCCGGTCTCGGTGGCCACCACCCGGGCGTTGACGAGGAAGTGGTCGCCGGCGTCGGCCACCGTACCGATCACCAGCGCCTGGGCGTCGGCCAGCTTGCCGACCTTGGGCGCGGTGGCCGGATCGACCAGCCCCATCTCGCCGAGCTTCATCTCGCCGAGCAGGGCGCCGACGCGGGCCCGCTCCACCAGCAGGAGGCCGTGGGCCTGGCGCAGGTCGGTGGCCACCTCGGCCGAGACCAGGGCGCCGAGCTCCCGCTTCTTCGCCTCCGGGCCGACCTCGCCGAAGGGCAGCACCGCCAGCCGGTGGTAGCGCGCGCCCCCCGCCAGCTTGCCGAACCCGGTGGCCAGCCCGTCGGCGAGGCGGCGCACCGCCACGTCCACGCTGGCGGCCTGGGCCGCGGCGGCGGCACCGGCCGGCGAGGGCGTCGTGGCCCGGGCCGCCGGCTCGAGCTTCCCGCTCTCGGAGGCCAGCACTGCCCCACCCGGCACCGCCACCAGCCGGACCTGCAGCCGCACCGCCCCATCGGCGGCGCCGCTCGCCTCGGTCACGAGGAGCGCCTGCACCTCGGGCACGGACGGGAGGTCGAGCCCGCCTGCGGCCGCCGCCTTGAGCGCCTGCTCGCGCGCCGCGGCGTCCACCGACTTCCAGTCGCGCACCTTCACCCCGGCCGCCCGCGCGAGCTCGGGCACCAGCAGCTCGGCGAAGAGGCGGGCCAGCCCGTCCTTCTGCAGCGCCGCCGGCTCGGTGGCGGGGGCCACCGCCACCGTCGAGAGCGGCGTCCTGGGCGGCCTCGCCTTGAGCTGCTGCGCCAGCGAGCCGGCCACCCGGCGCGCCGCCCCGGCCGCGTCCTCGGCGCGCGCCGGCGGAGCGCCCCACAGGGCCGTCAGCGCCGCCGCCACCACCGTCGTTCGAGCGATCGTCATGTCGTCTCTCACTGGCGCAGGTCGAACGCGATGTACGTGCCGCCCACCAGGTAGGCGAATGGGCCGTCGACGATGAAGCGGGTCCGCCCGCCGAGCGGGCCGAGGATGGCCGAGGCCCCGAGCGCCACGGGGGCCTTCCCGTCCTGCCAGAGGGGCAGGAGGTCCCAGGTGGCCACCCCCAGGTTGCGTGTCACGTAGAGCGTGTCGCCCACCACGGTGGGCGAGGTGAGCGGCACGGACGAGGCGAAGTCGGCCACCAGGGTGGCGCCGGCGCCGGCGCGGGTGGTGGGATCGAGCTGGTAGACCGACAGGCCATAGGGCTGCACCTCGCCCACCTCGTAGGTGACGAAGAGCCAGCGCCCCTGCGCCGCCAGCCCGGAGATGGAGGTGACGGCCGCGCGGAGCGTGAGGCTGGTGAGCTTCGCCAGGCCATTGCCGGCGGTGTCGTAGACCTCCACCGCGTTGCCGGCCTCGGCGCCGGCATAGAGCCGGTCGCGCGAGAGCGCCAGGGCGCGCTTCACGCCGGCGCTGGCATACCGGGCCGTCCAGCCGTAGGCGCCGGAGAGGGCCGACGGCACCCGGAAGTCGTAGATCACCAGGTCGGAGGTGGTGCTGGCTGCCGGCAAGGTCTGGCTCACCGAGGCGTAGACGTACTCGCCGTCGCCGACCGGCTGCGCCTTCGTCACGCCGGAGCCGAAGCCCACCCGGAAGGGCAGCGTGTAGGCGCCGCGCGTCGGCCAGACCGAGTACGGGTCGCTCGGGAGCAGGACGCGGAGGGAGGGCGAGGAGCCGTTGTAGAACCCCTCGAAGGAGATGAGGTTGCCGTCCTGCAGCAGGAACCAGGCCGGTGTGTACGACCCCAGCGTGTTGCCCGACCAGTAGGAGGGCCCCTGCGGCGCGGCGGTGGCGTTGCCGCGCTCGTCGACCGAGTAGAGGCGCCCGTAGTCGCTCACCACCGATGGGCCGGCCAGGTAGCTGAAGCTCCCGTCCATCGCCAGGGCCGCTCCGCCGTTGAAGGACCAGGAGGAGGAGAGGTCGGCGCGCTTGAGCTGCGTGCCGCCGCCCCTGGCCGGCGCGGCGAAGATGGAGATGCCGTTCCGGCCGCAGCTCGCGTAGTAGACGCCGTCGACCGAGGCCAGGCTGCCGGCGCCCGCGCAGGTGGAGAAGAGCAGCGTGCCGTCGACGTTCCCCGCGCCGCCGAGGAAGTCCGGGCCGCTGGCGGCGCCGGTCTTGCCGAGGCCGACGTGGTAGCCGCCCTGGAAGAGCACCCGCCCGGTCAGCGCCATGGGCGCGGTGTCGACCCACGGCGAGGTGGGCGAGGCGACGTTGACCACCACGCTGCCGAGGTGGTTCCCCACCACCGCCTCGCCGCCGCCCAGCGTGACCGAGTACTTGTTCCAGGAGCCCAGGTTCCAGGGCAGCGCCACCGCGGCGGCGGCCGAGGCGATGGTGGCGCCGTTGAAGGTGAGGAGCTGGAACCTGTCGGCGGCCGGGTAGGCGCCCCACTCGGCGCACCCGATGAGCCCCTCGTAGACCGTGCCCGACACCACGCCGGGCCGGACGTCGAGGGCGTGGCAGGCCACGTCGGCGGAGGTGACGGTCGCCCCCGGCGCCGCCGGGTTGGCCATGTCGATGGCGCGCACCGGGCCGTAGGTCAGGTAGAGGTACTTCCCGCGCACCGTGAAGTCGTCGAACGAGCCCATGCTGGGCGCGGACACGCGGCTCACCTGGGTGAGCTTGCCCTTGCCGTCGATGCGGAAGACGTAGACGCCGGCGCCGTAGGTACCGTACTGGTTGGCCGCGTAGAGGTAGCGGCCGTGGACCAGCAGCTTCTGGAAGACCGGGAAGTCGGCCGAGCTGAAGGTCTGGGCCACCTGCGGGAAGAGCGGGTTGGCCACGTCGATGGTGAAGATCCGCTCCCCCTGGGAGACGAAGAGGAACCGGTCCGACTCGGCGAACCAGGTGGGATCGACCTCGCGGAAGGAGCCGGGGTTGTAGGTGACGGCGCTGTCGAAGGGCGTCGTGCCGCCGTTGACGTGCCAGCGCTGCAGCGTGTAGGTGGCGGCGGCGCGGTCGACGACCAGCAGGTGCTCGGTGTCGGTGGTGTTTCCGGCCGGGAAGACCGCCACCGTGGCGCCGACCGGCTCGCTGGGGAGGTCCCAGACCTCGGCGGTCTTGGTCATGCCGCCGTCCGAGAAGAGCTGGTGGGCGTAGGGACCGGGATCGGCCATGGCCCCGGGCGGCCGGCAGAAGACGTAGACGTGCATGTTGCCGGCCGCGCCCGCCACCGGGGCGGTGTCGACCAGGCTGGAGTCGGCCAGGAGCTGCCAGTCCCACGGGCGGGGCCACCCCGGCGACCACTCGCCGATCCAGGTGCCGGAGGCGTCGGCCCAGGCCACGTAGAACTGGTTGTCGCCGAAGAAGGGCACGATGGTGGGGATGCTGGCCCCCATGATCCAGCCGTTGGGGTCCTCCAGCCAGCCGTGATCCACCCGCGGGAGCGAGCCGCTCCAGACGTTGGCGAGCGTGAACTCGTAGAGCGCCGGCGGATCGTCGGGGAGACGGCCGGTGCGGATGGGGCCGTAGACCTGCAAGGCCTGGCCGCTGGTCCCCCAGGCCTCGCCGGCCGCCACCACCCGCTGCAGGTCGAGCGCGGTGCTGGCGAGGAGCTTCGGCGCCCGCGGCGTGCTCGGGTCGAAGGCCTTCACGCCGCCGCGCTCCACCGTGAGCAGCACCAGCTTGCCGGCCACCCTGGTCGAGACGACGCGGAAGGGGCGCGCCGGCAGGACGCTGACCACCGTGCCCGGCCCGCCCGGATCGACCGGGAAGAAGACCACCGGCGCCGGGGCGCGGTAGGCGTCGTCGTCGCCCCGGTAGTCGCCCTCCAGCGTGCTGCCCGCCGCCACCACGCAGTGGCCCGACTGCAGTCCCTGGCGGCCAGTGTGCTGGCAGTCGAAGACCACCACCTCGGCCCGCTCGTCCGGCACGAAGTTGGGGAGGCTGGCGCGACCGGTCACGCCGGGCAGCGCGGTCTCGTCGCTGACGTCGAGCTGCACCACCGACTGGTTCTGGAGCTCGTAGGCGTAGGCCTTGGCCCCGCCGATCCGCACCCCCACCGAGCGGGGCTGGCCGCCGATGGTGGAGAGGAGGCGCGGGTTGACCGCGTTGGGCTGGACGAACCGCTGGCCCGACGGGCCGCTGGCGTTGCCGGCGCGGTCCACCGCCTCCACCGCCAGGTAGTAGGGGTACGAGGTGGTGAGGCCGGTGAGGGTGAACGACTGCGTGCCCTGGCCGGTGGCCGTCACGGTGACCGGTGAGGCGCCCTGGGCCGCGCCCGTGCCGGAGAGGTCGCCGGCGAAGTTGCCGTAGTAGACGCGGTAGCTCGCCACGTCCGTGTCGGGGCTGGCGTCCCAGGCCAGCGTGATGGAGTCGCTGGTGGACTGCAGCTCGCTGATGTTGGGCGGCAGCGGCTTCACCGAGTCCTGCAGCACCGAGACCAGCGTGCCGGAGGAGGCGTTGCGGGCGTCGTCGCGGGCCCGCACCCCCACCACGTTGGGCGCGTTGGCGGTGAGGGCGAAGGTGAACGCGAGGCCCGGGCCGGGCGCGCAGTCGGTCCACTTGGGCGAGGCCGGGCTGGCGTAGCACTGGTAGGTGGCGGCCGCGCTGCCGGGCGCCGGGTCGCTGGAGGCCACCACCAGGTGGCCCGTGGCCGTGGTGGCGCTGGTGGTGGTGGTCGCGAGGTCGGTGAAGGCCGGGTTGGTGGGCGCGGTGGTGTCGAGCCCGATGGCCTGGAAGCCGGCCGCCCCGATGTTGCCGGCGCGATCGCGCACCTGGGCGCAGACGCGCTTGGCACCGTCGGCGCCCGAGAGGAGCAGGGTGGAGGTGGCCACGTAGGGCTGCCAGGTGGCGGTGACCGGCGCGGTGCAGGACGAGCTGCCAGTGCTCTGGTAGACCAGCATGGCGGTCACGTCGGGCTCGATGACGGCCCCGGCGGTGCCTGGGATGGTCACCGAGACGGCGTTCTGGGTGGCCCAGGTTCCGGTGAGATCGGTCAGGCCGTCGCCGCGCGTGCCGACCATCTTCACGTCGGCCGCGGCCGGTGCGGCCTGGTCGAAGGCGATGGTGGCCGAGGCGCCTCCGCCCTCGACGCGGGCGGCGTTGCGGAAGCGGACCGTGACCGCCTGCACCCCGGGCGCGCTGAACGCGAGGGGCAGGCTGGTGCCGTAGGCCACCCAGCCGCCGGTTCCGCCGGTGACGGTGGTGCCGTTGACGGCCACCAGCATCTGGGCGGCGCCGCTGGCGGAGATGGCCGCGACGGGGCTGGCCGAGCTGGTGTCGGTGGCCCCGCCGGCCACCACGATGCTGCCGGCCGAGGGGGGCGTGGCGCGCAGGTCGAGGCTCCCCGTCACCGCGCCGGAGGCGGTGCCGGCGGCGTCGCGCACCTTCACGTAGACCGTCTTGGCCGGCGGACCGTCGCCGGGCAGCAGCGTCCAGGGCACCTGGGCGCTCGGGACGTAGGGCTGCCAGGAGGCGTCGCTGAAGTCGCTGCGGTTCGAGATCATCACCTCGGCGAGGCCGCTGGTGGCGTCGGAGAAGCCGGTGCGCAGATCGAGGGTCACGCCGGTGGAGGCGGTGAAGGCGGTGGAGGTGCTGCCGTCGCCGAGCGTGCCGGTGATGGCCACCGAGGCCGGCACCACCGGGGCCCCGGCGTCGAGGGTGAGGGAGAGCGGCAGGGGCGCGGACTGGTTGTCGGCGAGGTCGCGCCAGGTGACGGTGAAGGCCTTGGCGCCGTCCCCCGCCACCAGCGTGAGCGGGATGGCCACGCCGGCGGGCGCGGCCGTCCAGGGGATGGCGGTGACCCCCGCGCCGGTCACCTGGAGCTCGTCCTGGCCCGCCGAGGGCGGCGTCAGGGTGGCGGCGGTGGTCTTGGCGGAGGCGGCCGGCGAGAGGATCGGCGCGGTGGCCGACGGCGCCACCCGGTCCAGCGCCACCTGGGCGGTGGCCGGGTTGGAGGCGTTGCCGGCGGCGTCGAAGAACTTCACCCAGACGGTGTGGACGCCGTCGCTCCCGGCCAGCGAGAAGGCGCCGGACGAGGTGGTGTAGGGCAGGACCTGGCCCGCGAGATCGATGGAGACCGAGCCGGCGCCGAAGGACGGGTTCTCCGAGGCGAGGGCGCGCACCGGGCTGCCCGAGGCGTTGAGGACCAGGCGCAGCCCGGTGGCGTTGGTGAAGCCGTTGGCGGGGCGCGAGTCGGACTCGACCAGGCCCACGCTGGCCGCCGCCGGGCCGGCGGCGTCGAGCGTGATGCCGCCGCGCACGGCCGCCGAGACCTGGCCGAGCCGGTCGCGGAAGCGGGCGTAGACCACCTTGGGCCCGTCGCCGCTGGAGAGGGTGAAGGGCACGCTGGCCGAGTGCGGGTTCCAGGCCGCCCCGGCGAAGGCGGCGTCCTCCGAGACCTGCAGCGCCTCCAGGCCCGAGCCGCTGCCGTCGCTGGCCGCCGAGAGATCGAGCGTGACGGCGGCCGTGGTGGTGAGGCTGGTGCTGGCGGTGCCGTCGGCCAGCGCCCCGCGCACCGCGAAGTCGGCGGCGGTCGGCACGGCGGTGTCGAGGGTGAGGCTGGTGGCGGGCAGCGTGGTGACGTGGTCGGCCAGGTCGCGGTAGGCGACGGTGAAGGCCTTGGCGCCGTCCAGGTCGGCGAGCGTGAGCGGCACCACGGCGCCGGACGCGGCGGCCGTCCAGGCCACCGGGGCGGCCAGGCCGGGGCCCGTCACCTGGACCTCGTCCTGCCCGGCCGAGGGGATGGTGAGGGTGAGCGAGGTGGACCTGGTGAAGCCGGTGGCGGACGCGGTGGGGGCGACGGCGGCCGGCGGGACGGTGTCGAGGGTGACGCTGGCGGTGGCGACCGCCGAGGCGTTGGCAGCCGCGTCGAGGTAGCGCACGTAGAAGGTCTTCACGCCGTCCGGCCCGGCCAGCGCCAGCCCGCCCACGGCCGTGGAGTAGGGCAGGGGCTGGCCCGTGAGCGCCACCGCCTTCGCGCCGGTGAAGGCCGCGTTGTCGGCCACCAGGGCGAGCGCCGGCGAGCCGGCGGCGGAGAAGGTGAAGCTCACCGCCGCCTGGCTGGTGACGCCGTTCTGGCGCGCGTCGGACTCGACCACGGTGAGGGCCGGCGAGGCGGGCGCGGTGGTGTCGAGGAGAATGGTCCCGCTGACGGTGCCGGAGACGTGGCCCGCGCCGTCGCGGAAGCGCGCGTAGACGGTCTTGGTGCCGTCGCCGCTGGTGAGCTGGAAGGGGGCGCCGGGGGCCCATGCCACCCAGGGAGCGCCGGCCAGGCTGGCCGACTCGCCGAGCTGCATCTCCTGCACGCCCGACCCGGCGCCGTCGGCGGCGCCCGAGAGGTCGAGCGTGACGGCGGTGGTGGCGGTGAGCGCGGTGCTGGCAGTGGCGTCGGCCAGCGTGCCGTGCACCGCGAAGGTGGGCGGCGCGGTGGGCGGCGTGGCGTCGACCGCGAGGGCCACCGCCGGCGCCGGGAGCGTGGTCAGGTTGTCGGCGAGGTCGCGGTACGAGACGGTGAAGAGCTTGGCGCCATCCCCGGCGCCCAGGCCGAGCGCCAGGGTGGCCCCGGCCGGCGCGGCCTGCCAGCCCACCGGGGTGAGGACCCCGACCCCCGAGACCTGCACCTCGTCCTGGCCGGCCGCCGGGGCGGTGAGGGTCACGGCGGCGCTGGGCGCCCAGGGGGCCGGCGACACGGTCGGCGCCACCGCCGAGGGGGCGGTCCGGTCGAGGGTCACCGCGGCGGCGGCCAGCTCGGAGGCGTTGCCGGCGGCGTCGTAGAAGCGGACCCAGAGGGTGTGGGGCCCGTCGGCGTCGGCGAGCTCGAGGCCGAGCGCGGCCGGGGTGACGTAGGGGAGCGAGACGCCCGCCAGGCTGACGTCGGTGGCGCCGGTCAGCGCCGGGTTCTCGGCCACGCGCGCCAGCACCGCCTGGCCCACGGCGTCGAGCCGCAGGGTGATGGCGCGCTGGTTGGTGGCGCCGTTCTGCCGCGAGTCCCCCTCGATGATGGCCAGCGCCGGCCCCGACGGGCCGCTGGTGGTGAGCGAGATGGTCGCCTCCACCGGCAGGCTCTCGTTGCCGGCCGGGTCCATGAAGCGCGCCCAGACCTTCTTCTGGCCGTCGCCGCTGGCGAGCACCCAGGGGATCTCGGGCGCGAAGGGCTGGTAGCGCGCCCCCAGGAAGCCCTGGTCGTTGGAGAGGGCCACGTAGAGGTTCTGGTTGCCCGCGCCGCCCCACAGGTCGCTGGCCGAGACCACCGCGCTCACGAAGGGCGTGGTGGTGAAGCCGGGGCGGGTGGCGTCGGGGCCGGCCAGCGCCAGGCTCGGCGCGGCCGGGGGCAGCGTGTCGACGGTGGCGGTGGCGCTGCCGGCGGCCGAGACGTTGCCGGCGCGGTCGATGACGCGCACCGAGACGGTCTTCACGCCGTCGGTGCCCGGCTGGGCCAGCGGCCAGCTCAGGGTGGTGTTGAAGTCGACCGTGGACACGCCGCCGGCGCCGAAGTCGGCGCCGTTGACGACCTGGAGCTTGCCGAGCCCCGAGGCCTCGGCGCCGGCCACGGCCGGCAGGTCCTGCGCCGAGACGACCAGGCTCACCACGCCGCTGGCGGCGCGCGACCAGCCGCTGCCGTCGCCCACCACCACCGCCGGGGTGGCCGGCGGCTGGCGATCCAGCACCACCGAGGTGGAGAGGGGCGCGCTCGGGCTGGCGCCGCCGGTGGAGAAGGCCACGTAGATGGTGTGGGCGCCGTCGGCGTCACCCAGCGTGAATGGGACCTGCTCGCCGGCGATGAAGGCGTGCCAGGTGGCGGCGGTGTCGCCGCGCGCCGCGTCGGCGAAGGCGGGGTCCTCGCTGGCCTGGTAGTGCGTCACGCCCGAGGCGGAGAGCTGCAGGTGGACCAGCCGCGCCGCGGCGTAGGGGGCCTCCTTCACCGAGATGGTCCCGCCCTGCCTGGCCAGCAGGAGCGTGCCGGCGTCGGCGGAGGCCCCCTCGACCACGGTGATCGAGCCCTGCACCGCGCGGGCGTAGCCGTCGCGGCGCGCCGAGACCTCGTGCACCCCCACCACCAGGCCATCGAGGGCGAAGCGGCCGTCGGCCGCCGCCACCGTCGCCCTGCCCTCGCCGGTCACCTCCACCACCGCGCCGGAGGGGTCGCCGCCGTCGGCCAGGGCGACGCGCCCGGCGATGCCGCCCCGCGCCAGCGCGAGCGTGAAGCCGCCCACCGGCCGATCCTCGCCGCCCACCAGGTTGAGCACCGGCATGGTGGCGTCGGCGTAGCCGATCTTGCGTACGCGCAGCACGTAGCTGCCGGCCGGCACGTCGAGCTGGAAGTCGCCGCTCGGGCCGGTGGTGGCGGAGCCGGTCTGGCCATCCACCGAGATGACGGCGGTGGAGAGCGGGCCGGCCGGACCGCCCAGGACCTCGCCGTCGACGTGGCCGATGACGTGGGCCGGGTTGATGAGGAGGAGGACGTCGTCGGGGAGCGCCTGGGTCTCGCCCGAGGCCACCGCCACGCTGTCGACCCGCTGGGTCTTGAAGGCCGGGTGGGTGAACTGCAGCGAGTAGGTGCCGGGGATGAGGTTGAGCCGGAAGGCGCCCTGCGAGTCGGTCACGGCGGTGAAGGCGGCGCCGACCGCCTCGACCAACGTGCCGGAGAGGTCGCCCAGTCTCCCCTCCAGGCTGACGCGGCCGGTGATCAGCGCGCCCTGGGCGCCGGTGAGCGGCGTCAGGTCGATCTCGCCCATGTCGAGATCCTGGCCCGGGTGGAGCGCGGCGCTGAGCGAGAGCGGCGCGAAGCCGGTCGGTGAGGTGGCCAGCTGGTACTGGCCCGGCGTGAGCCCCGAGAAGACGAACGCGCCGTCGGTCGCGCAGGTGGTGGGCGACACGGGCAGGCCATCTCGCCGCAGTGCGACCTGCTGCCCTGCCAGCGACGAGACCAGGCTCGTCTTGAGCCGACCCCGCAGCGCCGACTTCGCCTGCAGCTCGGGCGGGGTGGCCGGATCGTACGGGTTCTTGGGTGCGACGCTCGGGTCGCAAGCCGCCGCAAGTACGGCGAGAAGGATGGTCAGTCGGCGCATCGTGCCCCCCTGATGGGTCCACGGAGCGTAGCAACCGCGATCGCCCTCAGATCGCCCTTTTCTGTCCCCGGGACTCGGGACGGAGCGCCGGCACGAAATGCGCCGAGACGTCAAGCGTACGAGGTGGGACACCTCCCCACGAGGACGCCATGCGCCAGCCCGCCGCACTCGCCCTGCTCGCTGTCCTCGCTTCCCCTGCCCTGGCTGCCGACGCGGCCCACGTCGACTGCACCATCGAATCCGGCCCGGACGACCTGGTGGCGCAAGACGGCGACCTGGTCGTCCCGGCTGGCGCGCGGGTGGCCGAGGCGGTCGCCCTCCGCGGGAACGTGATCGTCGAGCGCGGCGCGCGCGTGCGGAAGGTGGTGGCGGCGGGCGGCTCGGTGACGGTGAAGGCCGGCGCGGTGGTCGAGCAGGATGCGGTAGCCATCGGAGGCGACCTGCGGGTGGAGCGCGACGGGCGCATCGACGGGGACGCGA
>Ga0209464_10000408_pt1 | contig 13718 bp, 14 predicted proteins | sample DOMMetBare1Fresh_2_FD_187473 | JGI IMG/M metagenome (GOLD analysis project Ga0209464, IMG submission 187473) | Wetland sediment microbial communities from St. Louis River estuary, USA, under dissolved organic matter induced mercury methylation -... | ecosystem: Environmental > Aquatic >... | reverse complement strand
GCCGGCATGGTCCGGTCTCCCGCGGCGACCCGCTACCACGAGCGCGCGAGCGGCCCCCGCCGGGCCCGGGCCTCGGCGACCGCGTCCGCGACCGGCTCGTGGCGCGCGTCGTTGCCGAGCACTTCGGCCCAGAGCTGCGCGAGCGTGAGCGAGCGGGGGCCGCCGCCGATTCGCGCGACCGGGGCGGCGGGGTCGTCCGGGCGGATGCGGAGGGCCCAGAGCGACTCGAAGCCCGCGGGGTCGGCGGCGTAGCGGGCGTCGCCGAACGAGCCCGGGACGGGACCGGGCGCGACGAGCCCGTCGGTGAACCAGAACCAGACGGCGGCGGCGCGCGCGACGCGCGGTTCCGAGGGGGCGAGCGCGGTGACGTCTTCGGGGCGGAGCGACGGCGCCGTCTCGCCGGTGCGGACCGTGGGCGTTCCCGGGAGCGGGAGCCGGATCGCGTCGGCGTGCAGCCGGCCCTCGCCGTCGAGGTAGACGCCGCGCCAGAGCAGCTGGTTCCCGATGGTCGGGTCCACCCGCGCGCGAACCAGGGCGTGCCCGCGCGCCTCGGCGAGCTGGGCCTGCACCTCGGTCGCGCGGGCGTTCTGGGCGAGGCCGAGGCCGAGCCAGCCCACGCAGAAGACGAGCGCCGCGGTCGCGGGGGCCCGCAGCCCGCGCCAGAGCGCGAACGCGAGGCCGACCGCGAGGGCGAGCGTGAAGACCGGGTCGACGATCGACACGGCGGGAACGGCGACTCGCGCGCTCGAGAACGGCCAGAGGAGCTGCGTGCCGTAGCTCGTGAAGGCGTCGAGCGGCGCGTGCGTGGCGTAGCCGGCCAGGGCGGCGAGGTAGACCGCGCCGGCCCGGTCCCGGAGGGCGCGCGAGGCGAGGAACGGCGCGGCGGCGGCCGCCGCGCCCAGCGGGACGAAGGCGAGCGAGTGGGTGAACCCCCGGTGCATCTCGATGGCGAGCATCGGATCGCTCGCGCTGCGGATGAAGACGTCGAGGTCCGGGAGGAGTCCCGCCAGGCCGCCCACGAGCGCGGCCCGGCGGCCGAGCCGGCCGCCCTGCACCGCCTGGCCGGCGGCGGCGCCGATCAAGATCTGGGTCACGCTGTCCATGGCGGGGGAGCATAAGGGCCGCGCCGCCTCGCGCCACCGAGGACACCCTCCTGACCGACGAAGGGGAACCTGGCCGCCACGCGGCTCACCGGCATCATCGAGGCCCTCCTCCACGAGGCGCTCATCGCGAGCGGGCGGCTCGCCGCCCGGGTGGAGGACGTGGACCTCGGCGCGATGGTCCGGAAGGTCGTCGAGGAGGCTCGCCCCCAGGCGGACGAGAAGCACCTCGCGCTCCGCGCCCGGGCCCCGGAGCACGCGCCCTGGGTCGCGACGGAGCCGCGCTTCCTCGAGCTCATCCTCGCCAACCTGGTGGGGAACGCCATCAAGTACACCCCCGCCGGCGCCGTGGAGGTCGCGCTCGAGGGGCGCGGCGACGAGGTCCGCGTCAGCGTGTCCGACTCGGGTCCGGGCATCCCCGTGGAGGAGCAGGAGCGGGTCTTCGAGCCGTTCGCGCGCGGCGCCCGCGACGCGGAGGCGCTGGTGCCCGGCCTCGGCCTCGGCCTCGCCATCGTCCGCGACCTCGGAGCGGCGATCGGGGCCCGGGTCGAGCTCGCGTCGATGCCCGGCGCCGGCAGCACGTTCACGGTGATCCTCCCGCAGCGCCGGCCGAGCACCGCGGCGAGCGCCGGCCACCGCTCCGGGCCCGGGCCGCACCACCCGATGTGACGGTTCCGCTCAGCGCCGCGCCCGGAGGCCGCGCGGCACGAGCACCCGCTCGAGCACTCCGAAGGCGCCTTCCGCGGCGAGCGCGAGCAGCGCCGCCGGCACGGCGCCCTCGAGGATGAGCGGGATCGAGGCGAGCCGGATGCCCGCCAGGATCGGCTGCCCGTACCCGCCCGCCCCGATGAGCGCCCCGAGCGTCGCGGTGCCGACCGCGATGACCGCCGAGGTGCGCACCCCGGCGAGGATCGAGGGCGCGGCCAGGGGCAGCTCGATGCGGCGGAGCCGGGCCGCGCGTCCGAGGCCGAGCGACGCCGCCGACTCGGCGAGCTCGGGCGAGATGCCGGTCAGCCCGGCGTGGGTGTTCCGCACGATCGGCAGGAGGCCGTAGAGGAACAGCGCCGCCACCGCGGGGCGCGCGCCGATGCCGAGCAGCGGGATCATGAAGACGAGCAGGGCGAGGGCGGGGATCGTCTGGACGACGCCGGCGGCGGCGAGGATGAGCCGGCCCCCGCCCGGCCGCAGCGCCGCGGCCACGCCGAGCGGGATCCCGGCCAGCACCGCGGCGGCGAGCGCGATCGCCACGAGCGCCACGTGCTCGAGGGTCCGGCGCAGGAGCCGAGCCGGGAGCGCGACGTGGGCGACCTCCCCGCCGATGCCCAGCTCCTCGGCGAGGAAGTCGGCGGCGACCTCGGCGGCCGGCACCCCCTCGAGCTGGGCGCGCGCGTTCAGGTCCGTCATGCGCGGCGCGGCGATGCGCCCCTCGAGCCGGCGCAGCGCCGAGACGGCCTCCGGCGCGCGGCGGGCGAGCTCCTCGCGGAAGAGGAACACCGCCTGGTACTCGGGGAAGGCGTGGCGGTCGTCCTCCAGCACGGCGAGCCGGTAGCGGCGGATGTCCGCGTCGGTCGAGTAGAGGTCCGTCGCGTCGATGTCGCCGGCGGCGAGCGCGCGGTAGGCGAGGTCGTGGTCGAGCCCGCGCACGTCGCCGTTGCGGAGCGCGTAGCGCGATCGCAACGCCGGCCAGCCGTCGGCGCGGTCCATGAACTCGTTGGTGAAGCCGAGCCTCAGCTCGGGGTGGCGCGCGAGGTCGGAGACGGTGCGGACGCCCAGCCGCCGCGCGACCTCCTCCTTCATCCCCACCGCGTAGCCGTTCTCGAAGCCGAGCGAGCGGGTCATCCCGATCCCGCGGCGCCCGAGCGCCTCGCGGAGCGCGGCCTCGCCCGACACCCCCTCCTCGGCCAAAATCTCGCGGGCGATCGTCCCCGTGTACTCGGGGTACACGTCGATCTCGCCCCGCAGCAGCGCCTCCCAGACCACCCGGGTGCCGCCGAGCGCGGCGCGGTGCTCCGCGCGCGCGCCCGCGGCGCCGGCGAGCCGCGCCGCGACCTCGCCCAGGACGATGGACTCGGTGAACGTCTTCGAGCCGACCCGGACCGATGGCGGCCCGGAGGCGGCCCCGGCGGCTGCGAGCAGCGCGGCGAGGGCGGCGGCGATCACGGCAGGCTCCCCGCGTCGAGCGACAGGGCGCGGTGCGCGCCGACGAAGCGGCTCACGAAGACGTCCGCCGGCGCACGGACGAGGTCCGCCAAGGAGCCCTCCTGGACCACCTTCCCGTCGCGGAGCACCACGAGCCGGCGCGCGAAGAACGCCGCCTCGGCGAGGTCGTGGGTGACGAGGACCACCGTCTTGCCCAGGTCGGCGAACGCCCGCCGGAGGTCCTCCTGCAGCTCGGCGCGCGTGATCGGATCGAGCGCGCCGAGCGGCTCGTCGAGGAGCAGCACGTCGGGGTCGAGCGCGAGCGCGCGCATGAGCCCGACGCGCTGGGCCTGGCCGCCGGAGAGCTCGGAGGGGAAGCGCGCGAGCGCCGCCGCGTCGAGGCGCGCCAGCGCCGCGAGCTCGGAGAGCCGGCGCGCGATGCGGTCCGGCCCCCAGCCGACGTGGCGAGGCACGAGCGACACGTTCCCCGCCCCGGTGAGGTGCGGGAAGAGCCCTCCCCCCTGCACCACGTACCCGAAGCGCCGGCGCACCGCCGGGTCCCGCGCGTCGAGCCGGTCGCCGCCGAGCCGCACCTCCCCGGCGTCGGGCGCGAGCAGCCCGAGGAGCAGCTTCAGCAGCGTCGACTTGCCCGAGCCGCTCGGCCCGATGAGCGCGACCGTCTCTCCCGGCCGGAACGCGATCGACACGGGCCCGATCTCGGCCTCGGCCGAATGGCGCTTCACGGCGCCGCGGAGCTCGAGCAGGGGGGCGGTCACCGCGGGTGACTAGGACCGAGCGGCGCCGGGCGCAACGGCGCGGCGGGGCGCCCGCGCCGCCGACCGGCCGGGGCGCGCCTCACCGCTCGCCCCCGGCCCCGCCCTCAGGAGACCGGCGCGGCCGCGAGCCGCGCCGCGTGCTCCCCGCACATGTCGGAGAGCGTCTCGAACAGCCGCTCCAGCTCGAACGGCTTCGGAAGGGTGGCGTCCACCTCGCGCTCGTGGCGCCGCAGCGCCTGGAGGTCGGCGGACATGAGCACGACGGGGACGCTCGCGGTGCGGGCCGAGCGGCGCAGCCGGCTCGCGTACGCGTCGCCCCGCTCCTCGCCTCCGAGCCGCACGTCGACCACGATCACGCTCGGGGCGAAGCCGCCCTCGAGCACGCGATCCGCCTCGCGGGCCGATCGCGCTGCCTCGACGCGCACGCCCCCGGTCTCGAGGACGTCGCGCATCGCCTCGAGGATGTCCGGGTCGTCGTCCACCAGGAGGACCCGCTCGCAGGGCTTCAGCTGGCCTTCGCCGTTCGAGGTCACGACGGGAAAGGTGGCACGGGCCCGCTCGCGAGGCCACGGCCAGCGCTCCTGGCTCCCGCCGCCCGGGGCACCCCGCGGCCGGGAGGGCGGGCGCTCCACGCTCAGTTGCAGCGCAGCAACTCGCCCGCGAGGTCGCCGGTGAAGACCGGCTGGAGGTACGAGACCGAGGCCCACAGCACGGCGAGCGCCGCCAGGGCGAGCGCACAGGCGAGGGCGAGCGTCCGCGTCACCCTGCCGCCCCCGGCGCGATCCCCGGCGCGGAGCGCAGGCGGGGGACCGGCACCTCGCGGATCGGCACGTTGAGGAGCGCCGCCAGCACCGCCAGCCCGACGGAGATCGTCCACACCGCGTCGTAGCTCCCCGTCGCCACGTAGATCCGCCCGCCGAGCCAGCCGCCGAGGAACGCGCCCACCTGGTGGAAGAAGAAGACGATGCCGCCGAGCATCGCCAGGTTCTTCACCCCGAACAGCGTCGCGACGGTGCCGTTCGTGAGGGGCACCGTGGAGAGCCAGAGGAGGCCCATGGCGGCGCCGAACGCGTAGACCGTCGTCTCCGTCAGCGGGGCGAGGAAGAACGCCGCGATGACGACCGCCCGCGCCGCGTAGATGCCGACGAGCAGGCCCGGCTTGCTCGCGCGCCCGCCGAGCAGCCCCGCCGCGAGCGAGCCGGCGATGTTGAAGAGCCCGATCAGCATGAGCGCGATCACGCCGGTCTTGGCCGGGAGGCCGCGGTCCTGGAGGTAGGCCGGCAGGTGGGTCGCGATGAAGACCACGTGGAAGCCGCACACGAAGAACCCGAAGGAGAGGAGCCAGAAGCCGCGGTGCGCGAACGCCTCGCGGAGCGCGTCGCCGAGCCGCTCGGCGGGCTCGCTCCCCGAGGAACGGGCCGGCGGCTCGAAGAGCGCCGCCGAGAGCGGCAGCATGAGGGCCCCGATCGCGGCCATCCCGAGGAGCGTGCTCGCCCAGCCGATCGCCTGGATCGACTGGAGCGCGCCGGGGACCATGGCGAACTGGCCGATCGAGCCGACCGACATGGCGATCCCGAAGGCGAGGCTCCGCTTCTCGGGCGGCATCGCGCGCGCGACGGCGCCGAAGACGACGGACATCGTCGTGCCGGAGAGCCCGATGCCGATGAGCAGCCCCGCCGAGAGGGCGAGGGCCGACCCGGTGTGCGCGCCCGCCATCAGGGCGAGGCCGGCGACGTACAGCACGCTCCCGCCGAGGACCGCCTTCCCCGCGCCGATCCGATCGGCGAGCCGCCCCGCGAACGGCTGGGCGAACCCCCAGACCAGGTTCTGGAGGGCGATGGCGAAGCCGAACACCTCGCGGGTCCAGCCGTTGTCGCGGCTCATCGGCGCGAGGAAGAGGCCGAAGGTGTGGCGGAGCCCGAGCGACAGGGCGAGGACGAGCGCGCCGGCGCCGAGCATCGCCGCGGGTCTGTGCAGGAGGGGCGGGGATGCTCGGCTCATGGCGCTGCCTCCGTGGTCTCCGGCGCCGCGAGGCGGCGCGCGACGTCGACGAACCGGTCCAGGTCCTCGCCGAGCGAGGCGCGCAGGTCCTCCTGCACGCGCTTCCAGGTCCGGGTGGCCTCGCTCATGCGCGCCCCGCCCTCCCGGGTCAGGGCCACGCGCCGGTCGCGCTGATCGTCGCCCGGCGAGAGGGCGACGAGCCCGAGACGCTCGAGCACGCGCAGGTTCCTTCCGAGCGTGCTCCGGTCGAGGCCGGTCGCGCCGGCGAGCTCGGTCAGGTTCGGCGCCTCGCGCCGGGCGATGGTGCGCAGGAGCGAGAACTGCGTGACCTTGAGGCGGTGCGGCGCGAGCGCGGCGTCGTAGCGCGCGGTGAGCGCGAGCGCGGCGCGGCGGGCGTTCGCGCAGACGCAGGCGACCGGATCCATTGCGGGCATCTACCCGTATCGGCCGCCCCCGGCCACGCCCGGGTGGGGCGCGGGCGCCCTGCTGGATCGCCTTCGCCGCGGGGGTCCCTGGCCACGAAGGCGGGGTGGGCTCACATCCTGAACCCGGCCCCGATCGCGAAGCGCAGCGCGAACGAGGGCTGGAACGACGTGGTGCCGTCGGTCGAGTCCTCGAGGCGGTACAGGTACGTCGCCGCGGCGAGCGAGGCGAAGGCGTACGAGCGGCGGCCCAGGTCGCGCGACACGCCGGCGAGCGGCGAGAGCTGCAGCGCCGCGGTGGTGCGCGGCGGCGCCACTCCCCCGGTCTCGAAGTCCTGCCGGAGGATGGCGACCCCGGCGACGAGGCCGAGCTCGAGCGAGACGGCGCGCAGGTCCCAGACGTGCGTGGCGCCGAGCTCGAGATCCCAGGCCTCGGCCGTCGCGACGAGGCCGCCCTGCCTGGAGCTGCCCTGGCACCAGCCGAGGCGGGCCTGGACCGTGAGCGGGCGGAGGGCGAGCGTCGTCCCGCCGGCGAGCCCCGTGCATGCGCTCCCCTCGCTGGCGAGCGCGCCGCGCGTGCGCCCCTCGAGCTCGAAGGAAGTGGCCGCGCGCGCGTCGCCGCTCCCCTTGCGGACGAGGCGTGCATACGCCGTCCGCTCGAGCCTGGCAGGGTCCACCTCGGCCGTCCCGCCGGGCGGGGCGGCCTGCGTGCCCTCGAGCAGCGCGTCCGGGGCGCGGCCGCGCACGAAGTACCGGCCCGCGCGCACGTACAGGCGCCGGACGGCGTCGGCCCGCCCGATCTCCCCCACCACCGGGCCGTCCGCGGACCCCTGGAACACGAGCCAGGTCGCGCCCTCGGGGAACGCGAGCCAGGCCCGCGAGGCGTCGCTGCCGGCCAGCGTGGAGAGCACGACGTCGCCGTGGCCCCGGACGTCGTACTCGAAGGTCGGGTGCTGCAGCCCGGCGAAGCTGCGGCTCGAGCTGCGCACCGTCGCGGCGTAGGCGTGGCGGTAGGCCTCGTCGAGGGTGACGCGCCCGTCGCCGTCCGCGTCCGCCGCGCCGAGCAGCCCGGAGACGAGCGCGTGCGTGAAGAAGCTGCCGCGGATCTCGTCGGACTCCTGGCTGTCCTCGGACGCGGCGCTGGAGGTGAGGAACACCGCGCCCTCGCCGGGCACCCGCTCGGCGGCCCGGATCTCGAACGGCGGGATGGCGGTCCCGCCCTTCACGCGGGTGAGCGCGCCCGAGCGGCAGGCGTCGAGCACGAGCAGCCGGAACGTCGCCGCCGAGCCGCGCACGAGCTGCTCGAGCTCCACGAGCTCGAGCGCGGAGCGGCCGAGGTGCAGCGCCGCCGCGTCGGCGTGCCCCGAGTAGTAGACGAAGAGCACGGTGTCGCGCCCGAGGGTGCGCACCCGCTCGTTCACCGCGATGAGCGCGCGGCGCACCGCGGCCGCGTCCGTGCCCCGCAGGAGGACGAGGTTCTCCGGCCGGACCCCGCCCACCTCCTGGAGCACCGCCGCGACGCGCGCCGCGTCCGCCTCGGCCCAGCGGAGCGGGAGGTCCTCGCCGGACCCGGCGTCGTTCCCGACGACCACCGCGAAGCGCTCGACCTGCGCGCCCGCGGCGGCGGGCACGAGACCGAGGGCCAGGGCCAGGGCCAGCCCGAGGGAGCGGGCGCTCAGCGCTTCTCGAACCACCATCGGGTCACCTGGCAGCCGGCGGGCAGCGCGGCGCCGTCCAATCCCCGCCCCTGCTCGAGCGCGGCCCGCACCGGCTCGAGCAGGACGGCGCCGTCGCAGAAGAGCCCCACCACCTGCTCGCGGCCCACGGATTCGTCGAGGCGCGTGGCGAGCGGCAGGGCGACGTCGGCGCCGGCCTCGACGCGCTCGGCGCGCGGGCCGTCCGGGAAGTAGACGGAGGCGCGGCCCGACGGATCGAGGCTCAGCACGGCCACCCAGGCGCCCGCGGGCGAGGTCACCACGAACCGCAGCGCATCGCCGGGCGCGATCACCTCGCCGGGCGCGGCGCGCCGGACGGACTCGCCGTGAAGCACCCACATGCCGAGGGACGGCGCCCCGCCCTTGGTGCGCTCCGGGACCCGCCCGGTGGGCGCATCTCCGGTGCGCAGGACGAGGAGCAGCGCCGCGGCGGCGGCGAGCCCGCCCGCCAGCGCGAGCCCGGGGCCGAGGGGGAGCCGGCGCCGGACCGCCGCAGGGCGGGCGGTCGCGAGCCGCAGCGGCGGCAGCGCCTCGGCGCGCCCGGCGCGCAGCGCCTCCGTCGCCGCGCCGCAGCGGCCGCACGCGGCGACGTGCTCCGAGACCTGCTCGGCCTCCGCGGGGGCGAGCTCCCCCGCGATCCAGCGGTCGAGCCGCAGGGCCGAGAGGCAGGCCGGCCAGGCGGCGTTCGCGAACGAGGTGCTCATGCGCTCTGCTCCGCGCGCGCGCGATCGACGAGCCCCTGGGCGCGCTCCAGGAGGTAGCCCACCTTGCGCCGCGAGCAGCCGAGCTGCGCGGCGATCTCGTCGTAGGTCATGCCGTCGAGGTGGTGGTAGACGAGCGCCGCCGCCTCCTCCTCCGGGAGCTGCGCGAGCAGGCCGCGCACCTCCGCGAGCGCGTCGCCGCGCGGGCCCGCCGCGCCCTCGAGCGCGGCGAGGTGGCGCTCGGCGGCGCGCGCTCCGCTGCGCCGGCCGCGGAGCAGGTTGAGGCAGCGGTGCGTGGTGGCGCGGTAGAGCCAGGCGACGACGGTCTCCGCGCTCCGCACCGCGCCCGGCGCGCGGAGCAGCGCGGCGAAGACGTCCTGGAGCGCCTCCTGCGCGTCGGCGTCGGTCCCGAGCAGGAGCCGCGCGCGCCGGAGCACCACGTGCCCGTGGCTCCGGTAGAGCCGCTCCACGCCTGCGCCGTCCAGGCTCACGGGCACGCCTCCCCGGGAGGCGGCCCGGGCGTGCCCAGCCGGAGGACGACGAGCGCGTCGGAAGGCGCCGGCGCGAGCCGGTACGGGGCGAGACAGAACCCGCGCGCGGTCCCGGCGTCGGGCGTGCCGTCGTCCGGCACGCCCCGGGCGACGAGCGTCGCGACGCACGCCTCGAGCTGGGCGCCGACCAGGCAGCTCGGGTCGACGGCGGTCACGTCGATCAAGTGGTAGCCGGCCGGGAGCGGCGCGCCGAGCCACCACGCGGTGAGCGAGTCGGGCGGCACGTCGGCGCCGAGGTGCACGATCCAGTGGTCCAGGTCCACGCCGTAGGGCGAGCCCGACCCCGCGGCGGGCAGGGCGGGGACCGCGGGCGCGGCGATCCCGAACGGCACGGCCGCGGCGTTGCCGCGCGCGAAGGAGACCTCGCCCGCCCGGAGCGTGCGTCGGGCCGCCGCGGGCGGCGGCTGATAGAGACGGATGGTGAACATGGCCGGGAACCCGCTCTCCACGGGCGCGCGCGTCGCGAGCTCCTGGTCGTCGGTCGAGGGCGGCGGCCCGCGCTGCCAGAGCATCGCCGCCTCGAGCGGCGGGAGCGGCGGCGTTCCCTGCACCTGCCCCCTGAGCGTCGCGAGCGCCTCCCCCTGGTAGCCGCGGTCCGCCTGCGCGTCGCAGCCGGCGGCGGCGACGAGCCCGAGGCCGAGGGCCGCCGTGGCGAGGGCGGACCCCGCGCGGCGGAGCCCGCCGCGCCTCAGTACGCGTACGGCGGGAACTCGATGGTCGCGAGCCATGAGGGCAAGCCTGCCACGCGCGCCGAGCGGATGCCCGCGTCGCTCACCGCGTACACGAAGTCGGCGCCGGCGTCCCAGGCGAGGACGCTCCGCCGGATGTACGGGGACCACGCCCAGTACCAGTCGGGGCCGGAGAAGCGCAGGTACACGTCGGCCATCGAGAGGCGGCCCGCCGGCGTGATGCCGGTCGCCGGGTCGACGTGGAACAGGCGGAGGTCCGACACGAGGCCGGGGGAGGAGGCGCCCCAGTCGGCGAACGGGATCGCGAGCAGGCTCCGCGACCCGAGCCAGGTGAACGCCTTGGCGTCCCAGAGCGCCTCGGACCAGGCCCATCCCTCGCCCACCAGCACCGTCGAGACGTCGACCGGATGGGCGAGGTCCGAGACGTCGAGGAGCGCGACCTTCACTCGGTTCCCGGTCGCCGCGCGCTCCGCCCCCACGCCGAGCAGGTGGGTGTCCGAGATCGGGTGGAGGTACGAGATGAAGCCCGGCATCTCGAGCTCGCCGACCACCCTCGGGTCGGCGGGATCGGAGAGGTCGAACGTGAACAGGGGATCGACCTGCCGCGCCGTGATGACGAACCCGCGCGCGCCGACGAAGCGCGTGCCGAAAGTGCGCTCGCCCGGGCCGAACTCCGGGGTCTCGCCGACGAGCGCCAGCGTGCCCGCCTCGGGCCTCAGCACCGACACGCGGCCTGCCGTGTCCAGGCGCCCCCAGGGCGTCCCGTCGTCGACGCGCTTCGACACGGTGGTCGCGGCGCGGAGCGCGCCGTCGCTCTCGTCGAGCCCGTACTGATCGCGAACGTATCCGTCCACCACGCCCGAGCCGAGGTAGCCGGCGCGGTCCGGATCGGTGAGGTCGAACGCGTGCAGGTACGTCGCGTCGCGCTGTCCGGGCCTCGGCCACCACCACCAGTGCTGCGTCGCGACGTAGAGCGTGCTCGCCGAGGCGTAGACCACGCCCGGCTCGGCCAGGACCGAGGTCCGGCTCACGAGCGAGGACGACGGCACGTCGAAGGTGGCGACGGTGAGGATGCCGGGCCGCACCGGGCCGGACGGCCGGGCGAAGTCGGTGCAGGCGTAGCCGAGGTCGGCGTCCGCCGCGCCCGGGCGCTTCACGGTCCCGCGCCGGAGCCAGTCGTCGAGCGAGCGCGCGCGGATGAGCGCCTCGTTGCGAGCCTCGAGCGCCGTGATCGCCGCGTCGCGCTCCGCGGCGCCGGCGCCCGGCCCGACCTCGGGCCACCACGAGACGCCGTCCGGGAAGGGGAACGCGTCCGCGAGGACGAGCCGGACCCGGTCGCCGATCCGGCGCGACGAGACGTAGCGGCCCGGGAGGTAGACCTCCGAGACCACCGCGGGCGCCGAGAGGTCGGAGACGTCCACCGTCGTGATCTTCACCACGTCGCTGTACCCGTATCCGCACGTGAAGCTCCCGCCGGGCGCGAGCACCGCGGGGCAGGCGAGGTGATCGCCCTCGAGCGCGCGGGGGACGTAGACCGAGCTGAAGACCACGGCGCGGTCGCCGGCCAGGAACAGATCGTGGGCCCACCCCTCGATGCCGAGGGAAGCGGCGAGCGCGAGCGCCTCCGGCGGCCAGCTGCGGGCGAGGTGCAGCTTGCCGCCCGCGAGCGCGGCGATGCGCGTGCCGTCGTTCTGGACGAAGTCGGCCTCGTCCACCCCCTCGACCTGGGAGTTGGTGGTCGTGAAGTCCGACGGGCCCGCGTCCGCCGCGGGCGGCGCGGCGGGCCCTCCGCCGGCCATGCCCCCCCACCGCCACCAGCGCGACTGCTCGAGGTCGCTCCGCATCTCGAGCACCAGCTCGTCCTCGATCCGCTGCTCCAGCTCGCCGCACGACGTGAACGGCGCGAGCACGGGACGCCGGTCGACCCCCTGCTGCTCCGGGAGCCCCGGACCGACGCCGTGCTCCGTGCAGGAGGCGAGCAGGGCGAGGGCGGCGGCGATCGCGACCGCGGGGAATCCACGCAACCGCTTCGGCACGTTCATCGGGGCACTCCTCCGGGACCGCGAGCGTGACTGCTCGAAGACGAGGGAACGCCGCGCGGCCGGATCGTGCAACGGGTCCCGGCGGGTCCGGTGGGAGGTGCGCGGAAACGTCGGGTCGCGCCCCGCGCGCCGGCCGGCGCGGCTCGGGCGCTCCCCTTGCCGGGGGGCGCGGGCGCGTGACAGGCTGCGCCGGCCATGCGCCGCCCGCTGAGCCGCCCCCTCCGCGTCGAGCTCGCCGCGGTGCTGGCGCTGCTCGCGGCCTCCACCGCGGCGTTCTGGGCGACGCCGCTCGACCTCGCCGCGGGCGGCCTCTTCCGCGACGGCTGCTGCGGGTGGCCCCTCGCGGACCGGCCCTTCTGGCGCTTCGTCTACCAGTACGGGGTCTTCTCCGGGGTGTTCCTCGCGGCCGCCGCGCTGGTCGCGCTGACGCTCACGTACTGGTACCCGCGCAGGCTCCACGCGTGGCGACGGCCGGCGCTCTTCCTCGTCCTCGTCGCGGCGATCGGGCCTGGACTACTGGTGAACGTGGTCCTCAAGGACCACTTCGGCCGGCCCCGGCCGCGCGAGGTGGTCGAGCTGGGCGGCGGCGAGCGCTTCCTGCCCGTGCTCGTGCCAGGCCCGGACCGGGAGGCCAGGTCGTTCCCCTGCGGCCACTGCTCGATGGGGTTCTACGTCGCGACGCCGTGGCTGGTGCTGCGGCGCCGCCGCCGCCGGCTGGCGGCCGCCTTCCTCGCCGCGGGGGTGGGGTTCGGGCTCCTGCTCGGCGTGGCGCGGATGATGGCCGGCGGGCACTTCCTCTCCGACGTGGTCTGGGCCGGGGGGATGGTGTGGCTCACCGCCATCGGGCTCCACCACGCGCTCGACCTGGACCGCGAGCGGGAGGCGCCGCTCCTCGATCCCGCCCGCGACCGGGGCCGGGCCGGGATCGCCACCGCCGTCGGCGGCGGGGCGCTCGGGGTGCTCACCGCGGCGGCGCTCCTCGCGACCCCCTACGTGTCGGCCAAGGCCTTCACGCGCAGCGCGGCCGAGCTCGCCGCGAGCGCGGCGCCGGTCTGGGAGGTGGACCTCGACCGGGCGACCGTCGCCGTCGAGGCCGGGCCCGACTTCCACGCCTCCTACGAGGTGCGCGCCTTCGGCCTCCCCACGAGCAAGGTCACGTTCCACTTCACCGAGGGCAGCGAGGGCGCCGTGCTCGCCATCGACCGTCTGGGCTTCTTCACGGAGCGGCGCACCGACGTCCGGCTGCGCTTCCCGGCGGACGGCGGGAAGCCGATCCGCCTCCGGGTCGCCCGGGGCAAGGTGGCCCTCGACCTGCGCGGCTTCGGCCCCGCCGCCCGGCTCGACGTGGAGGTGGGCGAGGGCGAGCTGCGCCTCGTCGGCGCCGCGGCCCTGGAGCGGCTCCCCGGCGTCACGGCGCGCGTGGAGCGGGGCCAGCTGATCCGCGAGTGAGCGGCGCGGCCCCGATCGGGCGGGCCCCGCGCTCGCTCAGGGCGGCGGAGCCGCGCCGCCGTGGCGCGGCGGCGACAGGTGGCGCCGGGGCGTCTCTTCCGGGAAGCCGCGCAGCGACTCGGCCTCCTCCTCG
>Ga0209464_10000407_pt1 | contig 13727 bp, 8 predicted proteins | sample DOMMetBare1Fresh_2_FD_187473 | JGI IMG/M metagenome (GOLD analysis project Ga0209464, IMG submission 187473) | Wetland sediment microbial communities from St. Louis River estuary, USA, under dissolved organic matter induced mercury methylation -... | ecosystem: Environmental > Aquatic >... | reverse complement strand
TGCTCGGCGCGCCGCGCGACGTGCTCGACCCGAGGACCTACCACCACATCTCCCTCATCGCGCTGCTGGCCTGGGTCGGCCTCGGCGCCGACGGCCTCTCCTCGTCGGCCTACGGTCCCGACGAGGCCTTCCGCGCGCTCGGCCACCACACCTACCTGGCGGTCGCGCTGGCGCTCGCCACCGGTCTCACCGTCCTCGTCATCTCGGTCGCCTACTCGCAGATCATCAAGCGCTTCCCGTTCGGCGGCGGCGGCTACGTGGTCGCCTCCGAGCTGCTCGGCCCGCGGGTCGGCGTCGTCTCCGGCGCCGCCCTGCTGGTCGACTACGTGCTGACCATCTCCGTCTCGGTGGCCTCCGGCGGCGACGCGGTCTTCTCCTTCCTCGCGCCGGGGCTGGCCGCCTGGAAGGTGCCGCTCGAGGCGCTCGCCATCGGGGCGCTGGTGGTGATGAACCTGCGCGGGGTGAAGGAGTCGGTCTCGATCCTCGCGCCCATCTTCGTCCTCTTCCTGGTCACCCACGCCGTCCTCATCCTCGGCGGCATCGGCCAGCACGTCGACGAGGTGCCTCGCGTGGCCGGCGAGGTGGCCGGCGGCTTCCGCTCCGGCCTCGCCGAGGTGGGCGTCCTGGGGCTCTTCGCCGTCTTCGTGCGCGCCTACTCCATGGGGGCCGGCACCTACACCGGCATCGAGGCGGTCTCCAACGGCATCCAGATCATGCGCGAGCCGAAGGTCCAGACGGCGCGCCGGACCATGACCTACATGGCGCTGTCGCTCTCGGTGACCGCGGCCGGCATCCTGGTCTGCTACCTGCTCTTCCACGCCGTCCCCGAGGAGGGGAAGACGATGAACGCGGTGCTGCTGGAGCGGTTCGCCGGCGGCTGGACCCCCTTCGGCCTCCCGGCCGGCCGCGCCTTCGTAGTGGTGGCGCTGGCCTCCGAGGCCCTGCTCCTCTTCGTGGCGGCCCAGGCCGGGTTCATCGACGGGCCCCGCGTCATGTCCAACATGGCCCAGGACTCCTGGCTCCCCCACCGCTTCGCCCAGCTCTCCGACCGCCTCTGCATGCAGGACGGCGTCCTGCTCATGGGCGGCGCCTCCCTCGCCACGCTGGTCTGGACGGGCGGCGACATCCTCGCCCTCGTCACCATGTACTCCATCAACGTCTTCGTGACCTTCTCGCTCTCCCAGCTCGCCATGCTGCGCTACTGGTGGCGCACCCCCGGCGAGGGGCGCCGCCGCGGCTTCGCCATCCACGGCGTGGCCTTCCTCCTCTGCGCCGGCATCCTGGTGGGGACGGTCGTCGAGAAGGGGGCCCAGGGCGGGTGGATCACCATCGTGGTGACCGGCCTGCTGGTCGGCCTGGCCTTCGTCATCCGGCGCCACTACCGCAAGGTCGGCGACAACCTGCGGCGGCTCGACGACATCCTGGCGGCCCTGCCCGCGGCGTCCGGCGGGCCCTACCCCGCGATCGACCCCGCGGCGCCCACCGCCGTGCTGCTGGTCGGCGGGTACGGCGGGCTCGGCGTCCACGCCCTCCTCACCATCCAGCGCATCTTCCCCGGCCACTTCAAGAACTTCGTCTTCGTCTCGGTCGGCGTGATCGACTCGGCGGCCATGAAGGGGGTCGAGGAGGTCGACCGCGTCCGGCTGCGCACCGCGCTCGCGCTGCAGCAGTACGTCGACCTGGCCCATCGCATGAAGCTGGCCGCCGACGACCGGATGGACGTCGGCACCGAGGCGGTGGCCGTGGCCGAGCAGCTCAGCCTGGCGATCGGCCGGGAGTTCCCGCGGGCCGTCTTCTTCGCCGGCAAGCTGGTCTTCGAGCGGGAGACCATGTTCCAACGGCTCCTCCACAACGAGACCGCCTACCAGCTGCAGCGGCGGCTGCAGCTCGCCGGGATGAACGCCATGGTGCTCCCGGTGCGCGTGCTGCAGGGTGCCTGAGCGGGCTCGACGCGGCCGCGCTCGGAGGGGCGGCGCGTGCGACCGGTGACCGGCAGCGCGACGGCCGCTCCCGGAAGCCCCGGGGCGGCCCTCGTGCGTGCCGGACGGGGCGGGCCCGCTACGGCGCGTAGCGCAGCTTGAAGTTGTCGAGCCGCATGTCCGTCGGGGTGCCCGGGCGCACGAAGACGCCGCAGGTCAGCGTGGCGGCGGTGCCCAGGTTGGGATCGAAGTAGATGCCGAACGGCTCGGGGCCGACCGGGTCCGGGCCCATGGTGACGCCGATCTGGCGGAAGTCCACGTAGGTCTTCATGGTCCTGGCGGTGGCGTCGTAGTCGAACGCCCAGGTGTGCCAGCTGGTCATCTCGTCGCCGAAGGCGGTGCTGTAGTAGCGGTTGTCACCGATGCTGTTCCGGTAAGCGCCATCCCAGTAGGTGATGGCGATGGCCGGGTTCCCGGCGTCGCCGCCGACCCAGCACATGAAGTGCGAGCCCTCGGTGATGCCGGCCGGGTCGGAGCCGGCGGCGGTGCGCACGTCGATGCTGACGGTGAAGCTCTTGGTGGCCGGGAAGGCCTTCACCATCTGGAGCGAGGGACCGACGTACGGGCCCGAGGTGTCGGTCGGCGTGCCGGCCAGCTTCACCTGCTCGCCCGCCACCGTGACGGTGGTCCCGGCGACCGGAACGGCCTTCCACCGGGGGTTCAGCCTGAACCCGTTGAAGAGGTCCTCGGTCTGGACCTGGGTGGCGGAGGCGTAGTCGTTCGCGAGGGCAGGCGACGCCCCCGCCAGCGCGGCGAAGGCCGCGAGGCACATCAGCTTTCTCATGTAGGCTCCTGGATCCGTCGGTGGTCTGGGCTGCGCGACGGCGTACACGCTTAGACCTCGGCCCGGCGCGCCACACAACACGCCAATGGGGTAGCACTCCACGTAACTTCGACCCGGCGTCGACCCACTTCGAGTACGAGTCTCATCCGGCGCGGCGTCATGGCCACGCCTCGCTGGCCCACGGACCCGGGGTGGTGACGCCCGAGGCGATGCCGCTCCCCACCCAGGGTCCACGTGGCCGCGGGTCCGATTTCACCGATTGTCGACCTGGCGGCGATCCGCTATCGGTGCTCGGAGTGAACCCCGGATGGTTCCGGGCACGCCCAGACAGGTCCCCGAGCCGAGCGCGCGATCCCCGCGCGCTGCGCTGGAGGAGCGCCTGGGCCACGGAGAGTGCATGACTTCGAGACGAGCGAGGTTCCACGTTGCATCCCTGGCCGCGCTGGGCGCGGCCCTGACGCTGGCGGCGGGCCCGGCCCGGGCCGCGGTCGTCGGCCTGGAGATCATTAGCCGCGCGCCGTTCGCCGACGGCGCGAGCTTCGGCACCGTCGGGCCCTACGAGAAGATCAGGGGGGTGCTCCACTACGAGGTGGAGGTGGGCAACCAGGCCAACCACGCCATCGTCGACCTGCAGCTCGCCCCGAAGAGCAAGGGCAAGGTCGCGTTCCAGGGCGAGTTCGTCATGCTGAAGCCGGTCGATCTCTCGAAGGGCAACCACCGGCTGCTCTCCGAGGTGAACAACCGCGGCGGCCTCCGCATGCTCGGCTACTACAACGACGCCGTCGACAGCAACGATCCCGCCACCGCCACCCACGCAGGCAACGGCTTCCTCATGCGCCAGGGGTACACGCTCCTGTGGGCGGCCTGGAACTGGGACGTGACCCGGGGCGGCGGCCGCATGCAGATCAGCCTGCCGGTGGCCAGCAACGGCAAGAACGACATCACCGGGTACATCGACTCCGAGACCGTGCTCGCGACCCTGACCACGCCCAACCGGTGCCAGCCGGTGGCCTGGGGCAACAGCATCGGCTACGAGCCGGCGAACCCCACCGACCCGAACGCGGTCCTCACCTGGCGCATGGATCCGTGGGCACCGGACGGCGAACGGACCACCATCCCCCGCGGTGCCTGGCACTTCCAGGTTCCGATGACGGACGGGTCCGGCTCCGTCGGCTTCTGCATCGACGACGCCGAGGGCTTCGTCTCCGGGCGCATCTACGAGCTCGTCTACCTGGCCAAGCAGCCCCGCGTGATGGGCCTGGGGCTCGCGGCCATCCGCGACGCCATCTCCTTCTTCCGCTTCGAGCGGGCAGACGCCGCCGGCGTCACGAACCCGCTCTTCGAGAACGGCGCGCCCGACTCGAGGTACGGCTACCTCTTCGGCATCTCGCAGTCGGGCCGCGTCATCACCCACATGCTCTGGCAGGGCTTCTACGTCGACGAGGCCGGCCGGATGGTCGTCGAGGGGATGATCCCCCACGTCGCCGGCGGCGGGAAGGGCGGCTTCAACTGGCGCTTCGCCCAGACCACCCACCACCCCAGCCACCTCGAGGGGCTCTCCACCCCCGTCGACTTCTTCCCCTTCACCTACTCGACCGAGACCGACCCGGTCAGCGGGGAGACCGGCAGCCTCCTCGACTGGGCGAACAAGCACGGGCAGGTGCCCAAGATCGTGATCACCAACCACGAGTCCGAGTACTTCATGCGCGCCGCCTCGCTGATGCAGACCGATCCGACCGGCTCGTTCGACGTCGAGCTGCCGAGCAACGTGCGCTACTACATGGTGAACGGCGCCCAGCACGGCACGCCGGCGTCGCGCACCCGGCCCCTCTACCAGTACCCGGGGACCACCCTCGACCAGCGCCCGGTGGGCCGGGCGGCGCTCCTGGCCCTGGACGCCTGGGTGAGCGCCGGCCTCGAGCCGCCGGCGAGCCGCTACCCGCGCATCGACCGGGGGGAGCTCGTGCCGGTGGGCCAGCACAAGGTCCTCTACCCGGCCATCCCCGACGTGCGCGTGCTCGGGACCTGCGAGCAGGCGCCGCGCCTCGACTTCGGCCCGCGGTTCTTCAACGGCCTGGGCATCCAGGACTACGTCCCGCCCGCGCACGTGGGCGACTACGTGAACCTCGTGCCGAAGCCCGACGCCGACGGGAACACCCTCGGCGGCATCCGCCTGCCGGACGTGGCCGCGCCGCTCGGGACCTACGCCGGGTGGAACCCCCGCAAGCCCGCGATCGGCAACCCCAACTACCTGGCGCGCTGGGACGGATCCTTCTTCATGTTCCCCCTGACCGACGCCGACAGGCAACCCGGCGACCCTCGCCGCTCGATCGCAGCCCGCTACCCGGACCAGCAGGCGTACGTGAGCGCCGTCACCCAGGTGGCCCAGGAGCTGGTCGCGAACCGGTACCTCCTGCAGGAGGACGCGGACGGCATGATCGCGCGCGCCTCGCGGACGGCCTGGCCGCCGCAGACCTGGGAGACGTATCCGTTCTGGGTGCTGCAGTAGCCGAGCGGCGCTGAGCCGAGGTCGTTCACCCGGGGCCGGTGCGAGCCATCCGCACCGGCCCCGCGTCCGCCGAGCCCGCCCTCCCCGCCCACGCCGGCCTCGCCTTCCCCCGCCCTGGACGGGTCTGCGGCCCACTTGTCGGGGCGCACTGAGCGTGGCAGCGTCACCGTCGCCACGCGGCCGGCGCGGCTGAAGCTCCCTCGACGCCCCGGTGACGACGCCGCCCGAGGGAAGAAGGGATCCGATCATGCCTCCGAGCTACCCCTCCGAGGAGCACCAGCGGATCGCCCAGGCGGACGAAGGGGCCTGGCGCAAGTGGGGGCCCTACGTGAGCGATCGCGCCTGGGCCACGGTCCGTGAGGACTACTCCGGGGACGGCGACGTGTGGACGTCCTTTCCGCACGACCAGGCCCGCATGCGCGCCTATCGGTGGAGCGAGGACGGGATCGCCGGCTTCTGCGACGACCACCAGAACCTCTGCATGGCGGTGGCGTTCTGGAACGGGCAGGACGCCATCCTGAAGGAGCGCTTCTTCGGGCTGACGGGGAGCGAGGGCAACCACGGCGAAGACGTGAAGGAGCTCTACGCCTACCTCGACTGCACGCCGACGAGCTCCTACGCCCGCATGCTGTATCGCTACCCCCAGGTGGCCTTCCCCTACGGGGAGCTCATCCGGAAGAACGCGGGGCGGGAAGGGCCGGAGTGGGAGATCTTCGACGAGCTCCGGGCTGCCTTCGCGGCGGACGAGTACCACGAGGTCACCGTCGAGTACGCCAAGGCAGGTCCGGAGGACATCCTGTGCCGGATCACGGTGAAGAACCGTGGGCCGCAGGTGTCGGCGCTGCACGTGTTGCCTCACCTCTGGTACCGGAACTACTGGTCCTGGCCGGTGCCCGCCCCCGAGCGCCCGTCCATGGAGAAGGCGGGTGACGGGGCCGTCCGCACCAGCGACCGCCATCCCCACCTGGCCCGCCAGTGGTGGTACGCGCAGGCGGCCGACGGGGCGACGCCGGAGCTCCTCTTCACCGAGAACGAGACCAACGCGAGGCGGCTGGGGTTCGCCGACCGCGGCGGCCGGTTCTTCAAGGACGGCGTGAACGCCTACCTCATCCCCGCCGAGCGCCACCTCGCCGACGGGGTGATGCACCGGCAGACGGCAGCGATCGACTGGGTGAACCCGGCCAACGCGGGGAGCAAGGTGGCGGCGCACTTCAGGAAGGACCTCCTCCCGGGCGAGACCTGGGAGATCCGCGTCCGTCTCGCCCCCGCCGAACAGGCCGCTCCCTTCGCCGGCTTCGAGGGGACGCTCGCGACGCGACAGGCGGAGGCCGATCGGTTCTATCGGGCCGTCCAGCCCGCGGGCTTGAGCGCGGACGCCGCCAGCGTGCAGCGGCAGGCGTTGGCTGGGCTGCTCTGGAGCAGGCAGTTCTACAGGTACGACGTCGAAGCCTGGCTCGAGGGCGATGCCTCCAGCCCGCCACCCCCGGCACGCCGGTACGAGGGGCGCAACGCGAGGTGGCGCCACTTCGACGCCGGCGACGTCATCTCGATGCCCGATGCCTGGGAGTACCCCTGGTTTGCGGCCTGGGATCTCGCCTTCCATTGCGTGGCCCTCTCCCTGGTGGATCCGGCCCTCGCGAAGAGCCAGCTGACGCTCCTCCTGCGCGAGTACTACCTGCACCCGAACGGGCAGATCCCGGCCTACGAGTGGGAGTTCTCCGACGTGAACCCGCCGGTGACGGCGTGGGCCGCCCTGCAGGTCTACCGGCGGGAGAAGGCGCAGACCGGCCGGGGCGATCGCGCCTTCCTGAAGCGGGTGTTCCACAAGGAGCTCCTCAACTTCACCTGGTGGGTGAACCGGGAGGACCTGGAGGACGACAACCTCTTCCAGGGCGGCTTCCTCGGGCTCGACAACATCAGCCTGCTGGATCGAAGCGCCCTGGGGGCCAGTCGCATCGAGCAGGCCGACGGGACGGCCTGGGTCGCCGTCTTCTGCGCCAACATGATGTCCATCGCCATCGAGCTGGCCATGGAAGACGCGGCGTACGAGGACCTGGCCATCAAGTTCCTCGACCACTTCACCTACATCGCCCGCGCGCTGGTCAACCCCCAGCAGATCCGGGGCGACCTGGAGCCGCTCTGGGACGGCCGGCGCCGCTTCTTCTTCGATCACCTCTACCCGGGCGGTCAGCGGGACGACGTCCCGCTCGAGATCTACTCCTTCGTGGGGCTCGTTCCGCTGCTGGCGGTCGGAGCCATCGAGCCATCGGCCCTGGCGAAGCTGCCCGCCTTCGACGCGCACAGGCGCTGGCTGCTGGCGAACCGGGCCGAGCTGCTGGGCAGCGTGGCGCCCCTGGACATCCCGGGCCAGGGCGGTCGGCTCCTGCTCAGCCTGCTCCGGAAGGACATGCTGCGGGACGTGCTGGAGATCGTCCTCGACGAGAACCGGATGCTGTCACCTTTCGGCGTCCGATCCCTGTCCAAGGAGCACGCGCTCCACCCCTTCACCGCGACCGTCAGCGGCGTGTCGATGAGCATCGCCTACGATCCGGCCGAAGCCACCGTCAAGATCAAGGGCGGCAACTCCAACTGGCGCGGCCCGATCTGGATGCCGGCCAACTTCCTGATCATCCAGGCGCTCCTCGAGCATCAGGCCTACTACGGTGACGGCTTCCAGGTGACGCTCCGCGACGGCTCGGGCGGGAGCCGGAGCGTCACCTTGGCCCAGGCGGCCGGGGAGCTGGCCACGCGCCTGAAGCGGCTCTTCCTGGTGGACGCGAGCGGGCAGCGCGCCATCTTCGGTGGCTCGGCGCTCTTCGCCCGTCCCGAGTGGCGCGACGCCCTGCTCTTCCACGAGTACTTCCACGGAGACGACGGCACGGGGCTGGGTGCCGGGCACCAGACGGGATGGACCGCGCTGGTGGCCAACCTCTTCCAGGATCTCGGGTGAGGTCACCATCGCGGACCAGGCGTGCCACGTGTACGTGGTGGAGTGAAGCCGCGCCGACGACAGGGCCGGCCCTCCGCGGCACCACGAGGCGGCCGGGGCCCTCCGGTCGTGGCCTGGCGCCGAGCGGCCTCAGCCGCCGCCCCGCCCGCCGACACGGCTGGTCCGCTCCCCCTGCCCCCGCGGGGGCCGAGGGTGGGCCGGCCGGCGCGAGCGCGAGCGCGAGCGCTGGCGCTCACCCAGAGCCACGTCGGTGGCCCCTCCCGGGCCACCGGCCTCACGCGAGGCCGCCTCCAGCCGTCCGGCCTCTGCCCGGAGCGCGGCAGCGGCCTCGCGCAGGAAGAGCGCCACCAGGCCGCGCACAGGGCCAGACAGGCCGGCCTCGATGCCTTGGAGTGCCACCCGGAGCGGCCTGCTCATCCGGACCACGGCGACGTGATCCGGGAGCAGCGAGACGACGACACGGCGGCGGTCCGTCGGGTGCGGGAGCCGCCGCACGTAGCCGGCCTCCTCCAGGCGGTCCGTGATGCCGGTCAGGGCGCCCGACGTGAGGCCCGTGAAACGAGCGAGCGCTCCGACGCCCTGGGGCCCGTCGGACTCCAGGAGCCTGAGGCACATGAGCTCCGAGGCAGAGAGCCCGAGGCACTCGGCGTTGGCTGCGACGAGGTGCCCGGCGGCCTCGCCCATCGCACGGACGGCCACCATGAGGCCATCGGGAGCGGCGGGACCAGCCTCGGATCTCGGAGTCGTTCGAGCCACCGCTAGACTCTGCGCTTCGGGTCGCTGGCTCACATCTGCTTGAACATGCTCGCGTAGGTACGGCTCACCGCGATGCTCAGCGTCATGTCGCGCAGACGGATCACCACCTGTCCGTGGTCGTCGCGGGTGACCCGGGCGATGGCGTCCGCCCGCACGATGGAGTTGCGATGCACGCGCCAGAAGCGCTCGGGGTCGAGCTTCTCCTCCAGATCCTTGAGCGGCGTCCGGATGACCCATTCCTGCTCCCGCGTGAGCGCCAGCGTGTACTTGTCGGAGGAGCGGAAGACCGCGACGTCCTGGACCGGGACCAGGACCAGGTCCTGGCCGTGCTGGACCTTGAGCCACTGCAACCAGCCCGACTTGGGGCGCATCCGCGCGGCGAGCCCGTCCAGCAGCGAGCCCATCTCCGGTGGTTCCGCAGACCGCCGCGACTTCAGCCGCGCCACGGCCGAAGCCAGGCGCGCCGGGTCCACCGGCTTCAGCAGGTAGTCCACCGCCGCCGCCTCGAAGGCCTGGACCGCAAACTGGTCGAAGGCCGTCACGAACACGACATGGCAGGTCCCATCCAGTCGCCGGGCCACCTCGAGCCCAGTCATCCCCGGCATCTTGATGTCCAGGAAGACGAACTCGGGCTCGTGCGACTCCGCGAGCTCGAGCGCGGTCGGGCCGTCGAGCGCCTCGCCGACGACCTCCAGCTCCGGCCACAGCACCGCGAGCTCGCGCCGGAGGAGCGCCGTCAGCTGCGGCTCGTCATCGACCAGGAGGGCCGTCGGCGGGCTCACGCGAGCTCCCGGAGCCGCCTCGCCGGCGCGTCGCACTGCGTGGCCGCCAACGAGACCTGGACACACACCCCCGTCGGGTGATTGGGCTGGATGACCAGGCTGCCGGCGCCACCCGACACGGCCTGGATCCGGGCGCGGACGTTGGCGAGCCCCACCCCGGGCACCATGTTCTCGTCGATGCCGAGCCCGGTGTCCTTCACCCTCACCACCAGCTGGCGACCGTCGAGCCGCGCGCTGATCTCGACCTTGCCAGCGGACGCCTTCGGCTCCAGCCCATGTCGGATGGCGTTCTCGACCAGCGGCTGGATCAGCAGGGGCGGCAGGGCGAGCCCCAGCAGCTCCATGGGCGCGTCGATCGAGTAGCTGAGCCGCTCGCCCATTCGAACCGACTGGATCTCGAGGTACGCCCTGACGAGCTCGAGCTCCTCCCCCAGCGAGGTCGCGCCGGCGCGCGTCCGCTGCAGCGACGCCCGCAGGTAGGTGGTGAGGTTCACGAGCATCCGCCGCGCCTGGGCCGGCGAGACGTCGATGAGGTTGATGACGTTGGACAGCGTGTTGAACAGGAAGTGCGGCTCGATCTGCGCCTGCAGCAACTTCAGGTTGGCCTCGGTGAGCCGCTGCTCGTCGACCACCCGCTGCAGCGTCTGCTCGCGGTGGCGGACCTCGGCCTCCACCGCCAGGGCACGCGCGTGGAAGTAGTAGGAGGCCCCCGCGCCGAAGGTCAGGGAGCCGCCCAGCACGGTCGCGATGAACTGGGGATGAGCCGAGATCGACCTGGTCAGGTCGATCCCGAGCAGCAGGGACGCGATGAGCACTCCCGCCGCGGTCCCGATGGGGACCGCCACCGCCAGCGACCAGCCGCGCCCCGCCGGGACCCGGCCACCCCGAAGCGCTCGCGCCAGCGCGAAGATCGACAGCCCGATGGCATGGGAGAACACCAGCGCGCTTCGGAGGTCGTTGACTCCGATGAAGACGAAGAAGAACGCCACCGCCGTGTTGTAGAGGAGCGTGAGAAGCAGCCTGGTCGTGAAGTTCCGCACGCTGACCTCCCGCCGGCGACGACCGCGGGGCCGAGCCACCGGCCACGCTAGAAGTGAAGCGTCCAGGCAGCGTAGAGGATGGCCCGCTCGGGATACAAGCCGTAGGCGGAGTCGCGCGGCCCGCCAAAGGCTCGCGCGCCTGCCTCGACGCGGGACTGCTCGCCGACCCAGGCCACCGCCGCGGTCGCGACCCAGCCGCGGTCCTCCGGCGTGAAGAGCAGGTCGACGGACGGTTCGAGCCGCTCCCACTTCCCGGAGAGGCGCAGGAGGAGGTTCTGGCGCAGCAGGTTTGGCCGGTCGAAGAAGCGCGCCCCGAACGCCAGCGTGCCGAGCACCGCGTCAGGCGAGATGGCGGGATCGTCGAGCAGGGCCCGCTGGGCGGCCGCCAGCCGGGACATGCTCCGCCACTCGGAGCGGGTGCTGGCGCGGGGATCGAGCCAGGCCTCGGCCAGGATCGAGAGGTTCCAGCCGGGGGTGAGGGTGGCCCCCACCAGCCCCGCCAGCCCGTCGTGCTCGACCCGGACCACCGCTGGATCGCTCGCCACCAGGGTGCCGGCCGGGCGGTCGATGAGGGCGTCGACCAGCCGCTCGGTGCGCTGCTGGTAGAGGAACGAGCCGTGGAGCTCCAGGGCGTCGCCGACCACCAGCGTGAAGGCGGCCCCCGACTCGAGGCGGGTGCGCTCGCTCCAGCGGACCATGGCGTGCGCGTCGAGCGCGCCGAAGCGGCGGAAGTACCTGAGCGCCCCCGACTCGTCGTCGCGGGCCTTGGGGGCGCGACCGCGCAGGGGGTTGGCGTAGACGAGGGTCCAGGCGTCCTCGGCGCCGAACCGCTCCAGGGCCACCAGCGGCACGCCCTCCAGCGCGAACGGCGCCAGGGCGCGCCGCTCCTCCTGCTGGACCACGTCCAGGGGCCGGTAGCCGAAGCCCACGTCCCAGCTCAGCACCTTCTTGCCCGCGGTGAGATGCGCGCCGAGCAGCTCCGTGTCGTAGAACAGCTGGTTGAGCACGCCTTCGCTGAGCGGCCGCTGGTCCCGGAGCGAGGTGGTCCTGCCGCTGACGTCCGCGGTGAGCCCTCGGTGGCGGACGGTCAGCTCGACCTCGCCGCGGCCCCGGTCCCGCCCGATGCCGTCGAGGGCCGCCGCCGGGGAGAAGGGGCTGCCCGGCCGGCGCAGGTGCGCCACCGGGATGGCCCGCACCTCGAGGGAGACGTCGGTCGCGGAGAGGTCGACCGCACGCGCCGGGCCGGCGAGCGCGAGGGACGCCACCACCACCCCCCATGCCCTACTCGGCGGGATCATTTCGGGTCAAGAACATCGGGTTGTAGAACTCTTCCGGCACCGCGCGGCGCGCCCGCTCCAGGTAGTGGATCCGGGTCTCGCGCCCCTGCTCGATCTGGTCGAACAGGGTCATGACCGTCACCTGCGGCCGGCCCTCGACCTGCTCCACCTCGAAGGTGGCCCGCTTCGCCTGCCGCTCCGAGGCCAGGTAGAGGTCCGCCTGGACGGGCCGCCCGTCGGCCTTGGCGACGTACAGCTCGATCCGCTGGTAGGTGACCCCGCGCCGCTGGGCCTTGATGTCCAGCCTCCGGCACGGCACCCCGGCCACCTCGGCCTCGCCGGTCTCCACGCCGTCGTAGTCCTCCGCCCAGCTCATGGTGGCGATGTCACCGATCGACGCGTCGCCGAGGAGCTTCTGGGCCGGGGTGATGCGAATGGCCCGTTGGCTGGTGGGCAGGACGATCCAGAAGTCGTCGCCGAGCATGAGCAGCTTCTGCCCCTTCTCGATGGGCGAGCGCGAGAGCACCAGGGAGCGGCGCCCCGTGTCGAGGAACACCAGGTACTGCCGCTCCTTGTCGAGCTTGGACGACCTGAACGACTCGACCCGCGTCAGCACCCGCATGGCGCCAGGGGCGAGGCGAAACTCGTCTGCCCGCTTGAGCGCCTGGTGCACCTCCGAGGCCAGGGCCGCCGGCGCGGCGGCCAGCATGACGACCAGCAGGACGAGCCTAGACATGGGAGAGCGCCTCCACGATGGCCTTGTTGGCGGCGGCGCGGCTCACCGACCAGGCCGCCACCACCGAGGCCAGGATCACCACCACCGCCGTCGTGCCGTAGAGCGGAAGCGAGAAGTTGATGTGGAGCGGGTACCCGCTCGACCAGCCGGGTGGAGGCGGCATGCTGAGCCCGGAGAAGTCGACGGCGATGGACGCGACCGCGGCCGCCACCATCCCGATGAGCGCGCCTGCCACCCCGACCACCAGCCCCTCGAGGGCGAAGTTGCGGACGATGAGCGCAGGGGGGGCCCCCATGGCGCGCAGGGTGCCGATCTCCCGGGTCCGCTCCACCACCGCCATGCCCAGCGTGTTGGCGACCGCGAAGAGCACCAGGGCGACGATGATCGCGCCCATCAGCCCGAAGATCCGGTCGTAGAGCCCTCGCACCGCCAGGTAGTAGAAGGCCTGGTCGAGCCAGGTCTGGGTGGCCTTCTCGGGGTGGCTGGCGGCGAGCCGCGCCTTCACGGCGTCCGTGGCGTCGGTGTCGAAGAGGTAGACGGACAGCGTGGTGATCTTGTCGGTGAGCAGCAGCTTCTGGGCGGTGGCCAGGTGCACCATGACGATCCGCTTGTCCAGCTCCGGCACGCCCACGGAGAAGACACCCTTGACGCGCACGTCCTGTGCGTTGAGGCTGCCCTCGACGCTCGTGCTGAGCAGCGTCAGGGAGCTCCCCGGCTCGGCCCGCAGCTGGCTGGCCAGCTCCTTGCCGACCATGATCTCCGGCAGGTCGCCGGCGGCCGGGCGCGGGCTGAGGGTGCTCCCGGCCAGCACGGTGAGGAATGGTCCGCGCACCCGGAACTCGCCTCCGGCGTCCACGCCGGAGCCGATGAAGACCGCGGAGCGATCGCCGTTGCTGAGGAGCCCGGAGAACTGG
>Ga0209464_10000406_pt1 | contig 13744 bp, 9 predicted proteins | sample DOMMetBare1Fresh_2_FD_187473 | JGI IMG/M metagenome (GOLD analysis project Ga0209464, IMG submission 187473) | Wetland sediment microbial communities from St. Louis River estuary, USA, under dissolved organic matter induced mercury methylation -... | ecosystem: Environmental > Aquatic >... | reverse complement strand
CCACGATGAAGAGCCGCTCGTCGAGGGCCACCTGGTCGTTGCGGCTGCGGCCGGCGTGCAGGTAGCCGGCGTCCTTGCCGGTCAGCTCGCCGAGGCGCCGCTCCACGTGGGTGTGGACGTCCTCCAGCGCCGGGTCGAAGCGGATCTTCCCGGCGGCGAACTCGGCCCTCACCTGCTCGAGCGCCTTGACGAGCCGGCCGGCCACCGCCTTGGGGACGATGCCCTGCGCCGCCAGCATGGCCACGTGGGCCTGCGAGCCGCGGATGTCCTCGGCGTAGAGGGCGCCGTCGTCCTGGATGGAGACCGAAAGGGCCACCAGCCGCGGGTCGGCCTCGCCCGCGAGCGCCGCCCGCGAGACGGGCTGGGCCTTGGTCGTGCCGGTCCTGGCAGCCATGGCGGACCCTAGAACTTGATGGCCAGGCCGGCCCGCAGGGCGTGGGCCCGCGAGAGGCTGCCCGGCCCGAAGCCGGCCAGCGGCTGGAGCAGGCCGTACTGCAGCCAGGCCGAGAAGCCCTCGTCGCCGGTGAAGGCGAGGCGGCCGTCGAGCTCGATGCCGAGCGGCGAGCTGCCGGCCGAGGTGCTGGTGGCGCTGGGGGTGGAGCGGGAGTAGATGGCCTGCGAGTAGATCACCGCGGCGTCGAAGGCCAGGCCGCTCACGATGTCCCAGCGCAGCGACGGCCTCAGGTAGAAGGCGTCGGTGACCTGGCCGAGGATCTCCCGCCACAGGATGAGGTCGACGCGGTAGCCGGGGTTGAAGCGGAAGTTGCGGATGCTGCGGTCCTGCACCACGGTGCCGTTGAGCGTGTAGTCGCCGGACTGCGGCCCCTCCAGCGCGCCATAGGCCAGCAGGCCGCCGGTGGTGTCGACCTGGCCGGGGACGTTGCCGAAGCCCGGCGCCCGGTCGCCCGAGGCGAAGCCGAGCTCGCCGCCCAGCGTGAGCCTGTTGGGCATGGCCTGGTAGCTCGCCTTGAGCGCGCCGCCCAGGGTGCGCACCAGCACCTGGCCACCCGAGTAGCGATCGGCGCCGGTGCCGGTGGGGAGGAGCGTGGGGTTGCCGATCTGGCCCACCTGCCCGGCCAGCTCGGCCTCCAGGTGGAAGCGGGCGGTGCGGAGGCGCAGCCAGACGTCGAGCACGTGCTCGTACTCGTTGCGCGCCACCCGCTGGTCCGGGTTGGTGGCGTCGGTGGTGGTGCCGGTGGGGGTGAGGGCGGCCGGGAAGATGGAGGGCCAGGTCTGGTACTCGTAGGTGAAGCCGTAGTTGAAGCTCTTCTCGCCGCGCTCCAGCTTGCGCCGCAGCTCCTCCTCGGTGTCGAGGTGGAGCAGCTTGAGGCCGAAGGTGCGAGCGTCGTCGGTGGAGTCGAGGTCGAAGGGCTGGCCGCTGCCGCCGCCGGTGCGCGGGTCGGTCTGGATGGTCCCCTCGGAGCGGAAGTCGATGAAGGGCACCAGCGAGACCGAGCCGAGCGGGGTGGTGAGCGGCAGGGTGGCGAACTGGAGCCGGTCGACGGTGTTGCCCCAGTCGTCGTCCAGCCCGTCCTGCACGGGGTGGCGGATGCCCAGCCCCCAGGTGGCGGGCATGCGGCCGAAGGAGAGGAGGCCGAGCGGGGTCTCCACCTCGCCCCAGGCCCGCTTCACGTTCACCACCGGCCGGTCGGTCGAGGTGGCCCCGCCGTACTGGGCGCCCGACGGCGCGTTGAGGTACTCGCCCGAGCCGGGGAGGGTGGAGCCGAGCACGTAGTTGTCGAGCACGTCGGCCTGCACCCGGACGCGCACGTGCTCCGAGACGTTGAGCGTGGGCAAGAGCCGCAGCCGCATGTTGGCGCCGGCCAGGGTGCTGCGCGAGTCCGGGTTGACGATGGGGCGCGGGAAGATGGGCCGCTCGCCGGTGGCGACGGCGCGGCCGAGATCGAAGGCGTCGAAGAGATCGGCGCGCACGCGCAGGTAGCCGTCCAGCTCCAGCAGCTCCAGCCTGGGCCCCTCGGCGGCGGTGCCGAGGAACTCGGCGGCCGACTGCGCGCCCTGCACCTCGACGCGCAGCTCGTCGCGCAGCTCCTGCTTGGCCTTCTCGACCGCCGCCTTGACGAGCGCCTCGATCTTGGGGTCGACGGGCGCGGCGTCCTTCTTCGGCTCGTCGGCGCGCGCGCCGGCGGCGAGGAGGAAGAGGGCCGCGGCGGCGGCGAGCAGACGGGTGCGGGACATGACGACCCCTTTGAGGGAAAAGGCGAGTCGCGTCCATACACCACGGGGCCCGAGGGCGGTCAAGGACGAGGGAGCCCAACGAAAACCCGGGGGCGACGGCCCGCCCGGCCGCCGCCCCCGGAGAGGACGAGAGGTGACCTCGCGACCTACCTCTCGCCCTCGAGCTCCATCTCGCGCGCCGCGCCGGTCGGCCCGGCGGTCCAGTCGGCGTCGTTGTTGCCGGTGACCTTCACCAGCTCCAGGCCCGCGGTGACGGCGGCGAAGAACAGGGACCCGTCGGTGAAGGCCGGACCGTCCACGCCGGACTGGGTCGAGTGGCCGCGCAGCTCGGTCCCGGTGTCGGCGGTGAGCGGCTTGCCGAGGATGGTGACCGTGCCGGTGGCGCCGCTGGACGTGGCCGCGGTGACCACGCCCTGGATGACGGGGCGGGCGTTGCCGGGGCTCTTCACCTCGATGCGGGTGATGATCACGCCGAGGCCGGTGCGGTCGGTCACGCCGCGCAGCTCGACCCAGTCATTGGCCTGGATGACGTCGGCGTCGGTGCGCCAGTCGGCCAGGCGGTCGCCGCGGGCGGGAACGCCGTTGACGGTGAGGCTGCCCTCCTTCGGACCGTTCGAGGTGACGCCGGTGGCCCGCCCGAAGAGCCGCACGAACTCCTTGAAGGTGACCTTGTGGGCCGCGAGCACGCCGTCCGAGCCGAGCACGCCCTCGGCCTCGACCTTCACGCCCTGGAGCAGGTCGTCGGGGAAGCCGCCGTTCCAGGAGGTGGTGGCCGAGGTGGTCACGGTGGTGCCGTTCACCACGAAGGAGGCGGACGTACCCGAGGTGACGATGCCCTCCACCTCGGTCTCGCCGCCGGGCTGGCCGGGCAGCCGATCCTCGATGGAGATGCTGGTGGCCACGATGGTGCCGGCCGCCACCGGCGCGAGCGAGCGGACCTCGACGAAGCTGCCGTCGGCGAGGCCGGCCGGGATGGAGGCGCCGGCGGCCAGGGTCACCGTGTAGACCGAGCCCGTGCCGGTGCCGGCGCCGCCGCCGACGGTGAGGGTGAAGCCGGTATCGCTGGGGGCGGAGACCACGCCCTTCACCTCGAAGTCGTCGGCGCCGCTGGAGGCGCTGGTGTCGTCCTCCACGCGGGTGGCGCGCAGGCCGCCCTTGTCGTCGGCCACGCCGGAGACGCGCACGCGCTGCCCCGAGCTGATGCCGGCCAGCCGGTTGACGTTGTCCTCGAACTCGGTGGAGTCGTCGACGCGGACCAGCTGGCCGCCCACGGTGACGGTGCGGGCCGAGTCGTCCACCGCCGAAACCTTGCCCTTGACGGCGTCCTCGAACTCGATCTCCACGCCCTCGGCCACGCGGCCGGCGCCGGCGCGGTGGCCCTTCACCTTCACCACCATGCCGGCCTTGAGCTCGCTCTCGGTCCGCTCGACCTTCTCGACCTTCACGATCGCGGCGGTGGTGCTGACGGTGATGCCGTTCACCACCACGCTGCCGGCCTGCTTGGCGCTGATGGTCCCCTGCAGGAAGAGGTTGGGCGTGACGCCGCTCGGCCCGGTGGGTCCGGTCGGGCCGCCCGTGCCGCCCGGGCCGCTGGAGGATGAGCCGCACGCGCCGAGCGCGGCGGAGAGCAGGATGACGAGCGTCGACTTGAGCGTGGCGTTCATGTGCTGGCCCCTCGGTTTGGTGTCCGCCTCGATGACACCGGAGGTTCGGACCGAGTGCCGCCACGCGTTCGCCCGACGCAAGACGGGAGAGGGCGGGCCCCCGCTCCGGGATGCCCGCCCTCAGTCATCCCAGGATCTTGGACCGGCGATCACCCGATCGGGGCGTCCGCATCGCCGATCGCGTCCGGGTCAGCCCTGCTTCAGCTCCACCAAGACGCCGCGGCTCCCCTTGGGGTGGACGAAGGCCACCTTGGAGCCGCCGGCGCCGGGGCGCGGGACCTTGTCGAGCAGCGGTGCGCCACCTGCCGTGAGCGCATCCATCGACTGCTGGATGTCCGAGACCGCGAGGCAGATGTGGTGCAGCCCTTCCCCCTTCTCCTTGATCCGCTTGGCGAGCGGGCTCTCCGGATCGGTCGGGCAGACCAGCTCCACCCGGCCGAGGCCGTGGCCGAAGATGGCCACGCGGACCTTCTCGGTGGGCACCTCCTCTATCTCGTCGAGGTGGAGGCCGTAGGTGTCGCGGTAGAGCTTCACTGCCGCGTCGAGGTCGGAGACGAGGATGGCGACGTGGTCGAGGCCGGGCATGCAGGCTCCAGGGCTGGTGATGGAAGGGGTGGGCGAGTAGACCCGGGAGGCGCGCCCTGCGTCAACTTCACGGGGCTGCGCCCCGCTGCGTGGGGCCCTGCGCGGCTGTCGCCCTGCGGGCTCGGCCGCGCGTCCCACGGGGAGGGGCGTTGCCCCTCCCGCGAGTCCTCGCGGGGCCTTTCCTGCTTCGAACAGGGAGGCTGCGAAGTGTCTTCACGAAGCCGCACGAGCGGACGGTGACCGCCGGCTTCCTGGCCGCCACGGCGCCGGGGGCCCCGTCGCTCATCGCGGGGTGAGCACCCCGAAGGCGCCGCCGCGGGGACGACCGTCACCTCGCGCGCAGGCGAGTGCGCTGCGGACTTGGACGGTCGACCGTTCGCCAGCCGAGCGGTCGCTGCTCGTGACGTTCGCCGCCAGGCGAACGGCACCGGCGCGATGCCGCGAGGGGCCGCGCGCTTCGAGGCCGCCCCGACCGATCACGCCCGGCAGGCGCATCCGATGCCGAGCACGAGGGGATGGTCGTCCCCGCGCTCCAGGCGCCGTCCTGCGCTCGCCCGGGCCAGGACCGGTGGTGAACCGTGAGCCCCGCTGCGTGGAGTCCTGCGCGGCTGTCGCCCTGCGGGGCCGTCCGCTGCCCGCCGGCGACGGGAAGACGTGAACGGTCCCGCGGGCGGCGCCCCGCCGAGCGCCTACGGCTTCACCTCGACGCCCTCCACCACGAGGGCGCCGAGCAGCCCCACCGTGTCCACCTGCGTGCCCGTGCCGAGGGCCAGGTGGGTGGCGTCGGCCACCGGCTGGCCGAAGGTGGGGTCGAGGGCGATCCACTCGCCGGCCGAGAGCACCTCGGCCCAGGCGTGCCAGTAGAGGGCGTCCTTGCCGTCCGCGTAGCGGGCATAGACCAGGCCGTGGACGCCGCGCGCCGGGATGCCGAGGGCGCGCGCCAGCGCCACGAAGAGGACGGAGTGCTCGGTGCAGTCGCCCTTGCCGGCGGCCAGCACGTCGCTGGCCCGGTCGCGCGAGGCGCCGTAGGCCTTCTCCAGCCGCCGGTCGACCGCCTCGGCCAGCCGCACCGCGGCGGCGTAGCGCCCGGGCACGTCGCCCGCCAGCTCGCGGGCCAGCCTGGCCACCGCCGGGTGGTCCGCGTCGATGATGGGCGTGGCCACCACCAGCTCGGGATCGGGCGAGGCGGTGCTGCGCGGCGTGTCCTTGGCTGGATCGGCGGCGGCCGGCAGGCGAGCCCGCACCGTGAGCAGGGTGGTGCCGGCCGGGCCGGCGGCGAAGGTCTGGCGGCCGTCCGGCTTGCGGAAGGCCGGGGGCAGGCCGGCGAGCCGGTAGACCACCGTGGCCGGCACGGTGCGCGGGAGCGGCCCGGGCAGCGCGACGCGGGCCAGGTTGAAGAGGTCGACGGCCTCGAGCCGCTTGGCGGTGGCCTCGGTCTCCGGCCGGGCCACGATGGAGCCGCCGATGCGCACCTCCACCACCCGGCCGTCGTCGGCCACGCGGTACTCGGCCGCCATGCGATCGCCCACCTCGGCCTCGCTCACCACCGAGACCTCGGTCTCCACGCCGCCACCGGCCAGCCGCTCGCGCCCCAGGAACTTCTGCTCCAGGTCTCGGGTGCGCAGCTTCTCGAGGTCGAGCTGCGGGCCGAGCACGGTGGCGCGGCGCGCCGCCGCGAGCCGCACGCCTTCGGCCTGGTCGAGCGTCTCCACCACGGCGCCGAGATCGCGGTCCTGCACCGCGCCATCGCCGCCGGTGACGCGGCCGGTGCAGCCCGAGGGGTTGCAGCGCCCGCTCACCTGGCGCTCGCCGCCGTCGCCCGACCACTGGGCCTTGAAGGTGAGGAGGCGGCCGGCGGGGCGGGCCTCGTAGACCCGCTCCTCGGAGAGGCGCCGGGCCACCGTCTTGTCCCCCACGGTGGCCGAGATGTAGGTCTCGCTGGAGGCCACCACCACCTCGCGGCCGTCGCGTGGCTCGCGCCGCTGCTCGAGGCGCATCCAGCCGGCCTTCTTCCCCATGAGGTAGAGGCCGTACCACTCCGGCCCCTCGGGCCGGCGGACGGAGAGGGCGTCCACGCCGCCGGGCGCCACCTTGGCGGAGGCCAGCACGGGGCCCGGAGGAGGCGTGGTGTGCTGGCCGGCGGGCTCGGGGCACGCGAGGACGAGGGCGCCGAGGGCGGCGGCGAGGAGGGCGCGACGCATGGGCCGGTTCTACCAAGAAATTGCCCTGCCGGTGCCGCGGGCCGAGGATCGGCCGCCATGGGCGTGATCTGGACGCTGCTGGTGGTGGCCTCGCTGGTGGTCGCCGCCGCGACCGGCCGCGTGGCCGACCTGACGGGCGCCGCCGCCGAGTCGGCCGGCAAGGCGGTGACGGTCTCGCTCGGGCTGGTCGGCATCATGACGCTCTGGCTCGGGCTCATGCGGGTGGCCGAGGAGGCCGGGCTGGTGGCCCTCCTGGCGCGCGCCGTGCGGCCGGTGCTGCGCCGGCTCTTCCCCGAGGTGCCGCCGGACCACCCGGCCATGGGCTCGATGATCATGAACATGGCGGCCAACCTGCTCGGCCTGGCCAACGCCGCCACGCCCTTCGGCGTGAAGGCCATGCAGGAGCTGGAGACCCTCAACCCGGCGAAGGGCACCGCCAGCGACGCCCAGGCGCTCTTCTGCGCCATCAACACCGCCTCGCTCCAGCTCATCCCGGCCACCGTCATCGCCCTGCGGGCCGGGGCCGGCTCGCGGGCGCCGCACGAGATCATCTCGGCCACGCTGCTCGCCTCGGCCTGCGGCGTGCTGGTGGCGGTGACCGTCTCGAAGCTCCTGGCCCGCGCCGGCCGGAGCGCGCCGTGACCGCGCTGCTCGAGGCCGTCTCGGCGTGGGCCGTGCCGCTCCTGCTGGCCGGCATCCCGCTCTATGGCCTCGCCAAGGGCGTGAAGGTCTACCCGGTCTTCCTGGAGGGAGCCAAGGACGGCTTCCAGACCGGCGTGCGGGTCATCCCGCCGCTGGTGGCGGTGATGGTGGCGCTCGGCCTGCTGCGCGCCTCGGGGGCGCTGGAGGCGCTGTCCCTCGCCCTCGCCCCCGCCCTCGGGCCGCTCGGCGTGCCGGCCTCGGTGCTGCCGCTCGTCGTCATCCGGCCGCTCTCGGGCGGCGGGGCGCTCGGCGTGGTGGGCGACGTGCTGCGCGCCGAGGGGCCCGACTCCTACGCCGGGCGGCTCGCCTCGGTCATGGCCGGCTCCACCGAGACCACCTTCTACGTGCTGGCGGTCTACTTCGGCGCCGCCGGCGTGACCCGCTACCGCCACGCCCTGCCGGCCGCGCTGCTGGCCGACCTGGCGGGCATGGTGGCCGCGGTGGTGGTGGTAGGGCTCCTGTTCGGACGGTGAGCCAGGCGCCTACAGCACCTGCGCCGGCGCGTCGACCGTCTCGCGCACCTGGCGGTGGCGGTCGATCCAGGCGGCCAGCGGCACGAAGAGCCAGAGCGCCAGGCCGGCGACGCCGATGGCCTCGGGCGAGGGCGGCGGCGGGCCGAGGGCGCTGCCCGCGGCGATGAGCACCAGCAGCCCGAGGAAGGCGTAGAGCCCGAAGCGGCCGACGGCGTCGCGGAAGCGGGTGGCGCTGGCGTAGAGCAGCGCGCCGGCCAGGAAGAGCGCCCCCTCCACCGCCACCGTGGCCGCCACTGAGTTCCACAGCCCCAGCCCGGCCTTGGGCCCGCCCGGCCAGAGCGGCAGGTCGGGGCGGTGGCTCGCGAGATCGAGCAGCCAGTGGGAGAAGACCAGCCCCGCCACCGTCCAGGCGCCGGCCCGGTAGCGGCGGCGCCAGAAGTAGGCGGCGCCGAAGAGCGCGGCCCAGAGCAGCACCGAGGCGGCGCCGTGGGTGAAGGGATAGGAGACGAAGTCGAGCGGGGTGAAGGCGGTGTTGCCGGGGTCGATGCGCACCACCTCGACGCCGGCCAGCACCAGCGCCGGCCAGGCGAGGTCGATGAGCTGCGCCGCCGCCACCAGCGTCCCGAGCGAGGTGCGCGGCGCGACGCGCTTGGCGGCGAGGGCGGCGGCGAAGTGGCCGAGGAACATGGGGCCCGAGCCTGCAGCGCGGCGCCGCCGCGTTCAACGACCCCGGCGGGCCGGCTCGAACTCGCCCGCCGCCTTGAGCACCCGCAGCGCCGCCAGCTGGGCCTGCAGCGTCTCGGTGGCGGCGGCGAGCTCGGCGGTGCGCAGCTGGGTGGCCGCGTCGGCCTGCTCCACCGCGGTGGCGGCGCCGGCCCGGTAGCTCACGTCCACCAGCCGCTGGTTCTCCGCCGCGAGGTCGCGCTGCTCCCTGGCCTTCACCGCGTTGGCGCGGGCCGAGGCCAGGTCGAGCAGCGCCTGGCGCACCTCGGCGCGGGCCTTCACCTCGGCGTTGCGCTGCTGCGCCTCGGCCTCCGCCACCTTGGCCCCTGCCTCGCGCAGCTCGGCCTCGCGCAGGCCGCCGTCGAAGAGGCTCCAGTTCACGCCCAGCCCCACCGCCCAGGAGTCGTTCTTGCCGGTGAAGCCGCCGACGTTGGAGATCTGGTAGCGGCCGAAGGCGCCCAGGCTGGGCAGGTACCTCATGCTGGTGGCCCGGCGCAGCTCGCCCGCCAGCGCCACGCTGGCGCGGGCCGCCTGCAGGTCGGGCCGGGCCGTCATGGCGGTGCGCTCCAGCTCGGCGGCGTCGCCGGTGGCGGCCGGCTCGGCCGGCTCCACCACCTCGAAGGCCGGGTCGCGATCGAGCAGCACCGCCAGCGCCTCCTTGGCCGAGGCGTAGGCGTTGCGGCTGCGCAGCACGTCCTGCTCGGCGCGGGCCCGCTCGATCTCGGACCGCAGGAAGCCCACCTTGGCGATGGTGCCGGCCTTGTAGCGGACCTCGGCGTCGTGCTCCTGCCGCTGCTGCATCTCCAGCAGCCGCTCGTTCACCTCCACCAGCCGCTTCAGGGTGGTGGCGCCGTAGTAGACCTGCGCCACGCCGAAGAGCACCTCGCGGCGCGCCGCCTCGACGCTCTTCACCGCCACCGTCTCGCCCTGGTAGGCGGCTCGGATGGCGAACCAGAGCCCGGGCGCGAACAGCGCCTGGTTGACCTGGACCTGGCCACCCACCTGGTCGAGCTTCTGGATGTCGGCGGTGATGGAGCCGGAGGGGCGCAGCGCGTAGTTGGAGGGGGCCCCGTCGACGCCCTGGTCGGCCGGCGGACCCTGCGGCGAGCCCAGGTCGCGCACGTAGTAGCCGGTCGGCAGCGTGATGGAGGCGGCGTCGCTGTTGTGGGTCCAGGTCCCCCCGGCCGACACCTGCGGCAGGTGGAAGCTCCAGGCCTTCCAGACGCCGGCCCGCGCCTGGTCGAGGCGGGCCTGGGCGGCCTTGAGATCGAGGTTGGAGTCGGAAGCGCGCTGCAGCGCCTCCTCGAGCGTGAGGGTGGCGGCCGGGGGGGTGGCCGCCGCGGCCGGGAGCGGCGCCGGGCCGGCCGGCGTCGCCTGGGACAGCGCCAGGGCGAGGGTCAGCGCCGCGGGGGTGATGGGTGTCATGCGTCCTCCGTGAGTCCGGTGAGCCTGGTGACGATGCGGAAGAGATCGCGCCGGTCCCCGGCGTCGAGCCGGCCGAGCAGGTGCACCAGGGTGCGCTGGATGCCGGCGTCCATGCGGCGGTAGAGGGCCTGGCCGGTGCGGGTGAGGCGCACGCGGATGACGCGCCGGTCGGCGGCGTCCCGCTCGCGCTGCACCAGCCGGTCGCGCTCCAGCCGGTCCACCAGGCCGGTGAGCGTCTTCTCGGTGACGCCGGCGCGGCGGGCCAGGTCGCCCATGGGGAGCGTGCCGTCCTGCCCCAGCGCCAGCAGCGTGTGGACCTGCGGCGCCGAGAGGTGGCGCTCGGCGCAGCTCGCGGCGATGGGATCGCGCAGCGACCGCCGGCGCATGATGGCCACCATGAGCCCATGGAGCCGGCGGGCGTCGGCGCGCGCGTCGCCCCGGGGGGCGCGGGCGGAGGCGGCGGGGGCCGCCCGGGTGGGGCGCGAGATAGTCCGCATTGCGGAGTGTCCCTATGCCGGAGCGTCGCGCCTGTCAAGCGACGCATCGCGGCAGGACCCACCGCGAGGTCAGGGACCGTTCACCACCCGCCGGGCCGGCGCCCCCGCGGGATCATCCTCCGAGATCCTCGATCTCGTGCTGGACGTCGACCTTGTCCTCGGCGTCCGGCTTGAGCGCCAGGTAGGCCTTGAAGGCCTTGACGGCCTTGGCCCGCTCGCGCCGCAGCTTGTAGGCGTACCCCAGGTAGTAGTGCGGCATGGGGTTCTCCGGCTCCGCCACCGCGGCCTTCTCGTACCAGCCGAGCGCCGCCGCGGCCCCCTGCGCCTCGTGGATGGCCCGCGCCAGCTTGTAGGTCACCGGCAGGGTCGGGTCGGCCTTCAGCACCTCGCGGTAGATGCGGGCCGCCTCGACCGCCTTGCCGGAGCGCAGGCGGCAGTCGCCCAGCGCCACCCGCACCGCGTGCCGCGCCGGCTGGAGCGCCAGCGCCTTCTCGTAGTAGCCGACGGCCTTGTCGCACCGGTCGTTCTGGGCGAACAGGTGGCCCAGCCGCTCCAGCGGCTCGGGCTGCCTGGGATCCGCCGCCGCCGCCCGGTTGTAGGCGTCCATGGCCTCGGCCAGCGCGTTGGCCCGCTCCTTCCCGATGCCGAGGTGGATGAGGAAGGTGGCGTTGGCCGGCTCCTGGTCGACCGACCGCTTGAGCTGCACCAGCGCCGCCGTCACGTCGCCCCGCGCCAGCAGGGCGCGCCCCAGCCAGTGGTGCCCCTCGGGCAGGGCCGAGTCGAGGTTCGAGCCGGCCTCCGTCTCGGCCACGGCCGCGGCCGTGTCGCCGCGCTCGAGCTTCACCGCTCCGAGCCGGATGCGGACCAGCGCGCTCTTGGGGGCGAGGGCCGCGGCCGCGGTGAGCTCCTTCTCGGCGCCGGGGAGGTCGCCCGCCTTCCACAGGAGCTGCCCGAGCGCGGCGTGGGCCTCGGCGCTGCCTGGATCGATCGCGAGCGCCCGCTCCAGGCCGGCGCGGGCCGCGGTCGCGTCGCCGCGATCGAGCGCCAGGCGCGCCAGCCCCAGCTCGGCCGGGGCGTGCTCCGGCGCCCGCTCCAGCGCCTTGCGGTAGGCCGCCTCGGCCTCGGCGCCCTGGCCCTCGGCGTAGCGAAGGTCTCCGAGCGCCGACTGGGCCGCCGGGTCGAGCGGTCCCTTCTCGGCCGCCGCCACCAGCTCCTTGGCGGCGCCGACCAGGTCGCGGCGCGCCAGGGCCAGCCGCCCCACCGCCACCCGGATGGCCACGTCCTCGGGCGCGGACTCCAGCGCCTGCCGCAGCATCCGCTCCGCTGCCGCCGGATCGCCCGCGAGCTGGTGCATCTCGGCGCGAGCCACCAGCAGGCGCGGGTCCTTGACCCGCTGGGCCAGCGCCGCCTCCGCGAGCTGCGTGGCGTCGAGCACCCGGCCGGCCCGCGCCAGGGCACGGATGCGCACCTCCGCCAGCTCGGGGCTGGTGGTGGCCGCGGCCGCCACCGGCTCGAGCGCCTCCAGGGCCTTGGCCGGATCGCCGCGCCGCAGCCGCAGCCGCGCCAGGGCCAGCCGCGCCTCCAGGAGCCTGGGGGCGGTCTTGACGGCCTCCTGCAGCGCCTCCTCGGCCTTGGCCGCGCCCTCCGGGCTGGCGCCGAGCAGCTCCCCCGACACCGCCAGCGCCATGGCCCGCTCGCTCGGGGCCAGCCGGCCCGCGGCGTCCTGGCCGAGCAGCGCCTCCAGGTGCGGCCGGGCCACCTCCGGCTCACCGGCGCGCACCGCCAGCTGCGCCAGGGCCAGGCGGGTCGGCAGGTGGCCCGGCGCGACGGCGAGCGCCTTGTCGAGCGCGGTGCGGGCCTTGGCGACGTCACCGCGGGCGGCGGCGGCCATCCCCAGGCCGCGCCACGCCCGCGGGGCGGCGGGCTGGGCGGCCTGCAGCTTCTGGTAGAGCCCCTCGGCGCGCGCCGCATCACCGCGCGCCAGCGCGGCGCCGGCCAGCACGGCCAGGGCCTCGGGGTTCGGCCCGCCCTTGGCGGGCGCCTTCTCCAGCGCCGGCTCGGCGGGCCCGGCGGCAGCGCCCTCCAGGGCCGCCGCGGCCGCCTGGGCCAGCAGCGTGTCCGGCTCGCCCTCGGCGTCGCGACCGAGCTGGGCGGCCAGGGCGCGGGCGCGCGCCAGCTCGTCGGGGGAGGCGGCGTGGCGACGATCGAGCGCCGCGGCGGCCACCACCCAGGTGGCCAGCGCCTCTGCCGAGCCGTCGTCGGCGCGCACCGCGGCGTCGGCGGCCCTCAGGGCGGCGCGATCGCCGGCCAGCTCGTCCTTGCCCAGCTCGGCGCGGGCCGTGGTCACCGCGGCGGTCACCTGCGAGGCGGCACCGGCGCCGCGCAGGAGCCGGTGGAAGAACCATCCGTGGCGCGTGAAGCGGCCACCCACCCCCACGCCGCCCACCACCAACAGGATTCCGCCCACGATGGCGAGGAGCCGCATCCAGGGAAGGGCCGGGAGCGAGGGGAGTGCGAGGCGGCGTCCTCCCGTCACACCCTCCTTCATGTTGCTGGCCGCCATGCGGTCGCCGAAGGGCACGCCGCCCACCACCGGCGGCGGCGGCCGCCCGGGCGCGGAGGCCGCCTCGCCGGGTGCGGCCGACACGGCCTGCAGCGCCCGGGCGAAGTCCGGCACCGAGCCGATGGGCGCCCAGGTGGCTCCGCCGTCCGCGGAGACGTCCTCGTTGCCGAGCAGCTCGCCCTTGCCGAGCATCTCCGCCACCTGCGCCGCCTCGAAGGGGCCGAAGACCCGGCCGGAGCGCCGCCGGACCTTGAAGCCGCCCCCCGCCGGCGCACCGGGCGCGGAGGCCGCGGCCGCCGCGGCGCGGACCCCGCCCTCGCCGAAGAGCATCTCCAGCTCCTCGCCGGGCGGCGCGCCGGCCGAGGCGTCGGACGGCGGCATGATCGGCGGCTCGACCCTGGCGAAGGGGTCCTCCTCGGGGGCCGGGACGGCGGAGGGGGGCGGCGGCAGCGGCGCGGCCCCGAACTCGACCTCGCCGAAGCCGAGCGGCTCGGGCGCCGAGGGGAGCGGCTCCTGGGGGGCGCCGAACGGGGATGGCGGCTCGCCCTGGAGCGGACCGGCGGCGAAGGGAGAATCGTCCGAGGCGAAGGGCGAGGCGTCCGAGGCGAAGGGCGAGGGGGCGTCGGCGGGGGCGAACGGAGCGGGCGCTTGGAACGGAGAGGATACCTCGGGCGGCGGCCGGGGCGCGGTGACCGCGGCGGGCGGCGGGGGGGGG
>Ga0209464_10000405_pt1 | contig 13790 bp, 10 predicted proteins | sample DOMMetBare1Fresh_2_FD_187473 | JGI IMG/M metagenome (GOLD analysis project Ga0209464, IMG submission 187473) | Wetland sediment microbial communities from St. Louis River estuary, USA, under dissolved organic matter induced mercury methylation -... | ecosystem: Environmental > Aquatic >... | reverse complement strand
TCACGATATGCGTATTGCGACAAGAAGAATAACATAACAGTAGGCTTTTTTAGCGTTTCATAATACTTGACGTGCGTCATGATTACTTATTTATCACGTATAATTAAATGTCCTATAATACATATTATGATAAATAAGATATAGCGTAAAAAAAGAGAGGTCAAAGCCTCTCTTTTTTATTACATAGTTTGCGACAAGTTGTTAAACTCTTCGTACTTTTTCTTCATCTCTTCGCTTTCGTTTCTGAAACGGAAGTAAATGTTCTTGATATTAACAACTAGATCCTTATCTTTTGGATTGATGCTATAAGCAACAAGGAACTGCTCAAGAGCTAGCTTAAACTGTCCGTCTGCAAGCTTAATTAGCTTATCAAATTCAGCTTGGTTGTTTACGTCAACCTTGTTCGACTTGTCAATAAACTCTACACCAACGTTGTAGTAAACAACGCCAAGGTTGTTCCATCCTTCGAAGTATTTAGGGTTGATTTCTACTGCTTTCTTGTAGGTTGCAATAGCGTTATCAAAATCCTTAAACTTCTCGTAGAATGATCCTTTTACAAGGTAAAGCGATGGGTTTTTTGGATCAAGCTCAATTGCCTTATCTAGGAAAGGAAGAATGTTCTTTGGATCTTCGTTTTGGCTAAGGTAAAGGTTGATGATACCAAAGATAATTGAAGTGTTGGTTGGGAATGCTTCAAGCCCCTTAACGTAAAATTCCTTAGCTTTTGCAATATCCTTCATTCCAGCATTTGCTTCGCCAAGGATTTTGTAGATATCCCCATTTTGGTAGCACTTGTTGTCAAGGCATAGCTGAGCATACTTTGCAGCTTCAGCATTGTTGCCTGCTTCTTGGTAAGCAAATGCAGCGTAGTAAGCAACGGTAGTGTCAGGTGTATTAACTACTTGGTTAGCAGTAGTTTTAAATGCATAAGCGAAATTTTCTGCTGCTTCTGCTTTATTACCTGCATTGTACTCGTTATTAGCTCTTTTCAAGAAATAATTCTTGTACGATCCGTAAATATCCTTAGCCTTCTTTGCAGCTTTAGGGTCAAGAGTTACAGCTTTATCGATTGCTTCAAATCCAGTGATAAGAGGCTTCTCTACTCCTGGATTTTTGATTGTCCAGTACTGAAGCTTACCTCCTTCAAAGAATAGATCGATGTTGTTGTACTCCATTTTAGTGTAGGTCTTGCCACCAATCTGAACATCAGAAGAGGCATTTGGTTTTCCAACAAGTAGATCTACCTCTTTATCAGACATTCCCTGGTATGCTCCTACGAGTGGAGCTTCAGCCAATTCAGCAAATAGCTCGGCTCTTTTTAGCCATGTTTTGTAGCTGGCACCAGCCTTAGCATCAGCAATCTCTGCGTTGCTTTTTTCTGCCTTGGCCTTTACAGACTCTGGGTTATAATCCTTTTGAGCAAAGCCCAAATTAAATGCAAACGCTAGTGCAATTGCAATTGTGAACTTTTTCATGGGTAACAATGTATTAAAATTGTGTTCTATTCTTGTGTTTGTTTAGCTACATCATCATGTCCATCTTGTTCTATGGCTACAGATTCTTCGTCCTTATCTTCCGATTTTGGAACGCTAGCTACAGATGCAATGGAATCGTTATTGCGGAGGTTAATCAGCTTCACTCCCTGCGTTGCTCGGCCGGTCACCCTAATGTCGGCTATTGCTAAGCGTATTGTCAGTCCCGATTTATTGATAATCATTAGATCATTTTGGTCGGTAACATTCTTAATAGCAATAAGCATGCCTGTTTTTTCGGTAATATTCATGGTGCGTACACCCTTACCACCTCTGTTGGTTACACGGTACTCGTCGAGAGGCGATCTTTTACCATAACCATTTTCAGAAACAACCAAGATATTCTCTTCTTCGTTATTTTCTACGCAAATCATACCGATTACTTCGTCGCTGTCTGACATGGTAATGGCCTTCACTCCTGCCCCAGTTCTTCCTATTGCTCTGATCTTCTGCTCGTTAAATCGAATAGCCTTGCCTTCTCGTGTGGCGATAAGAATTTCGTTATCTCCATTAGTTAGCGATGCTTCGAGTAGCTGATCGCCATCCTTAATGGTTATCGCATTAACCCCATTAGTTCGTGGACGCGAGTATGCTTCGAGCTTGGTTTTTTTGATAATACCTTGCTTTGTACAAAGTACGATGTAGTTATTTTCTACATAGTCCTTATCGGTAAGCCTCTTAACGTTCATATAAGCTTTAACTTTATCGTTTGGCTCAATATTTAGAACGTTTTGTATTGCTCTTCCTTTCGACGCTTTTGTTCCTTCTGGAATATCGTACACCTTAAGCCAATAGCAGCGACCGTTTTCGGTGAAGAATAGCATGGTGTTATGCATGCTGGTTACATAGATATGCTCTATGAAATCTTCGTCGCGGGTTGTACTTCCCTTCGATCCTACTCCACCACGAGACTGAGTTCGGTATTCGGTAAGAGGAGTTCGCTTAATATAACCAAGATGAGATATTGTGATAACCACGTCTTCATCTGCGTAAAAGTCTTCTGGATTGAACTCTTCTGCATTATGAACAATGGTAGTCCTGCGTTCGTCTCCGTACTTATCTTTTATCTCTGCTAGCTCGTCCTTAATAACCTTCATCTGAAGTTCAGGATTTGCCAGAATCTCTTTAAGGTGATTGATAAGCTTGATAAGCTCGTCGTACTCACTTAGAAGCTTCTCCCTTTCGAGGCCAGTAAGGCTGCGAAGTCGCATATCAATAATAGCTCTAGCCTGTACATCCGATAGCTGCAAACGCTCCATCAGCGTATTCTGAGCTTCATCTGGAGTTTTAGAGCTTCTTATTATTGAAATTACTTCGTCTAGATGATCGAGCGCTTTAAGTAAACCCTCAAGTATATGGGCACGTTTTTCTGCTTGGTCGAGCTCAAATTGGGTTCTGCGTAGGATAACCTCGTGACGATGGCGTACAAAGTACTTGATAAGATGCTTTAGGTTCAGAATGCGTGGACGGCCATCAACAAGGGCAATGTTATTAATTGGGAAAGATGATTGTAGCTGTGAGTGCTTAAATAGGTTGTTAAGCACTACGTTTGCAACGGCATCCTTCTTTAGAATAATAACGATGCGCATACCAGAACGGTCGGACTCATCGTTGATGTACGAGATGCCCTCTATCTTTTTATCGTTGATTAGGTCGGCAATCTTCTTAATCATTTCGGCCTTATTTACCATGTAAGGTATTTCGGACACGATGATTTTTTCACGACCTGAATCGGTTACTTCAATTTCGGTTTTTGAACGGAGAATAACCTTTCCTCTTCCACTTTCGAATGCATCCCGAACACCTTGATATCCATAAATAATACCACCAGTTGGAAAATCAGGAGCTTTGATGTACACCATCAGCTCTTCAATGGTAATATCATTATTGTCTATGTAGGCACAAGTTGCGTCAACTATTTCTGAAAGGTTGTGAGGTGCCATATTGGTTGCCATACCCACAGCAATACCAGATGAGCCGTTAAGGAGCAGCATCGGTACTTTAGAAGGGAGTACGGTTGGTTCTTCTAGGGTATCGTCGAAGTTTGGACGGAAATCAACAGTGTTTTTCTCGAGATCAGCAAGAGCTTCTTCTGCTAGTCGTTTTAACCTTGCTTCGGTATAACGCATTGCAGCAGGACTATCACCGTCAACAGAACCAAAGTTACCCTGTCCTTCAACAAGAGGGTATCGCATAGACCATTCTTGCGCCATACGAACCATTGCATCGTAAACAGAGCTATCGCCGTGTGGGTGGTACTTACCGAGTACTTCACCGACAATTCTTGCCGATTTCTTATAGGGACGGTTTGAATAAACGCCAAGCTCATTCATACCAAACAACACGCGCCTATGAACTGGCTTAAGGCCATCTCGAACATCTGGGAGTGCACGAGCCACAATAACCGACATTGAATAGTCGATGTATGCAGTTTTCATCTCCTCTTCAATGTTGATTTTAATGATCTTTTCTCCTTGACTCATATTTAATTATCTCGCTTATTTGGGCAAATTTAGTTCGCTAAGGTACTCAATTAGCCGTTAAAATCATTGCTTTATGCCAATGATTTTCAACATTTATTAATTTTATTGGTTAATATAAAAGTAAGTAAAAAAGAATTATCTTACAAATTAGTTTGTTGGTAGAATCCTTGTTCTATAAGCATTTGATAGATAATTTAGTACCAAATTTTCAACGTATGGATTCAAAATTCAGCGATAAAATCAAGAGCGTTATATCTTACAGCAAAGAAGAGGCTATAAGGTTAGGGAACCAGTCGATTGGGGCCGAGCATCTTCTGCTTGGCATTATTCGTGAAGGTACTGGAGTGGCAATGGAGATCTTAAATACCCTTGATGTTGATATTGACAACCTCAAAAAATCGGTTGAAGACAAGGTTCGAACAGATGTTGTTTTGCCTTTCAACGATATAGAGCTGGTTACTCTTTTAAAGTCTGCTGAGAGGGTTTTAAAGCTCATCCACCTAGAGGCTAAGTCGTTAAGAAACGATGTGATTGGAACAGGGCATCTCCTACTTGCAGTAATTAGGGATGGATCTAACCAAGGAAGCATATCGCTGTCGGAACAAAATGTTGATTATGTTAAAGTTAAGCAGCAAATGGAATCAAAAACCATAAAAGCCCAGAGCGATTTTAATGATGATGACGATGAAAAAGACATCTTTTCGTCTAAGTCTAATCCTGGTCAAAAAACCAATTCAAATACCCCTGTCCTAGATAACTTTGGGATTGACCTCACTCGTGCAGCCGAAGAGAATAAGCTCGACCCAATTGTAGGGCGCGAAAAGGAGATTGAGCGTATAGCTCAAATCCTGAGCCGTAGAAAGAAGAATAACCCAATTTTAATTGGTGAACCTGGTGTGGGTAAATCGGCCATTGCCGAAGGGCTTGCGCTTCGTATTGTTAAGCGTCAAGTATCCCGAGTTCTTTTTGGGAAGCGAGTTATCACACTTGATTTGGCATCAATTGTTGCAGGGACAAAGTATAGAGGACAGTTTGAAGAGCGAATGAAGGCAATTCTTAATGAGCTCTCTCAGGTTAGCAATATCATCCTATTTATCGATGAAATACACACCATTGTTGGTGCAGGCGGGGCCACAGGTTCGCTTGATGCTGCAAATATGCTAAAGCCGGCTTTGGCCAGGGGGGAAATACAGTGCATTGGTGCAACTACCCTCGACGAATATCGTGAGTACATCGAAAAGGATGGAGCTCTAGAACGACGATTCCAAAAGGTTATGGTTGAGCCAACTTCCCCTGATGAAACTGTTGAAATCCTCAATAAGATAAAGGGTAAGTATGAAGATTACCATAACGTAATATACACTCCAGAGGCTATTGATGCTTGTGTAAAGCTTACAATGCGCTATGTTTCGGACCGATGCCTACCCGATAAGGCTATTGATGCCCTTGACGAAGCAGGATCGAGGGTGCATATTTCTAACATCAAAGTTCCTGAGCAGATTTCGCTTGTTGAGCATCAGATAGAAGAAGCAAGAACAGAAAAACTTGCAGCGGTTAAAAACTTACAGTTTGAGATTGCAGCTAACTTCCGCGACAAGGAAAAGAAGCTGATGGAGATGCTTGAGATGGAGCAGCAGAAGTGGGAGAAAGAGCTATCCAATAACAAGCAAATTGTTGATGAAGAGAGAGTTGCTGAAGTGGTGGCTCTGATGACGGGCGTGCCAGTTCAACGTATTGCTCAGGGCGAAGGGTCGCGACTACTAAAAATGGCTGATGAGCTAAAAGGTAGCGTAATTGGTCAGGATGATGCTATTGCTAAAATCGTTAAATCCATACAACGCAATCGAGCAGGCTTGAAAGATCCGAACAAGCCAATTGGAACATTCGTATTCTTGGGACCAACAGGTGTTGGAAAAACACAGCTTGCAAAGGTATTGGCTAAGTATCTATTTGACTCTACCGATAACCTTATTAGGGTTGATATGAGCGAGTATATGGAAAAGTTCTCGGTAAGTAGGCTTGTAGGAGCTCCTCCTGGTTATGTCGGCTATGAGGAAGGCGGACAGCTAACCGAAAAGGTTCGTAGAAAACCTTACTCGGTTGTTCTACTTGACGAGATAGAGAAGGCTCACCCTGATGTGTTCCATCTGCTACTACAAGTTCTTGATGAAGGTTTGCTAACCGACTCACTTGGACGGAAGGTAGATTTTAAGAACACTATAATCATTATGACCTCGAACATTGGTACACGCGAGCTTAAAGATTATGGTCAAGGTGTAGGTTTTGCAACTTCCAATACGACTGAACAGTTTAATGAAACATCTAAAGGTATAATACAAAAGGCACTTAAAAAGGCGTTTGCACCTGAGTTCCTTAATCGTATAGATGACATCATACTGTTTAACGCCCTATCCAAGAAGGATATCTTTAAAATTATTGATATTGAGCTTAAAGGGTTGTACACAAGAGTATTCCAGCTTGGTTATAAAATTCACATTACGCCTGCAGCTAAAGATTTTATTGCTGAAAAGGGATTTGATATACAATTTGGGGCACGTCCGTTAAAGAGGGCGATACAAAAGTACCTCGAAGATCCTATGGCAGAGGTTATTATTCGATCGAATCTTAAAGCAGGTGATACGCTTTCGGTTAATTTAAATAAGGATAAAACCGATGTAGTGATTAAAAAAGTATCTGCAAAAAAGGGGGAATCGGTTAAGATGATTGAACAAAAAAGTAACGTAGAGGTTTAGTGTGAAATTGAACCATAAAACAAAGAAAGATGAACAAGAACAATTCAAAAGTTAAATTTGCAGGAAACTATATTACACTTGTTGGAAATGAGGCTACTGTTGGCGAAAAGGCTCCAGACTTTACTGCTGTAGGTGCCGATCTTAAGCCTGTTACCTTAAGTAGCTTTGATGGTAAGGTAAAGGTCATTTCGGCTTTCCCTTCGGTTGATACGGGCGTTTGTGCAACTCAGACTCGCACTTTTAACAAGGAAGCTGCAAGCTTAAGCACAGATATCGTGATTATTAATATTTCGAACGACCTGCCATTTGCACAGAAGAGATTTTGTGGTGCAGAAGGTATTGATAAGGCCATTACCATCTCAGATCACAAGGATGTTGATTTCGGAACAAAGTATGGGTTTCTTATTGAGGAGCTAAGGCTGCTTGCAAGAGGCGTGGTGGTTGTTGATAAGGATAATGTGATTAGGTATGTAGAATACGTGCCTGAGGTAACAACCGAACCAGATTATAGTAAAGCACTAGAGGTAGCAAAGTCGCTTGTTTAGCGTGGCATCTTACAATAAAAGAAAAAGAGCGGTTACTACCGCTCTTTTTTTATACTAGCTTCGCAAATAAGTCAAACTCTTCGGCTTCTGCGATCTCTACATGGTAGAATTCTCCAATCTTTAGCAAACTATCCGCTTCTATTAGAACCTCCTGATCGACTTCAGGCGAATCGAACTCTGAACGGGCTATGTAGTAATCGCCTTCTAGCCTATCGACAAGCACCTTCATCGTCTTTCCGATTCTATCCCTATTTTTTTGGTACGCAATTTCAGATTGAAGCTGCATAATAGCCTCTACCCTCTCCTGCTTAGTTTCCTCTTTTACAGAATCTTCGAAGTTAATTGCTGAGAAAGTATTCTCTTCTTCAGAGTATGGGAAAACACCTAAACGGTCGAACTTAACTTCTTTTACAAACTCCACGAGCTGCTCGAACTCCCGTTCGTCTTCTCCAGGATGTCCAACTAAGAGGGTTGTACGAATGGCAATATCAGGGATTTCGGTTTTTAGCTTTCGGATGAGCTCGTAGGTCTCTTCGCGACCGATACCTCTTCGCATCTTTTTTAGCACCTTATCGCTAACATGCTGGAATGGAATATCGAGGTATTTGCACACCTTGGGATTATCGCGAATTACGGCAATTACATCATCAGGGAAAAATGTAGGGTAAGCATAGTGAAGCCTAATCCATTCTATACCTTCTACTTCCGACAACCTATTAAGTAGCTCACCAAGCTTACGTTCTCCGTAAAGGTCTAACCCGTAATAGGTTGTATCTTGTGCTATTACAAGCAATTCTTTTACCCCTTTGGCAGCAAGACTTTTAGCTTCGGCAACCAAATCCTCTATTGGTACAGACACATGCCTACCTCTAATTAGGGGGATTGCACAGTATGAGCACCCCCAGTTGCACCCTTCCGATATTTTGAGGTATGCGTAATGGCTAGGTGTTGTGATGGTTCTCTCGCCAAGAAGATCGGCTTTTAGATCTCCCCCAATTGCTTTTACAATGTCTGCTAAGTTGTTTACGCCAAAAAACTCATCAACTTCAGGAATTTCGCGCTGAAGGTCTTTCTTGTATCGTTCGGCAAGACAGCCCATTACAAATAGGTGGCGAATTTTACCCTTAACCTTAGCGTGGGCAAACGAGAGAATTGTATCAATAGACTCCTCTTTGGCATCGCCAATAAATCCGCAGGTATTAATTACAACAACCTTTGCATTAGTATCGTTAGAGTCGTGCACAACGCTGTAGCCGTTTGCCTCTAGCTGCTTGTACAGCCTTTCGGAATCAACCAAATTTTTGGAACAGCCCAGCGTTACTATGTTGATTTTCTTTTTATTCATTCAGAATTAAGCCTCGAGATCGAAGGTTTAAAGATTAAAGAGTGATTCCACAAAAGATTTACGATCGAAAAGCTGTAGGTCGTCGATACCTTCGCCAACGCCAATAAACTTTACAGGTATTTTAAACTGGTCGGATATTCCAAGAACAACACCGCCTTTAGCGGTTCCATCGAGCTTGGTAAGGGCCAACGCTGTAACATCGGTAGCTTTAGTAAATTGCTTTGCCTGTTCGAATGCATTTTGACCAGTAGATCCATCAAGCACAAGAAGAACTTCATGTGGTGCATCAGGGATAACCTTTTGCATTACATTCTTAATTTTCGAAAGCTCGCTCATGAGGTTTACCTTATTGTGCAAACGACCAGCCGTGTCTATTATAACGACATCGGCATCGTTCTTTTTGGCAGACGAGAGCGTATCGAAAGCAACAGAAGCAGGGTCGGATCCCATTTGTTGCTTTATAATGGTGGCATTAGAGCGATCAGCCCAAACTGTTAGCTGCTCAATCGCAGCAGCACGGAAAGTATCTGCCGCACCTAAATACACCTTCTTGCCATTTCTGGTAAGTTGGGCGGCAAGCTTGCCTATAGTTGTGGTTTTACCAACGCCATTAACACCTACAACCATAATTACGAAGGGTTTTTTATCGTCGCCGTAGGTAACCTTACTATTGCAAACCGAGCTATTCTCTTCGAGCAGCTGAACAATTTCATCTTTAAGGATAGCGTGCAGCTCGTCGGTGCCCATATACTTATCTCGAGCAACCCTGTCCTGAATTCGTTCAATAATCTTTACTGTAGTCTCTACACCTACATCAGACATGATAAGCGCTTCTTCCAGATTGTCGAGAACGTCATCATCCACCCTCGATTTACCTGCAATAGCACGCGAAAGCTTAGACAATACACTTTCTTTTGTTTTTTCAAGCCCTTTGTCTAGCTGTTCTTTTTTACCTTTCGAAAAGAAGTCGAATAGTCCCATTTGTGTAGGTTTATAAAACGTAGCCAAATATAAAAAAAGCTTCTTTATTCAAGAAGCTTTTTTAGATAGTGAAATATTGTAGAAATTACTTTTTAGTAAAGAATTCCTTAACTTCTCCAGTTGGAACCATTTCTTCCTTAAAAGTGTAAGCTCCAGTCTTCTCAGACTTAATCATTTTGATACATTTGGTAAGCTCCTTACCGCCTCCTTCTTTTTTCAGAGTTGCAACTACTTTCTTTGCCATGGTTCAAAACTATTTAATTTCTCTGTGGAGAGTTACTCTTTTCAAAATTGGATTGTACTTTCTTCTTTCGATACGTGCTGGAGTGTTCTTCTTGTTCTTAGTTGTCACGTAGCGAGAAGTTCCTGGCATACCGCTTTCCTTGTGCTCAGTACACTCAAGAATAACTTGAACTCTATTACCTTTTTTAGCCATTTTTAGAATCTCCTAATTAGTAAATGCCGATTAGACCTTGAGCCTGAGCTTTCTCCAAAGCATTCTTTAGCCCATTCTTGTTAATAGTACGAATACCTTGAGCCGAAACTTTCAAGGTGATCCATCTGTTTTCTTCAACTAGGAAGAATCTTTTGGTTTTCAAATTAGGTTCGAAAGTTCTTTTAGTTCTTCTCTTAGAGTGAGAAACGTTGTTTCCAACCTGAACTCTTCTTCCGGTGATTTGACAAACTTTTGACATTGTTATACCGTTTTTCTTTTCTTTCTCTTCAAACAGGCTGCAAATTACGTGATTTTATTTCAATTATTCAAACTTTTAGACATCTTTTTTTAAGTTTTTACAGGTCTTTTAATATTTGGATTCTCAGCATGTTTAAAGCGGTTGCAGTTGCTCTTACCATTGTTCTTTCTCTACTATTTCCAAAATTGTAAACCGCAGATACAGTGCCATTTGGAGTTGAGACTGCAATCCAAGTTGTTCCAACAGGCTTTAGGTCGCTCCCTCCATCAGGACCTGCAATTCCTGAAGTTGCAATCGAAAAGTCGGTTTTTAGAAGTTCTCTTACCCCTTCTGCCATCTGTTCCACTACCTTTTGGCTAACAGCTCCGTCGGTAAAAAGGTAGCAAGGGTTAACTTTAAGCAGCGATTTTTTCACCTCGTCGTCGTAGGCTACTACGCCACCTTTAAAATAGCGAGATGCACCTGGAGTAGATACTATAGTAGAAGCAAGAGTGCCTCCTGTACACGATTCGGCTGTAGAAAGCGATTTATTGCTGCTTTTAAGCATTCTTCCAATTACCTCCTGAAGCGTTTCATCGTTTTCACTAAAAATGGCTTCCTGCAAAATAGGACGTAGCTTTTTTACCTCTTCTTCTATCGATGCAGAAAGTTGAGCCCCGTTACTGCCTGTTGCAGAGATTCTTAACCTTACACCTGTTAGGCTTGGAAGGTAGGCTAACTTCATGTTGGTTGGAAGGTTACTCTCCCACTCTTCGATCTGCTTAGCAAGCATTGATTCTGGGACTCCTATTGTCATAATCGTCTTATGCTCAATACTAAGCGTGTTGCCCTCTTTAGCTAAAAGGTTAAGAATGCTCTCTTCCATTAACGCCTTCATTTCAAAAGGTACACCTGGCATAGACGCGAGTACCTTCCCATTATGCCTAAATACCATACAAGGAGCAGTACCATTGTAGTTTTGCACTACCTCACATATGTCTGGAACATCTGCCTGTTTATAGTTAATATCGGTAGCAGCTATGCCTCTTTTGCTAAGAAGCTCCTTTACACGATCTAGAGTTTGCTGATCTGTTTTAAATCCACAACCAAAATACTCTGCAAGCGTTTTTTTAGTAATGTCATCTTTAGTAGGTCCCAGACCGCCTGTCATAAGTATTGCATCAGCAGTAGAAAAGGCATCGTCTAAAGCCTTAAATATCTGTTCTTTACTATCTCCGATTGATGTTATCTTAGAAAGATGAATACCATATTCGTTGAGCTTAGATCCTATCCAAGCCGAGTTGGTGTCAACTACCTGTCCTATTAAAAGCTCATCACCAACAGTAATTACTTCCACGTTCATAAGCAATATTCTAGTACATATTTGGTTCGATAAACTTACCCAATTGTTTTTATAGGTTTCTTAATTTATCGCTATTTAACAATTTTAGGTTACACCCATAAAACAAGGCTACATAAGCAATAATTATTGCTTTACTTTGCCGATTATATCTTAGATTGTACAGGATGAGCAGTTCAGCAAGCAATAAGCTTATACTAAAGGCCGATGAGCCCAAACCGCTAAGTAAGCATCAGCAAAATTTGAAGAGGCTGCTACAACGTGTAGCTGCTCTTAAAGAAGAGCTTAAGGAAGAGCTTGCAAAGAGAGAGGAGCTTCTTGGCATCTATACTACAGAAATTGAACCTACTCGTAAAGCTTTAGCAGAAGCAAAGCTAAAGCTTGCCAGCTGTATTGATAGAGCTGCAGAACGCTACTCATTTACAGGTCAACAAGTAGAAAAAGTAGGGAAAGCAGTAGAGCTTCTTTGCGATGAAGCCCTTGCTTATGACGATCTGTGCATTGAAGCAAAAATGCTTTATTCGAAATGGTCGGCTATTACCTACAACGAAAAGCAGCAAAAGCTGCTAGCAAGGGCAAAGCAAATGTTCGCAGATATGATGCTTGAGAGGTACGATGTTGAGATTGACATTGAGGATATTGAGGATACAACCGAAGGTTTTGCTCAGTTTAGGCAGCGCATGAAAGCAAAGCTTGATGAGGAACGTAAGGCATTTTGGGAAGAGCAGAGCAAGCGAATTGGAAGAGCGGCTGAGAAAGAAAAGAGGGAAGCCGAGATCAAGCAAAGAAGCATCCGTCAGCTTTATCTTTCGCTAGTAAAGGTGCTGCACCCCGATTTGGAGCAAGATGAAGCGTTGAAGCTAGAGAAAATAGAGCTGATGAAGCGGCTAACGTTGGCCTACGAAATGCATGATCTACAGACGCTTATTGAGCTAGAATCTAATTGGATTACAAATACAGTTGATAGCATTGAAGCTATTGCAAATGAAAAGGTTAAGATTTATATCGAGTCGCTGAAAGCGCAAGTAGCAAGTATAGAAAAGGAGAAGGTTGAGCAGCTGCACCAGCCGTCGTACAGCATCATAAACGAATGGGCAAGTATGCCTCTGGCTATAGCCTTAGGAAGAATAAAAAGGCACAAAAAGGAGATTAAAGAGTACCAACTTTACATTCAGCAACTTACCTCGAGCTTGAGAAGAGCAGATGCCAAAACACCTATTATAGAGGTAGCCGAAATGTTAATTCGTAGTGCAAGTTCCGATTTAAACGAAGATGACTGGCATAGTGTTCAGATATAGCAGAAGGAAGAGAGAAGCTACCGCATGGGGCAAGACGATGTCTTAAACGTTTTTTCAATTCCAGATAGGTACGATTAAGAGTTAAAGTTGCGTACTTAACGTGTGTTTCGTATGCATGTTTCAATTCCAGATAGGTACGATTAAGAGGCTTATTGCCAACGCTAACCGCATCTTTCCTGCTAAGGTTTCAATTCCAGATAGGTACGATTAAGAGTGTAACTGAATACCTAGATAGCCAAAAGCCAGATTCGTTTCAATTCCAGATAGGTACGATTAAGAGGGTGCGAATTATTGCATCAGGCTCAAACTTTGATGCGTTTCAATTCCAGATAGGTACGATTAAGAGGAAGGTAAGAAAGGAAAAATGCGTAGTACTCTGTATGTTTCAATTCCAGATAGGTACGATTAAGAGGCAGCAAGCTTAAAAGAATTCGATAAGCAGTACTAGTTTCAATTCCAGATAGGTACGATTAAGAGTTAACTGGGAGCCCTACTATTAATGGTAATACGGTTGTTTCAATTCCAGATAGGTACGATTAAGAGCCGTCTGTTTTAAACCTAATAGAGACATATGGCACTAGTTTCAATTCCAGATAGGTACGATTAAGAGAATCTTAATAAGAAGCAGACGTTAGCACTTGATAAAGTTTCAATTCCAGATAGGTACGATTAAGAGCTTCGTCATGCTGACCTTAGTTATGCTGACCTTCGGTTTCAATTCCAGATAGGTACGATTAAGAGGCAGCAAGCTTAAAAGAATTCGATAAGCAGTACTAGTTTCAATTCCAGATAGGTACGATTAAGAGTCAATTTTGACTA
>Ga0209464_10000403_pt1 | contig 13836 bp, 13 predicted proteins | sample DOMMetBare1Fresh_2_FD_187473 | JGI IMG/M metagenome (GOLD analysis project Ga0209464, IMG submission 187473) | Wetland sediment microbial communities from St. Louis River estuary, USA, under dissolved organic matter induced mercury methylation -... | ecosystem: Environmental > Aquatic >... | reverse complement strand
TTCCGCAAGATCGTGGAGGGCGTCAACCGCACCCTCGGCGCCGTCATCGGCCCGCTCCAGGAGTCGGCCCGCTGCGTCGACGCCATCTCGCGTGGCGCCATCCCGCCCGCCATCGCGGCCGACTACCGCGGCGACTTCGCCACCTTGAAGGAGAGCCTCAACGGCTGCATCGGCGCCGTGAACCGGCTGGTGGCCGACGCCGACGGCCTGGTGGAGGCGGCGGTGGCCGGGCGGCTCAAGACGCGCGCCGACGCCGCCAAGCACCAGGGCGACTTCCGCAAGATCGTGGACGGCTTCAACCGCACCCTCGACGCCGTCATCGCCCCCATCGACGAGTCGGCCGCGGTGCTGGAGCGGCTGGCGCAGCGCGACCTGCGGGCCCGCGCCACGGGCCGCTACCAGGGCGACCTGGCGCGCATGAAGGACTCGCTCAACGGCACCGCCGAGGCGCTCAACGAGGCCTTGGGGCAGGTGGCGGCGGCGGTGGACCAGGTCTCGGGCGCGGCCACGCAGATCGCCTCGTCGTCGCAGGCGGTGGCCTCGGGCGCCTCGGAGCAGGCCTCCAGCCTGCAGGAGACCACCGCCTCCATCGAAGCGGTGGCCTCCATCACGCGCAAGGCGGCCGACGACGCGCAGCGCGCCAACGGCCTGGCCCAGACCGCTCGCGCCGCCGCCTCCGAGGGGGCCGGCGCGGTGGCGCAGATGCAGCAGGCCATGGGCAAGATCAAGCAGAGCGCCGAGGGCACCAGCGCCATCATCAAGGACATCAACGACATCGCCTTCCAGACCAACCTGCTGGCCCTGAACGCCGCCGTGGAGGCGGCCCGGGCCGGCGAGGCGGGGCGCGGCTTCGCCGTGGTGGCCGACGAGGTGCGCTCGCTGGCCATGCGCGCCAAGGAGGCCGCCACCAAGACCGAGGAGCTCATCCGCCAGTCGGTGCGCGAGGCGGGCCAGGGCGAGGTCATGAGCAAGGAGGTGGCGCAGCGCCTCGGCGACATCGTGGGCGGGATCGGCCAGGTGTCCGAGATCGTCTCCGAGATCGCCGCCGCCGCCAGGGAGCAGTCGAGCGGCTTCGAGCAGGTGAGCCGCGCCGTGACCGAGATGGACAAGGTCACGCAGCAGAACGCCGCCAGCGCCGAGGAGTCCTCCTCGGCCGCCTCCGAGCTCTCCGGCCAGGCCGAGGAGCTGGCGGCCATGGTGGGCGCCTTCCAGCTGGAGCGGGGCGGCGGCGTCCACGGGCGGAACGGGGCGCCGAAGCCGGCGCCGCGGCTCATGGGGAGGGCGTAGGGGCAGCGGGAAGGAAGCGGCAGGGCAGGGGAATCGAACCCCCCAACAGCGCCTCTCAGCACCATCCATCGGTTTTGAAGACCGAGCCCGGCACCAGCCTGGGACGCCCTGCCGTCCGCGGGTGTACGGGAGGGCCGGACCAGCGTCAAGGACGGCGTGGGCGCCGGCGCCGCTACTGCCGCTTCTCGAACCAGAGGAAGTCGACCAGCACCGCGGCGCAGAGCACCAGCGTCCGCAGCGTGGCGTCGCCGCGCGGCAAGGTGACGAGGAAGTCGTCCGAGTCGGTGAAGGCCTCCTTGAGGAGGCCCGACCACCTCTTCTCGATGCGCCCCACCTCGCGCGGCTGGCCCTCCGGCCCCTGCTCGACGAGCACCGTCCAGGGCCGGAGGAGCGGTCCGGTGAGGCGCGCCAGCACCCGGCCGTCCGGCGCCTCGAGGTCCATCCGCTTGCGCAGGAGCGAGAAGCGCTGCTGGGCCGCTCCGAGCACGCGCCCGGTGGCGGCGTCGCGCACCTCCATGCGCGAGAGCCACCAGCGCCAGGGGCGCTCCAGCAGCAGCACCGGTTGGTCGGCCCGCTCCGAGGGGTAGAGCCCCATGGAGAAGGGGCGGCGCGCCTGGAGGAACCAGCGGGCCAGGAAGGCGCCGGCCCCCGCGCCGTGCTCGGCGAAGCCGGCCAGGAAGGCCCCCGACTCCGCGTGGACGGCGTAGCGGTTTCGCTGCTCGAAGCCGGTGAAGACCTCGAGCAGGTTGCGGTTCTGGCGCACCACCAGGCGCGGGGCCTCGGCGATGGTGGCGGCGAAGGGGACGGGCGGGGCGGCGGGGCCGGCGGCGGGGCGCATGGCGCCATTCTCGGGCCTGGCGCGCCGGCTGGCCAGCGCTTCAGCGCGACGCCTTGGACGGCCGCGCCGCGGCGGCCGCCGGCGCGTGCTCCTCGCCCCAGGAGGAGATGACCACGGTGGCCCGCTCGTGCGGCATGGCGGCGCGGGGGGAGCGGAAGCGCTCCACCGGCGAGACGAAGCCGAAGTTGGAGACGCGGCTGGTGTAGAGGCAGGCGTAGTCCTCCACCTGCTCCCCGAGGCGGGAGTTCTCGTTCCCTTCCTTGAAGGTGAGCCCCCAGGCGGCGTTGACGCCCGCCTCCAGCTCGCTCGCCAGGGCGTCGATGCGCGCCTGGGCGTCGCGCTGGGCGTGCCGCAGCGCCTCCAGCTCGTGCTTGAGCCGGCGCCGGTCGGCCTCCAGCGGCTCCCGCTCGCCATTGCCCGCCTCCCGGTCGAGCCGGCGCTCCACCTGGTTGAGCGCCGTGCGGTGGGAGGCGATGGCGTCCTCCAGCCGGACCCGCCGCCCCTCCAGGCGCGTCAGCTCGGAGAGCGGCTCCCGGCTCCGCGTCAGCCAGGTGAGCTCGCGCTCCAGCTCCTCCACCACCAGGCAGGTGCGCCACAGCGAGCTCTTCCGCGAGCGCAGGATGTCGCCGTAGATGTGGTCGCCCACGTAGAGCACCCGGTCGCCGCCGATGCCCAGCAGCTCCTCCAGGCGCGACAGGTCGCCCCCCTGGTAGGTGCGCCCGCGCTCCAGCGCCGTGGCCTCCCCGGCCGGCTGGCCGTCGGGGCCGAGCGCCAGCAGCGGGCGGCGCTCCGAGAAGAAGGCCGGCTTGGCCGCCCCGGTCACCACCGCGTCGAAGTAGTTGCGCCAGCTCGGGTACTCCGGCAGCAGCCCGTCGAGCACGTGGCGCATCACCGCGTCGGTGTAGTCGGCGAGCGAGTTGGTGAGGAGGAAGAGCTTCTTGCCGCCGGAGCGCAGCTTGTGGAGGGCCGTCCCCAGCTCGGGGTCCTTCACCACGTAGCGGGGCAGGTCGGCCATGACGATGGCCTTCAGGCTCCCGTCGCGGTGCACCGTGTCGATGGCCTCGCGGATGTCGTCGAAGAGCCGCTGGTAGTCGAGGGTGCCGCCGGTCCGCTCGGTCAGCTCGATGACCTCGGCGAAGAGGCAGCCCTCGGGGAGGGCGAAGAGCGTGTCGATCCAGGCGAAGCGCGGGGAGGAGAGGTGGATCTTCTCCCCGCGGTAGAGCCGCTTCAGCGCCTCGCCGGGGATGGGTCGCCGCCCGTGGTAGCCGCGCCCCACGTGGTTGTGCCGGTCCATCTTGAAGAGGTTGCCCTGCTCCTTGTCGACCACCAGGCCGCGGATGACGAAGCCGGGGTCGTAGCGCACCTCGCGCAGCGCGGCCGGGTAGCCGTGGTGGGCCACCAGCCGCTCCACCGTCATGCCGAAGGCCAGCTCCTCCAGCTCGCGCAGCTGGTAGATGGCCAGGGTGTAGTCCATGTCGAAGCCGACGGCCTCGATCCGGTCCATGCGCAGGTTGCGGTTGACGAAGATCTGCCGCTCCGGCGGCACCTCGCGCCGGCCGGCGACCGGCGCGGCGAGGATGGCCTCGATCTCGGCCGAGTCGTAGGAGGCGGGCTCGCTGGCCATGGGCGGCCGAGATAGCACGCGCGGCAGGCGCGCCTCAACGCCCTGCCCCGGCGGTGCCATCGGAAAGTTGCGCCGCGCCCGGCGCGGTCTAGGCTCGCGGCACCGTGCCCCGACCGACGACCAAGAGGCCGCCCTCCGCCGCCGCGCTGGCCCGCCAGCTGGCCGCGCTGACGGGGCGGGTGGCGCGACTGGAGGCCGGCCGCGCGCCCAAGGGCGACGGCCGCACCGCCAGGGCGACGCGCGCCCCACGCACGAAGCGCTGCCCCGGCTGCGGGCTGCCGCTGCGGCGCAAGGCGGGACGCTGCGCCTCCTGCCGCCGGCCGCTCGACTAGCGGTCCGGGGCGGCGGGCCGGGACGGTGCGTCGGCGAGGCGTCGGCTAGTCGTCGGCGACGAGGCGGGCGGCGGGGATGCCGAGCGCCCGGGCGATGGCCACCACGGTGGTGTAGGGCGGGTTCCGGCCGCCGCGCTCGATGAGCGAGATGTAGGCCACCGACAGCGCGAGCCCCTCCGCCAGCGCCTCCTGCGTCAGGCCGCGGTGGCGCCGGTGCTCGCGGATGCGCTCGCCGAGGCGGCGCAGCTCCTCGCGCCGGGGATCCTTGTGAGGCTTGCTCTTGGACATGCGGGCCGTCCCTGGGTGCGTTTCCCTGGTGAAAGGCCCGACTCGCGGGTCGGGCCCTGCGCGAGGCGCGCCGACCCAGCGTCGTAGGGTCGGTGAGGATCGCGACTTCAGGTAGGGCCCCCGCCCGTCCGCAGCATTGTGGGCGGCATGGTCCGGGGCGTCAAACACGTCGCGCAGGCCTCACCCCTTCGGGGCCGCACTGGGAGCGTTGGATTGACCGGAATCGGGGCCCGGGTATGGTCCGCCCACATGCCCGCCACCACCAGCCGCGACGCGCGCGTCATCGACCTGGGGGCGGTGCGCGCGGCCACCCTGCCGAACGGCCTGCGGCTGCGCGTGCTGCCGGAGCGGAGCTCGCCCACCGTCTCCTTCGCCACGGTGTTCCAGGTGGGCTCCCGCAACGAGCGGCCGGGCATCACCGGCATCTCCCACCTCTTCGAGCACATGATGTTCAACGGGGCCGCCAAGTACGGCCCCAAGGAGTTCGACCGGGTGCTGGAGGCGCGGGGCGGCCACTCCAACGCCTACACCTCGAACGACATGACGGTCTACTACGAGGACTTCGCCGCCGAGGCCCTGCCCACCGTGGTGGACCTGGAGTCGGACCGGATGCGCTCCCTGCGCATCGACGGCGCCGCGCTGGAGCAGGAGCGCGAGGTGGTCAAGGAGGAGCGGCGGCTCCGCACCGACAACTCCGTCTTCGGCCTGCTGGAGGAGCAGCTCGAGGCCCTGGTCTTCCTGGCCCACCCCTACCGCTGGCCGGTCATCGGGTGGATGAGCGACATCGAGCGGATCAGCCGGGCCGACTGCGAGGCCTTCTTCCGCACCTGCTACGCCCCGGGGAATGCGGCCATCTACGCCGCCGGCGACCTCGACCCGGAGGCCACGCTGGCGCTCCTGGCCCAGGCCTACGGCGACATCCCGGCCGGCCCGCCCATGGCGCCGGTGGCGGCCGGCGAGCCCGACCAGCGGGGGGAGCGGCGCGCCGAGGTGCGCTTCCCGGCCCAGGCGCCGGCGCTCCTGGCGGGGTGGCGTGGCCCTCCCGCGCGCAGCCCCGACGCCGTGGCCCTCGACCTGGCCCAGGTCTGCCTGGCGGTGGGCGAGGCCTCGCGCCTGAAGCGCAAGCTGGTCCACGGGCTGGGGCTGGCGGTCTCGGCCAGCGCCTCGTGGGGCTGGCGCATCGACCCCGGCGTCTTCATGGTCTTCGCCGAGCTGACGCCCGGGGCGAGCCCGGCGCGGGTCGAGAAGGTCCTGCTCGGCGAGGTGGCGCGGCTGGCCTCCGACGGGCCGAGCGCGGCGGAGATGAAGCGGGCCCGCGCCCTGCTGCGCAGCGCCGTGCTGCACGAGCTGGGGACGCACCACGGCCAGAGCCACGCGCTGGCCCAGGCCGAGGCGCTGCTCGGCGACTGGCGTGAGGCGGGGCGGACGCTCGAGCTCTACGCGGCCGTCAAGGCGGCCGACGTGCGGCGGGTGGTGGGGCAGTACCTCGCCCCGGCGCGCCGCTCGGTGGTGACGCTGGTGCCGGGGGCGGCCCGATGAGCCCCATCGCCCAGCCGCTGGTGCGGCGCGAGCGGCTCCCGTCCGGGCTCACGGTGCTGGTGGCCCACCGGCCCGGTGTCCCGCTCGCGGCGGTGCGGCTCCTGGTGCGGGCCGGCTCGGCCATCGACCCGGCGCGGCGCCACGGCCTGGCCCACCTGGTGGCCTCGGCGGTGCGCCGCGGCACCCGGAGCCGCAGCGGCGCCCGCATCGACGCCGAGGTGGAGGCGCTGGGGGCCGAGCTCGGCGCCGGGGTCGACGAGGACGCCGCCTCGGTGGGGCTCTCGGCGCCGGTGGAGGCCCTGTCGCGCATCCTCGACGTCATCGCCGACCTCGCCTCCGGCCCGGCCTTCCCGGCCGCCGAGGTGGAGCGGCTGCGCCGCCGGGAGATGGCCGCCCTGGCCCATGACCTGGACGAGCCGGGCGTGGTGGCCGATCGGGCCACGCTCGGGGCCGCCTACGGCGAACATCCCTACGGCCACCCGTCGGAGGGGCGCACCCGCCACCTCGGCGCGACGCAGCGGCAGGACCTGCTCGACTTCCATGCCCGCCACTGGCGCCCCGGCCGCGCCACCCTGGTGGTGGTCGGCCCGGTGGAGCCCGAGCAGGTGCTGGCCCTGGCGCGCCGCCGCTTCGCCCGCTGGAAGGGGGCGGCCGGCGGCGACGTGGAGATCGCCCCGCCGGCGCCGCTGGCCGGGCCGGGGGTGGTGATCGTCGACCAGCCGGAGCTGACGCAGGCGCAGCTGCGCATCGCCTCGCCCGGCTTCGCGCGCGCCAGCCCGGAGTACGCCGCCGGGGTGGTGGCGAGCGCGGTGGTGGGCGGCGGCTTCACCTCGCGCCTCATGGAGGCCATCCGCGTGGAGCGCGGGCTCTCCTACGGGGTGCGGGCCCGCTTCGCCTCCGGGCGGGTGGGCGGGCTCTTCTTCGTCTCCTCCTTCACCAAGGTGGGGTCGGCCGGCGAGCTGGTGAAGGTGGCCCTCGATCAGCTGGCGGCCTTCCGCGAGACCGGCCCCACCGAGGAGGAGCTGAGGCGCGTGCGCGGCTACCTGGGCGGCCTCTACCCGCTCTCGCTCGAGACCCACGAGGCCTGGGCCGAGAAGCTGGCCGAGGTGGAGCTCTACGGGCTGCCGCCGGACGAGGTGGCCACCTTCCGGGAGCGCATCGAGGCGGTCGACGCGGCCGCCTGCCTGGCGGTGGCGCAGCGGCTGCCGGGGGAGCGGCGCGTGGTGGTGGCGGTGGGGCCGGCCCGGGCGCTCGCGCCGCAGCTCGCCCCCTTCGGCCCGGTGCGGGTGGTGCCGGCGCGATCGGTCATGTGACCGGTGACCATCGCGGTGCTCCACGCGGACGCGGCGCTCCTCGCCGTGGACAAGCCGGCCGGCCGCCTGGTCATCCCGGGGCGCGGCGGCGGCGTCGGCGCCGAGCCGAGCCTGCGCGAGGAGCTCGAGGCGGTCCACGGGCCGCTCTGGGTGGTCCACCGGCTCGATCGCGGCACGAGCGGGGTCCTCCTCTTCGCCCGCACCGCGGCGGCCCACCGCGCCGTCAACCTGGCCTTCGACCGCGGCGAGCCGGAGAAGACCTACCTGGCGCTGGTGGACGGCCTCCCGCCGTCCGAGCTGGTGGTGGAGGCGGCCATCGCCCCGGCGCGGCGCGGCCGCATGCGCCCGGCCCGCCCCGGCGACCCCAGGGCGAAGGCGGCGCGCACGGTCTTCACGCTGCTGGAGGCCTTCCCGGCCCGCGGCGGCCGCCCGGCGCGGGCGCTCGTGGAGGCGCGGCCCCAGACCGGCCGGACGCACCAGATCCGCGTCCATCTCCTGGCGGCCGGCCACCCGCTGGCGTTCGACCCGGACTACGGAGGCGACGCGCCGCTCTGCGACGAGGGGGGCGCCGTGGTGCTGGCCCGCACCCCGCTCCACGCCGCCCGGCTGGTGCTCCCGCACCCCGACGGCGGCCAGCTCAGCGTGGCGTCCCCGGTCCCGCCGGACCTGGCGGCGACGCTGGCGCTCCATCGGGGCTGAGGGGCGCGGCGCCCGGCGCACCGGCCGGGCCGGTGGTCCCGGCCGGCCCCGTCGCCCCTGCCGCCCCGCCGGCCGGCAGCTCGCCCAGCTCGGTGGCGAGCACGTCGAGGAGCGGCGAGCCGGCGAAGGTGGAGCGCCCCAGCGCCAGGATCTGCCTGGCCTCGTCCTCCTTGCCGCTGCGCTTCAGCCAGCGGGCCTTCTCCAGCAGCTTGGCGGTCGAGACCGAGCCATCGTCGGTCGCCAGCCGATCGGCCAGCACCCAGACCACCGGGCCCGGCCCGGCGTTGACCTCGGCGAAGGGAGCCCGCTGGCGCACCACGAGGAGCAGGGCGCCCGGATCGAGCTTGCGCTTGGCGTTGGCGGCGAGGAGGTCGGGCCGGTCGAAGACGTCGGCCGGCACGAGCAGGGTGGCGAGGGTGGTCCCCTCCTGCTCCAGCAGGAGCGAGCGCTTCAGCCAGCCCAGCTCGTCGCCGCTGGTGCGCACCTGGGCCCACTCGCCGCGCGCCTCCACCAGCGCGATCCGCTCGCCGCGCTGCAGCGTGGTGACCCAGTTGGAGACCTGCTTGCCGCCCGGTCCGGCCACGCGCGGCGCCTCGCTGGGCTCGCGCCGCAGCGACACGGCGGCGGTGAGCCAGCTGCCGCCTGCCAGGGCGCCAGGCGCGGCCGCGGCGCCCGGGCCGCTCGCCGCGGTGGCGGCGACACCGCCGGCGCCGGAGGCCCCGGTGGGGCCGGTCGGGCCCGGCGCAGAGGAGCGCGAGCAGGCGGCGGCTGCGAGGGCGAGGGCGGCGAGGGCGAGGCGAGCGGGGACGCGGCGCACGGCGGGCTCCATCACGCGCGGCCGTGGATGAGGACCTTCACGTCCGACTGGAAGGCGATCTCCACCTTGTCGGGGCGCGCCACGGTGACGTAGCCGCGGCCGAAGGCGGGGTGGTCCACCACGTCGTCCACGCCGAAGGTGCGCTTCGGCGAGTAGGTCACGGGCGCCTTCTTCTTGGTGGCGAGCACGTCGGCGAAGGGGACCTCGACCTTCTTCTCGCGGCCGGGCCGGGCCGCCTTCTTCATGGCCACCGAGGCGCCCTGGCTGGCGCCGGCCGGCGCGCCGCGGTAGCGGTGCACCGCGTGGCAGGTGTTGCACTCGACCTTGACGGGCCGTCCGGCCACCATGGCGATGACCGTGTGGGCGAGCGTCAGCTCGCACTTGCTGCAGAACGAATCCACCTCGCCGCCGACCTTGGTCATGGGGGCGCAGCATACAGGAAAGGGGCCCGGGCGGGGCGGCGCGCCGGGCGGAACCGTGCCATGATGCCGCCCCATGTCACGGCTCAAGGCTGCCCTGGAGGACTTCGGGCAGATGATCTTCTTCGCCTTCGAGGCCCTGGCGTGGGCGTTCCGGCCGCCCTTCCGGCCCGAGCTGGTGCTCATCCAGATGGCCTTCATCGGCGCCGGCTCGGTCTTCATCGTCGGCGTGACCGGCACCTTCACCGGCATGGTGCTGGCGCTCCAGGGCAACTACGCCATGAAGCAGTTCGCCGCCGAGGGGTACGTGGGCGGCACGGTGGCCATCAGCCTGGCGCGCGAGCTGGCGCCGGTGCTGACGGCGCTCATGGTGACGGGGCGGGCCGGCAGCGCCATCTCCACCGAGCTCGGCACCATGCGGGTCACCGAGCAGATCGACGCCATGGAGTCGATGGCGGTGAGCCCCATCCAGTACCTGGTGGTGCCGCGGGTGGTGGCGGCCCTGTTCATGTTCCCGGCCCTCACCATGCTCTTCAACGGGCTCGGCTACCTGGGCGCCTACGGCATGGGCGTCTACGTGGCCGGCATCCCGGTGGGCCCCTTCATCGAGCACACCCGCGGCTTCCTCGTCCCCGACGACATCCTGCACGGGCTCGTCAAGGCGGTGGTCTTCGGGCTGGTGGTGGCCATCATCACCACCTGGCGCGGCTTCGCCGCCACCGGGGGCGCCCGGGGCGTCGGCGAGGGGACCACCCGGGCGGTGGTGGCCAGCTCCATCGGCGTGCTGGTGGTCGACTACGCCATCACCCTCATCGCGGTCGGGACCTGAGCCGTGATCGAGGTGAACGACCTGTGGAAGTCCTTCGGGGAGAACCACGTCCTCAAGGGGATCACCCTCACCGTGCCGCGCGGCCAGACCTACGTGGTGCTGGGCGGCTCGGGCTCCGGCAAGACCGTGCTCATGAAGCACGTCATCGGCCTCTTCAAGCCGGACCGGGGCTCGGTCAAGGTCGACGGCGTGGAGATCTCCTCCCTCACCGGCAAGGCGCTCACCGACGCGCGCCACCTCTTCGGCATGGTGTTCCAGGGGGCGGCGCTCTTCGATTCCATGACGGTCTTCGACAACGTGGCCTTCCCCATCCGCGAGAAGCGGCGCGGCGCCAAGCTCGACGAGGTGCGCCAGAAGGTGGTCGAGAAGCTCAAGGTGGTGGACCTGGGCGAGGAGGTGCTGGATCGCTTCCCCTCCGAGCTGTCGGGCGGCATGCGCAAGCGCGTCGGCCTGGCCCGCGCCCTGGTGTCGGACCCCCAGGTGGTGCTCTACGACGAGCCGACCACCGGCCTCGACCCCATCACCACCGACTACGTCGACAGCATGATCCTGGCGGCCAAGCAGAAGCTCGGGGTCACCTCCATCGTCATCAGCCACGACATCGCCTCGGCCTTCAGGGTGGCCGACCGGCTGGCGGTGCTCTACGATGGGCACCTCGCCGCCGAGGGGACCCCCGAGGAGGTCCGGGCCAACCCCGATCCCTACGTGCAGCACTTCCTCTCCATGTGGTTCGCCAAGCAGTGACCGACCTCCCGTGAACAAGCTCCTCGTCAACAAGACCCTGGCCGTCGGCACCCTGGTGGCGGTGACCGCCGCCATCTTCCTGGTGGCCTTCACCTTCTTCAAGAAGGGCGGCTACTCGGAGGACGAGAGCTACCTGGTGCACGCCTACTTCTCGGACGCCACCGGCCTCACCTGGAAGAGCCGCGTCCAGATCGCCGGCATCCAGGTGGGCGAGGTGGCCAAGATCACGCTGGAGGGCGATCGGGCGCGGCTGGCGCTGCGCATCAAGAAGGAGATCGACCTCAGGACGGACGCCTGCCTCACCAAGAGCTTCCCCTCGGCGCTGCTGCCCGACGCCCTGCTGGAGGCCTCGTCCGGCACGCACGAGGCGAAGTTGCTCTCCTCGCTGCCGGAGGGGGAGCGCGAGCTGACCTGCGTGCGCGAGGCCACCAGCGTCCAGAAGCTCGTGGACTCGATGTCGAGAATCGCCGCGGACATCCAGGTGGTGACGGGCGACCTGGCCAAGACGGTGGGCGGCACCCGCGGCTCGATGCGCGAGGTCATCGAGAACCTGGCCCAGCTCACCCGTCGGCTCGACGCCACCGTGGCCGAGAACGAGGGGCGGCTCGGCAGCATCCTCGCCAACGTGGACGTCATCTCGCGCGACGTGCGGGAGCTGACCACCAGCGAGAAGGACCACGTCCGCCAGGTCATCCGGAACCTCGAAGACCTCTCGAACGACCTGAAGGGCACGGCCACCTCGGTGCGCGGCATCCTCGACGGCGTGCAGGGCGTGCAGGTCGCCAGCGGCGCGGCGGGGGGCGCGGGCGGCTCCGGCGTCGTGGGACCGACCGGACCGTCAGGCCCACCCGGTCCGCCGGGCGCTTCCGGCCGCGGCGTCAAGCAGGCGGTCGACGTGCTCAACTCCAACCTGGCCAAGCTCGACGAGCTGCTCGCCAAGCTCCAGGAGGGCAAGAGCGTCGCCAGCCGGCTGCTGGTGGACGAGCGCATGGGGCGGCAGCTCGGCTCGGCGGTCGAGTCGGTCTCGGAGTACGTCACCCGGCTGGACCGGCTCAAGGTCGAGGTGGCGCTGCGCTCCGAGTGGCTCCTCAACCAGTCGGGCGCCAAGACCTACTTCGGGCTCAGGCTCCTGCCGCGGCCGGACAAGTACTACCTGGTGGAGGTGGTCTCCGACCCGCGCGGCGTGGACACCGTCACCACCGAGACGGAGACCACCAGCGACTCGAGCACCATCACCACCCGGCGGCTCCACGAGGAGAAGCTGACCTTCTCGCTGCAGCTCGCCAAGCGCTACGGCCCGTTCACCTTCCGCGTCGGCGTCATCGAGAGCTCGGGCGGCGTCGGCTCCGACCTGCACCTGCTCGAAGACGCGCTGCAGATCTCGGTCTCCATCTACCAGTTCGCCCGCCCCTCCCAGAACCCGTCGGCCGGCCTCTACCAGGACGTCCTGCCGCGCGCCAAGGTCTGGGCCAACTACTCCTTCCTGCAGCACTTCTACGTCACGGTCGGCGCCGACGACTTCCTCAACCAGTGGCGCATCGGCCGCTACCCGGGCGGCCCCAAGTTCACCGTCGGCAACGACGTCTTCTTCGGCGGCGGCCTGGCCTTCACCGACGACGACCTGAAGACGCTCTTCGGCATGGGTGCGGGCAGCGCCATCTCCTCGGCGGGCACGGGCAAATAGGGACCCCACGTGCGGGCCTGGCTCAAGCTGGCGCTGCTCGCCCTCCTGGCCGTGACGGTGGCCCAGCTCCTCTTCCAGGGCGGTCCGGGCGGGGGCGCCGCGCTCTCGCAGGGCGCGCCGGCGCCGCCGCTCGCCCTGCCGGCGCTCGACGGGCGCACCGTCGATCTCTCGGCCCTGCGCGGCAAGGTGGTGGCGGTGAACTTCTGGGCCACCTGGTGCGCCCCGTGCCGCCAGGAGCTGCCCGAGCTGGCCGCCGCCTGGACGGCCCACCGGGGGCGGTGCTTCGAGCTGCTCGGCGTGGCCGAGGAGTCGCCGCTCGACGAGGTGCGCGCCATGGGAGCGCAGCTCCCGTACCCGGTGCTGGTGGACGCGCGCGCCGAGGTGGCCGGGGCCTGGCAGGTGCGCGGCTACCCGCACACCTACCTCGTCGACGCCGACGGGCTGGTGCGCCGCGCCTTCGTGGGCGCCGTGTCGCGCGCCGAGCTGGAGCGCGCCATGGAGCTCCTCCTGCCGGCCGCCTGTCCCGGAGGGTAGGGCGCCGCCATGGTCAGGTCCTGCCCAGTCTGCTCGAAGCCGGTGGCGCCGCGCGCCGGCAACCGGGCCTTCCCCTTCTGCTCGGAGCGCTGCCGGCTGCTCGACCTCGGCAAGTGGCTGGGGGGCGAGTACCGCATCCCCGGCGAGCGGGCCGGCGACGGCGCGGCCGGGCCGGCCCGGCCCGGGGACGACGACGACGGGGAGGCCTGACGTGAAGCCCATCCTGTACCTGGTGCGCGCGCTGCCGGGCGGCCACTTCGACCGGCTGGCCACCACCTTCGACGTCCGCGGCGGCGGCGCGATCCCGGCGCCGCGGGCCGCCCTGCTGGCCGAGGCGCGCGACGCCGAGGTGCTGGTGACGAGCTACATCGACCGGGTGGACGAGGCGCTCGTGGCCGGGCTGCCCCGGCTGCGCCACCTGGCCTCCTACGGCGTCGGCGTGAACCACCTCGACCTCGAGGCCTGCCGGCGGCGCGGCCTGCTCGTCACCAACACGCCCGGCGTGGTCACCGAGGCCACCGCCGAGCACGCCGTGGCGCTGCTGCTCGCCTGCGCCCGCCGCATCGCCGAGGGCGACCGCGTCATCCGGCGCGGCGGCTGGACGGCGGTCGACCCGGCCTTCCTGCTCGGCACCGGCCTCGACGGCAAGACGCTCGGCGTCGTCGGCTTCGGCCGCATCGGCCAGGCGGTGGCCCGGCGCGCCGTGGCCTTCGGCCTGTCGGTGATCTACGCCGGCCCGCGCGAGGTGACCTTCCCCGGCGCACGGCGTCGCCCGCTCGAGGCGCTCCTGGCGGAGTCGGACCTCGTCTCCCTCCACGTCCCGCTCACCCCCGAGACCGACACCCTGCTCTCGGCCGAGCGGCTCGCCCTCATGAAGCCCGGGGCCATC